>Ga0070739_10003375_pt1 | contig 19958 bp, 20 predicted proteins | sample Coa_R1_7_FD_66445 | JGI IMG/M metagenome (GOLD analysis project Ga0070739, IMG submission 66445) | Surface soil microbial communities from Centralia Pennsylvania, which are recovering from an underground coalmine fire - Coalmine... | ecosystem: Environmental > Terrestrial > Soil > Unclassified ... | reverse complement strand
ACTTGGATTGCCGGTACGTTATGTAGGCGTGGGAGAAAAAGCAGGCGACCTGCTTCCCTTCAATGCGGAAAATTTTGCGAATTCATTGTTCTCCGCCGCATAGCACCTGCTTGTGAGCATGCCATTCTCTGAAAAAGACGAGCAGTTCATGCGTCAGGCTTTGGAACTTTCGCAACGCGGAGCCGCGCTTACGTCACCGGGTGCAAAGGTCGGCGCAGTGATTGTGGACGACCATGGCCAGATACTTGGCAGTGGTTCTTACACCTATGAGGGCCTGAAACATGCCGAGATTCTGGCTCTGGAGCAGGCAGGAACACGCGCGCGTGGCGCGACGATCTATCTGAACCTTGAACCCCACTGCCATCAGGGCCGCACGCCACCTTGCACGGACGCGCTGATCGCAGCAGGCGTTAAACGCGTGGTGGCCGCCATGGCCGATCCTAATCCCAAAGTTGCAGGCAAGGGATTTGAACAGTTGCGTGCTGCCGGGATCACGGTAGAAACAGGACTGCTGGAAGCAGAAGCACGACGAATAAACGAGCCGTTTGCTAAATACATCCTCACGCACCAACCGCTGGTTACACTGAAATCCGGCATGACACTGGACGGAAAGATTGCCGGGCCGCACGGCGGATCAGTAAATGCGCCTCTGGCCGCCGATCGCTGGATCACTAGCGAACAGTCGCGCAACCATGCCCAGAGTTTGCGCCATGAATCTGACGCGATTCTGGTAGGCGCAGGGACCATCGTTGCTGATGATCCGTTGCTCACGGACCGCACAGGGCTCCCCCGTCGCCGCCCATTTTTGCGTGTTGTGCTCGACTCAAGGCTGCGCTGCCCAATTGGTTCGCGGCTAGTCCAGACCGCGCAAAATGACGTGCTGATTTTCTGTTCTTTTGCGGAAGAAAAGAAACGGCGTGCTTTGGAAGGCCAGGGTGTACGTGTGGAACAGGTGCCGCTTGGCTCGGCTGACGGCCGCCCCGACATGAAAAAAATTATGGCGCGATTGGGAGAAATGGAAATCACCAGCGTATTGATTGAAGGCGGCGCGCTGGTGAACTGGGCCGCGCTGGCGGCGGATGTTGTGGACAAGGTGTTTTTATACTATGCGCCCAAAATTCTTGCCGGTGGAGCTTCTGTACCGTTCGCATCCGGTGAAGGGTTTCCACGGATGAGTGAAGCTGCCCAGGTAAAAAACGTTAAACTCCACAACTTTGGCGATGATTTTGCGGTAGAAGGCTACCTGCATGATCCTTATTCGCCGCCGGAGAGGCAAAGCTGATGTTTACCGGACTGATTCAGGAAACAGGCGAGATCGCCAGGCTTGAACGGATAGCGGGCAAAACTGGCGGATCTATCACGCGCATTACCGTCGCGGCAAACAATATTCCCTCTGAGTTGAAGACCGGGGACAGCGTTGCCGTGAGCGGCGTCTGCCTTACCGCGCTGGATATTCATGGCCAGCAATTCTCGGCTGACCTGGCGGAAGAAACTTTGCAGCGCACTTCCCTGCAACGGTTGAAGACCGGCTCAACCGTAAACCTGGAACTGCCCGCAAAAGCAAGTGACCGCATGGGCGGCCACGTGGTGCAAGGCCATGTGGACGGAACCGGGACCATTCTGAGCCTGCAAAAAATCAAGTATCGCGATGACTGGCGTCTTCTTATAGAAATTCCGCCCTCGCTGGCAAAATATGTTGTTCCTCAGGGATCCATCACTGTGGAAGGAATCAGCCTGACCGTGGCTGCCATTGATGGAGGACACGTTGAAATCGCCATTATTCCGCATACATGGCAGGCCACCAACCTGCACGCGTTGCGGCAGGGTGATCCCGTGAATATTGAAGTGGATGTTCTGGCAAAATACGCGGAAAAGATAGCGCAGAAAACTTCCGCTGGCCGCCTGAGCGTTGCCGAACTGCTGCGGCAGGGCTTTTAGCCGACAAATAAGCTGGCCTTTATAAGATCAACTAATGGTTCTGTGAATGGCTTCGCGCAAAATAGCAAAAATAAAAGATCAGCACGTCAGGTTCGGCTGTGCTGATCTTTCACGAAGCACTACATATTATTTGTGCGCTTCCAAATCTGCATCGGGAACAACTTATGCGTTGCCGGTAGATGCCAGAAGAATGTAGAGCACCACAACTGCCAGTGCTGCCAGAATTCTAAAATTCGTAAATTGCTGCGTCTCACCCATCTGTCACGTCCTTTTGTCCAAAAAATCTTGGGGGGAGGACTTGATGAAAAGAAGGATGCGCCCGCAGATGGCGGGAAGAAATTAAAGAGGTATTAATTTCTTTAATTCTTGGAGAGAGGCATTCGAGTATGTGAGCTCTTGCCTTGCCATGTTCTATCAAGAAATATTCTTGATCAGAGTAGCTCACCCGAACTGGACTGACCGCTTAGTATGTGGGCCGCCAACAAAGCCGGTAATCGGAAATGAAACCGGCTCGGCTTTCCCGTCCGATGCGCCCATGGTCACAATGGAAGGCACAAAGTGCTCCTGGGTTGGCAGGGCAATTTTTACGGCAGGGGCTTTGGCGCGATAGTCGAGTAGAGCGTCAGCATCCTTGCGGGTGAAAACGCCTTCGGCCCAATGATCAAACTCATGCGCCCAGGCCGGTGGGTCCACAGGATGAAAGGAAAACAGCCGCAGATTATGGATCAGAAAACCGCTGCCAAAAATCAGATATCCCTCTTCACGCAGCGGAGTCAGCGCCTTACCCAGCTTAAACAGCGCCTGTGGCTCCATGGTGGGAATGGAAATCTGCAGCACTGGAAGGTCTGCCTGCGGATACATGGCCTTTAACGGAATGTATGCGCCGTGATCCAGGCCGCGGGAAGGATCGTCGGCCACACCGTGACTTTCGCGCAGCAGTTCGCGCACGCGTTGCGCCAGTTCAGGCGCTCCCGGCGCCGGATATTTTACGCGATAGTATTTTTCCGGGAATCCATAAAAGTCATATACCAGCGGAACGGTTGTAGTGGCGCCAAGTGTTACCGGGCGCTCTTCCCAATGCGCTGAAATCATCAGGATGCCGCGAGGTCGGGGCATGGAGTCTCCCCAAGCCTTGAGCTCAGCGGTCCAGATTTCATCGTCCAGTAGGAAAGGCGAGCCATGGGCCAGAAAAATTGCAGGCATGGTATTCATGCGCCATTGGATGATAGCCACGGTGGAATAGGTTCAAAGCTATTTCATGCCACATCAATCGGTGGGATGGGCCGCTTGAAAATGCTTCAGCACCGCTTCTGCCTGCGGCTTGGTCAGCACCGCGCTTAAGGCGGCCGCGTCGGCTTGCTGCACGGCACGAACGCTGCCAAAGTGCTGGAGAAGCCGCTGGCGCGTGCGCTCACCGACGCCGGGGATTTCCAGCAGCTCAGATTTGCGGTCACGCATCTGGCGGCGCTTGCGATGGAATGTAACGGCAAAACGGTGCGATTCGTCCCGCACCATCTGGATCAAATGTAATACGGGCGAGTGCCGCTCCAGGACCACGGGATCATCTTCCTGGCCGAAAACATAGATGATCTCTTCTTTCTTGGCGATGGCGGCCAGCGACTGGTTGGTAATCCCTAGTTCTTCCAAAGCCTGCGCGGCGGCGTGGAGTTGTCCAAGACCGCCATCAATGAGCACCAGACTTGGAAATGTCTTGTCCTCATCGCGCAAACGTTTGTAACGCCTGCTGACCACTTCACGCATCGCGGCAAAATCGTCCACGCCGGTCACGGTCCGCACAATGAATTTGCGATAGGCATTTTTATTCATCGCACCGTCTTCCCACACCACCATGGAAGCAACAGTTTCCGCGCCTTGTATGTGCGAGATATCAAAACACTCTATGCGCTTGGGAATGTCGGGCAGGCCAAGCGCATCCTGCAAGGCTTCCTGCACTGCTTTGGCCTGCGGCTTCATCACGCGGAAACGCTGGTCAAATGATTGCTTGGCGTTTTGCGCCGCCAGATCGATGAGAGAACGTTTTTCTCCGCGTTGCGGCACAAGGATTTCCACTTTGCTGCCGCGCTTTTCTGAAAGCAGCTCTTCCAGTTCAACGCGATCTTCAAAGTCCACCGGGGAAAGAATGTCGCGGGGAACATATTGCTGGTCGATATAAACCTGCTTCATCAGCGCGGAGAAAAATGCTCCGGGATGAAAGGAGTTGTTCGCAGACGAGGGCGCCTGCGGTCCAATGATTTCTCCGGAGAGCGGCTGCGGTTGACCGGCTTTGTTCTCCGCAGGCGGGAGTGCCTGAGGTCCGCTGTTTTCATTTCTTCCCTCAGGAAATGCTATTTCCGGCAGCTCTTCCCAGAAGAACTCGCGTCGATCCAGAATCTTCCCGCCACGGAGGTGAAACACGTTCACGGCCAGCATGCCATTTTCATAGTGATAGCCGAAAACGTCCTGGTCATCGCCTTCAGCAGCGGCCATGCGCTGCTTTTCCTGCAATTGGGCGACAGTGGAAAGCATGTCACGATATCGCGCAGCTCGCTCATATTCCTGCTGCACTGCTGCTTCTTCCATGCGCGCCCGCAGAGACTTTGCCAGGTCCGTCTGGCGGCCTTCCAGCAGAAGCTGCACATCGCGCACCGCTTCCTGATAGGAATCAAGCGTGGTCAAATCCTGCACACAGGGACCAAGGCAGCGCTTAATGTAATACTGCAAACAAGGCCGCAAGTGATATCGGGAAAGATCAACCTTGCAGGATGGAACCAGGAAACTGCGATGGATCAGGTCCACGATGCGATAAGCCAAATTGCCGGGAAAATAGGGCCCGTAATAATTACTTCCGTCTTTCCGCAGGCGGCGCGTCACGTAAACCCGGGGAAAGCGTTCTGCAAGGGTCAGCTTGATATAGGGATAGGTCTTGTCGTCACGAAGAAGAATATTAAAGCGGGGCTTCTTCTGCTTGATCAGGTTGTTTTCCAGGGCCAGCGCTTCTTTGTTGTTGTCGACGACAATGTATTCCACGTCAACAGCTTCACGCAGGAGTGATCCTGTTTTGGCATTGGCTTCGCCCACGCCTTCCTGAAAATAGGAGCGCACCCGGGCACGCAGGTTCTTGGCTTTGCCTACATAAATGACCTCGCCTTCGGCGTTTTTATATAGGTACACTCCGGGCCTGAGCGGGATAGTTCGGATTTTCTCTGTCAGATCCATTGAGAAAAGATGAGGCTAATTACCTAGATTCTCCCTGAACGGCCTTAGGTGCGTAAAAATTCTACGGTCCCTTCGCCCATCCTGAGATGGCAAGCCTGTGATCTAAATGTAAGCTATTGATTACAATAAGCTTACCCATTATCGACCCGGCTCAGGTCAATGGCAACACACTTGCACTCTGAGTAGGTGACTTTATTGGCGGCAAAACCCTGCGCCGCGTTGGGTCTTAAGGAGCTTCCCCCATGAATTTTAAATCGAGTCTTTTGGTTCTGCTTGCGGGTTCGTCACTAATGATTGCGACGGGCTGCACAACAAAGAATTATGTACGCAAGGAGACCCAGCCAATCGTCGAAAAATCCAATGAACTTGATGCCAGAACGGCCAAGAACAACGCCGCGATTCATGACGTGGATACCCGTGCACAGCAGGGTATCGCAGGCGTAAATGACAAGGCCAGCCAGGCCGACCAGAAGGCCCTGGATGCGCGCAATCGCGCTGATCAGGCCCAGACACTGGCAACTCAGGCCAATACTCGTGCTGACGCTCTGGCGAATCAGGTGGCCAATCTGGACAATTATCGTCCTGTTGCTGAAACCTCAGTGCATTTTGCCTTCAACAAAGCTGATTTAACGGCCAAGGCCAAAACCGCTCTGGACCAGCTACTGGCGGAAGTCCCCAACACCAAGGGCTATCTGGTGGTGGTGGAAGGCGATACCGACTCCGTTGGTTCAGCCAAGTACAACTATAAGCTGAGTGAAAAACGCGCCGATGCCGTGGTGCAGTATCTTTCTTCCAAGAACATTCCTGCACACAAGATTTATTTGATTGGCATGGGCAAAGACAAGTATGTTGCGGAAAACAACACGGCTGACGGCCGCGCCAAGAACCGCCGCGTGGATGTTCGCCTGATGACGAATGTGACCGCGCCTGAAACACCAAGCTCTGCGCAGAGTACCTCTCCAACGAGCAGGTAGTCTCTCCTCCCCCGGGACACTTGCGCAGATAGAAGGCCGCCAGAGAAGATCTGACGGCCTTTTAATTTTGCCGATAGTCCGCAGTTCGTCGGTCCAATCAGCCGTTTCACGTCAGGACAGTGCGAGTTTGAAGCAAGATCAGGTATGAGTCGGTGCCCACGCTGAGCTTTGTTCAGATGCCGGCTTATGCATCATCTGCCTATTCCCTCTTCGTAATCCCGAGAGGAATTTGTGATTGTAATGAGGATTTACTTTCGCGCGCTTTGTTCTGAAAGACTCTTTGCTTAAAACAGCTCATACAGATCGCAATAATTTCAGGCTGTTTCTCTTCACATTTTTGCTGGAAGTAACGCAAAATGCGATCTTTTGCTCGATCTTCTTATAGGATAATTAGAGATAGATTTATGAGATGTTTTTCTCATTTTAGCCGCCTTTTTCCCTTCCTCTTCTTGGCTGTATTTATGTCCGCGCAGACTGCCATCGCTCAGGGCAGCCAGGACGATAATCCGCATATCCAACCCGGTACTTTGCCCGCCCCCACGCCCACTCCTAGAGCCAGCAAAACACAGCAGACGAAACCGCAGGACCAGCCTGACCAATATGACCGGCCAGCATTCCCTGGTGATGCTCCCGGAACCCGGCCTGCGCAACCGACGTCAAAATCATCAGACGGTTATGAGCGCCCCTCTTTTCCTGGCGATGCTCCCGGAACAGACTCTGGCAGCAACGCCACCGGTGAAAGCTCCAGCCGCGATTCTCTGATTGATCTGAACGCAAATCCGCCTAAGGATGAACCTGCCCCCGCCAGGGAAGATGAATCCGTTCTAAAGCCCTGGGACCCGCACAAGGCCGCCAAAGATGTTGAGGTAGGCGAGTATTACCTGAAGCTCAAAAATTATCGTGCTGCGCTGGAACGCTTCAATCATGCGCTGGTTTACAAGCCAGACGACGCCGAAGCCACCTATGGCCTGGCCGTCACGCAGGAAAAGCTGGAACTTCTTTCTCTGGCGGAACAGAGCTACCGGAAATATCTGCAAATCCTGCCCAATGGACCTAAATCCAAGGATGCTGAAGAAGCCCTGAAGCGGATCGGCTCGCAAGCCGCCACCCGCCAGTCAGGGGCATCCTCAGTGGCGTATGCCAAAACCGCGGCCCATGACCTCGACGTGGGTGAAACCTATCTTGCCGCAAATCACTTTGACGCGGCTCGCGAGCGCTTTGAAGAAGCCATGCGCCTTGCCCCGGACAATTCTCTGGTCTATTTCCGGCTAGCCCAGGCCCTGCAAGGCATGCAGCAGTTGGATCCTGCCCGCTTGTATTACCGCAAGTACCTGGAACTGGAACCAAAAGGCAAGTTCGCGGGCAATGCAAAAAAAGCTATCTCTCAGATCGATTGGATCCTGGGAAAATAGCTTTACTTATTCTTTGCGCAGGAATTTTCCTGAACTGGCATCCACCAGCACCGTGAGCTTCCCCATAGACTCATTGCCGCCATACATTACATGCCAGCGGAGCTGGTTAGACCCGATGTCCCAATCCAGCAGATACGTCACGGAAACTTTGGGATCTTTCTCCAGCACCTGCTTACCGCCGTGCTGCTGTGCGGTTTCAAAAGCCTGGTCTGTATCGGTCTTGAGGAAGTTCAAATCAAATGGGCTGGCTGAGCGGTTCGCCGGATTATATGTATCTTCCACTCCATGGTTTACGCCGCGCGGCGCATCGTCCGTTGCCACGCCTGCCCAGGTAAATGGCTCAGCTTTTTGCCGGCCCGGGGAAGCAAACAAGGCGCGCCAGAAAGCAGCTTTGCCGTCATGCCCGTTGCTGCCCTTCATGTTGCTGGATTCCAGCCGCACTGGTTGCGCGTCTGGGGCCCAGAGATGCGCTGGCACAAGCATTTTTTGCAGCGCAAATCGTCCTGTTTCAGACTGAGCGGCTTCAGGAGTTGGAGTGGTCTTGGCGGGTGTCTGTTGCGGTTCAGAACTGCAACCTGTGTAGAGCAGCGCTGCGGCAAGCAGCAGAAGCATGCCGGTCTTTTTCATGAATGTCATTTCGGAGTGTTGAGTCACACACTCATTCTAGACGAGACAAAGCAGGCTTCAGGATGTACCGAAAGTGCAGGTCTTTAGACAGTTACTCGCTGGGTAAACCTGATTTGCGCGCCAATTCTTGAAGGTCGGCAAGCTTTTGCTGGGCCGCATCCAATGCCTGTTTCTTGGTATTGATTTCATCCTGCTCTTTGCGGCTGTCCTCAGCAAATTTTGCCTGATCGCGCAGCATCACTCCCGCGTCAGCATAATAAGCTGCGGAGCGAAGGCGCGCTTCACGCTGCGCTACATCCAGTTCGCGTTGCAGGTTGGCGATCTCTTTTTTCTGTGCCTCAATCTGTTTCACCAGCTCGGCATTCTTCTGCTTCTGGGTTTCTGCGGCATCTTTCTTGGTGTCTTTTGCGTCGGTCTTGTCCGCGTCTTTCGCGTCTGTTTTGGCGGCATCCTTGCTATCTGCGGACTTATCGGTGGATTTAGCGTCAGCCTTTTCGTCCGTTTTCTTCGCGGCATCAGTATCGGTTGCAGCAGCCGACGCAGTGCTGTGCGGCATGGAATCATCATCCAGATGCGTTGTCGCAGTCGTCTTTTTATTGGCGCGGTTCGCGCGGGCAACATCGCCCAATGACTGCTGCGCCACCGCAGCCATGCCAAAACCACACATCATCAGCAACAGAAAAAGCTTTTTCATAAGGTGCAGGTCCGTAACACTATTATTCTACAGTTCCACGCAGAAGCATTCTCGTGCTTTCATCAGGCGGAAACGATAGGGTAAATGCCGTATCGGACTGAAGTAATAGCCGGGCACTTAGCGATAAAACCCCGCGTACCAGTTCACCAGGGCCGCGCCCCAGAATGCCGAAAATAGCGCGGCTGTGCCCAGAAAGACGCCGAACGGAATTTCAAAATTGCGGTAAATCAGCACGGCGGAGTTCCATGCCCGGCTGCGGGCGGCAGCGCCGGATTCAGCACGATGCGTTCTTCTTCGCCGCATGAGCCGTTTCATCCATACCCACAGAATCAGGAACATGCCGAAAAAGCTGCCAATCACAGAACCAAGCACCAGCACCAATAAAGTCAGCTTTACGCCGACAAACGCTCCAATAAACGCCATCAGCTTCACGTCGCCCCGGCCCATGCCTTCCACGCCGCGAATGGCCTCATACAGCAGTGCCACGCCCCATATAAAAGCCGCTCCCAATACCATGCCGGCAATCGAGTTCAGCAATGAGATCACACGCCAGCTATCAATCGATGAGAGAAAGTATTGCGCCGGGCCATCCAGTGGTACCAGCAAACTAAAAATCAACCCCAGAATGATTCCTGGTTTGGTCAGCAGGTCTGGCAGGAGCTTGGTTTCCGCATCAGTAAAAATCAACCCGATGAGGAGAAATGCTAGGACGCAAAATTTAATGGCAATCAACCAGATATTCGGGAGCGCCTCCAGTTGCCACTGCAATTGAATCAGTTGTGCCATTGCCGGAGCACTATAGTAAGAAAGCGCAAATAGCGCCCCCGTGAGCAATTCAACTGCGGCATAGCGAAAAGATATGGGGGCCTTACATTTGCGGCATTTGCCGCCAAGAATCAGCCAGCTCAGGACAGGAATATTGTCATACGCCGCAATTGGTGTCTCGCATACCGGACAGGCAGAGCGGGGGCTCACCACGGACATCTCTCGCGGCATGCGATAAATACATACATTCAGGAAGCTGCCAAAAACCAGCCCGAATAAGAAAAATGCCGCCGCAAAGAAATAGACATTTCCGGCAAAATCAAAAATGTTCAGGATCGCGCTCCGCTAAAAAAGTCTGGGGAGATTATACGCAAAGGAAATTTTGCAGGATGAGTACTTTGGTGAATGGGAGATTTTGAATAACAAATTGGGTTAATTTTTTGAAAGATCTCCGCCTAGGAACCGCAAATCATGGGACCGAGCCCCACCACTTAAATCACTAAATACCAATTACCAATTACCGCCGTTCTGCAAGTTCACTCGCTAGGGACTCTAAGAATATATCCAGCGAGGGTCGGAGCATTAGGATTCAAAGGCGGCAACTCGCCTGTCCAGTTAATTTGTTTGCGATTGGCCAGTCGCATCTCCGCATCCAGGGTCTTCCATCCCGCGCCATTCTGTTCGCGGATCGCCACATTAAAGCCCATCTGATTAATGTCATGCTCGGCTTCGCACCACTCGAACAAAGAAGCTTCCAAGTCTTCCGCCAACGCTTCTTCCGGCAGCAGGCAAAGGATCCATAGATTGCGCGCGTCTTGCGCATAGGCCCCACGGTCAACACCCGGCACGGCATTAATCACCCGCGCGCCGTGTTCACGCGCTACTTTCACTGTTTCATCTTTGGAGCCGTGGTCCACCACAAGCACCTCGTCGCAGGGCCGCAATGAATCCAGTGTGCGGCCAAGGGACCGCTCGCAATCGCAAACGTGAAGCAAGGCGCTAAATTTAGTCTTTGCCATGTACGTAGGATGCTGCTTTTGCGAAAGCTTTTGTGGAAAATTAAGTAAAGTAACGCGCCATAAAGAAGCGCCGCCATAGCAGCGCTTCTTACCGCATTTAATTATTGATTCATGGCAGAGCGGCCGGTTCCCGGCGTTACCGTGATCGGATTTTGCAATTGAAAGGCAATGATTGCTTCCGGCTTCAGCACAATCTGCTGGGCTTTGTTCGTGGCAGCAGAAACACCGGTTCCAGCGCCAGCGCCCGCGGCTGCGCCGATTGCCGCGCCTTTGCCGCCGCCAAGGATACCGCCAAGAATGGCTCCTACTGCCGCCCCGCCTCCAACCTTTGTTGCCGTGGCCTTCCCTTTACCGGCGCCTGATTGCGACCACTGGTTGGTCTGGAGCGTGTAAGTCTTTCCGTTCATTGTAAGTTTGGTGAGTTCCAGCGTCAGTATGGAATCGCCTGCAAAACGCCCAGCCGATTTCACCTGGACCACGCGGCCTTCCACGTCAGCGGTGGTAGGAATCACGGTCTGCTCGTCGATGGAGACAGGCGCCGAGATGGATCCATGGAAAATATCGCCAACCTGTGCTTTTTCAGAATTCACTTCATCATTTAAGCGAATGCTGAGCTGCGTTCCAGAGGGAATCGTAACTTTCTGTATTGGTGTTGGCACAGGAGGCGGCGGTGGGGCACTCGACTGCGCCGTATTGCTATTACCATTGTTCCCGTTGTCATTGGAGTCATGAATAGGAGTGGGCTGGCCATCGCCATAATCCTCATCACTTTTGCCGTTGGAAGCCGTTGCGCGGCTGGGCCTCCGTTCGTGTGCGGTAGGCGAAGGACGCTTTTCCGTACGAGGGGCTGGAGCTGGCGGCGGATTGTTGCTGGCCTGCTCCTGTTGCTGCGGTTGAGGAGCCTGGTTCGCTGCCGATGCGGAGGCCACTACCAGATTATTGATGACTGTCTTAACGCCTGCAATTTGCCCGGCATCGCTTCCTGCCGCGTTTCTCGCCGTGTCACTACTCACGGTTCCGCTCAGCGTGATAACGCCATTGTTGGCATTTACATTAATTCTGTCGGGAACATTTCCGTCCCCATTGATCTTGTCCTGGACTTCTGATGCGACCTGCGCATCCGTGCGGCTGCTCTGGCGCGAGCATCCCGCCAACAGCGCCAAAGAAACTAGCACGATTACAAAATTCCGTTTCATAAATACTCCTCTAGTTTGTGGCGTTTGCCCTATTAGATGCAGAGTTGCGGGCTTCGACTGCATCAGGATGTTAAATTTTGTTATCAACAACTTACGAGTGTTTTGAACGGCTGCAAAGTGCTCACCAGCTGTTCAACTTGATTCCCTGATTTTAACCCTTTATTGCAGGCAGAGTTGCTTTCAGTTCCTCCGCCGCTGGTTCGTGATTTTAGAAAAAGTATGATAGAAAATTCATTCTCATCCTATGTCTCTGCGAATTGCACGCGGTGTATATAACCCGGAAAAAGAGCGTTTTCACTATTACGTTTCTTTCAAGCCCACGCTTGATCCCACAGAGGAAGAGCGTGGCGCAGAGCAGCGGCATCCAGTCGATGTAGCGATCTCTGTCAGCGAGACTGGCGAACTGGTGGACGTTGCATTTCAACTGCCTGCAAATGTCAGCGGCCGTCGGTTGCTTGAGTACCTTAACCACACGGATTCCGCCAGCGTAGTGGATGGAAAGATTTTTCTCACAGTTCCGGGGCTCAACGGCGATTCGGTAATCCAAGGTAAAGGCAATCTTGAACTGGATGGGTTTGGCAGGATTATCGGTCTGGAAATACACTAAACATCACGCGTGATTAGCATTTAACAATGACTGATGGTCTTTCATCCCCGCACGCCCGGAACTCAGCCATTGAATCCCAGCTTTCCGGTTTTGTCCTGGCAGGCGGCAAGAGCAGCCGCATGGGGCAGGATAAAGCTGCACTCACCCTCAACGGACGCGCCTTGCTGGAGCATGCGCTGGCTGTTCTGCACGGTCTGTGCCGCAACGTAGCAATTCTGGGCAAGCGCGAACTTTATGGTGAATTTACTCCCACGATTGAAGATATTTTTCCCGAATGCGGTCCTCTCGGCGGCATTCACGCGGCGCTCTCTCATTCCCGCGCGCAATTCAATTTGATCATCGCTGTGGATACACCTTTTCTCTCTCCCGAATTTCTCAAGTACCTCTCTGAACGCGCCATGACTTCCGGCGCAGTGGTTACTACTCCTGAGATCAACGGCTATACCCAGCCACTGTGTTCAGTCTATTCGCGTGAGTTTTTGCCTGTGGCTGAAAACGCATTGAAGCTGGGCAGGTACAAAATTGTTCCGCTTTTTCCCCCGGACAAAACCCTGGTGCTCAAAGAAGCGGAGCTCAGGAAATTTGCCTTCACCGCCGATATGTTTGACAATCTGAATACGCCGGAAGATCTTGAGCGGGCGCGTCGCCGCTTGTCCGGCCTTGATTCATGAGCCATCATCATCCTGAACCAGAACGCCACCTGCCCTATTGCGAGTTCCAGCACGTTTCCAAGTCTTTTGGCGACCATCATGTGCTCCAGGACGTGAGCTTTCAGGTTTTCCCCGGTGAGACGCTCTGTATTCTGGGGCGCAGCGGCGTGGGCAAATCGGTTTCACTGCACCACATTATGGGTTTTCTCAAGCCGGACGAAGGCCGCGTAATCGTAGCTTTTGAAGACATCACAGACTACGCTGAAGCCCAGCTTGAACACATCCGCAAGAAAGTCACCATGGTTTTTCAGAACGGCGCGCTTTTTGATTCGCTTACGGTCGGTGAAAACGTGGCTTTCCCTCTCCGTGAACGTCACGATCTGGATGAAGACCAGATTTATCAGATTGTGGACGGCCTGCTCGATATGGTTGGCGTAAAGCCTATGCGCGATCTTCTGCCCTCCGATCTTTCCACCGGAATGAAGCGCAGTGTGGCTATTGCCCGCGCTCTCTCCGCCCAGCCGGAATGCATTCTTTACGATGAACCGACCACCATGGTTGATCCGCTCATGGCGCATCTTCTAGGCGATCTTATCCAGAAGCTCAAGCAGCAGCTCAAACTCACCAGCATTGTTGTGACTCATGATATGCGGCTGGCCAAAAAGCTTGCAGACCGTATTGTTTTTCTGCATGAAGCTCGCGCTATTTTTGTGGGATCAGTGGAAGAGATGGAACGGTCGCATGAAGAAGTGGTGCAGGAATTCCTGAAACTGGATGAATTGATTGTGCCCGGACGGGATGATGGATATTCGGCATATACCTAGATTTCAAATTGCAATTTAATTTGAAAATCTGTACTTATGGCGTCCGTTTCTCCAGCACTGCCATCAAGCTATTCTTCGCCTGCGGACTTAGCCTGCCATTACGCAGCACATCTCGAATCAAGCGAACGGGCAGTTCACCAGCCAACTGAATTACGCGTGCTGGCGGTGTGTGCTTGTTGCCGAGCAGCGCAGCTTTCACGTCATTGCGAAAAGACCATTTTTCATGGCGGGAGACTGCGGGCGCCAGCCGTTCTGTGCCAATTTCAGTTTTCAATGCTCGCACAATATACATCTCGGTCATTCGCGGATTGCTGAGCGCCGCCAGCATAATGCGCTCTTCTTTGTCGGTCAGCAAAGCGGCAGCAACGCGTCCTGAGCTTTGTTTGGCCAGGGCAAGACGCTCACCGGAAGTGATGCTGCCTAATTTGCCAATCAGCACCTCTTCCGCTGCGCGCTTCACATCCGGCGGCACGGCAGGAAGCAGCGCAACCTGCATCAGCTCAAATGTATGAATATGCCGGATTACAGGGATGGAAACATGACGCGGCGTCTGTGGATGCATGATCAGCGCCATCCGTACTTTGCGCTGTTTTGCTACCTGCCCATTTTTGTTCAGAGTTTCCAGGGCTTCTCGCGGGAGATCATGGCGATTCAGCAGCGCCAGCGCAAGGTCTTCCGTCAACCGTGCATCAGTGGCAACAGCGATCAGTATTTCCGGAGAGGTATCGTGAATCAGCCGCTCAAAATCAGCATCTGCCGGTAACGGCTTAATCTCAGTCCTATTGCGGACACGCGGCGGCTCGGGCCGTTCAGGCGGCTCCTGATATCCTTCTATTTCACTGGCGTCGTCTGCCGATGCGCTCATCGCCTTACTCCGCGTTGCGCGGCAATCTCCAGCGCGCCCAGCACAGGACGCACATAGGCAAAGCTCACGGCAGCCTGCGGCTGCTCAGCTTTCATGGCATCCTTAAACGCCTGGCGCACCAGTTGCGAGCCATGAAGCACTCCTCCCGCCAGCGCCACAGGGACGATACCTCCATTGGGCCAAAGCCGCTTGATAACGGCACTGGCAAGGCAGGCCAGGCTTTTGCCTGCGCGATTTGTGATGTCGCGTGCAGAGGCATCGCCCTGCTCCGCTGCTTCAACTACTGGTCCGGCAAGCTCCGGAAAACGCGGTTCTGAAGCATTGGCCAGCCGGATTACTTCCTCCGGCGCAACCTGCCAGGATTTGGCAATGGTGGAGAGCAATCCATCGCTGGTTCCGAAATCAAAATTGTGCAATGCGGTAGTCACAGCTTCCCTCCCCACCCAAAAAGCCGATCCCTCATCGGATACATTAGGCCCCCAACCGCCTGCGCGCGCCGTCTCTCCCGCTTGATTGCGGCCAAAAGCGATGGACCCTGTTCCGGAAATCACCAGCACGCCCGGCGAGGTGCCAAAGGCAGCCCGGTGAGCAATTACATGATCGCCTGCAACATAAATCGTGGCATCCGGAGTAAGTTCGCGAATTGTCTGCTGCGCCCAATGGACGGCTTCCGCCAGGGACGCGCCTGCCATTCCAATACACACATGCTGGATCTGCTGCGGAGAAACCTGGGCCGTCTCACATACCTCGCGAATTACGGCCTGCAAAGCTTCGCGGCCTTTTTGCTTGCCCACACGCGCCAGCTTACAGCTTGCCCCCGTGGCCTGGCCCAGCAGTTCCGCGCCATTGCTCAGGGCGCAGTCTGTCTTGGTGCCTCCGGCATCGATACCAAGGTACAGTGGCATGATTGGACTTTTACTTCACTCCCATAACTTTTATTTTGCTTTCCTGCATTTTTCCCGAATAATGGCTTGGCAGATAAAACCATTCAATGCGACTGCAAATTGTAGACCTGGTCATCATCGCTGTATATCTCCTAAGCATTACTTTTTTTGGACTCAGGTTTCGCAAGTCTCAAAGGTCGCTGCGTGATTATTTTTTGGCCGATCGCAATATCCCGTGGTGGGCCATTGCGCTCTCCATTGTCGGCGCGGAAACCAGCACTCTTACCGTGATCAGCACGCCTGGCATTGCCTATGGAGGCAATTTTGGCTTCCTGCAAATTATTTTTGGCTATCTGCTCGGGCGGATCGTGGTTTGCCTTGTCTTTATCCCGCAATATTTTCGCGGTGAAATGTTTACGGCTTATCAACTTATAGACCACAGATTTGGCAAAAAGTTGCACCGTATCACCGCAGGAATTTTTCTGGCCACAAGGGCCGCTGCTGAAGGCGTGCGCGTGTGGGCTATTGCTATTGTTGTAGGCATCGCTCTGGGGACCGGAAACGTTGCCTCTGTCGCAATTGTGATGGCGCTCACGCTAATTTACACCTTTGAAGGCGGCATGGCGGCGGTAATTTGGACGGATGTTGTCCAGCTTGCCATTTACATCGGCGGCACGATCATCGGATTCATCACTCTTTTACACTTAGTACCAGGTGGGTGGCCCGTAATCCATTCCCTGGCGGCCAATGCCGGCAAACTTCAGGTGCTCAACTTTTCATGGGACTTGCACATTACTTACACCTTCTGGGCCGGAGTGATTGGCGGAATGTTCCTGAATACCGCCACCCACGGCACCGATCAGCTCATGGTGCAGCGGCTGCTTGTCGCCCGCAATCAGAGAGACTCAAAAACTGCATTGCTTTTCAGCGGAGCGGTGATTCTGGTTCAGTTCACGCTGTTTCTTCTGGTGGGAGCAGGGCTTTGGGTGTATTACGGCAAGTTTCCTTCAGGCGCGCATTTCGCCACCAATGATTATGTCTTCCCTTCTTTCATTGTCGATCACATGCCACACGGCATTTCCGGATTAATGATTGCCGCGATTCTTGCGGCGGCAATGTCCAATCTGAGCGCCGCCCTTAATTCGCTTTCTTCCACCACGATGATCGACTTTTATCTACGCGATAAACCTGAAACGCCTGACAGCAAGCGTCTCACGCTTTCACGCATCTCCACCGTTGTGTGGGGCCTGGCGCTTTTTGGCTTGGCGCTGCTCTCCCGCCAAAGCCACACAGTTTTAGAGACGGGGCTGGGCCTTGCTTCTGTAGCGTATGGTGGATTGCTCGGCGTCTTTCTGCTGGGGCTGGTCACCAAACGCGCCACACAGAATGGCGCGATTCTTGGTATGCTTTGCGGACTGGCATTGAACATATACGTCTGGAAATTCACGCATGTTGCCTGGACCTGGTACGTAACACTTGGTTCCATCACAACGTTTGTTGTGGGATATCTGGCAAGTTTTTTCATGGAGGCCACTACGGATGCAAGCCGCGCCCAAACCAGCGCCTGATCTGCTGCGTGAATTGAACGTGTGGCATGCCGTGGCGATTGTGGCTGGCACCATTATCGGCAGCGGCATCTTCCGCGTACCCGGCGAGATGATGAAAGATGTTGGCTCCGCCGGAATGGTGTATCTGGTGTGGATCGTTGGTGGCGCGCTTTCTTTTGCCGGAGCATTAACTTATGCCGAGCTTGGCGCCATTAAGCCGTGGGCCGGCGGTGAATATGTTTACATTCGCGACGCCTACGGATCGCTTGCCGGATTTCTGTATGCCTGGACCTGGTTCCTGATTGCCAAGCCTGCATCCATCGCCACGGTGACAACCGGCATTGTGGACGTGATGGGGACTTTTCCTCAGTTGAGTTTTCTAAACACACGTCTTTTCATGCTCCCTTTGACCAGCACCAAGGCCTTTGAGGTAACAAATGGAACTCTTGTGGCAATTGGCGCAACCATTTTGATTTCTGCCCTGAATTATGTGGGCGTAAGAAAAGCCGGAAGCTTTCAGTTGGTCTTTACCGCACTGAAAGTCGGGATGATTGTGGCCATCATGTTTATTGGGTTCACGGCCACTCAGGGAACGTGGAGCAACTTTCACACAACATTTTCCGGCACAAAAGGTGGGTTCACCGGATTTATGCTCGCCCTCACGGCAGCCCTCTGGGCTTACGATGGCTGGAACGACCTGAACATGGTAAGCGGGGAGATCAGCAACCCTGGCCGCAATATCCCGATTGCTCTTATTGCAGGTGTGGCGCTGGTGGCCGTGCTCTATATGGGTATTAATGCCGCCGTGCAATATGTAATGCCTGCGGCGGCCATTGCAGGAGCCAAGGTTCCCGCCTCAGTGGCCACGCAGATCGCTATTGGATCATTAGGAGCAGCGCTGGTTTCCGCTGGCATGGCCTTTTCCATGTTTGTCACTTTAAACGGGACCATTATGAGCGGTGGCCGCGTCCCTTTTGCGGTGGCCCGCGATGGATATTTCTTTAAAAAGCTTGCCGCCGTTCACCCGCGTTTTCATACACCCGCATTAGCGATTGTTGTGCAGGCCATTATGGCCACCTTGCTGCTGCTGGTGGGCGGGGCTTTTAAAGATTTATTTTCGCTGGCGATCTTTGCCGAATGGCTCTTTTACATGATTGCCGCAAGCACCATCTTTGTCTTTCGCAAAAAAGAGGCAGAGACGCCGCGCCCCTATCGCACATGGGGTTACCCGGTGGTTCCGGCGCTTTTCATTGTGGCTGCCGCTATTCTGCTCTACTCCACTTTCACGGAAAACCTGACCAACTCGTTGGCCGGAACACTGGTCATTCTGGCGGGTGTTCCTTTGTACATGTATTTTGCCCGCCGGAAACAGCGGCAGGAACAAATTGCTTTCCGGTAACGTAAATAATAATTCTTATGTCCAGCTCTTCTGCTCACGGCGAATCGCCTACACATTCTCAACCATCATTATGCGCGGATTGCGGCGCACCGCTTACCGGCCCTTTCTGCTCGCAATGTGGCGAGCATGTCCTTGACCGGCATTCGCTTACGTTGTGGCATTTTTTTCAGCACAACCTGCTTTATGAATTGAGCCACATTGATGGAAAGATTTTTCGCACGTTCCGTTATCTGCTGTTTCGTCCGGGATTTCTTTCCGCGGAGTATTTCGCCGGACGGCGGCGTAGATACATCAACCCGGTTCGGTTGTTATTGACCTCTTTGGTAATTTTTGCCCTGCTGCCCAATCCGGGTTCAATGGTCATGTCAATTGGCAAATTGCGGCTGAACCTGCTTCCGCCCGGACCACCTTCTTCAGCAACCATTCAAGAGACCATTGGCAAAGTTGACGTTTTTGGAATACTCGCCAACTTCCTGCATAGGCAGGAGCAGCGCAAAGACCTGAAATCAGAAGCCGCTGTGGAAAAGTTTAACCATGAGCTCAAAACCTACGGCACTGCGCTTTCCTTCAGCAATGTAATCCTGCTGGCCGCATTTCTGGCTCTGCTTTACCACAAGCGCAGACCGCTTTTCGTGGAGCACCTGGTCTTTAGCCTGCATCTGGCGACTTTTGTGATTTTGTTCAGCTTTGTGCCCGGCCCATTATCCCTTGCCCTGGTTAACCTGACTCATGGCTCGGAATTGCAGATCGCCGCTGGAATTACCGCATTCTCTTTGATATCAGTAGAAGTAATTTATCTGCTGAAAGCGTTGCTTCGCTTTTATTATCCTGAAACCCAGAAATTGCGATGGCGATCTGCACCCGCATGGGTCACGCTTCTTACCGTGGTGGCGATCTTTTTTGTCAACTCAGTTTTCATCACGCTCACTTACGCTATCGGCGCGGCGATTGCCTTGTGGCGCGTTTAAGCTCTGCTCAACTCCAGCACCTTCTCCGTTGGAAGAGCGGGCTTGGGCGGCAGTAGTCTTTCGTAAACTCTTACATATTCACGCGCTGAAGCATTCCATGAAAAATCTTTCTTCATTCCGTTCAGCATCAGTTGGTTCCAACGCGCCTGGTCTTTAAATGCCCGCACCGCTTCATGGATGCAGTTAAGCAACGCAACCCCGGAATAGGCGCTGAATTTAAAGCCCGTACCTTTGCCGGTAGCAACATCCCATGGCTCAATGGTGTCATCAAGGCCACCTGTGGCGCGGACAATAGGCACAGTGCCATAGCGGAGGCTATACATCTGGTTCAAGCCGCTGGGCTCATAACGGGAAGGCATCAGGAACATGTCTG
>Ga0070739_10003374_pt1 | contig 19961 bp, 17 predicted proteins | sample Coa_R1_7_FD_66445 | JGI IMG/M metagenome (GOLD analysis project Ga0070739, IMG submission 66445) | Surface soil microbial communities from Centralia Pennsylvania, which are recovering from an underground coalmine fire - Coalmine... | ecosystem: Environmental > Terrestrial > Soil > Unclassified ... | reverse complement strand
GCTTCGACAGCCTTCCGATCGATGAGCGGTACGGATCCTTCAAAATAGTCGCGGCGGGGATCACCGGAAACACTGCCACATTGCCAGTAGGACACGCCTTCACGCAATCGAGGCAGAAGGTGCAATCGAGATTGCCCTCTTTTTTCGGCTGAAACAGATACAACTCGCAGCCGCGTGCATGCTCGTTGCCGCGGATGCAATCGTAGCTCGCGCAGCTTTTGCAAACCCGGGGATTCCGCACGCGCACTTCGCGCGGCGAAAGCAGCGAAGTGATGAAATGAAACTGCCCGATAGGACAAACATATTTGCAGAAGCTCGCACCGCGAAAAACACCATCAACGATCAACGCCGCAATAAAGTATCCGGCGATAATCCACGCCGTCAGCCAGGGGCTGTTCCATAATGCGAACGCTTCGTAGAGCCATAAATACAGCACGAGGAGTGCCGCGGGCACCCATTTATTGCGGAGCGCAGCGGGCCAACGCAGCTTGGCGGGGAAAACTTTTCGGCCCAGATCGCGAACCAGCATGAACGGGCACGCCATGCAAAACAGATTTCCGATAGTAAGCAGCGCCACAACAGACAAAAAGCGCCAATAGATCCAAGGCAGTACGCCAGCGAGATTCAAAGGGGCGATTTGCGTACCGAAGAATCCGTCCGCCATCACGGCAACTGCCACACTCAGCATCAGGACCTGCGCGGGTCTGCGAAGGCGAGGCAGCCAGGCCGTTTTTGCTGGTGCAGGCACCACGGGCCGCAGCCGCACCCGCACCATCTTCTCGGCCGGTTTGCGCAGCTTCGGTCCGGCCAGCAGGCGCATGGCGAAGACGAATGCGGGAATCAAATAGACCAGGGAGCCTGGTACCCACATAATCAGACCGGCGAGCGTCTGATCGTCTTGTGCGCTCATGCTGCTCGCGTGAAGGGCTTCATAACTCGGATAGAGCACGCGGCCGGAAAACACAAATGCAGCCGAAAGGCCTGTGTTTAGCAGATCCGCAGCCAGCAAATAAGGAATGACGGCCCATTCCGGCCAGAGCGATTTGGCAGGCATCGGGCGCACGACCGCCCACCAGAAGAAAATGCCGGTCCAGAAAAAGCTCGCATGCTGCAAACCGTGAACCCAGCTTGAGCGCAGCGCAGCTTCGTAGAACGGCGGCAGATGCCAGAAAATCGTGCTGAAGGCGAATAAAACGAAAGCTACCGGCGGCGCGATGAGAAAACGGAACAAGCGCCGAAGCGTAGGCCAGCTCAAAAACGGGCCCAGGCCTCCCCTGACAAAATGTTTCGGCAGACCTCGCAGCAAAGGAAGCGTGGGATGGCCCAGCAGCAGCAACGGCGGCACCAGCATCATCAGCAGCAAGTGCTGCGCCATATGCGCTGCCAAAAAGAAGTGATCGAAGGCGTCCAGCGGAGATTCAGTTGCGATGAACAGCAGAAGGAGCCCGGAAAGAAACGCAGTGAGGCGCTCTCCATCGTGCTCACCGCGGACAATTTTCCGGCCGCGCAGCCAGCCACGTATGTACACGGCCGCTGCCGCCAGCAACAAGGCTAGCGAAAATGGGCGGATGTCCCAGGATGTGAGCGCTGCGGCCCCGAATGACTCCACTGGTCTATTGCTTCAGTTTCACATTGATTCAACACGAAGTAACTATGTATTAAATCCGGGCCGATCACATAAGCACTCAACCCAAATTTGCTGCCACTGTGGAGTGTTTATGATTTCAAACTATCCTTCCGAGTAGCGTCGCAAGTTCATCGATTACACGGTTACTCGTAGAAAATGGCCGGGGAAGTGCGTACTGGGGTGCCCGTTGCCGGCGGCATGACCACAGCCAAATCCCGCGGTAGTTTGTTTTCGCGCTTATCCGACGGCACCGCCGGCTTCTTGCTCTTCGGAGTAAGTGTCTGTAAGAATGACACCAATGCCTCCACTTCTGCGGGGCTCAGCTTTTCACCATATGCCGGCATGTTACCGCCGCCTTGGATCACCTGGCGGATCAATTCCGGTCTGGTCAATCGCGTCGCCACCGAATCCAAGGCCGGGCCGCGCTCACCGCCCAGCCCGCCAAGGGCGTGACAGTTGCGGCACTGTTTGTTCTGAAACACGATCGCGCCATGCAGCTCGAGCGGGGTTCTTCCCTTCAGAAACTGCGCCGGAATAGGATCACTGCTCCAGGCGTCCATCTTCGGCGACCACGGCGATGTTTCGCCCATATAAGCTAAAACGCCAACCACCAACAGAATCAGAACAACGGACAGTACCGCCACTGGTCTTCTGCGCGCGCTCTTTTCTCCGGTGCCGGAAATAAACGGCAGGACCAGCAGAAAAAGTATGATCAGCGTGGGCGCCGCAAACAGAACGATGACTTCCATCCAATCGGGCAGCAGAGCAAAAGCCGCGAAAATCGCAAGGAAATAAAAGTCGGGGCGCGGGTTTGTATCGACCAAAGTCGGATTGGGAACCCCCACGGGCCCTTTGGGACCGAAGATCAACGCGCAGCCCAAAATTCCGATGATGACGAGGGCGGCAAAAATAAGGTCCTTACCGATTGCATGGGGCACAAAGGGTACACCTTCTTTGCGAAGGATGTCGGCGTACTCGGCATCGTAAGTGGATTTGTGCACGGGATGGCCGGGGCGCGGGTATTCATTAATGCCCTTGGTAAGCACCAGACGCAAATGCATGCTGACAATGGCAATAATCAGTCCAGGAATGATGAAGACGTGCAGCGTGAAAAACCGCGATAATGTTTCGCCGGCAATAATAGGCCCCGCCAGCAGAACATGCACAAGCTGCGCCCCGATCAGCGGCACGCGCCCGGTGATTTCGGCGCCAATAGTCAAACCCCAGTACGCGTCTTGATCGAAACGCATCACCTGCCCGGTAAACGCCATAGCCAGCGTGCACAGCAGCAGAAAAACACCGCTGATCCAGGTCAACTCGCGCGGATATTTGTAAGCGCCGAACAGAAACACCTGAATCATGTGCGCTGTCATAATCGCCACCATGAAGTTCGATCCCCAATAATGAACGGCGCGGAGGTACCAGCCCCAGAACTGCGCGTGGTTCAGGTATTGCAAGCTCGTGAATGCTTCATTCGTAGAGGGGATATAAACAAACGCCAGACACGCGCCCGAAATGATCTGAATAATGAAGCACAGCAGCGTGGCACTTCCGAATACGTAGAACCAACTGCCGGCGCTGGCAGGCACTTCATGTCCAGCCGTCGATGCATAGAGCGCGGTCAGGTGCAGCCTGTCATCCAGCCAAACCGCGCATTTTCGTAACCAGTTCATTTGGTCGATCTTCGCTATACGGGATTGGAGAGCGTCGGCATCTCGCCGCCTTTTACCCAAAGCTGGCCATTTTCCACTTTGTAGTCATACTGGAACAGCCCGCGCGGTGGTGGTCCGGCGGCGCGTGCGCCGTCTTCGTAATAGGCGCCGCCATGGCAAGGGCACAAAAACAGGCCGGATTCCGGGAACCAGCGCACCGGGCACCCAAGATGGGTGCAGTTGATCGCAAACACTTGAAATTGATTTCCCTTCAGCCGCCGCACCCAGCACGGAATGTCGGCGGTCTGTCCGTCCCAGGGGCGTGTAAAAGGATTGCGATAACTGGCGATGCGCGTGGCGTTTTCGGGAAAGCCGTCGAGTGGCCCCAGCGATATCCAACTGCGCGGGTCCTTTCGTTCCACGAAGCTCGAAAAGACAAACCCGATCAGTGGAACTGCAAGCAAGAGGCCGGCGGCGACATTAAGAGCCACGCCCGCAGTAAATAGCCAATCGCGGCGCGATGGGTTCAGCGTTTTATCTTTCCCTTTGTCTTCTTCCCTGCCGCTTGCTGTCATTTCACGCCTCGCTGGCTGCTGCCGCCCTTATTACCTTCGTTCTTTTGAAATCGCGGGCTCCCCGGACCGTTCCCGCTCCCTTCGTTGCCCTTGACCATGGGGTCCGATTGAGCGGCGCCGCTCGCGTTCACATTTGCGTTCTGCACGTTGGGAGTAACCGGCCTTTTCGATGCAAGAAATGCGACCAAGTCTGAGATGTCCTGATCCGTTAATGGATGGCCCGCGTTGAGCATTCGAAAGTCAGGCATTCCGAGATCGGGCCGCCCCTGGATGATTGCAGTTCTCAAGAGCTGATCGTCGACAAGCGTAAGAAATGCTGCGTCGGTTACCGGCCCGATAGCGGCTCCCTGGCCGTGGCAAGCAAAGCAATCTTTCACGAACAATTTCCTGCCGCGATCGGGATCGCCGGTTGCGCTCGCGTAATAGGAAGGGACCGGCGCTCCGTTGAAATTCACCGGCTTTGCCCAGTGGCTTTCGATCCCATCCACCAAGGCTGCAACCTGCTTGTCCGTGAGCGGCCCACCCTGGCTCAGCGCCCAGGCGGGCATGGCTGTTCCGGGGCGCCCGTTCGTAATCACTTTCTGCAGCTCCGCCTTCGGCACGATGGCGAGATAGAGCGGATCGTTCAACGGCCTGCCAGGTCCATTCTTACCGTCAGGCCCGTGGCATCCTTGACAGTTCTCTCTATATAAAGTCCCGAAATCCATGATGTCGCGTCTGTTGACCTCTTGCTGCTTCGGCTTGCCGGGCGGTTCGCAACCGGTGGCGAGCAGGAGAATGCACGCACCGGCTATCAGCCCGCTGTGCCGGAGAATCATCCGTGCTTTCCCTCATCTGGCTGATGCAGTCCCGGCGCCTCCACAAACGCGCGTTCCGCAAGGGTCCAGGTTTGCATGGTACGAATGCTGGTGCTCCTGGCAATGAAATAACCGCCGACCAGGCCGAACCCGAGTTGCGCCACGACGAACCAAGGCCAATTGATGCGCTCGTTCATCACGGGATTGATGACGCTTAGAGTTGTCGCCACTAAGCCGCTCCAGAAGAGCGGCATCAGGATGCCGGCCCAAAAGGGCGCGTACTTCGGAAACATCGGCAGGATCACAGCATAGACGATACCCACCAAAATGGATATGATCCCGTGGCCGATGAGTGCCGCAAAAAACGGCAGCATCTGAAAGTGCCGTAACTGTTCGACCGTCTGATCGCCCATCCCCGGAATGACTACGCCGGCCAGCAAGTTAATGGGATACCAAATGCTGTGCTGCGCGACCAGCCCGTAGAGGCACGCGATAGCAGCCATCGCTACGCCGCCGGCCAAGCCGCCCCATAATCCGGAAGAATATGGATGAATCCGTTCCGGGATGCGAACACGGTGGCCCGATTCACCGGCTCTCAACCTCACCACGGAGCGCTGTTCTACTTGAATGGGCGCCGGGCGCAGCTCAGGATCGATGGGCACCTCTTCGTGCTCTTCGATTGGAATCACATTGTGCCACCAACCCACGGCCGCGCGAAACGTGACGATCAGTCCCACCACGCCGACAGCCCAATGCGTCACTATCCCGGCAAGAAGCAGCGTGATGCCAAATGCGATCACAAGCGGCCAGAACGTCGGCCCAGGCAGTACGATAGCGGCTTCCTGACTCCTCTCGCCCGCCTCGCCGTGATGCTCTTCATGTGTCATCGGCCTTGTTCCTCAGAAGACCTTCAGCGGCAGGATATACACTACCGTGAAAACAATTACCCACACCCAATCGACGAAGTGCCAGTACCAGGAGAGAAACTTCACTCGACGTTCCTGTGTCTGAATGGGAAACCCGAATATCGTGGTTATAAATACGATCAGCAGGAATGTCATACCTACAACCACGTGACTCGCATGCAGCCCAACGAGCGAATAGAAGGTCGTGCCGAATAAGTTAGTCGCAATCGTCAAATGATCTTCATAGATCAGCTTGTGCCACTCTGCCCCGGTCGCATACAGAAAGTAAAGTCCGAGGAGAATAGTGACGAGCCACCAGATCTTGAATTTGCCTAAATCGTTTCTCCTGAGTGCATGTTCGGCAAAAACAATGGTTCCGCTGCTGGACAGAAGACAGACGGTGGCGATGATCGGCATCTCCAACACATCTTTCGGATACGGCCCTGTCAAGCTCTTGCCGATGTAAATGAGATCCGCTGCCACAAACATAGTGAACAGCGCCGTTTCGGTGATGATCAGGAAAATAACGCCGATTGTCCCGCGATCCGGCAATTTCCACTCGCGCTCCATCTGAAGCGCATCGGCAGCGATGACGTTATCTTGTGCCATTTCTGCTTATTCGTACTTCCAGTCGGGGTCCTGCGGATGCTTCAGATCCCACAGCGGCCGGCTGCTGCGGACAACGGGCAACTTTTCAAAGTTATATTCCGGCGGGGGCGAGGTGGTGGCCCATTCGAGCGTCCATGCATCCCAGGGGTCATCGCCCGCCGGTATTCCTCTCAGCGAGGACCTAATAATATTCCAGACAAAGCACAGTATCCCTGCCGCTTGCGGAATAACTCCTAGCGAAGCAATCAGGTTTATTGCATCCCAGCCACGGCCCGGATAGTACGTGTAGATCCGGCGTGGCATTCCTAAAAACCCGGCAAAATGCAGCGTCAGGAACGTCATATTGAAACCGATGCAAAACAGCCAGAAGTGCCATTTGCCGAGTTTCTCGTCCAGCATTTTCCCGCTGACCTTAGGAAACCAATAATACATACCCGCGAATAACCCGAACACCAGGCCGCCGACTAGCGTAAAGTGAAAATGCGCCACCACAAAATACGAATCATGTAACTGCCAGTCGAATGGCGCGACAGCCAGCATGATTCCTGTGAGGCCTGCAACCAGGAATTGCAGTAAGAAGGCGATACAGAATAATAGCGGCGTTTGCATTCGCAACTTACCGCCGTACATGGTCGCGGTCCAGTTGAAGATCTTGATGCCGGTAGGTACGCCCACCAGCATGCTCGATGCCGCAAAGAATGTGTTCGACCACGACGTCATCCCGATAGCAAACATGTGATGTGCCCACACTCCCAAGCTGATGAAGCCGATCGCCGTGACCGCGCCGACCATCGCCGGCCTGCCGAACAATGGTTTCCGTGAGAAGACGGGAATGACCTCGGATAAAATCGCGAACGCGGGAAAGATCAGAATATAGACTTCGGGGTGCCCGAAGATCCAAAACAGATGCTGCCACAGAACGGCAGACCCGCCGGCCTGCGTATCGAAAAAATTCGCGCCCAGATGCCTGTCCAGCTCCAGCATGATTTGCGCGGCGGAAAGCGGCGGCAGAGCGACAAGGACTAGCCAGGCGTCTATTAACATCACCCATACAAACATCGGCATCCGGCTGAGCGTCATGCCCGGACAGCGCATGCAGAAGGTCGTAGCGATCACATTGAGGGCGGTCACAATGCTGCCAACCCCGGAAAGCAGAACGCCCAATGCCCAATAGTCGGTTGCAGCTCCGCGCGAAAAGGCTTTTTCCGTAAGCGGTGCATAGGCAAACCAACCCACGTCGGGCGCCGAGCCGTCCCCGGAAAGCCCGCCTCCTCCGATGTAACTGAAGTAAAGCAGACATCCGCCTAACAAAAAAATCCAAAAGCCAAACGCGTTCAGGCGTGGAAAGGCCATATCGCGCGTTCCGATCATGAGCGGAATCAAGTAAACGGAGAAACCAGCCACCATCGGCATGCCGACCAAAAACACCATCGTGGTCCCGTGCATTGTGAACAGGCGGTTAAAAGTATCCGGCCCCACCACATGATTCAGCGGAAAGGCCAGTTGCATGCGAATGACGGAAGCCATGATGCCGGCAATCACCAGGAAAACCAATGCCGAAACAACGTACATCAGCCCCAGACGCTTGTGGTCGACAGTGGCAACCCACTTGTAAAGCGACTCCGAAAACGAAAACTCAGGCGTGAGTGCTTCGGCTTTCGGGTGTTCGAGTGGATAATCGATGCTCGCCATCTTGGTTACTTCAATGACTGCAGATAAGATACAACCTGCTCGAGTTGCTGGTCATTCAATTTCATACTGGGCATGAGACATCCCGGCTTGGCCTTTTGCGGATCATCGACCCAGGCGCGTAGATTCTTGGTGTCGTTGACGAGTACGCCAGCGGCCAGAGTCCGTCGGCTCATCAGGTGCGTGAGATCGGGACCGAACTTCCCCACCGAGGGCGTGCCCCGGATGTCGTGACAATTCACACATGCCAGAGAACCGAAAACATTCCTGGCGTCGCTCACTTGCGGATCATTCTCAGCCGGCCTTTGCTGCTGTTCCGTCCATGTCTTGAAATTCTCCGGCGTGTCGGCGATCACGCGTAAAAGCATCTGCGCGTGCTGCGTACCGCAATATTCGGCGCAGTTGCCCACATAAACGCCCGGCACTCGAGGGTCAATCCACGCGTAGTTCACGCGATTCGGAATCAGATCCGTCTTGCCCGCCAGTTCCGGTATCCAAAAACTGTGGATCACATCGACACTGGTCAGTTCCAAATAAGTGGCTCGCTGGCCATCTGGCGTCGCCGGAACGTGTATTTCGTTTGCCGTGACAATTCCATAGTCCGGATACTGCACTTCCCACCACCATTGATGTCCGATCAGCCTCACCTTGAGAGCCTTTGGCGGTGGACTTGCATTTTCAACGCCCGCAATCACACGGGCTGAAACGCCGATCAGAACGAAAACGATCAGTATGGGAATAATTGTCCAGGCCGCTTCAATCTGGTTGCTGCCATACACCTGAGGCGGCTCTTGCGCGCTGTCGTCACTTGGCCGCCGGCGAAAGCGCCACACTGTATACACGATCAGCCCGGCGACCACCACAAAAATGACCGCCGTGACGCCGATTGTGAAAAGCGCCGCTTCGCGCTCCGCATAGCCGGGCGTACCCATCGGCTTGAAGATGTCGGTAATGCGCCGCTCTGCGACACCCGGAACTTGTACTTGAAGATACGCGTTCAGCGCGTGCGCGAACAAGTTCGTCTTACCCCCTCTCGACGCCGAAACAAATGAGGCAACTTTCCACTTTACGACGCAACTGCGGGCAACACAGCAGCAATTTTACTGGCCCGCGGATTGCAAGCTGCCCGCTGTGTTTAGATACCTATTATGCCTTTAGCAGTCGAGCAGCGGGAGATTGAAAACATCGTCGTTCTCGATCTGGCGGGCCGCCTGGTGGCTGGTCCGGATGCTGCCGATATGCGTCGTGTTTTCGACCACCTGCAAGCGCAGGGCAGGAACAGAATTGTCCTGAACCTGAAACATGTTGAGTACATCGATAGCACCGGCCTGGGAACATTGGTGATCGGGCACTCGGCTGCAGCCGATTCAGGCGGCGCCATGAAGCTTCTGCATCTTTCCAAACGCAGCGCGCAGCTCCTGATATTGACGAAGCTATCGACCGTGTTTGAAATTTATGACGACGAGCAGTCGGCGATCAACAGCTTTTTCCCCGAGCGCGAGATCAAGCGCTTCGACATTCTCGAATTTGTGAAGAGCCACGAGGGACAGAAGCAAAAAATCGGTTCCGAGCCAGCCTCGGAGACAAAGCCAGGCGAGAGCTAGCGAAACACAACCAGCGTCTACGGCAACCGAATTGCTCTAGAACTGGCATGATGACAGGCAGAGCAGAAGAGCTGATCGCAATTGAACACGAAACGCCTCTCTGCCGCGACGAAGCGAACGATGCAGCCGAAATACCTTGCCACGTGTTATGCGGGCATGTCGGCTTTGCACCGGTAGAAGCAACATCTTCCGCAGTGTCGCTTCGGCGGGATACTCGACCGCACGCACTTCAAGCACGCGCGCTGGAGCCGATCACTCGCTTCTTTTGGGAAAAACAAAACCTGCTCGGACCTCAGCAGCGGATGCTCCTACAAACTTTGTTCTGCACCGCCGCTGTTGCCTACTGTTATCTGTTTCGTTTTGCTACTGCCTGGCTTTGATTCGGCCGGAACGATCGCTGGGCGCTCGAAGCAGGAAGCGCCGCCTGGAAAGCCAGCGCCTCAGTGCAGATCAAGCGACATGTTCACGATTTCGAACTGAAAGCGCTCCGGCGGAAGGCTGGAGATCGGGCTGGGCGTCATGTCCTGCCAGGTGCGGAAAGCCGTGTGCGCGACGGAATTATTTAGATAAAACAGAAACTGGTCGGTACAGCAGCGAATCGGCGGCATCTGGCGGAATGCCAGCCGCAATCCCACGGCTTTTTCGAGTTCGACGCCTTCCGTCGGAACGGCCTTGTCCTCGAGCAGCGTAACGAAACTGCTGCGGCCCGCATGCGGCCAGATATCGCTCTTAAGCAAGTTGCGCAGCTCAACGCGCGTGCCAAACGTAATTTCGCACTGCCGTATCCATTCGATAACCGCGTCGCCCCAGTGCCAGTGGCTCAACAGCCCGAGATATTGATCGACCAGGTTCAACGCCAAATCCATTTTGCGCCGTTCAATCGACTCTTCGTCCACCAGCTTGTCGGCCGCAACGGGCGGGACCATGTCTTCCTGCTCGATGATTTCGCTTGCGATGCACATCATTTTGTCGAGCCGCTTTACCTCCGGAACGGTTTTCACCAGGAGCGGCGGGAGATCGTGCGTTCGCCCTCCCGGTACCTCAACAAACCTTCTATCGCCAATGATGTCCATACCAACCTCGGATCCAGTCGTATCGATTGCTCTTCGACAACCCGGTCGAGTACCTCTAACCAGCCCGGCACTGCATTGCGCGATGGCTTGGCAAGGCCGCGCTATTGACTCTCAATTGTAAAGACGTTATTCGCTAACTTCAAGTTGCTCAAGCACGTCTTCTAGTACTAAGTACGAAATTCAGTGAAAATGTTTTAAATTATCTTCACCTTTTAGCAGCGGACCCATACAACTGCTAGCGGTCGCCTCAATGGCCCTCAAGTTATCCTGAAGACACATATGCAAGTGTTGGGCCGAATTGTGGCCCTGTCGTTCGTATCGGCAATATTTCCGGCTTTTGCAGCTACGCTGCCTGCCTGTTCCAACAATGCAAAAACATTCCTGCCTTGCGAGTTGACGTTCTCTTGGCAACCAGCCGAGCTTCCCCCGAACGCATCACCCTACAAGGACGAATTGTTGAACGTCGAGTTCCGTTCGCCCAATCATGTGACTTATCTCATGCATGCCTTCTGGCCCGGCGGGCAATCGCTCAAGGTGCGATTCAGCCCCACCGAAGCCGGCCAGTGGACCTACCGGATCACCAGCGCTCTGAAGCGATTCGATAATCAGGAGGCCACGTTCAACGTTTCAGATAGCGGCCTGCCGGGCTTTGTGGGGGTGGCGAACTTGCGCCACTGGTGGACAACAAACAAGCAGCCGCATCTTTGGCTTGCGGCCGCTGCGCCGCTATTGCAGTTGGATCAATCAGGCTTCGAGAACTGGCTCGATGCGCGCAAACACGACGGTTTCACGCACATCCGCGCGACACTCCTGACGCTCGGCGCAAGCTCCAAACCACTCACCTCCGGCGCGCTGCCGGACATGGCCTATTTCGACGCGCTCGATGACCGCCTCCTGGCAGCCGATGTGCGCGGATTTGCCCTCGATCTGTTGCTTGCCGGCGATGGATTCATTCACTCCGGCGCATTCGGATCCTGGGAGCAACGCGATGCGCTCGTTCGTTATTTGGTGGCGCGCTACGGCGGTCTGAACGTCACATGGCAAGGCATCGAGCACTACGAGGACATTCCCGGCGGCCGCGCGCTCCTCAAAGATCTGAATGCGTCATTGCAGAAATACGACTCGTTCCGGCATCCGCGCTCCACCGACGCACGGACATCTTCATCGCCATTGGTTTCCGATGGCTGGATGAATTACATGATCGAGGCGGTAGAAAATCCGCAATTCGGCGCGGTCGAGCATCAGTTCACCGAGCAGCCGGAAATACATATCATCAACGCGACGGATCCGGAATCCTTCCGCCATCAGCTCTGGAGTAGTACTACAAACGGCGAGTACCCCAGCGTCTCCTATGAGTCACTACGAAACGAAGCCAATGTGCGTGCGGTGCAGACCTGGGTGAAAGTTGTGTCCGACACGCGACATTGGGAATTTGAACCCTACTTTGATGTCGATGGAGCACGCGCCGTCGGATTGGCGGAGATCGGCTACATCGCGTATGCCCAGAATCCAGGCATTGTGGAAATCAACTTCGACAGGCATAAGTACACGCCCATCTGGATCAATCCGGCAACCGGCGAAGAAATTGTTGAGAAGAACTGGCGCGGAGAGGTCTTCAGCCGGCCGACGCCGGACAACTCGCATGATTGGATCTTGGATATTGAGCGCGAAGGGCACAAAGAATCCATGCTGCGTTCCGTCCGCTTCGAATCCATCGACCCGCCGGTGCAGGAAGTGGAGACCGACACGGCCAAGATTCCCTTTGATGTTGTGGAACCGGCCGGAGATCAAATCAACACGCAGCAGCCGGTTCCGTTCCGAATCAAACTCACGCGCTCCAATCGCGCCAGCCGCACCATGCAATACATTTGGTGGGGCGAAGTAGTCGCCAACGGCGCGGGCGCACGCCTGCTGGGAGTAGGGCCAAATGGCACTTTTGCGATTCCCGGCGATTTGATCAAAGAGCCCGGCCAGACGCTCAGTTTGCGTGTCCAGGCGATCAACGCGAACGGCAAAGCGTATGAGATCGATAAGGTGTATCAGCTCACCCCGTGACCATCCTTGCTCTCGATACGACTTCCCGGACAGGCGGCGTTGCGATTCGAAGCCATGGCAAAACAGTCGCTGCGATTTCACTCGAGGCTCCGGACGGCTTCGCGCATGTGCTTTTTCCCGCAATCGAACGAGCCTTAGGCGAAGCGCATTTGCGTTTGGAAGAGGTCGACTGCTTTGCGGCCGCGAGTGGCCCCGGATCATTCACGGGAGTGCGCGTCGGATTGTCGGCAGTGAAGGGACTGGCCGCGGCAACGGGAAAGCCGGCGGTGGCTGTTTCGAACCTGAAGGCCCTCGCAACATTCGGTGCCCGCGCATGGCGCGCCACTATTCTGGATGCACGCAGAAACCAAGCGTATGTAGCGGTTTACGATGCCGGTCTGAACGCCGTGGTTCCGGAATCTGTTGGGAACCTTTCGGAGTGGCTGCAGAGCCTGCCGGAAGGCGAATACGAGTTCATAGGGCTCGATCGTGGCGCGTTTCAACCGCCTCGCGATCTGGCCGCCGCCGTAGCCCAAGTGGCCGAAAATTCGGAGTGGAGCGACCCTGCGGTGCTCGATGCCAACTACGTGCGGCGATCGGATGCCGAGCTGTTCTGGAAAGAGGATCGCTAATGCAGCAGGAAGAGCATTCTGGCTTTATTGAGCGCGAACCAGCTTAAGAAGCCGTTCCCGATGACCATCGCGATGAAATAGTAGCCGATTGCTTCGCGAGCTTGCGCCGGGAAGTCGCGCTTCCACAGGCGGTAGGCAACGCCGATCGCCACCAGAATAAACAGCATTTCCTTCAGCGTGAAAAACAGTACCACGCTCACCAGCAGCACGGCCCAGCGCGCCTGTGCTCCAAGCGCGGACATGGCCGGAGCGCCATCGAAAATAAATACCGGAATGAGATTCAACAGGTTGATCCAACCGGCAAAGTGCGCCAACGCCAGCCATACTCCCTGGCCCGTGGCCAGAAAAATGCCGTAAGAGATAAGCCCGGAAAGCAATCCGAACAGCGGGCCGGCAAGAGCGATCTGGGCGCGAACGGAGGGGTCGACGTTTGCGCCGCGCCATTTCACAAAGGCGCCGAAGCCGGGGAGGAACATCGGTAATTCGGCGGCGAAGCCGAAGCGGCGGACAGCCAGATAATGCCCCATTTCGTGCAGCAGCACGGAACCGGTCAGGCCAATGGCAAACCACCAACCAAACAGGCTCCAATAGACACCCACAAAGGCGAGTATGCTGATGAGGAACTTGCCCTTCGTGAGGATGATGGAGCCGTACTTCACGATGGCGGCCAGAACGACACCAATGGGCCCCAGACGCTTTTTCCAGTTGGTCTCCGGCTTGGGGGCTAGCTGGGCGTCGATGCTGGCGATTTCGCGCTGAACGGCGGCGCGCTCGGGAGCGTCGGACGGAAGAAGGTTCGAAATCGCTATCCAGTGCTCGCGGGCGGCATGAAGTTGGCCGATGGCGCGCAATTGCCGGGCGCGGCTGGCGAGATCGTGGATTTCCTGGGTTACTGCCAAACTCCAGTTTACGGTTAGCTATCGGCGGCGCCCTCGCTCAGGTCGGGCAGATCATTCGTAGTCTGCGAATGGAGGAAAACAGATATCACCGATTCGAGTCCCTCCTGATCCTCTTCATCAAAACGGTTCAGGCTGGGGCTGTCGATGTCGAGCACGCCAAGCACTCTCCCCCAGTTCAGCAGGGGAACAACGATTTCCGAACGCGAGGCGGTGTCGCAGGCGATATGGCCGGGAAAACGGTCGACGTCCGGAACGATCAGCGTTTTCTCCTGCTCGGCGGCAGTGCCACAAGCGCCTTTCCCGAGCGGGATGCGCACGCAGGCAGGCCGCCCTTGGAAGGGACCCAGGACCAGTTCCTCGCCTTGGGCAATGTAAAATCCCACCCAGTTCACATCCGGCAAGGTATGAAACAGCAACGCGGCTGTATTTGCCGCATTAGCCACGAAATTCGCCTCTTCGCCGATCAGCTCCTGTAGCTGCTCGCAAATCCTTTGATAAAAAGCGGTTTTCGGCTGGGCCGGCTCAACGCGCTCTAAAGTTTTCATGCATTTGCTCTCTTCCGTTTGTAAGGACTGGCTATGTAGCTCCTAGCTTCCAGCGCAGCGGCAGAATTCGGAGCCGCTTTCTCTGCTTCGCCATAGGCGTCCACGGCCTCGCGGTGGTTACCTTTCAGGTCATAAACCTGCCCCAGCCTTAGCCACGTCATAACAGTGGTATTCAAATCAAGCTCATCGGCGGATTGCGTAACTTGCTTTAGATCCCCCAGCGCGGCATCCAGATCGCCGTACCAAAACAGCAGGTTTCCCCTCAAATATTCGATCTTCCCCGGCGGCAAATCTTTATACCCCGTCGCGCCTTCATCCCTCCACCGCTGCACCTGCGCAAGAACCTTCAATGCCGCGCTCTTATCTCCCAGATCGCTGTACATCTGTACCATTTCGAATCGCAGCAGGTAATTGGCCGGAAAACGCTTGCACAGGTCTTCCAGTAAGCTAATGGCCTGTCTTGCCCGATGCTCCCGCCGGTAGATCGCGGCCAGCAACACTTCGGCATCGTATTTGTTCACGATGCCGTGACCGGCCACATCTTCAAGTTGCCGGATGCCGCCCTCTTTATCACCATGGAAACCGCCCAGAAAACCGAGCGCGCGCATGTAGAACGGAAGACTGCCCACCACATATTCATTCAGCCCAAGGATCAGCCGCGCATCCACGAAACACGGATCAATCTGCACGATCCGCTCATCGGCTTTCCGCGCGGCGGTCGCTTCGCGCAGCGCGGCGGTCCAGGCTTTCTCGACTAAGAACAGGTAGTTTGCTTCCAGGCCGTGCGCAACGCCGAGTGCGTATAGCGCGCCTACATCTTTCGGGTCGTTTCGCAGCCGCTCCGTGCAGATTTTTTTGGCTTGCGTGATGGCCGCGGCAAAGCGCTGCTTGTCTTGCTCCGAAATTTCCATTTTCGGGCGGCGCAGAAATGGATTCGTGCCGCTCACCAACTCGCTTTCGAGCGCGCCGTCCCGAAACATTTCGCGGTAGAGGATCGCCTGGGCAACGTGGTTGTATCCATCGGGCTCGTCCGGGTGCGCTTTGACCTGCTCTTCGAAAGAGTGCAGCGCCTCGTCGAACTGGTTGTTGTAGAAATAGACAAACCCGGGGTTCTGAAGCGGATCTTGGGATCTAAAATCTGCCGCCTTGCCCAGCCCTGCCAGCAGGCACAAAACGCCCAGCAGTCCAAGCGAATTTCTTAAGGCATTCATGACATTACGACGGAAACCGGTGTACTTGGCTCGCTTTACGGGCGACCGGCGGAAGCGGCCGCCGAACCCCTCTTCGCCGAGGGTCGAAAGTTCTTCGAGACTCGGAGCAAACGCGCGCGGCTCAAAAACACCTTCATCAACTACAGGCGCCCGGCGATTCCAGGGGCACACATCCTGGCAGATGTCGCAGCCGAAGACATGGTTGCCCACGGGCGCTTCTAACTCCGGGGGAATCGACCCCCGCTTCTCGATGGTCAGGTATGAGATGCACGCGCGCGCGTCAATGTTCCAGCCACCCTCGGGCGCCGGGACAATGGCGGCAGTGGGACAGGCGTCAATGCAGCGGGTGCAAGTGCCGCAACGGTCGGGGGACGGCCGATCGGGCGCGAACGGAATGGAAAGCAGAAGCTCCCCAAGAAAGAACCACGAGCCTTGCCGCTCGTGAATCAGGCACGTGTTTTTGCCGATCCACCCCAGGCCGGCGGCGCCTGCATAAGATCGCTCCAGTAAAGGCGCCGTATCAACGCAGATCTTCCACTCGAACGGTTGCTTGTGCACCTGCGCAATCTTGCTGACCAGCTTTTCTAATCCATCGCGCAGCACGTCATGATAATCGTCACCCCACGCATAACGCGAAATCCAACCCCGGCCCGGCTCTTTGAATTGAGTGGAGTACGGGTAGGGCGTGTTATAGAGCTTGCCCACACAAATGATGCTTTGTGCCGAATCCAACAAATTGCGGGGATCGTTACGCATATCGCCGCGCCTGTCGGTAAGGTATTGCATTTCGCCGGCCATACCGGCTGCGCGCCAGCTTTCAAAACGAGCGAAGTCGCCGAGCGGCAGAGCCGCGGCGATGCCGGCCAATTCGAAGCCGCATTCGCCGGCAAGTGCTTTCACCTGTTCGGCCGTAATCACTGGGTTATTTTCCGCACAGAGCGGGAGCTAATCACCCGGTGCGCTCTAATTCTATTTTGACGGCTCCGCTACTCGATTTGCGCAACGTGTCAGTGCAGCGCGGCAATACGCTGGCGCTGAATTCTATAGACCTGAGGATTGAACAAGGCGAGCACCTCGCCATCCTCGGGCCGAACGGCAGCGGCAAATCGACGTTGATCAAGCTAATCACGCGCGAATGCTATCCCGTAGCCGGTGCGAGTTCCAGCTTCCAGCTTTTCGGCCGTTCGCAATGGAATATCTTCGATTTGCGCTCGCATCTGGGGATTGTCAGTAACGATCTGATGGCGCGGTGCACGCGCGAGATTACCGGGTTAGAACTGGTGCTGTCCGGCTTTTTTGGATCCATCGGCATATGGCCGAATCATCGCGTCACGCCTGAAATGGAAATGGCCGCCCAGGCAGCCATGACCCGCCTGGAGGTTGCCCATCTCGCCGGCCGCTGGCTGGATGAACTCTCATCGGGCGAAGCGCGGCGGCTGCTGATTGCGCGGGCCCTGATTCACGCCCCTTCCACTCTGTTACTCGATGAGCCGGGCACGAGCCTCGATCTGGCCGCCCAACGGGAGCTTCGCGAGGCACTACGCGCCTTAGCCCAGAGCGGTTTGACATTGCTGCTCGTGACGCATCATCTCGAAGAGATCATTCCGGAGATTGAGCGAGTAGTGCTGCTCAAACAAGGCGCTGTTTTCGCCGACGGGCCAAAAACCGAAGTCTTGACTCCCCGCTCGCTTTCGGCGCTTTTCGGAGTTCCTCTGGAGGTTGCCTGCAGCGGCGGAATTTACCGCGCGTGGTAATGGCGACGGGGCCCGGCGGTCTACTCGCCCACGATCCCGTGCTCGATTGCGTAACGCGTCAGTTCCGCTGTGCTACGCAGCCCCAGCTCTTCCATAATGCCCGCCTTATGAAAATCGACCGTTTTCACGGAAACGTTCAGAATCCCGGCAATCTCTTTGTTGGATTTACCTTCAGCCAGGAGCTGCAGCACCTGGCGCTGCCGCGGCGTTAATTTTTGGCCGAACAACTCGCTTGGATTCCTGGTGGGATCGTATAACGCATCCGGTATGCCCTTGCGCAAAACCGGGCTGACGTAATACCGGCCCGAAAGCACCTCGCGTAGCGCCGGCCCGACCTCATTGACCGCCGCTTGCTTCAAAATGTAGCCCGAAGCTCCAAACCGCAGCGCCGTCTGCACATATTCACGATCGGCTTTCTGCGTGATGAACAGAATTTTGATACGCGGCTCCCGATTCTTGATCTGCCGCGCTGCTTCCATTCCATTGAGAACGGGCATGGAAACGTCGAGCAGCACTGCATCCGGTTTGAGCAGCTCCGCTTCAGTGATCAGATCGCGGCCGTTGGTGGCCGTCGCGATTACATCGAAATCCTTTTCGAGCAAGCCTTTGAGGCCTTCGAGAATTAGGCCATGGTCGTCGGCCAGTATGATCTTAGGCCTGCCTGCGAGACTCCTCACCGGCGTGGGAGCGGTACTCATGTTAATCCCCCAGTAACTTCGCGTAGGGTTCCAGGGATTCAATGTTATCGCAAACTGCCTTGACTGCGGCAGTGATCGGGACGGCAAGCAACAGGCCGATGCCGCCCCATACTACGCCCCAAAACATCAGGGCAATGGTGACAATCAGCGGGTTCAAACGCACGCGGCGCCCGATAATCTTGGCATACAGGAAGTTCATCGCGATTAGATGGAACGCTGCTGTCACCGCGGCAATACCGAGAATCACCTGCAGCCGGTTCGGAATAGCAATCGCCGCAAGCAGAGGAGGCGCGATCGAGAGCGGCAGGCCCACATAAGGCACCAGACTGAAAAATGCGCTGAGCGGCCCGACCAGCGGCCAGTACGGCACTCCCAACAGAAAAAACGCGACAGCGCTGATGCTGCTCAGAAACACCCAAAGAAGGAAGTTTCCCAGCACGTAAGCGCGCGTGGACTCTCCGATACCAGCCCAGGTGCGGCGCACTTGGTAACGCTCTTCCCCATGAAAAAGCTGCAGCACGCTTCTGTTGAGATGGTCGCGCCAGCTCAGCATGAAATACACCAGAAACGGGACAAACGATGCCATCACCAGGACGTGGAAATAACCGGAGACGTAGTTGTAGATGGCGCTGATGGCTGGCGTCGGATCTTTATGGATGCGTACTTCCTGAATGGGCGGCGGCGCGTTGGAGGTAGCGGGATTTGCCGCTGCGCCCCGCCGCCGTTTTTTGCTCGTATCCTGCGTTCTTTGTCCCTGCTGCGTTTGCTGCCGGAAACTCTGCGGGACCAGCAAGTCAATACCGCGCTGCTCAAATTGATCGATACGCTCGTTGGCCTTTGCCCAAAGCTCGCTGACGCGCGAAGTATAACTTGGGAGATCTTCAGAGAATGTTGAGAACTGTGACCATAACATCGCGCCCAACAAATACAGCCCTACCAGCGCAATCCCCAACACGATGGCGGTCGCGGCCGGGCGCGGGATGCGCAGCTTCATCACCAGAAGCACCGCAGGATCCAGAATGAAGGCGAATACGGCCGAAACGATCAGCGTTACAAAAAAGTCACGACCATAGTAGAGCAACGCGACCAAGGCAGCCAATGCGATCAGCGATGCCGCGACGGGAACTGTCCGATGCGTTGGCTGCGGGGGACTGAATAGTGCCAATGCGGGAGTGCGGCCTCAGTATCTGTACGATATCACGAAATTCGCCACTACCGATGCTTATAATCCAAGTTGACGCCACGGCAAAAAGGAAGAGTTCTCGCCCTGGATGTGGGGCGAAAGCGGATCGGATTGGCCGTGAGCGATGAGCTGGGGATCACGGCCCAGGGGCTCGAGACATTCAGGCGAACGCGGATTCGCGAGGACATCGCGGCCTTGAAGGAAATCGCGCAAACCTGGGACGCGCGCCTGCTGCTGATCGGCCGCCCCTTGCACATGAGCGGCGCCGAAAGCCTCCAGAGCGAATACACCCGAGCGTTTGCCGAACGCTTACAGGAACAGCTCGCCCTGCCGGTCGTGTGGTGGGATGAACGGCTCACCTCGGCTGAGGCAGAGCGCGTCCTGCGCGAAGGTGGCGCGTCACTGGGCGCAAAGAAAAGATCAGTCGACCGGCTCGCGGCCGTGCTGCTGCTCGAAAGTTACCTGGAAAGCCAG
>Ga0070739_10003370_pt1 | contig 19989 bp, 12 predicted proteins | sample Coa_R1_7_FD_66445 | JGI IMG/M metagenome (GOLD analysis project Ga0070739, IMG submission 66445) | Surface soil microbial communities from Centralia Pennsylvania, which are recovering from an underground coalmine fire - Coalmine... | ecosystem: Environmental > Terrestrial > Soil > Unclassified ... | reverse complement strand
CGCACGCGCCAGCTGGACGGCGCGGTCAAGCTCACCGACCTGTGTCACGGGAATTCCCGTCGCTGCAAGCACGCCCCCGAGATCGCTTGCCGCCTCGCCGATCAGGTAGACGGCGCGGCAGCGCTCGCCCACCACCGGCGCCAGCACGCTGAAGTCCTGGCTCTTGCCCCGGCCGCCGGCGATCAGGTGCACGCCGCCGGCGAACGACCGCAGCGCGACCGCGCAGGAATCGACGTTGGTCGCCTTGGAGTCGTTGATGAAGCGCACGCCGTCGCGCTCGCGCACGGCCTCGAGACGGTGTGGCACCCCGGCGAACGTGCGCAGCCCCTCGGCCACCGCCGCGGGGGCGATCCCGCGCGCCAGGCAGATGGCCGCGGTGGCCATCGCGTTCTGGCGGTTGTGCGCCCCGGGGAGGGAGATCTCGGCGACCGGCATCAATGGCTCCTCCGACCACCACAGGTAACCGGCCCGCTCGGACAGCTCCGCCGCCGGGTCGGCCCCGAACAGGACGCGGCGCGCGCAGCCGCCCAGGTCCTCGAGGCCGAGGTCGATCGGCGCCACGGCGATGTCGTCGTTGCCCTGCCGGGCGAAGATCTCGAGCTTGGCGGCCACGTAGTTCTCGTAGCTGCCGTGGCGGTCGAGGTGGTCGGGCGAGAGGTTGAGCAGTGCCGCCGCCTCGGGAGCGAAGGCCAGCGTGTCCTCGAGCTGGAACGACGAGGCCTCGCAGACCACGGTGGCCTCCGGCGCGAGCTCGTCCGCGAGCCCGCACACCGGAGTGCCCACGTTGCCGGCCGCCGCCACCGGCAGCCCGGCTTCGCGGTGCACGTGGGCGATCCACTCGGTGGTCGTCGTCTTGCCGTTGGTGCCGGTCACCGCGACGAACTCGTTGGGCAGCAGTCGCCAGCCCAGCTCGAGCTCGCCCAGCACCGGGATCCCCAGGCGGCGGCCCGCCACCACGGGCGGGGCGCTCTGGGGCACTCCGGGACTCTTGATGAGGGCGCGGGAGCGGCTGACGGCGGCGACGGCACTGGCCGGGGCATCGAGGAGCACTTCGACGCCGGCGCGCGAAAGCCTCTCGGCGGCGGCGCGCAGCGCCGGGACGCCCGCCGAGCCGCTGTCCACGCCGATCACGGCGGCGCCCCGGGCCCTCAGCGCCAGCGCCGCGGCCACGCCCGAGCGCGCCAGGCCGACGACGAGAAAGGGGCCCGGAGGCAGCGGCGGGCGCGGCTTCACACCCGCGCTCCGCAGCCCTGGGCGGTCCGGCGCCGGAGCACTACCCCTTGATGCTCAGGCGGTACACCGTGAACGCGATCGCCGCGCAGGCCACCGCGACGATCCAGAAGCGCAGGATGATCTTCGTCTCCGACCACCCCTGGAGCTCGAAGTGGTGATGGATCGGGGCCATCAGGAACACCCGCTTGCGAAAGGACTGAAACGAGAAGACCTGGATGAGGACCGACAGGGCCTCGATGACGAAGATCCCGCCGAGCAGGATGAGCAGGACTCCCGTGTTGGTCATGATGGCCAGCCCCGCGATCGCGCCGCCCAGCCCCAGCGATCCGGTGTCCCCCATGAAGATGCTGGCCGGGAAGCTGTTGAACCACAGAAAGCCGATGCAGGCGCCGACCAGGCAGCCGGCCAGCATGGTCAGGTCAGACTGGTCCTGGGTGATGAACGTGATCCCGATGTAGGCCAGCAGCACGATCGCCGCGCACCCGGCGGCCAGCCCGTCGAGGCCGTCGGTCAGGTTCACGGCGCTCGTGGTGCCGGCCACGACCAGGTAGATGAACACCGGGTAGAGCGGGCCGAGATCGATCCGCACGTCGACGAAGCGCAGGCTCACAGTGGAGTTCAGGTGCGCCTTCTGGGTGGCCACCCACCACAGGCCGACCGAGATCGCGATCGTCACGATCAGCTTGGTCCGCCCGCGCAGCCCGAGCGAGCGGCGGCGCACGATCTTCGTGTAGTCGTCGGCGAAGCCCAGCAGCGCGCAGGCGAGCGCGGCGCCGAACACGCCCATGGCCTTCCAGGTCCGGTCCGAGAGCATCAGGAAGGGCACGGCAAAGGCCAGGAAGATGAGGATCCCGCCCATCGTCGGGGTGCCCGCCTTGATCTGGTGGCCGCGCGGGCCCTCCTCGCGGATGTTCTGCCCGAATTCCCGCCGGCGCAGGAAGTCGATGAACTTCGGGCTCAGGAACAGGCACATGAGCAGCGAGGCAGTGCCGGCGATGAGCACGCGGACCGACAGGGAACCCATGCCCCTGAGTGTTCCAGCTTGTCAGGACGCCTGCGGCAAAATGGACCCGTGGCCGACCCGCCCTTCATCCACCCTCAAGCTCTGGTCGAGAGCGACCGCATCGGCCCCGGCACCCGCGTCTGGGCCTTCGCCCACGTGATGCCGGGCGCCGTGATCGGGGCCGAATGCAACGTCTGCGACCACACCTACGTGGAGGGCGGCGTCGTCGTCGGCGACCGGGTGACCATAAAGTCGGGCGTCTACCTGTGGGAGGGGGTCCGCATCGAGGACGACGTGTTCCTCGGCCCCCAGGCCACCTTCACCAACGACGCCTTCCCCCGCAGCCGCCAGCCCTTCCAGCTCGGCTCGATCACCGTCCGCCGCGGCGCCAGCATCGGCGCCGGCGCGGTCATCCTCCCCGGCGTCACGATCGGCCGCCACGCCATGGTCGGCGCCGGCGCCGTCGTCACCAAAGACGTGCCGGATTACGCCGTCGTCACCGGCAACCCCGCCCGCATCCTCCGCATGCTCACACCGGCTGAACGGGACCGCGCGGGCACCGGCGCCGCCTGAGCCCGGCCGCTCAGCGGCGAACACCGCGGCTGGCCACCGCGTGGGTGGGGCATGACCCCCGAAATATGCAGTTGTGCTCAAGGACGCACAACTGCATATTTCGGGGGCGATGCCCCACGTTCCCTCTGGCCAGAGGCGATCCGGCGAGCGGTCGGGACGGGCGGCGCCGGCCAGCGAAGCGGGTCCGTCAGCCGGTGGCCCAGGTGGGGCTGACGGCGTTGCCGGTGCGGGCGCGTAGTAGAAGCTTGCTGCCCAGGTGGGAGCGGGAGTAGAAGATGCCGCCGCCGGTCGTGCGGAGCGTGAGCACGCGGCGCCAACGCCGGCCGGAACGCTTCTCGATCGTGACGGTGCCGCGGCTCGGGGCGCGGCCCCACACCGTGATGATCCCGTGGCCGCGGTTCAGGGCCAGGAACGGGAAGCGGTAGGCGGCCGCGGAGGGCTTGGCGGCGCCGCTCGACAGGTAGATGCCGCCGTCGATGAAGATGTTGCCCTCCGACGGGTGGTCGACGATGTAGAACCAGAGCACGTTCGAGACGTGCTGGATCCACATCTCGTAGAAGGCCAGCGTGAGGTAGCGCTGCTGGAGAGCAAGGGTCCTCGCCGAAGTCGGATACGAGGACCAGTCGAGCTCGGAGACCCACAGTGGCTTGTTGCCGGCCGGCAGCACGTGGTGGGCGCGCTGGGCGGCGCGCAGCACGCGCCAGATCTTCCACAGGTCGGGAACGCTGATGTCGTTGGCGTTGAAGGCGTGGATGGTCGGCGAGGCGGCATACGGGTGGTGGTCGAGCGCGTCGAGGTGCGGCGGCGGCCCGCCGCAGGACTTGGGCTTCAGCGACGGCGTGAGGCAGAAGAGCTCGCGCAGCCACGTCACGGGCGCCATCCGCTGCTCGCCACGCGCCGGCGGGTCGCCGTAGGGCGCCGTGCCCGCCGCCATCACCACGTCGTGACGGTCGACCCCCTTCACGGCCGCGTAGAAGGCGTTGAGCATCTTGCGGTACCAGATCGGGCCGAAGGCGACGATGTCGCGCGCCGGGCACCGCGACGCCCGCACCGAGCACGCCCACTGCGGCGAGAGGTAGTAGGGCAGGTTGGCCTCGTTCCAGGCCTGGTAATAGACCACGTGGGGCAGCCTCTGGCCCGGGTGCGCGGGGTCGGGGAAGCGACCGGAGTAGCGCGAGGCGATCGCACGGCCGAAGGCCGCGAAGGCCGACGGGCTGATCATCCAGGTGCCGGCGAACGTGCCTGGCGGTGGATTCCTCCCCTGCGCCCAGAGGGGCGCATGGACGATCGTGAACACGACACGCTGGTGGTGGGCCGCGGCGGTGATGACCGCGTTGTCGAGCTCGCTCCAGTTGTATTGCGGGTCGGACGGGTTGCCGGCGTTGAACCCGGCGGCCGGATAGGCGGGTGCGACATTCACCCAGTCGACGCCGATGCGCACGACGCTCGAACCGAGGCTCTGCGCGACAGAGAGCCACCTGTTGCGCGTGGCCGTGTCCCCCTGTTCGAAGACGCGGTCGTCGGTGAAGCCGACGTTGAGGTACGGCAGCCCGGGCAGGGCGCTGTACGCCGACGCGCGCCCCTTCGCGCCCGCCGCGGCGGCGGCGCCGGGGCCGGCGCCCGCGGCCACGAAGAGCGCCCCGGCCAGCAGCGCTACGACACATACCGACATGACCCGAGCGCGGCGTGCAGCCGGGCGCTTGCCCACCAGCCAACCCATTCAGAAACCTCCCACCGAGAGCAGGACACCGGCCCCGAGCAGGATCACCGCGGCCAGGGCGAGCAAGGCTACCTGCACCCACAGGTTCCCGGGCCGCGGGCGAAAGCCGGGGTCCTCGCCCTCCAGTCGCCGGCCCAGCGCGCCGCGGAAGGCGGGCGTGGGCAGCCCGCGGGCGCTCTGTAGCCGCCCGGCCAGCTCGTCCTCGCCCAGCGTGAGATCAGGAAGCTCGTCGGTCATCGGCGAAACAGCGCGGACTGTGGGTTGAGCGCCCGGGCCCGGCGGAAGGCCACGAGGGCGGGCCGGGCGTGACCGGCCTCGGCCTCCAGCCGCGCGAGCACGAACCACGGCTCCCAGTTCTGGGGCTCGTCGGCCGCGGCCTGCCGGGCCGCCACCACCGCGGCCGGGATGCGACCCTGAAGCTCGAGCAGCAGCGCGACCTGCATCTGCGCGCTGGCCGCCCGCGGCTCGACACGCAGTGCGTCGTGGGCGGCGCTCAGCGCCGCGGTCGTGTTGCCCGCGGCGGCGTCGGCCTGGCTGCGGCGCAGCGCCGTCGTCTGGGCGAGCGGGATGCCGATGGCGATCAGCGCGGCCACGGCGCCGGCGCTCAGCGCCACCCGGACCGCCATCCGGCGCGCCGCCCCCGCCGGCCGGCGGCGGAGCGGGACGAGCGCGGCGGCGGCGAGCAGCAGCGCGGCGACGGGCAGGACGGGCACCTGCCACATCCAGTCGAACGCGCACGAGACGGCGAAGGCGGCCAGCGCGGCGGTCACGGCGGCGGCGTGCGTGCGGCGCTCCGGCGGACTGCCCCGCACCGCCCGGGCCGCGCCGGCCAGGATCAGCAGCATGAATCCGCCGAGCAGCACGAGCCCGACCACGCCGGTCTCCACGAGCGTCTCGACGTACAGCGAGTGCGCGTTGCGGACGTAGCTGGGGAAGGGCGCGCGCGGGAGCCAGATCTGCTGGAAGGTGCCGGGGCCGTAGCCATCGGCAACGTGTCCGCGCAGCGCCTTGACGGCGACCTTCCAGTACGTGTACCGGCCGTTGCCGCTCAGCGTGCCGAAGCGCGAGAGGCTCGTGCTGTGCAGCGAGGCGGCGCTCGGCTGCTTGAAGCGCGTCCAGGCGTGGTCGAGCCGGCGCGGCCCGTGCGCGGCCACGAAGACCGCGATCAGCACGACCGCCACCGCGGCCGACATCGCCGCCGCCCGCCGGGGCGGCACGCGCAGCAGCGGCGGCAGCGTGGCGTGGCGAGCGGCCAGCCCGATGGCCATCTGCGCCACGCCCGCGCCGATGCACACGAGCACGAGCGCCAGCAGCAGGTGCAGGCCCTGGCGATCGGCGGCCGGCGTCATCAGCCCGCGCTCGAGCGCGTGGCGGTGCACGACGCCAGCGATGAGCGCTGCGCTGGCCGCGCCGCCGACGGCCACGGTGGGGAGCTTCTGGAGCCGCTCCGGGGCCAGCAGCAGGTAGGCGATCACCGCCACGGCGACCGCGATCGCGCCGCCGCGCGAGAACGTCAGGTACCCGCACAGCGCGCACAGCGGGATGGCCGCCGCGGCCAGCCCCTGGACGGCCAGCCGGCGGCCGGTGGCCGCCACGGCGAGCAGCAGCGGCAGCGTCAGGGCGACCAGCGCGCCCAGGGCGTTCCAGTAGTTGAGCGGCCACCCGAGCCGGTTGGCCGCCCCGGGCAGGAAGTCCGTCGTGGTGTGCGCGGACGGGAACAGGTGCGGGCGCAGCCGCGAGAGCACGGCCAGAGCGATGAGGACGACCGAGGCGGCCGCGACCGCGCCGACGACGTGCCGCAGAGCGCGCGCCCGGCTGCCGTAGCTGGCCAGGGCGAGCACCAGCACGCCCAGGTAGCCGGCCACCCGCGAGAGCTCGGCGGCGGTGTTCTCGCTGCTGATAGTCCAGCCCAGCGCGAGCGCGTTCCAAACGACGAATCCGGCCAGCGCCGCCAGCGCCACCCACCCGATGCGCGTGAGGCGGACGCCCGGCAGCACCCCGGCCAGGGCGCCGAGCAGCACCACCCACCACACGATGATCGCGGCGTCGCTGCGCACGACGAGGTCGTAGCCGCCGCCGTTCAGGCCCAGGTAGAGGACGAGCCCGCCGGTCAGGACCCAGATCCACAGCGCGCCCGCGTCGATGCTCAGCGCCGAGGGCCGCCTCGAGCTGAGCGTGGCCGGGACGGCCAGGTCCCGGTCGGCGGTCAGAGCTCGCATCGTGCGATCAGTTGCTCAGCCGGCGGCGCAGCGCCAGGCCGCCGACGCCGACCGCGCACAGCCCCAGGATGATCGGCAGAAGCGTGCCCATGCCGGCGCCGCCCCCGCTCGAGCCACCCACGACCGAGCGCAGCACGCTGCTCACGGGCGAGCCGCCCGAGCCCGAGCCGCCGGAGCCGCCCGAGCCCGGCCCGGACCCGCCCCCCGCGGCGCCCGCGACCGCGCCAGTGTGGCGGTGCGAATGCGAGGGCGCGGTGGCCCGCGTCAGGGCGCTGAGCTGCCGGCCGTCGCGGCCGTCGCGCTGGAGCGCCGCCTGCGTGCCCGGGGCGATCGGCGACACCGCGCCGGACCCCGCGTGCCCGTGAGCGCCGACGCCGCTGGTCGGCTGCCCGCCGGCCGGCGTGGGCACGTTCTCGACGTACTGATCCGCGCCCGAGTTCCCCGGAGGAACGATCGGGATCAGCACCGGGTTGCCCTTGGCGAGGGCCGTGGCGGGAAGAGCGAGGGCGACCAGCGCCCCGAGCAGGAAGATCCTCATGAGCCTATGTACGCAGCGGGCGCCGCGAAGCTGACAGCCGTCAGTTGGCGCCGCGGCGGGTGAGCACGGCCGGAATGGTCTGGAGGATCAGCTTGAAGTCCCCCCACAGCGACCAGTTCGCCACGTAGACGTAGTCGAGAGCGATCATCTGCTCGAAGGGGATGCTCGTGCGCCCCATGACCTGCCATGGGCCGGTGATGCCCGGGGTCAGGCTGAGCCGGCCGCGATGCCATCCGATCACGTTGCAGTCCTCCTCGGCGATCAGCGGGCGTGGGCCGACGAGGCTCATGTCACCGAGCAGCACATTCCACAGCTGCGGTAGCTCGTCGAGGCTCGTCAGCCGCAACAGCCGGCCCACGCGCGTGATCCGGGGATCGACCTCGAGGTCGAGCCAGCCGTCCTGGCGGCTCTGCTCGAGCAGCGCGGCCCGCCGGGCCTCGGCATCGATCACCATCGAACGGAACTTGGTCAGGCGGAACGGAATCCCGCCGCGCCCCACCCGGTGCTGGCGGAAGAAGATCGGTCCTGGCGAGTCGAGCCTGATCGCGATCGCGATGAGCAGCCAGAGCGGCGCTGTGAGGACCAGCAGCACCGCCGCGCCGATCACGTCGGTGGCGCGCTTGACCAGACGCGAGGAGCGGGCCAGCGAGGGCGAGGTGATCCCGATCAGCGTGATGCCCTCGAGCTGATCCACGGTGGCCGACGGGCCCATCATGGCGGCCAGGGACGGGAGCGCGCTGATCTTGATGCCGAGCTTGCGCGCAACATCGATCAACCCAAGCAGCGCGTCGTCCTCGATTCCCTCCGCCGACACGACCACCCGGTCGGCCTCCAGCCGCCGCAGCACGGCCTCCGCATCGACTTCGCTCACCTCCCCCAGCGAGTCGATCGGCAGCGGCCAGCGGCCGTTCTCCCGGCGCGTGAGCACGCCGATCGGCTCCAGGCCATGACGGGGCTGGGCCATCATCTGCCGCACAAGGATCGGCGTCATGGGCCCGCTGCCGACGAAGACCACGCGTTCGGACCCGAGCACGCGCAGCGCAAGATGGCGCGCCAGCACACGTAGCGCGAGCATGCCCACGAAGGCCACCCCGACGAAGAGCAGAAGCTCGGAGAAGACCAGCTTCCCGGCTGGCGTGACCTGGAGGTAGAGCCACATGGCGACCACGCCGAGCAGGAAGGCGTGCGCCGCCCGCGGAATGTCATCCGCGGTCTGGTAGCCGACGCGGCGCAGGCCCGCGGCGTAGAGCCCGTAGGCGTTGAACAGCATCACCCACAGAGGCAGCGTGAGCGCCGCCCAGAGCACGTGTGCGCCCAGCCTGGGGATCGAGAGCAGCGTCCACGAGGCGATCCCGGCTGCCAGGCCGGCCAGGTCGGCGGCGACGAGCATGCGACGCATGCGGTAGTCGCGCGCGTCCGACCGCGGGCGCGCCCGACGCCGATCACGGCCTCTGACCGCGTCCTCGGGATGGTGCGCGACCGCCGGCCGTGGCACCTCCCGCATGACCGCACTACCGGCGGCCTGCCCCCCAAATTCGCTCATCCGTTGCCCCCTGTGACCGTCAGGTCAATCGTTGACCCTTTGACATCGCCCACAGAACCGTAGCCGATGACGACCTTGCGCGCCAGCCCTGAACCGGGTTCTGTCGCCGGCGGGCGAGAGGCCGGGCGCGCGCGCCGGCGCCCGGCCCTCTCGCATCCTCTACGCCGACGCGCCCGCCAGCTCGCTGGCGTGCATCATGTTGCCCATCGCCACCAGCAGCTTGCGCGGACCGCTGAACGGCCGGCGGGCGTGGGAGACGAGCATGTTGTCAACGGCGATCAGGTCGCCCTTCTGCCACGGGAACTCCACGCAGAGCTCCTCGAACAGCTCGCCGATGCGGTCGACCACGGCGTCCGGGATCGGCGTGCCGTCGCCGAAGTAGACGTTGCGCGGCAGATCCTCGTCGGCGAACAGCTGGCGAAGCGCCGTGCGGGTCTCCTCGTCCAGGCAGGACACGTGGTGAAGCTGGATCTGGTTGAAGAAGATCGGCTCACCCGTGCGCGGATGCCGGCGGACGGCCTCGCCGCGCTGGCTGATGCGCAGGCCGTTCTCGGTCCACTCGCACGTCATGCCGCCCTCGGCGCAGATCCGCTCGACCTCCGCGCGATCCTCGGTCTTGAAGAACTCCTGCCACGGCACGTCGATGCCGTCGGAGAAGTTGCGCACGTACAGCAGGCCCTTCTCGGCGAACTGCTCGCGCACCTCGGGATCGAGCCGCTCGAGCACCTTGCGGCAGTCGAGCAGCGGCGTCGTCCCGCGATCGGTCGAGGGGATGACGCAGAAGAAGAACTGGCGCAGCGGCCACGTGGGCAGGTGCGAGCTCTCGTTGTGAAAGAGGATCATCTTGTCGGGCGGGTACGGCGTCGAGCCGTAAACCTTCTCGCCCGCGCTCTCCGGCGGCAGGTCGCCGTACTCGGCGAACAGGTCACCGGCGATGGCGGAGGCCACGGCCTCGAAGTCGCCGGCGCTCTCCAGCGGGAAGCCGCGGAAGAGGATGCAGCCGTACTTGTCGAAGTGGGCGTTCAGCTCGTCCAGGTGCGTGGCGCACCAGCCGGCCAGGTCGACGTTGTCGACGGCCGGGGTGATCATCACCGGCATGTTGTCCTCGTTGCCGGGAACGAACCCGGTCTTGACGAGCTCGGTCGCGGTGACCGTCTTGCGCCGCATGCCGCGCAGGCCGCCCCCGTTGGTGCCCCGTTCAGTCGTCATCTGTTCTCCTTGTCGCTTGGCTCGTCCCCGACGAGCTCATCTACGCGGCGAGTCACCGCCCGCCACCCCGTGCTGCGGCTGGCCACCGCTGCGATCAGCTGCCCGTCCGGGTCGCTGAGATCCTCGAAATGCCACCGGCCCGGCTCCTCCGATGACCACGCCGTCCGCAGTAGGCGGGGCGGCTGCCCAGGCGCGAGCGTAACATCAAAGCTGTCCAGCGGCAGCGATAGGCCGTCACCGCGGGCCTTGATGAACGCCTCCTTGCGCGTCCAGCAGTTCAGGAAGGCCCGTGCCTGCGCCCTGGCCGGCAGCCCGCGCAGGGCGCGGACCTCGGCGGGCGAGAAGAAGCGCTCGGCGATGCGCTCGCGCGAGAGGTCATGGCCGGCGAGCTCGACATCGACACCGATCTCGGACGCGGAGCTGAAGGCCAGCAGCGCCACCGGACCGGAGTGGGCGAGGTTGAAGAACGGCCCCGGCCCGTCGAGGTAGGGCTTGTCGTACTCGCCGTAGCCGAAGCGAATCGACTCGGGCGGCTCCTCGAGGTAGCACGCCGTCAGGAGCCGCAGCAGCCCGCGCCCCACGATGAAGCGCCGGCGATCGCGATCGAAGCGAAAGCGCTCGGCGCGCTCGCGCTCGCCGGTGCAGAGCAGCCCCCACATCGCCGCGGCCACGCCCGCCGGCAGGTCGAGCCAGCCCCGCCAGACATGTATCTCGTCCGCAGGCAGCTCGAGCGTGGCGTGCTCGGCGCACGCACGTCGTACGAGATCCGACCCCCAGCGCGCGTTCCATGGCGCGGAGGGCGCAGCGCCCACTACGGTGCCCACCGGGCAAATCGTAGGCCGATCGGGCACCCCGCACAAGGGGGTGCGGATCTGGCAGGGACCCGGTAACATCCGGCGCGGTCCGCGTCAGGGGGTGACTGCGGCATGGAACAGGGGGCAGCTCCGGACTCATGAAGAGGGTGGCAACTTCAGACGACCGCGTCGCGGCGCTCGATGGGCGCCTTGACGCCGGCCAGCAGGCGCTCGCGGCGATGGCCGCGCTGCTGCGGCGCTACACGGATCGCTCGGAGCTCGTGCTCGGCTACGCCAACGGGGTGGCCGAGGAGCCGCTGGCCCTGGCGCTCGAGGTCGGCGACGACCCCACGCTCGGCCAGCTGCGCGAGCGCGCCGCGCAGGCCACGGCAGCGGCTGCCGCCGCGCCGGCGCCGGGCCTCGAGCTCGAGGCGGTCGTCGGCGTCGACCGCGACCCACCCGCCGACGCGTCCCATCCGCTTTGGCTCGCCGCACACCACGACGGTGATCGCGTGCGCCTGACCCTTCACGGCAACGACGAGGAGCGCACGGCGCAGATGCTCGCCCATCTGCACACGCTGCTGGAGCATCAGCGCGAGCACGACGAGCGGCCGATCAGCGAGCTGCCCCTGCTCAGCGAGGCCGAGCGCCGGCTGCTCCTCGAGGACTTCAACGCCACGGCGGCGAGCTACCCGGCCGCCTGCACACACGAGCTGCTGGCGGCGACCGCGGCGCGCTGCGGTGAGCGTGTCGCGGTGAGCTGCGGCGGGCGCTCGCTGTCCTTCGCCGAGCTCGAGGAGCGCTCGAACCGGCTGGCGCGCTTCCTCTCGGGGCTCGGCGTCGGGCCCGACGTGCTCGTCGGGGTGGCGCTGTCGCGCTCGGTCGACATGGTCGTCGCGCTGCTCGGTGTCTGGAAGGCCGGAGGCGCCTACGTGCCCGTCGACCCCACCTATCCGGCCGATCGCCAGGAGTTCATGCTCACGAGCGCGGCCGCGCCGGTGGTGATCTCCGAGACCGCGATCGCCGGCGCGCTGCCGGTGGGCGATGGGGTGCGGGTGCTGTGCATCGACCGCGACTGGGAGCAGATCGCCCAGAGCGCGCCCGACCGCCTCGAGGTCGCGTGCACCCCCGAGCATCTGGCCTACGTGATCTACACCTCGGGATCGACCGGGCAGCCCAAGGGCGTCCAGATCCCCCATCGCGCCCTGGTCAACTTCCTCTGCACGATGGCCGAGCAGCCGGGGCTGGTCGAGACCGACGTGCTGGTCGCGGTCACGACGCTCTCGTTCGACATCGCCGGGCTCGAGCTGTACCTGCCGCTGCTCGTCGGCGCGCAGGTCGTCATCGCCTCGGCGCAGACGGCCGCCGATCCGCGCGCGCTGGGGGCGCTGCTCGACGAGTCGGGCGCCACCGTCATGCAGGCGACGCCGACTACGTGGCGCATGCTGCTCGACAGCGGCTGGAGGCCGACGCGCGCGCTGAAGGCGCTGGGCGGCGGCGAGCCGCTGCCGGTGGCCCTGTCGGACCGGCTGGTCTCCGAGCCGCTGATCGAGCTGTGGAACATGTACGGGCCGACCGAGACGACGATCTGGTCCACGTGCGCACGGATCCAGACGATCGGCGAGACGCTCACGATCGGGCGCCCGATCGCCAACACGACGATCTATCTGCTCGACCACCATCGCCAGCCGGTTCCGCTGGGCGTGCCCGGCGAGCTGTGGATCGGCGGTGACGGGCTCGCCCGCGGCTACCGCGGCCGTGACGACCTCACCGCCGAGCGCTTCGTCGAGAGCCCGTTCCGGCCCGGCGAGCGCATCTACCTGACCGGCGACCTGGCCCGCTACCGGCCGGACGGTGAGATCGAGTTCCTCGGCCGCATCGACAACCAGGTCAAGGTCCGGGGCTACCGGATCGAGCTGGGCGAGATCGAGACCACGCTCAGCCGCCATCCCGCCGTCAAGGAGGCGGTCGTGGTGGCGCACACGAGCAGCGACGGCAACGCCCAGCTCGACGCGTACGTGATCCCGCAGGCCGACCCGGTGCCCGCGCACGTGCTGCGCGACTTCGCGGGGCAGACGCTGCCCGCCTACATGGTTCCGGCGACGGTGACGACGATGGACGCGTTCCCGCTCACCCCCAACGGCAAGGTCGATCGCAAGGTCCTCCCCGAGCCGACGCGCGAGCGCTCCGGCGAGCGTGAGCTGGTCGCGCCGCGCACCCCGCTCGAGCAGCGCCTGGCCGCGATCTGGGAGCGCGAGCTCGGCATCAGCCCGATCGGGATCAGGGACAACTTCTTCGACCTCGGCGTGACCTCCTACCAGGCGGCGGCTCTGTTCGCCGCCATCGAGCACGAGCTCGGCAGCCAGCTGCCGCTGGGGGCGATCTTCAAGGCGCCCACGATCGAGGCGCTGGCCGGGCTGCTCGAGCACGGAGACGGCGGCTCCCGCTGGACCTCGCTGGTGCCGATCCAGCCCCACGGCACGAAGCCTCCGATCTTCTGCATCCACGGCGGCGCCGGCACGATCCTGCACCTGGCCGCGCTGGCCCGGCGGCTCGGCGACGACCAGCCGTTCTACGGCCTACAGCAGCGCGGCCTGTATGGCGGCGCGGCCCCGCTGAGCACGGTCGAGGAGATGGCCACCCACTATCTGTCGGAGATGCGCGAGGTCCACCCCGGCGGCCCGTGGCGGCTCGCCGGCTACTGCTTCGGGACGCTGGTCGCCTTCGAGCTCGCCCAGCGGCTGCGAGCCGCGGGCGAGGAGGTCGAGCTGCTGGCCATGTTCAACGGGCCGAGCCCCGACTGGATCCGCCAGTACGGCTGGTACGGCGGGCAGCCGAGCTGGCGGGCCAAGCACCAGCTGCCCCCGCGCCCCGACGCTCAGCAGCGCAAGGCGATCAAGCGCCGGCGCAAGCTCGCCACCGGGCTCGAGCTGCTCCGCCGCGTCCCGCGCCTGGTCAGGGCGCCCGGGAAGCTTGTCGGCGGGCTGCTCTGGTACACGCGCATGCCGCGCACGCGGCTGCTCCTGAAGCTGGGCCGTCCGGTGCCCGAGACGCTTCGCGAGGAGTTCTTCTTCGCGCTGCACGCCAGCGCCGAGAAGGCGTACCACCCGGTGCCCTACGAGGGCGAGATCGTGCTCTTCCACGGCGAGGGCCTCTACGACGACCCGACGCTGGGCTGGGAGGGCATGGCGACGCAGGGCGTGCTCAGCTTCGCCGTCCCGGGCGAGCACGACAATAACCGCCAGGCCATGTTCGAGCCTGCGGTCGGCTTCGTCGCCGAGCGGCTGGAGCAGTACCTCGAGCGGGCCGGAGCCGGCGAGGCTGCCGTCGCCGCGGCGGGCGGCCGGTGAGCGCGCTCGCCGAGGCCGCGGCACCGGCGAAGCTGCGCAGCCGGGTCGAGCGGCGGCTGCGGCGCACGCTGCCACCACGCGCCTACCACGCCGCGGTCGGCCGCTACTACGACCTGCGCCAGCTGGCCGGCAAGGGCCCCGGCAGGGGCCGCCTGCTCCCCGACTTCATCATCCCCGGGGCGGCCAAGGCGGGGACCACGAGCCTGTACGGATGGCTCGTCCGGCACCCCTTCGTGCGCGCGGCCGCCCAGAAGGAGCTGCACTACTTCGACTACAACTACTACCGCGGCGAGGACTGGTACCGCAGCCAGTTCCCGCTCCAGTCCGAGCGCGACGCCTTCGCCGCCGAGCACGGCCGGCCCTTCCTGACCGGTGAGGCCAGCCCGTCCTACATCACGCACGCATGGGCGCCCGAGCGGCTGGCGCGCGACCTCCCGCACGTGAAGCTGCTCATAACGCTGCGCAACCCGATCGATCGCGCCTTCTCGCAGTTCCAGATGACGCGACGCGAGGCTTCGGAGCCCCTCGAGTCCTTCGCGGAGGCGGTCGACGCGGAGGACGAGCGCCTGGCGCCGCTGCTGGCCCGGAGCGCCGCCGATCCCCATTTCTACAGCTGGTGGATCGGCAGCTGGTCCTACAAGCTGCGCAGCCGGTACGCCGAGCACCTCGAGCGCTGGCTGGGCCTGTTCGGCCGCGAGCAGATCCACGTGCTCACGCTCGAGCAGCTCTCGAGCGATCCGCAGGGAACGCTCGAGCGCGTGCACGAGTTCCTCGGCCTGCCCGAGCACCGCTACGAGGACCTCCCCCACCTGCACGCCGGCGGCTACGAATTGGCCATCGATCCGGAGACGCGAGCACGGCTGGCCGAGTACTTCCGACCCCACAACGAGCGGCTCTACGAGCTGGTGGGCGCGGACTTCGGCTGGTAGCGGTGACGCGGACCGTCCTCATCACCGGCGCCGCCCGGGGCCTCGGCCGCGCCACCGCGCTGGCCTTCGCGCAGGCGGGCGACAGCGTGGCGGTGACCGACCTGTGCGAGCAGATCGGCGAGGTCCCCTACCCGCTGGCCGGCGCCGATCAGCTCGAGGAGACCGCGCGGCGCTGCCGCGAAGCGGGCGCGCAGGTGCTCCACGCGCCGATGGACGTCCGCGATCCCGATCAGATCGCCGCCATCGTCAGCCGCTGCCGCGACGAGCTCGGTCCGGTCGACGTGCTCGTCAATAACGCGGGGCTCGTCGGACCGGCGGGCGCCCCAGCCCACCAGCTCGACGAGGCCGCCTGGTCGGCGGTGATCGACGTCGACCTCAACGGCCCGTGGCGCTGCGCGCGCGCCGTGCTCCCCGAGATGGTGGCGCGCCACTCCGGGGCGATCGTCAACGTGGCCTCGACGGCGGGCCTGGTCGCCTTCCCGTTCTTCGCCAATTACGTCGCGGCCAAGCACGGCCTGATCGGTCTCACGCGCGCGCTGGCGCTCGACTACGCGCCCCAGGGCATCCGCGTGAACGCGGTCTGCCCCACCTCGATCGTCGACGAGGCCGAGCTCGACTCGGCCATGCTGGCCGGCGTGGCGGGAATGCTCGGCGTCGAGCGCGAGGACTACGAGTCGCTGTCGCTGCCGCACCATCCGCTGGGGCGGCTGGTCACCGCGGGCGAGGTGGCGTCGATGATCTTCTACCTGGCCTCGGACGCCGCGGCCTGCATGACCGGCGCCATCGTTCCGGTCGACGGGGGCTTCACCGCCCGCTGACGCCCCGCTGAGCGCGCGCGGCGCGGTGAACGCTACGCGCGCGCGGCCCGGCGGAACCCGCGGATCCCGGCCGCGGCCGGCTCGCCGCCGGCGTCCGCGTCGCCGGCGCCCGCCGCGCCGGCGCCGTCCTGCGGCCCGCTCTCCACGGCGAGGCTGAGCAGGCGCGTGTCCGGGTCGGCCAGGACCTGCTCGAGGACGCTCTCGAAGTCCGCCGCCAGCCGCGCCATCGTGGCGCGTTCGAACAGCGCCGTGTTGAAGTTCAGCTCGCCGCGCAGCGCGTCGTCGCCGACGTGCAGCTCGAGCGCGAGGTCGAACCGCGCATGCCCGAGGTCGACCGGAACAAGGCTCGTGCGCGCCCCCGTCAGCTGCGGCACCGGCAACGCACCCACGCGCACCCGGAAGTTGACCTGGAAGAGCGGGTTCACGCCGGGGATGCGCTGCGGGCGCACGGCGTCGACGACCTGCTCGAGCGGAACCTCCTGATGCTCGTAGGAGGCCAGCACGGACTCGCGCACCCCGCCCAGCAGCTCGCTGAAGCGCGGGTTGCCGCCCAGCCGCACGCGCACCACCGTCGTCGTGGCGCAGAAGCCGATCAGATGCTCGAGCGCCGGGTGCTGGCGATTGGCCATCGGACCGCCGAGCACGATGTCGTCGTCGCCGCTGCGGCGGTACAGCAGCGTGGCGAACGCTCCGAGCAGGAGCATGTACGGCGTCACCTGCTGCGCCCGGCAGGCGTCGCGCACCGCCTGAGCGACCGCGCCCGAGAGCTCGAAGCGGTGGGTCTCACCCTCGTAGGTCTGCTCGGCCGCGCGGCGGCGGTCGGTGGGCAGCCTCAGCATGGCCGGCGCCCCCGCCAGCTGGGCGCGCCAGAAGTCGAGCTCGGCCTCGAGCCACGGCCCGCTCAGCCGCTCGCGCTGCCACCGCGCGAAGTCGCGGTACTGCCAGCTGAGCTCGGGCAGCTCGGCCGGCCGCCGGCGCCGGGCCGCCTCGTAGAGCTCGCCCAGCTCGCGGTACAGGATCTCGACCGCCCAGGCGTCGAGCACGATGTGGTGCGAGGCGAGCAGGATCACGTGGCCCAGCGGCCCGAGCCGGATCACGCTCGCGCGCAGCGTCACGTCGCGCTCGAGGTCGAAGGGTCGCGCCGCGTGCGCGCGCAGCGTCGCGGCCAGCTCCTGCTCACGCTGCGCCGGCATGAGCCCCGAGAGGTCGACCTCGTCGAGCTCGAGCTCCCATTCGTCCAGCACGACCTGCTGGGCCGGGCCGTCCTCCGGGCGCGCGAACACGGTGCGCAGCGCCTCGTGGCGCTCGATGAGGCCCCGCAGCGCGGTGCGCAGCGCGTCCAGATCGAGCTCACCGGCCACGCGGATGGCGAGCGGCGCGTTGTAGATGGGGCTGCCGGGGTCGAGCGCGTCGAAGAACAGCAGCGACTCCTGCTGGTAGGAGAGGGGCGATCCGGTCGAGCTCGACGCCGGCGCCGGCGAGCCCTCGGGCGCGTGCACGCGTGCGTCCTCGCCGCGCAGCGAGTCGACGTGAGCGGCGAAGGCGGCCAGCGTCGGGCGCTCGAACAGCGCCCGCACGGACAGGTCGACGGCGCAGCGCTCGCGGACCTGCGTGCCCACGCGCGCGGCGAGCAGGGAGTGGCCGCCGAGCTGGAAGAAGTCGTCGTCGCGCCCGGGCGTGTCGATCCCGAGCACGGCCGCCCAGATCTCGGCGATGAGGCGCTCGGTCTCGGTGGCCGGCGCCTCCGAGCCGTCGCCCGCGCGGATCTCCCACACCGGCGCAGGCAGCGCGCGGCGGTCGGTCTTGCCGTTGCGCGTCAGCGGCAGGCGATCAAGGGTGACGAGCGAGGCCGGGACCATGTAGGCGGGCAGGCGGTGCTCGAGGCCGGCGAGCACCGAGCGCGCCAGCTCCTCGCGATCGCCGTCGGCGTCGGCCGGCACGACGTAGGCGGCCAGGCGGGTGTCGCCCGGTCCCACGTCCACGCCCACCACCGCGCAGTCGGCCACGCCGGCGAGGTCACGGATCGCCGAGGCCACCTCGCCGAGCTCGATCCGGAACCCGCGCACCTTGACCTGGTCGTCGATGCGCCCGCGGAAGTCGAGCTCGCCGTCGGGCAGGCGGCGGGCCACGTCGCCGGTCCGGTAGAGCTTTCCGGGACCGAAGGGGTTGTCGAGGAAGCGCTCGGCGGTCAGCTCGGGACGGTTGAGGTAACCGCGAGCGACGCCCGCCCCGCCGACGTACAGCTCGCCCTCCACGCCAACCGGCACCGGGGCGCCGCCGGGGTCGAGGATGTGCAGCGTGAGGTCGGGGATCGGCTCGCCGATCGGGCTGCGCTCCTGCTCGCAGTCGGCCGCCGTCAGCGGGCGGTAGGTGACGTGCACGGTCGTCTCGGTGATGCCGTACATGTTCACGAGGGTTGCTCCGTCGTCGCCGAAGCGCTCGTACCAGGGGCGCAGGGCCACCGGCTGGAGCGCCTCGCCGCCGAACACGACGTAGCGCAGGGCGAGGCGCTCCGCGCGGCGCAGCAGCTCCTCCTGCACGACGACGAACAGGCTCGGCGTGGCGTTCAGGACCGTCACGCCCTCGCCGGCCACGAGGTCGGCCAGCGCCTCGGGCGAGCGCGTCGTCCACAGCGGCGAGATGACGAGACGGCCGCCGTGGGCGAGCGCCCCCCAGAGCTCCCAGACCGAGAAGTCGAAGGCGTAGGAGTGCAGGAGCACCCACACGTCGCCGGGGCCGAACCCGTACCAGTGGTCGGTGGCCGTGAACAGCCGCGCGATGTGGCGGTGCTCGATCTGCACGCCCTTGGGCCGGCCGGTGGAGCCTGAGGTGTAGATCACATAGGCCAGGCTCTCGGCGCGGGCCAGCGGCTCGGGGTCGGCGGCGCTGGAGGCCGCGAGCGCCGCGGCCTCATCCTCGTCGTCGAGGCACACGACGCGCGCCCCGTGGCCGGGAAGGCGATCGCGCACGTCGGAGACGGTCACCAGGAGCGGTGCCGCCGTGTCGCCGAGCACGAACTCGATCCGCTCCGCCGGGTACTCGGGGTCGAGCGGCACGTAGGCCGCCCCCGCCTTGAGCACGCCCAGGATCGCGATGACCATCTCGAGCGAGGGCTCGAGGAAGAGCGCCACCATCGTCTCCGGCCCGGCGCCCAGCGAGCGCAGGCGATGGGCCAGGCGGTTGGCGGCGCGGTTCAGCTCCGCGTAGGTGAGCCGCTCCTGGCCGAACACGACGGCCACGGCGTCGGGCGTCTCGCGCACGCGCGCCTCGAAGAGCTCGTGCATGCAGGCGACGGGGAAGTCGGGCGCCGGCTCCGAGACCGCGGCGGGCACGAGCTCGCCGGCTGCGCGCGCCGGCAGCGGCCCTCCGAAGTCAAGCTCGTCGATCGGCACGTCGGGGTCGGCCAGCGCGGCGTCGAGCGCGGCCAGGTACTCGGCCGAGAGGCCTTCGATCGTGGCGGCGTCGAACAGGTCGCTGCTGTACTCCCAGGCCAGCCGCAGGCCCTCGTCGGGCTGCTCCTCGACGAACAGCGTGAGGTCGAAGCGCGAGGCCGCCACGCGAGCCTGGAACGGCTCCGCGCCCGCGAACGGCATCGGCACCTCGCTCACGTGGGCGACGAAGTGCTGGAAGACGGGATGGCGGCTGAGGTCGCGAGCCAGCCCGAGGCGGGCCACCACCTGGTCGAACGGCGCCTCCTCGTGCGCAACCGCCCACATCACGGCATCGCGGACGCGGCCGACCAGCTCGCGGTAGCTGGGCGCGTCGGAGAGGTCGCAGCGCAGGGCGACCGTGCTGGCGAACAGGCCGACGGCGTCGTCGAGCTCCGCGCGGCTGCGGCCGGAGGTGGTGGCGCCGATGACGAGGTCGTCCTCCCCGCTGCGGTGGCGCAGCACCATGTAGTAGGCGGCGAGCATGGTGGCGAACGTCGTCGTGGCGGTCTCGCGCGCGAAGGCGCGCGCGGCGGCCGCGGAGCGGCGCGGCACTGGCACGACCAGCGTGCGGCCGCGGTAGGACGGGGCCGGCGGGCGGGGACGGTCGGTGGGCAGGGCGAGCTCGGCGG
>Ga0070739_10003366_pt1 | contig 19999 bp, 18 predicted proteins | sample Coa_R1_7_FD_66445 | JGI IMG/M metagenome (GOLD analysis project Ga0070739, IMG submission 66445) | Surface soil microbial communities from Centralia Pennsylvania, which are recovering from an underground coalmine fire - Coalmine... | ecosystem: Environmental > Terrestrial > Soil > Unclassified ... | reverse complement strand
ACCTGCGCCTCCTGGCCGCCGTAGCAGGTGTGGATCTCGGCCTGGACCAGGTCGCCGGCCGCGAGGCGGCGCGGCAGCTCGGCGTGCAGCAGCCAGCGCGGCGCGCCCCAGCCGATGTTGTCCGGGCCGGACTGTAAGCTCAGCGACGGGTAGCGCGCGTCGCAGCCGTGGCGGTAGATCTCGCGCATCACCTCGGCGTAGACCGTCGCCTCGCTCACCCCCGGCCGCGCCACGTCGAGCATCACCTGGCAGGCCGCCTCGCTGACGCCGGCGGCGTAGCGCAGCAGCGCCAGCTCCTCCTCGCTCTTGACCAGGATGAAATCGGTCAGGTCGCGGGTGAAGTCCTCGAAGGTCGCCTCGGGGAGGTGCTGGGTCAGGTTGGTCCAGTAGCCGAGCGGGAGCAGGCCCTCCGCCTCGCCGGGCGCGGTGGGGCCGAAGCCGACGACGCCGATCCGTCCGCGGGCGAGGCCCTTCTCGCGCAGCACGGCCGCCGTCCCCGCGCCGCCGCCGGCCACGCGGTAGTCGCGCACCCACAGCGGGTGGCCGCGGCGCTCGCTCTCGAAGGCGCGCGAGATGCGCCCGGTGGCGAAGGCAAGCACGGTCGGCTCGCCTTCGAGGGGGAGCACGACCACGCTGTCCAGGAAGTCGTCGATGAGGTAGCTCTCCAGGCGCTCGCGGCCCTGGAAGCTGCCGACGACGAGGGCGTCCAGCCCGCGCGCGCGCAGGAGCTGGCGCAGGCCCGCCCAGCGGCGGTCGCGCTCGCGCAGGGAGAGGGTTGGGCCGGCCGCGGGCTCGGCCGGCCACGCCGGGGCTGGGCCGTGGGGCGCGACGGGCGTGCTCATGGGCCGCCGACCTCCTCGGGGGCGCGGGCGTCGACGAGCAGCGGCCGGCCGGGCCGCTCGGCGATGCCCCGCCCGCCGGACTGCTCGCGCGTCTTGCCGGGCAGGCTCCAGGCGCTGGGGGCGAGGCCCGGCGGGCGACTCCAGGGCGTGAGCGGCCGGCCCTCGGCCAGCGCCCGCAGCTCGCGCAGCCAGAGCTTGCGGATGGCGATCACGCCGACGTCGCCGCGGCCCAGGCGCTCGGCGCCGCGGTCGGCGATCCGCCCCTGGCCGACCTGCGCCACGTCGTCCTGCAGGCGCACCAGGTCGGTGCGGCGGCCGTCCACGTCGCGCAGGCGCAGCTCGCCGGCGCAGATCCGCTCGGCCAGCGCGGCGTGGGGCAGGTCGAGGCGGGCGCGGCGGGCCAGGCGGCGCTCGCGGTAGCGCTCGGCCGCGGCGCCGCTCAGCGGGAAGCGGTGCAGGCTGAACTGGACGTGCCGCTCGTCGTCGAGCGGCACCCACCAGAACAGCGACTCCTGCCAGCCGACCTCGGGATCGGTGGGCAGGGCGTTGATGTGGAAGATATTGGGCATACCGAACTGGTTGACCCGCACCTCGCCGCTGGCGCGCGTCGCCGTGTAAGTGATGCCCCAGGCGCTCTCCGTGGCGCGGAGCGTCTCGCCGCGGCCGATGCCGGCGAACGAGGCCTCGTTGTCGTGGTGGACGAAGCCGACGTGGCTCATGTCCAGCGCGTTCTCGAGGTTCTGGAAGTAGTTGCAGGCGCGCGTGTAGGAGTCCAGCTCGAGCACGCCGTCGAAGTCCTCGAACTCCGGGTAGCGCGGGAACGGGGGCGGCTCGGCGCCGGTGTCGCCGCCCTCGGCGTCGCCGAGGTAGGCGAAGATGAAGCCGAGGTACTCGCGCGTTGGGTAGCTGCGGATGCGCACCTTGGGCGGGAAGCTCGGGTCCTCGGCCGGCATCTCGACGCACTGGCCGTCGCTGTCGTACTTCCAGCCGTGGTAGAAGCAGCGCAGACAGTCGCCCTCCACCCAGCCGGTGCTGAGCTGGGTGCCGCGGTGGGCACAGCGGAAGGCGACGAGGTGGGGCGCGCCGGCCTCGCCCCGGTAGAGCGTGAAGTCCTCGCCCATGATCCGCAGCGGCTTCGCCCGGCCGGGCAAGAGGTCCGGCGCGTGGTAGACGGGCTGCCAGTAGCGGCGCAGGTAGCGCCCGGCCAGCGTGCTGGGCCCGGTGGGCGCCAGGTCGTCTAGGCCGATCCGGGCGCGGGTGGGGGGGCGGGCGATGGCTGCCACGCTCCTGTCTCCTTCATCTCGCCGCCGGCGCGACGGCGGAGCGGGCCGTCGCCAGCCTGCCGCTGCCAGGGCCTGGCTAGGAGTGTAGGCGGCTCGGGCCCACCCGTCAACGCGCTTCGATCCGTCAACGCGCTTCGATTCGATTATGAAGGCGCCGCGCGTCCGGCCATTAGACGTGATGTCAGTCCGCCACGAGGGTCGTATACGCCTGTATTCGATCGCGCGCCAGCTCGAAGGCACCGGGACCGACCGCGAACTCACCGCGGAACGGGTGATCCATCATCACGATGAGGTAGATGAGCAGGCTGAGGAAGCCGGATAGGATGACCGTTAGCATTACATGGGTCCTCAGGCTCTTCATCGAGAAGCAATACGTGATGGCCACGGTCAGCACGGCTCCGACGATCAACACCAGCCACACGAGCGCGGGCACGCCGACACCCACGTGAGAGAGGCGGAGCCCGCGCAGCTCGAGATAATGGTCGAACGACTGCAATGTCTCCTGGTGCAGGGTTTTCTGCCCCTCGTCGGCCGGATCGAAGGCCATCAAGGGGCGCCGAAAAGCGAGGAGCTGCTGCTGCCCCGTCCCGAGGAGAACTCCCCGGTGCTGCGCGGGCCACTCCTCGTCGATGACGAAGTCGGTGTAGGCCAGCAGGCCCTGATTCAGCTCGTCCCGCACAGGCTGGGGGTACCAGGACACGTCGGCCTGGAGTACTTGCAGAGTGGCTGCTTCCTGTGCCACGAGCCTCTGCACATCCGTGTAATTCTGCCACGTGGCGACCGCGATGAGCGCCAGGGCCAGCCCGTAAAAGACGCCGAACGTCTCGAGATAGTAGCTGACCATATCGTTGTGGCCGGGCGGCCGGCCGAAGAGCCGGCGCGCCTGCTTTCGGGTCGCGAGCATCCCGAGCACTGCGGCGCCGATGCAGAGGCTCACCATGAGCAGACCGAGCAGCCAGCCCGGTAGCTCGTACAGCCAGTAGAAGGGCATCGTGTAACTCGTCCTTTTCAGGTGGCCGGCTCTCGAGTCCTACTCGAAGCGAGTCGACAGCCGGTTGAAGCCCTGGAGGGCGCAGGCGCTGTGCAGGTAGCGGATCGGCACGGTGATCTCGCCGCTGGCGTCCTGGTCGGGGTTGACCAGGTGGTCACCGCCGATGACTTGCCGCGGCGCCGGCAGGGTCACGGGCAGGTCGCGGCTGCCCACGTTGACGATCGCGTCAGCCTCGGGCACGGCGAAGATGAAGCCGGGGTCGTCGCGCCCCTCGCCGACGTCCTGGTAGAGCAGCGTCGTCTTGATCCCCGCCTGCTCGCACCCCTGCAGGGCAAGCATCACGTCGATGGCGTAGTTGCTGCCGTTGAGCCCGAGGAACAGCGCGGCGTCCGCGCCGAGCAGCGAGGCCAGCTTCACCGCGGCGCTGGCCACGCGCTCCTTCTCGTCGCGGTAGGGCGTGAGGTCGCCGAACAGGACGCAGCCGACGAACTGCAGGTCCTGGCCGTGGCGCCGGCAAAGCTCCTGCAGCACGGCGTTGTTCTGGTCCCAGTAGGTGCAGCGGTAGCTCTGCCGCGGGCCGGCCAGCGCGCCGTCGAAGCACTCGTTCGGGTGGAGGATCGTGCCCAGCGGCAGCGGCACCGGCAGGCCGTACAGGAAGGCGCGATAGACCTGGTACATGCAGGCCACGCGGGTCAGGCCCGGCTCGCAGGGCGGCAGGGCAAACGTTTCCACGTCGTCGGGCGCCGCGTCCTGGGCCAGGCGGCCGAGGTGGGCGGCGACGCGCATACCGGCGGCCATGATCGCGCGGTTGTACTCGGCGGCCTCGGCGCTGCCCCCGATCACGTCCTGGACCTCCACCGCTTCCTCGGGGAAGAAGCTCGGGTTGGGGTGGAACTGGAGCACCAGGTTCAGCGTGCTGCCGAACGGGCTGTACTGGGCGCCGGGGCCGGCCATGTCGATGAGCTGCTCGCGGAAGTGGGTGGGCTCACCCGGCACCGGGTTGCCGGTCTCGACGACGGCCACGCCGGCCAGGCGGTGGGTGCGGCCGTCGCCGACGGTGGTGGGCGGGGAGACGAAGCCGGGGAAGACGCCGCCGCGCCCGGCCACCTTCCAGCGCGGCTCGACCACGTCCAGGGCGTGGATGATCCGCACGGAGTCGCCCGGCCGGGCGACGTGGACGTCTACCGCGGCGAAGTGCGAGTCCTCGAGCACGAGCTGCCGGATCTCCTCGGGGTTCACGACCAGGGTGTGGTCGTGCAGCGCCGTCCGTGCGCCGAGCTCGAGGTTGTCGATCTGGATCGATCCCACTTCTAGCTGCATCGCCTATCTCTCGCGCGCTCAGATCATGCTAGATGAGGGGGATTCCTCGGGGGACACCCCCCAACCCCCCGCTCTTACCACTCGTGCTAGATGAGGGGGATTCCTTGGGAGACACCCCAACCCCCCGCTTTTATCGCGGCGTCACGCGGTAGAAGCGCTGGACCTGGATCGTGCTACTGGCGGGCCAGATCTCCCAGGGCACGTCCTTCTGCTTGGCGTAGAAGTCGTCCTGGGCGTGGATGAACAGCCAGTAGGCCTGGTCGTGGACGTAGCGGCTGAACTCCTGCAGGACCTGCTTGCGCTGCTCCGGATCGAGCGTGCGGCGGCTCTGCTCGACGAGCGCGTTGAGCTGATCGTCGGGCTTGTGCCCCTTCCGCTTGTAGAAGGTCCAGCCGAGCATCGGGTCCGGGTCGGCGGCCGTCCCCCAGACTACTGAGGTGAAGCCGTCGAAGCTGCCGTTCAGCCAGTCGCTCTGCAGCTTCGCCCGCTCGGTGGGAACGAGCTGCAGGTGGATGCCGACCTGGGCGAGCTGGCTGGCCACCACCTCGGCGATCTCGCGGTCCTTCAGCAGCGCGCCGGTGCTGTGGTTGAAGGTCGTCTCGAAGCCGTTTGGATAGCCGGCCTCGGCCAGGAGCTGCTTCGCCTTGGCCGGATCGTAGGGGTAGGGCTTGATGCTCGGGTCGTAGCCCATCCAGGCCGACGAGAACGGGCCGTGCAGCAGCTCGCCGTGCCCCTCGAGCACGCTCTTGAGGATCGACTCGCGGTCGACGGCGTAGTTCACGGCCTGGCGCACCCGCACGTCGTCGAACGGCGGCTTCGTCGTGTTGAAGGCGTACATGATCAGGCGCGCGCCCTTGATCACGACCGGCTCCGTCGTCGCCGTATCGAGCTCGGCGAGCTGGTTGACCGGCGGCGCCTCGATGACCTGGACGCCGCCCGTCTTCAGCTCGGCTACGCGCGTGGTGGGGTCGGTGATCGTGCGCAGCACCAGCCGCTGCGGGCTGACCTGACCCTGCCAGTAGCTCGGGTTGGCCTCGAGGACGAGCTGCTGGCCGCGGTCGAACTCGACGAACTGGTAGGGCCCGGTCCCGATCGGGTGGGCGGCGAAGGCGTCGTCGCCGAGCCGCTCGCGCGCCCGCGGCACGATGTACAGCGAGGCGAGGTTGGCCGGCAGGGAAGGGTTCGGGCCGCGCGTCGTGAACCGCACCGTGTACGGATCGACGGCCTCGACGCTGGCGACCTCCTCGGCGTAGATGCCGCGCGGCGACTTGCCGCTCTTGTACTGCTCGAACGAGTACACCACGTCGGCAGCGGTGAAGTCGTCGCCGTTGTGGAACTTGACGCCCTGGCGCAGCTTGAACTCCCAGGTCCGGTCGTCGAGCAGCTTCCAGGACTCGGCGAGCATCGGCATCTGCTGCAGGTTCGCCCCCTGGTAGCCGACGAGGGTGTCGTAGATGTGCGACTCGGCCAGGGTCGAGCCAGCCGTGGACTGACCGTAGAGCGGATCGAGCGTGGCTGCCTCCTCGGTGAGGCCCACCACCCACTCGCTCGCCCCGCTCGACGCGGCCGGGGCGGGCGCCGCCTGAGAAGCAGCGGCCGGCGGAGGCGCGGCGGCCGGCGGGGCCGCCGCGGGGGCGCAGCCGGCGACGAGCCCGACGAGCGCGGCGCTCGACCCGAGCCAGACAACCACGCGACGCGGCAAGTAGCGCATGGCGGCCTCCTTCATGCAGCCCCGGCCGGCGAATCGGCGCGGCCGCGGCGTCGGGCCCGCGTCCCGTACCACTCCACGGCCGCGACGGTGCCCTGGTCCTTCGTCACGGATGGATTGCCGGGTACTGGCAACAGCCAACACCCGGCAAATTCCGCGATACTCTTAGCGCAGGATAGTGACGCCTTCGACCGGCGTGGTGAGCGCCTCGAGCGCCTTCGCGATCAACGCCTTGCGGTACTGCCGCTCGTCCTCGGGCGGGAGGGTCGGATCGCCGGTCACGTTGACGATCGCCTTGCCCGGGATGATGCGGTTCGCGCCCACGGACTGGGCGAGCGAGTCGAGGGTCGTGATGTAGGCGACCGGGATCCCGGCGGCCTCGAACTCCTTGGCCATCGCGGCACCGCCGCGAGAGCAGGACCCTCAGGCCGAGGTTAAGACCACCCCGGCCACCTCCGCATCCTGGAGGTCCCGCAGGATCTCCTGCGCGAAGCGCCGCATCGTCGGGATGGGGGCGGTGTTGCCGGTCGTCGTGTAGAGCTGGTCGTGCAGCGCGCCGAACTTGCCTTCCTTCTCCAGGGCGCGCAGGGCGTCGAGCGGCACCATGCGGTTCGGGTCCTGGTTGATGTTCGTCGTGTCGAAGCCGCCATGGACCGACTGCCACTGCTCGGGGCTCAGCGTCTCCAGGTCGGCGATCGGGTACTTCAGCCACTTCGTGGCGTAGGCCGCCTCCAGGCGGTCCGGGTTGCCCCGCGGCACCACTCCGCCGGAGCTGACGATGGCGACGCGCGCCCGCGAGAGGTCGCGGATCGGCGGCGCCGGATCGACGCGGTGGTACTCCGGCACCGGCCACTCCGTGGTGTACGCCTCGCCGTGCGCCTTGCGCAGGAGCATGTCCACGGCGCGCTGCGCCGCGGTGCGCTCGGCGAAGTAGGGCGTCCGCTGCCCGGTCGGGAGGTATCCCTCCGCCTGGGGCGAGCCGAGCCGCTCGCCTGCGTGCAGCTTCAGCGCCAGGCGAGCCATCGCCTGGATTGCCTCGCCCATGCCCAGCGCGCTGTCCCGCGTCCGGGCGAGGTAGACCTTCGTGCGGTACAGGTCGGCACCGGGGTTGTTCGGGTGCATGCCCGAGACGGCGGTCACGCCGAGCTGCGCCTGGGCGCGGGCGCAGACCTCGCCGCAGGTCAGGCCGTAGCGCCCGGCGGCGAAGGCGGGCCCGGCCACGACGATGTCGGGCTGCTCGCGGGCGATCAGGGCCAGGATCTCGTCGAGGGCGCCCTCGCGCTCGACGGCGTAGTTGTCGCCGCAGTAGACCGTGGCGACGACCCGGGCGCGGTCGCCGAGCGCCTGCTGGAGGGCGATGGCCGGCCCAGCCGCGCCCTCCTTGCGGCCCGGCGGCGTGTCGGCCTCGGCCTCCGCCCCGATCCCGGCGAAGAACTGGTTGAGGTAGTGGACCACGCGCGGTGTGCTCATCGTCCCTCCGGCGCACGACAGCCTGGGCCACTGGACGGCATGGACCAACAGTAGCACTCCGTCGGGCCGCGGTCAACGCGCCGGCGCGCGGCGGTCCGCCGCGCGAGGGGGCGCCATTTTGGTTGACAGGACGGCCGAGCCGGGTGTCTAATGCGCGCACGGCGGCGCCCACGGACGGGCGAGCCGGGGCCGACCGATTGGGGTTCGACGCTGGAGTCTGGGAGGCCGCGATGCAGCCATGCCTTCGAGTGCTTGTCCGCGCCGCCGTTCTCCTCTTGTTCGCCGCCGCCTGCGCCCCGGCCCAGCAGCCGGCACCCGCGCCCCGCGAGGGCGCTAGCCAGGGCCAGCCAGCGGCCGCTGCGCCGGCGGCCGCGCCGTCGTCGGCCGCGGCGAGCGCGCCGGCCGGCGGACAGGACGAATGGGTTGTCGGCCTGTCCGAGGAGGCGGCTTCCCTCGATCCCGGCTCGGGTGGCGCCGTGGCCGCCTCGACGGTGGCCCACACCCACCTGTTCGACGCCCTGATCAGCTACGAGCCGCCAAACTTCACCGTGGTGCCGCTGCTCGCCGAGTCGTGGACCGTGCTCGACGACCGGACCTGGGAGTTCCACCTGCGCAAAGGCGTCAAATTCCACAACGGCGACGACTTCACCGCTGCCGACGTCCTGTACTCGTTCGAGGTCTACGAGGCGCCGACCTCGCCGCGCCGGCACAACCTCGCCGGCGTGACCGGCATCGAGCAGATCGACCCCTACACCGTGCGCGTCACCACCGACGAGCCCAGCCCCACCCTGCTCGCCAACCTCTCCTACATCTGGATCGTGCCGCGCGAGGCGCGCGAGAAGCTGGGGGCGGAGGGCTTCAACCAGCATCCGATCGGGACCGGGCCCTATAAGTTCGTCGAGTTCACGCGCGGCCAGCAGCTCGTCCTCGAGGCCAACCCGGACTACTGGCGGGGCCAGGTCAGCCCGAAGCGGCTGGTGCTGCGCACGATCACCGATCCCGCGACGCGGGTGGCCGAGCTGAAGACCGGCGGCGTCCAGATCATCGCCTCGCCGCCGGCGGCGCAGCTCAACGAGCTGCAGGGCGGCGATACCGAGGTCCTGACGCTCAAGGGCGCGCGGCTGATCATGCACTCCTTCAACACGACCAAGCCGCCGTTCGACGACGTGCGGGTGCGCCAGGCCGTGAACTACGCGGTCGACCGTGAGTCCATCCTCAAGAGCGTGCTCGAGGGGCACGGCGAGCTGCTGCATGGGCCGTTTGCCTCGTCGTGGCTGGGCTACGACCCGGATCTCAAGCCCTACCCCTACGATCCGGCCAAGGCGAAGCAGCTCCTGGCCGAGGCCGGCTATCCTAACGGCTTCGAGACGACCTTCAACCACAGCGTCGGCGCCTTCCTCAAGGACCGCGAGATCGCCGAGGTGGTGGCCAGCCAGCTCGCCCAGGTCGGTATCCGCGTGCGCCTCGTCCCCACCGAGCGGGCGAAGATCCAGGAGGACTGGCTGAACGGCACGTTCGACGGGATCACCTCGGCGCAGTGGCCGACGGCGTCGGACCCCGACCCGATGATCGGCTGGACGCTGTACAAGCGGAAGGGCCACAAGCCCGACGACCGGCTCAACGGCCTGATCGACCAGAGCCGGCAGACGGTCGACCCGGAGCAGCGCAAGCGGGTCCTGCAGGAGCTGGGGCGCTACGTCCAGGATCAGGCCTACTGGCTGTTCATCCACGCCCAGGACGACTTCGTGGCCAAGCGCAAGGACGTGCCGTGGGAGCTATCGCCGACGATGACCGTCGGCGCGCTGCGGTACTACCGCCTGAGCCCGCGCTAGGGATGAGCATCATCCCGGACGACTGGATCGGCCTCGGGGTGCCAGTGTGGAACCTGGTGCTGCGCTGCGCCCTGATCTACGTGGCGATGGTCGTCGGGCTGCGTCTGTTCGGCAAGCGCGAGGTCGGCCAGTTCCGGCTGACGGACCTGGTGCTCGTGCTGCTGGTGGCCAACGCCGTCCAGCCGGCGATGACCGGCCCCGATACGTCGCTGCTGGGCGGGTTCGTCATCATCGCCACCCTGCTGGTGGCCAACTACGCCTGGAACGCCGTAGTCGTGCGCCTGGGGCTGCGCAACCCGCGCCTGGGCGCCGTGCTCCTCGGCCACCCAACGGTCCTCGTCCAGGACGGCCAGTGGTGCGAGCAGGCGCTAGCACGCGAGGGCGTCGACCACGAGGAGTGCGAGATGGCCTTCCGCGAGCACGGCGTGGAGAGCGTCGCCGACGTGAAGCTGGCCGTGCTCGAGCTGGACGGCACGATCAGCGTCGTGCCGAAGGACAGCCCGACCCTCCGCACTCGCCGCGTGCGCTCGACCCGCCGACCCGTTTAGAGAAATTCGCGCGGTGAGGTGTGTGCATCGGCACACACCTCACCGCACCAGTAGCAGAGTGCTAGCGGTAGGGCCCGAGGGTCTGGGCGGCGTACTGGGCGAAGCTGTTGTCCACGAGTTGGCTGAGATCCACGGGGCGCGGGATCAGGCCGTGGCGGACGAAGTAGTCCTGCACGTAGTCGTAGCCGTTGAGCCCGAACTCGCCATCGGGATTGATCCAGGGCATCACCACCTTGTCGTAGCCGGCCGGGTCAGTGAGCGCCGTGTGGCGGGCGAGCACGGCGACGACCTGGTCGCGCCCCTGGTTCTTGTCGAAGGCGTCGAGGTAGGCGCGCACGCCGCGCAGGTAGGCGACCATGAAGCGGCGGGCGAGGTCGGTCTGGCTGGCGAACTGCTCCGAGTAGGCCATCCCGCCGAGCGTAAACGGCGTGAGCACGTCGTCGAAGCCGCGGAAGCGCACGCCGAGGCCCTTCTCGACCGCCGCCGCGATGCCCGGCTCGTTCTGCAGCGCGGCGTCGATGGAACCGTTGGCCAGCCCGGCGTTCTGGTCGGCGAAGCCGAGCGGCGTGTACTCGACGTCGGACTCGTCCAGGCCGTTCATCTGGAGCAGCCGCGCCAGTAGCGCCCAGCTCCCGGTGCCGTAGAGCGGCGGCTGGGGAGCGATCTTGCGCCCCCGCAGGTCGGCGACGTCGCGCACCTGGCCGCTGTCCACCAGATCGGTGCGGACGACCAGGCCGAGGTAGCTGTGGCCGGGGGTGATCGTGGCGCGGTCGGCCACGATGCGCAGGCCGACGCCGCGCAGGGCGGCGTTCAGCACGGCCGCGGTGATGCCGATGCCGCCGACGTCGATCTGGCCGGCGGCCATCGCCGCCTGGAGCTGGATGTTGTCCACGCGCTGGGCCTGGAAGTCGATGCCGACGTCGCGCATGTAGCCGAAGTCGTCGGCGATCAGCAGCCCGGCGTCGCTGATGAGGTACTGCATCGCCACGTGGACCGGGGTGAGCCCCTGGACGCCGGGCAGGCCCGCGGCCGAGGCTGCTTCCGCGCCAGTCGGCGCCGGGCCGGCCGCCGCCTCGACCGCCGCCGGCGGGTGGCGCCCGGCGGTCGCGCCCAGGGCCGGTCCCGGTGCGGCCAGCAGGACCGCGACCATCGCCAGCGCCCACGTTAGCCAGCGTCGGGAGGGAAGCCGCCAGGGTGCGCGCATCGCATTCCTCCGGTCGACCGCGATTGGCTGGCGCGTCCGCGCGCCGGCCCGCCGCCAGTATAGGCGGGGCTGCCGGCGGGCGCCAGGCCCGTCGGCGCCCCGGCAACGGGATCAGGGCAGCGGCTCGGCGACCACGCGTGTGTGCGCGCCGTCGCCGCCGCGGACGCGCAGGGGCAGGGCGAGGATGCGCCAGCGGCCGTCGACGATCGCGCCCAGGTTGCGCAGGTTCTCGACGATCAGGACGTCGTGGCGCAGCAGCGCGCGGTGCGCCGGGTAGTCGAAGTCGGGCGCGCGGAGGGCGTGGGGCAGCTCCGGCGAGATCCAGTCGAGGGCAACCAGCTTCACGCCGCGCTCGACGATCCAGGCGCAGGCGTCCAGAGAGAGGTAGGGGTGGAGCAGGTACTCGGGGCTGGTGAAGTAGGCGTCCCAGCCGCTGCGGAGCAGGAGGATGTCGCCGCGCTCGACGGCCACCCCGCTGTTCTCCAGCTCCGCGGCCGTGATCGCCTCGCCGCCGCGATGCTCCACCGGGATCACGGCGCCGCGGCCGACGAACGCGTCCAGGGGGAACTGCTCGATGGTCTTGCCGTCGTCGAGGGCGTGGTAGGGCGCGTCGACGTGGCTGCCGGCGTGGGTGGGGATCGCGAGCTGGAGGCTGTTCAGCGGCTTCCCATCGGCGATGCGGAAGACGCAACTGATCTCCACCTCCGGCAGGACGGGGACGCGCGGCATGTGGTCGTAGATCTCGTGGCTGAGGTCGACGAGCGTCATGGTCCCTCCGCGCTCAGCGTTGACCGACCCGACACGTGCTACCACCGCGAGCAGCCGGCCCGCAAGGTGACGGCATCCGCTGCCAGGGCGCGTCTGGGCTATAATCGGCCCGCGGGCGGCAACTTGCTTGGCGCCGCCGCGCTGGCTGGCGACAGATCGCGGGGCGGGCCCGCCCCGCGCCTCCACGGTGGGAGGAGAGGACGATGCAGGTGCTGGATGCCGATGCGCACGTCGAGGAGTCGGCGGCAACGTTCGCCGATCCCTACTGGGACCCCGCCTTCGCCGACCGCCGCCCGCGGCCGGTGGCGCGCGGCGCCAACGCCGCCTGGCTGATCGAGGACCGGCTCATTCCCAAGCAGCGCGGGGCCGGGGCGCAGTTCTTCGCCTCGCCGGCCAGCGTCGACGGGCGGCCCACGGCCCAGACCATCCGCAAGATGGAGCGCCACGGCGACAGCCTGGGCAGCATCGAGCTGACCGACGTCGACGCGCGGCTGCGCCTGATGGACGCCGAGGGCATCCATCTGCAGGTGATCTATCCGACCCTCTTCCTCGGCTACGCGCTGGCCGACGACACCGCCTACGCCAACGCGCTGTACCGCGCCTACAATAGCTGGCTGGCCGACGTCTGCGGCCAGCGGCCCGAGCGGCTGAAGTGGGTGAGCGTGGTGAACCTGCCGGACGTCGAGGGCAGCGTGGCCGAGCTGCGGCGCACGAAAGCGCTGGGCGCCGTGGGCGTGATGATCCTCGGCACCGCCGGCGAGCGCAAGCTCGACGATCCCGCGCTCGATCCGTTCTGGGCCGCGGCCGAGGCGCTGGACTTGCCGGTAGCAGTGCATGTCGGCTGGCCGTCGCCGAGCTTCGGGCGCATCTTCGACAACGTCTACGACTCGCTCACCGTGCCCTTCTACTGCTCGCTGTTCGCCGCGTTCGTGGACGTGCTGGCCGGCGGCGTGCTGGACCGCCACCCGCGGCTACGAGTGGCCTTCCTCGAGGCCGGCAGCGACTGGCTGCCCTGGCTGCTCGGCCGCATGGAGCACCGCGCCGGCGACGTCGGGCCGTACTACGGCTACGCGGCGCGGCGGCGGCCGACCGAGTACCTGCGCACGGGCAACGTCTACCTGGGCTTCGAGATCGAGGACCAGTTCCTGCCGACGATCGTCGACCTGGTGGGCGAGGACTACCTGCTGTTCGCCTCGGACATCCCCCATGGCGACCGCGAGGTGCGCGCCGCGGCCGAGCTGCTGGCTCGCGGCGATCTCGGCGACACGACCAAGCGGAAGATCCTCGCCGAGAACACAGCGCGGTTCTACGGCATCTGACCCCAGATCTCGGTCATCAGCTCCGGGGCGACGAACTGCTCGGCGGTGGCGCCGCGCGCGGCGGGCTCCTTGGCGGCGAGCGACTCGAGGCCGCGGCGCAGCGGCTCGGCGCTGGGGATCGGGGTCTCGGGGAAGCGCGGCGCGCCGACGCGGTAGGTGTCGAGCGCGATCTGGTCGTCCGACTCGCGCGTCCAGCGCTTCAGCGCCGCCACGCCCAGGCCCTCGTCGCCGAGCAGCCGCCAGCCGCCGGCGTAGGCGCGCAGCACGCGGCGCGCCAGGTCCGGCCGCTCGGCCAGTAGGTGGCGGCTGCTCACCAGCGCGCTCTGGTAGAGCGGCATGTCCAGCTTGGTCAGGTCGGCCAGCTCCACCGCCCCGTTCTGCCGCGCCTGGAACACGTTCGGCGGCGAGATGACGCCCGCGTCGAGGGCGCCGGACTGGAGCGCGCCGACGATCTCCGGATAGCCGCCGAGCTGGAGTATGGTCACGTCGCGGTCGGGCTCCAGGCCGATCGTGGGTATGTAGGCGCGGGCCACGGTGTCGGAGATCGAGCCGAACCGCGTGATGCCGACCCGCTTGCCGCGTAGGGCGTCCCCGCCGCCCTGGCCGGGCGCGCCCATCAGCCAGTACAGTGCGCGGTCGAGCCCGCCGCCGACCACCACCAGGTCGCCGCCCTGGAGGTCCGCGGCCATCACTGCCTCCGGCGAGCTGTCGGCGAAGGCCACCTCGCCCGAGAGCATGGCCGGAGTCAGGACCGTGCTGGTGGCGACGTAGTCCATCGTCACATCGAGCCCCTCGCGCTCGTACAGGCCAGCGTCGTAGGCGAGGAAGTGCGGGAGCATCGACACGCTGAGCGCGGAGTAGGGAATGCGGACCGCCTCGCGCGGCGGCGGCGCCGGCGTGTCCGTGGGCGGCGCGGCGGCCGGGGCAGCGGCCCCGCTGCCCCCGGCGGGCGCCGGGGCGGCGGGCGCCGCCGGGCTGGCGCAGGCCGCCAGCGCCAGGGCGGCGAGGAGCGCGGCGCCGCGCATGCCCGGGACAAGGCGCGGCGTCCGACCGAGCGCGGCGACGGCAAGACGGAAGCGCTGGCGCATCGGGCTACCTCCGGCGGCGCGGCCCCACTCCGCAGTGTGCCGATTATACGCGCCCCGCTCCCTCCCTTCTAGTAGCGCATCGCGCCCGATCGGAGTCGGGTTTGCCCGGGCAAGTCCGTCTCGGAGCCGCGCGCCTGAGATGCTAGCCCGATCTCCTGGCGGACGTAGGTGGGCTCGATCTCCGCGCGCGTCATCCCGTGGAAGCGCTCGATCTGCACGCCTCGCGCGAGCAGCGGGCCCTGAAGCTCCTCGACCACCGCTCGGTAGCCGGCCTCGTCGTCCAGCGAGCGCCACCCGTTCAGCATCAGCAGGCGGCGGGGATCGTCCAGGTCCTGGTACAGCGCGCGCCAGACGAAGCCCGGCTGGGCGCGAATGACGGGGCCCGCAGTGTTGGTCAGGTGGGCGATCGTCGCGGCAACCGCCTCGGCCGGCGCGTAGAACAGCGTGCAGCTCCCCGCCTGGGCCTGGGTGGAGGCGATCTCGTAGAGGTGGCGGCGCTGGCAGTACCAGCGCCGCGTTGGCGCGGAGCAGAGCGCGTCGAGTGCCGCGCAGTGGTCCTGGCTGCGCGCGGCGTATTCCTCGCGACTGCACCACTCGCCGACATAGAGCACGCAGCGCGGGTTGCGCAGGCCGAGGAACATGCGGACCTGGGGATTGACTGCGCGCGAGCGCTGGCCGGATACCTCCTGCATGCCCGCGGCCAGAGCCTCCTGCTGGCCCTCGCGCGCCACGCGGCCGCAGATGACAGTAATGGCCATCGGCGCTCCCTCCCTGGGGAAGGATTGGAGTCCCGCCGCTATGCACGTTTCGTGTCCGCTCGCTTTGCGGCGTCAGGCCGCGCCGGTGGCGATGCACTACACTGCACAGGTACCCCGTGTCTGCCACGCGCGGACCGGCTGTGGGCCGCCCCGCTCGATCACACCACGGAGAGCAAGTATGCCACCAGGACTCGCGCGACCGCTCGTGGCGCTCGCCGTGCTCCTCGTCCTCGCCGGCGGCTGCGCCACGGCCGCCGGCCCGGCGGGCGCACCGGCCGCCACCCCCACCCGTCTCCCTGCGCCGACCGCGCCCGCCGCCGGGACCACGCGACGGCGGGCGCGCGCCCTGCCGCCAGCCCGGCGCCGGTGGGCAAGGCGCGCGCCGCCAGCCAGAACGTCGCCGGCGACATCGCCATGTACGTCGCGGCCGACCGCGGCTACTTCCAGGAGGAGGGGCTGGACGCCGAGCTGGTGCCCTTCGCCAACGCCTCGGAGATGAACGCCGCCCTGGCCACCGGGCAGGTCGACGTCGCGGGCGTCGGGGGCACTGCCCCGATGTGGAATGCGGTGGCGCGCGGCGTGCGGCTGAAGCTGACCCTGGACAAGGGCAGCTTCCGGCCCGGCTACGGCTTCACCGCCGTGGTCCGCCGCGCGAACCTGTACGACCCGAGCCTGGGCGAGCGCTTCGAGAACCTGCGCGGCCGCTCCTTCGCGATGATCCCGCCGGGGCTCGGCGCCGGCAACGGGCCGGTGCTCTACGCGGGCCTGCAGCGGGCGGGCATGACCCTCGACGACGTGAGCGTGCAGCAGCTTGCCTTCCCCGACATGGTGGCGGCGCTGGCCAACGGGGCGGTAGACGCCGGGATGATGGGCGAGCCGTTCCTCAGCCGCTCGCTGCGCCAGGGCACGATCGTGCGGATGATGGGCAACGACGAGATCACCCCGGCTTCACGGTGAGCGCGCTGTGCTTCGCGCCGAGCTTCTACAACAACCGTCCGGCGGCCAAGGCGTTCGTGAAAGCCTACATCCGCGCCAGCCGGGACTACATGGGGGCGATCAGCGGCCGGACGAGCGTGGACGACCGCGCCCAGATCGAGGCGACGCTGTCGCGCTACACACACATCGACCCGGCCACGATCCGCGAGATGGTGCCTGTGTCGCTGAGCGTGAACGGCTTGCCAAACCAGGAGTCGCTGCTCTACGGCTACCACTTCTACCGCGACCAGGGCCTCATCCCGGAGCCGCTGTCCGATGCGGCGCTCGCCGCGGTGTGGGGCTTCGAGCTGGTGGACGAGGTGCTGGACGAGCTGGGCCGCCAGCCAGAGAGCCAGTAGTACCTCGTCGCAGGTGATCTGCTAGTGTATTGTGCGTCCACAACACACCGCAATTCACTCGTGACAGACCAGTAGGTCGCGGCTACGCCGCCAGGCGCGCCGCGCGGCGGCGGGGGCGCAGGTAGGTGAGGATGCGCCAGATGAGGAGCAGCATCACCAGCGCGCTCAGGCCCAGCGACCAGTGGATGCCGACCAGGCCGCCGACGACGCCCACGGTGAAGCCACTGCCCACGCGCAGGCCCTGCTGGGCCATGTTGAACAGCCCCACCACGCGCCCGCGGATCTCCGGCGGCGCCTCGAGCTGGACGATAGTCTGGCCCATCGCGCTGAAGGCCAGGTTGAACAGGCCCATCAGGAACAGCAGGGCGATGGCCACGCCGTAGCTGGGCGCCACCGCGAACCCGGCCAGCGCCAGCGACCAGAGCATCGCCAGCACGATCGCCGTGCGCGCCCGCGACCGCAGCAGGCCCAGGCTCTCCAGCAGCACGCCGCCGGCCACGGCGCCGAGCGCGTTCGCCATCAGCAGCGCGCTGTAGGCCACCCCGGCCTCGTCGGTGCCCAGGTCGTGGGCGAACTGCGGCATCTGCGCCTGCAGGCCGCTGCCGACCATGAACGACGTCGTCGCCGCCAGCGCGATCATCGCCACCACCGTGCGGTTGTGCTGCACGGCGCTGAGCGTCGCCCGCGCGTCGCGCCAGCCCATGCCCAGCCGCCGGCGCTCGCCGCCGTCGCGGCCGTGGCCGGTGTAGGGCACGCGCCCCAGCCAGATCGTCAGCGGCAGGTACATCGTCGAGTTGAGCAGCATCCCCAGGGCCGGCCCGGCCAGCAGCAGCAGGGCGCCGCCCACGCCCGGCCCGAACAGGATGCCCAGGTTGCGCCCGGTGGCGTTCAGGCGCACGGCGCTCTGCAGGTGCTCGCGGCCGACCATGTCGTGCAGGATGAGCTGGCCGGCCGGCGACCAGATGGCGCCGGCGAAGCCGTGGACCAGCAGCAGTACCACGGCGTGCCACACTTCCAGCCGCCCGGTGAAGAACAGCACGCTCCAGCCGACCGACACGCTCAGGAACAGGAGCTGCGAGACCTGGATGATCCGCCGGCAGTCGTAGCGGTCGGCCAGCGCGCCGAAGTAGACCGAGAACAGCAGGTGCGGCGCCCAGTGGCTGATCACGGCGAAGCCGGCCAGGACGGGCGAGCGGAAGGTCTGGTAGAGCACCCAGTAGGTGATCACGTGCTCGATGTTGTCGCCCATCATCGACTGCACCGAGCCCAGGAAGTAGGCGCGGAAGCCGCTGTGGCGCAGGGCGGCGAAGGCCGGCTCGCGCGGTGGCGCGGCAACAGCTACTTGCGACATGCGTCGTCCTCTACTCGGCCAGGATCGTTTCGATCTCGCGACGGGCGCGCGCAGCCACGGCGCGGATGCGGGGGATCTTCGCCGGCTCGACCCAGCGCCAGTGGCCGCGGCGGCCGAGGACGTGCCCCAGCTCCCACAGCTCGTGGCGCAGCAGGTGCTGCTCGTCGCCCTCCTCGGCGCCCTTCCAGCCGCGCAGGCGGGCGACGACGTGGTCGACGATCTCGCGGTGCTCGGCGAGGAAGGCGCGGCCGCTGGGCGTGAGGGCGTAGGTCTTGCGGCCGTCCTGCCGCGCGGCGGTGACGTGGCCCATGTCCTCGAGCATCTGGAGGGTGGGGTAGACCGCGCCGGGGCTGGGCGCGTAGGCGCCGCCGAAACGCTCGCCGAGGGCGCGGATGATCTCGTAGCCGTGGCGGGGCTTCTCGTCCAACAGGTAGAGGACGACGTACTTGAAGTCGCCCTTCTCGAACAGGCGCTCGGGCGGCGGCTCCCAGCCATGCCCCTCGCGGTGGCCCACGCCGACCTCCTGACGTACTATCACGATATATCGCGATGGTACGCGATGCGCCGCGCGCCGTCAAGGAGCCGGCCACGGTATGTGATAGCAACCGGCGAGATGGACAATGTATCTATCGCCGGGTTTTGCGCGCGATTCTGTATACTCCGAGCAGTGTTCCGGCGTGCCGGATCCCTGGATCGTAACCGTGCCTGGCGGCGGGAGTAGTGAGTAGTAATGAGCGCGACGAACTCAGAAGCTCAGGAGCGCGCGCAGGAATACGCGCGCGACGCCGATCTTCGCGGCCCGGTCGCCGTGCTGCGCGCTCAGCGGGATGCGATCCTCGACCGGTGGCTGGAGGTGGTCAGCCAGCAGCCCTTTCATCATGGGCGCCGCGAGCATGCTGTGGCGGACGACATCCCCGCGCTCTTCGACGCGCTGGTGGCCACGCTGGAGCGCGAGGCGCCGGTGTGGCTAGAGCCCGAGTCGCCGCTCGAGAACCCGGCCGTGGAGGAGGCGGCGCGTCGCCACGCCGCCGCCCGCAGTGCGCAAGGTCTTGCGCCAGCCGACGTGGTCCTCGAGTTTCGCCTGCTGCGCCAGGAGATCTGGCATGCCCTGCGGGAGGAGCTATCCGATCGGGCGCCGACGGGTGACGTACTCGCCGCGCAGCTTCTGGTCAACGACGCCCTTGACGGCGCCATCGGGTTGGGGGTGAGCTACTTCGTCAGCGTCGTCGAGGAGCTCAAGCACGAGTTCCTGGTCACCATCACCCACGACGTGCGCACGCCGCTGACGAGCCTCAAGGGCCTGGCGCAGCTACTCGCTCGCCAGGCGGCACGGGAGCAGCCGGACCTCGGTCGCATTCGGCAGGGACTCGCCCAGATCGACAGCCAGGCGACCCGCATGGCCGTGCTCCTGGCGGAGTTGGTCGACGCCTCTCGCCTGCGTCTCGGGCGGTTCCAGATCGACCGTGGCACGGCGAGCTTCCCGGATGTCCTCCAGCAAGTCGTCGGCCGCTTCGGGCCGGACGTTGCCGCTCGCCTGCGCCTGCAGGTCGAGGCCGGCGCCGAGCGCGTCGGGGAATGGGACGCGCCGCGCCTGGAGACCGTGCTGGAGAACATCCTGGCCAACGCCGTGAAGTTCTCGCCGCCGGACAGCCCGATCCACGTGACGGTCGCGGCCGCGGCAACGGGCCTTACCGTCTCCGTGCGCGATGAGGGGCTCGGCGTAGAAGGCCCTGAGCTGGCACGCCTGTTCGACCGCTCCTATCGTTCGCCGCGCGCGGCGAGCGAGGGGATCGCCGGCAGCGGGCTCGGCCTGTACATCGCCCGCGGGATCGTGGAAGCGCACGATGGCATGATCTGGGCCACCTCGCCCGGCCTCGGCCAGGGCTGCACGATCCACTTCACGCTCCCCTGGGAGCCGGCGCCGCCGACTCCGGCCTGACGGCCTGCACTGGAGCCCGCGGCAGCAGCACTCCAGCGTCGAGGGCGCGCCCCCGCGCGCGGCGGTGCGCCAGAAGGAGCGGTCGAGCGTGGCAGCGGCTGCCGCGGGCGTGCCCGAGTCCGTGGACGTCCTCGTCGCGGGCGGGGGCAACGCGGCGCTGTGCGCCGCCATCTGCGCCCGCGAGGCGGGCGCCAGCGTGGCGCTGCTGGAGGCCGCCCCCGCCTGGTGCCGCGGCGGCAACAGC
>Ga0070739_10003363_pt1 | contig 20021 bp, 13 predicted proteins | sample Coa_R1_7_FD_66445 | JGI IMG/M metagenome (GOLD analysis project Ga0070739, IMG submission 66445) | Surface soil microbial communities from Centralia Pennsylvania, which are recovering from an underground coalmine fire - Coalmine... | ecosystem: Environmental > Terrestrial > Soil > Unclassified ... | reverse complement strand
CGTCGCTCTCGCTCTGGCGCTCCTGGTGGAATACACCGGCCGCGTCGAGGTAGCCGTCGGGCGGCGCGTACAGTGCGGCGGCGTCGGCCTCGAGGGGGTGGGCGCTGAACTGCTCGACGTAGACGGTGGCCGGCGCAGCCAGGCGCTGCGGCCGCAGGACGTCGAAGCGGAGCGTGCCGCCCTCCGAGTCCAGTCGCGGCGGCAGGCCGTACTTCGCCCGCGCCTTGTTGCTCGTCACGAGCGGGGGACTGTTCTGAATCGTCGCGTTCGGCCCCGCCAGGTGCGCGATCTTCGGCTTCCGTCGCGGTGTCTGATCCACGAGACCGCCCTCCGTTCTGTCGAATGGCCCGACAGGCTAGTCGCTATAGCGCGCGCCGCACCTCCCGCGCGGCGTCTACCAGGAGCTGGGCCTTGGCGCGGGCGAGGTCGCGGCTGATCGTCATCAGGCCGCAGTCGGGCGCGAGGAGCAGGCGCTCCGGGTCGACGTACTCGAGCGCTGCCCGCACGCGCCCGACGACCACGTCCCGCGGCTCCGGCGGCGTATCGCCGGGATCGACGCAGCCGTAGACGACCAGCCGGTCGCCGCAGCCGCGCAGCACGGCCGGATCGTAGCCGCTGCGCGCGAACTCCAGGGAGAAGCCGCCGATGCGCGTCTCCCGCAGCAGCGCCAGCAGCTCCGGATACTCGTACTCGTGCTGCTGGCGGCCGGCGCCCGGATAGCCGTAGCAGAGGTGGACGATGCTGGGGATGGTGATGCCTTCCAGGCAGCGGTCGAGCGCCCGCGCGCCGTAAGCGGCGACCTTCTCGTGGTAGCGGGTCATGGCCGGCTCGTCGATCTGGACCACGTCGCAGCCGGCCGCCTGCAGGTCGCGCAGCTCGCCGTTCAGCGCCGCCGCGACGTCCATCGCCAGCGCCGCCTCGTCGCCGTAGGCCTCGTCGTAGGTGCTGTCCACCACCGTCATCGGGCCGGGCACCGCCATCTTCAGCGGCCGGGTCGTGTGCGCGCGGGCGAAGCGCAGGTCATCGGCGAGCGCCGGCGCGCGGCGGCGGACCGGGCCGACCACGCGCGGCACGAGGCGGTTGGTGCGGCGGCGGATGACCTTCTCGTGGCGCCCTTCCAGGTCGAAGCCGTCCATCGTCGACAGCACGTGGTAGATGAAGTTCGGGCGCCGCTGCTCGCCGTCGGTGAGCAGGTCCAGCCCGACCTCCTGCTGCATGGTCAGGACGACGAGCGTGGCATCGTCCTGCGCCTCGCGCAGGCGCTCGCCCTCGATGAGGAAGTCTACGTCCGAACGGTCGTGGAACGTCCCGAGCCAGCTCGGGCGCGGGAAGCTGCCGACGGTAGTAGTCGCGACGGGGGGCAGGGGCATCGGCCTCTCCAGAACCAAGCTATCAGCCATCCGCCCTCAGCGATTGGCTGATAGCTGACAGCTAAGCGCTACTGAATCTCGAGAACGTCCTTCACCTTGCGCAGCATCTCCGGCGGCGCGGAGATGACCTCGTTCACGAGCCGCTCGACGGTCTGATAGTCCTGCGGATAGGGCACGAGCTGCGATTTGTTCGCCTCGGCCACGTAGTCGGGGTCGTTCCAGGCCTTCATCACGGCGATGCGCAGCGCCTTCAGGCGGACGGGGGGCGTGCCGGGCGCGGTCGCGTAGTTGAAGCCGATGGCCTGGGGGGCCATCGCCATCGCCTGGACCTGCCGCGCCTCGTCGGTCTTGAGGTACTGGGTCATCAGCGGTACGTCCTTGAGATCGCCCAGCGGATCGTCCTTGGCCTTGACGATCACGCGCGCGAAAGGCGGGCTGCCCTCGAACCACTGGGAGTTGCTGGCCTTGATCGTCTCCCAGGTGCCGCAGGAGCCATCGGCCTCGCCGCCCTCGACGGCTAGCTTGACCTTCGCCGTGCCGTCGTAGCCGGTGACGATCTTGACGTGGGCGCCCAGGTAGTGCTGCATGATCGACGGCTGGGCGGAGGTCGAGTTGCCCATCGAGGTCGCGCCGAAGACGACGTCGCGCTGCGATGCCAGGAGCTTCTCCATGCTGTCGATGCCGGTGTCCGTGCGCACGGCGCAGACGTTCGTGCTCGAGTTCGGCGAGCCGAGCCAGGGATACTGCGCGGGGTCGAACTGGAGCGCGCCCCCATTGCCGCCGACGGCCTGTACGAGCGCCAGCGCCGGGTCGAAGGTGCCGATGACAGTGCCGTCCTTCGGCGCCAGGTTGTAGACGTTGTTGGCGACCACCGCGCTACCCGCGCCGGGCATGTTGTCGACGACCACGTTCGGGCTGCCCGGGATGTATTTCGGTAGGTATTTCGCGGTCAGTCGCCCGAACAGATCGTAGCCCGCGCCCGGCGCGAAGCCGACGAGGATGCGGATCGTCTTGCCGCGGTAGAAGCTCTCCACCTCGCGGCGCTCAGCGTCGGTCAGCTCACCCGAGGCCGCGCTGGCGGCCTGGTCGCTAGTCGCCGCTGCAGTGGGCGCGGACGCCGCTGGCGCCGACGCGGCGGGGGCGCTGCCTCCGCTCGCGGGCCGCTGGGCGCCGCTCGGGGTCTCGCCCTGCGCGCGCGGCGCGCAGGCACCCAGGGCTAGCAGGCCGGCCAGGCCCGCGGCCAGCAGGACCATGCGGCGTTCGCTCGTCAGCACAGTCGCCTCCAACCACCAGATGATCGCCCGTGTGGCGATGACTCTACGGCGCTGGCCTCGCCTTGTCAACTGCTGTATTCTTGTCCTATGTCGTCTATGACAAGCGGCGCCGCTCAGCCGCTCTACCGCGCCATCGCGGCAGAAATCGTGCGGCGCATCGCGGCCGGCGAGCTGGTGCCCGGCGCGCGCCTGCCGCCGGTCCGCGACGCGGCGGCGGCCTGGGGCGTCAACTTGAACACCGTGGCGCGCGCCTACGCCCACCTAGCCGCGCAGGGGATCGTCGAGACGCGCGCGGGGGGCGGCACGCGTGTCGCCCGCACCGGGGGCCAGGCCGCCGCCGCGGAGCGAGCGGCGCGGCTGCGCGCCCTGTTCGCCGAGGCGATCGGCACGGCGCTTGGGCTCGGCTACGCCCCGAGCGAGCTGGAGGCGTCGTTCGCGTCGCAGATGGCGCGCTGGCGCGCGGCACGGGCGACGCCCGGCGATGGGACCCAGCGCGCGGCCGCCCGTCCGGAGCCGGCGCGCCGGCCGCGCGGCTCGCGGCGGGTCGAGCTGGTCCGCCTGGCCGGCAGCCACGACCTCAGCCTCGAGCTGCTCAGCGGCTGGGCGCGGGCGGAGACCCTCCGCGTGACCTGGCAGCCGTCGAGCAGCCTGGGCGGGCTGTTCGCGCTCGCCAGTGGCGACTGCGACCTGGCCGGCTGCCACCTCCTCGACGCCGAGACCGGCGAGTACAACGCGCCCTTCGTCCGCCGCGTGCTGCCCGGGGAGCCAGTGGACCTGGTCACGCTGGCCGAGCGCGAGCAGGGGCTGATCGTGGCCGCCGGCAATCCCCTGCGCATCGGCGCGCTCGGCGACCTCGCCCAGCCTGGCATACGTTACGTGAACCGGCCGCGCGGCGCGGGCACGCGGGTGCTGCTCGATCGCTTGCTGGCCCAGGCGGGCCTGTCGCCGGCGGCGATCGCCGGCTACGGACGCGAGGAGCCGACGCACCTGGCCGTGGCCGGGGCGGTGGCGGCCGGCACGGCCGACGCCGGCCTGGGCATCGGCGCCGCCGCCCGCGCCCTCGGTCTCGGCTTCGTCCCGCTGGCCCGCGAGCGCTACGAGCTGGCGATGCGGCCGGCCACGGCCGAGCGCCCGGGCGTGCGGGCGGTGCTGGCGGCGCTACGCAACCCGGCCTTCGCCGCGGCGGTCGAGGCGCTCGACGGCTACGACGTCCGCGAGATGGGCCGCACCCGCCGCGTCGCGTAGCGCCGGCGGCGATAACGGAAGGAGTAGGCACGTGCGACGCCCCTACTGGCTCCTCACGCTCCTGGCGGCGCTGCTCGCGGTCGCCGTCGCTCCGGCGGCGGCCGCGCCAGCCGCGCAGGGACCGACGAACCGCGAGGTGATCCTCGCCACGACGACCAGCACACAAGACACCGGTCTGCTCGACGTGCTGCTGCCGCTGTTCCAGCGCGCGACCGGCTACGAGGTCAAGCCGATCGCCGTCGGCACCGGCCAGGCGCTGGCGCTGGGCGAGCGCGGCGAGGCCGACGTGGTGCTCGTCCACGCGCCGGACGCCGAGCGAGCCTGGATGGCGGCCGGCAACGGCACGCAGCGCCTGCTGGTGATGCACAACGACTTCGTGATCGTCGGGCCGCCGAGCGATCCGGCCGGCATTCGCGGCGCCGCCTCTGCCGTCGAGGCGCTGCGGCGTATCGCCGCGGCCGGCGCGCCGTTTGTCAGCCGCGGCGACAACTCCGGCACTGACATCCTCGAGAAGCGGCTCTGGCAGCAAGCGGGGCTCACCCCGGCCGGCAGCGCCTGGTATCTCGAGGTCGGCCAGGGGATGGGCCAGACGCTCAACGTCGCCGACGACCGCCGCGCCTACACGATCTCCGATCGCGGCACCTGGCTGGCGCGCCGTGCCACGCTGGACCTGCCGATCCTAGTCGAAGGCGATCCGGTCCTGCTCAACATCTACCACGTCATGCCGGTCAACCCGGCCAAGTCGCCGCGGATCAACGCCGCCGGCGGCGAGGCCTTCGCCCTCTGGCTGGTGAGCCAGGAGGCGCAGGGGGCGATCGCCGAGTACGGCGTGGACCGCTTCGGCCAGCCGCTGTTCTTCCCGGACGCCGGGCGCGACGAGTCCGAGCTGGGAGCCAGCGATCGAGCGCCGGCCAGCAGCGATCAGCTAGCAGCCGTCAGCAATCAGCCAGAGCTGAAAGCTGAGAGCTGACGGCAGAGGGCGGCTTCATGGACGTGCTGGGCAGCGGCCTCGTTCAAGCGCTCGGGCTGCTGCTGCGCGGCGACGCCGAGACCTGGCGGGTGACGCTGCTCTCGCTGCAGGTCTCTCTCGCCGCGACGGCGCTCAGCCTGCTGATCGGCGTGCCGCTCGGCACCTGGCTGGCGTTGGTCCGCTTCCCCGGCCGCGGCCTGGCGCTGGCGCTGGTCAACACGGGCATGGGCATGCCGCCGGTGGTCGCCGGCCTGATCATCGCAATCCTCCTCTGGCGCACGGGGCCGCTGGGCCAGCTCCACCTGCTGTACACGCCGACGGCGATCGTCATCGCTCAGGTCGCGCTGGCGCTCCCGATCGTGGTCGGCCTGTCCACGGCTGCGGTCCAGCAGCTCAACCCCCGCCTGCGCCTCCAGATCCTGGCCCTCGGCGCCACGCGGACGCAGTATCTCTGGCTGCTCGTGCGGGAGGCGCGGCTGCCGCTGGTGGCGGCGGTGATGGCGGGGTTTGGCTCGGTCATCTCCGAGGTCGGCGCGGCGATGATGGTCGGCGGCAACATCCAGGGCCAGACGCGCGTGCTGACGACGGCGATCGTCCTGGAGACGAGCAAGGGCAACTTCGACCTGGCGCTCGCTCTGGGGCTGATCCTGCTGGCCCTGGTCTACGCCGTCAACCTGGCGCTGACCTGGATCCAGCAGCGCGGGCACCCGCTATGAGCGCCCGGCTGGCGACGAGCGCCGCGGCCGCCGCCGCGCCGCGCGGCGCGCCGCTCCTCGGCCTGCGGGACGTGCGCGTGGTGCGCGACGGGCGGGCGATCCTCGACGTGGCCGCGCTCGACGTCTGGCCTGGCGAGCGCCTGGCCGTGGTCGGCCCGAACGGCGCCGGCAAGAGCACCCTCCTGCAGGTGATGATGCTCCTGCTCCGGCCGGAGCGCGGCGCGGTGCGCTTCGCCGGCGCGGTGGTCGACGCGCGGCGCGACCCGGTGCCGACGCGGCGGCGGATGGCGATGGTCTTTCAGGAGCCGCTGCTGTTCGACACGACGGCGCTCGCCAACGCCATGAGCGGCCTGCGCCTGCGCGGCGTGCCGGCGGCGGCGGCGCGCGCCGCCGCCCGGACCTGGCTGGAGCGCCTGGGCGTGGCGGCGCTGGCCGACCGGCCCGCACGCACGCTCTCGGGCGGCGAGGCGCGGCGGGTCAGCCTGGCCCGCGCGCTCGCGCTCGAGCCGGAGCTGCTGCTGCTCGACGAGCCGTTCGGCGCGCTGGACTACCCGACGCGCCAGGCGCTGTTGGCTGAGCTGCCGGCCCTGCTCGACGCCGCGCACACGACGACCGTACTCGTCACCCACGACCCCGCCGAAGGGCTGGCCCTCGCCAGCCGCGCCGTCGCCCTCCGCGATGGCCGCGTCGCGGCCGAGGGCGCGGTCGCGCCAGTGCTCGCCGCCGCGGGACTGCTGCCCACGGCAGCCCGCGGCGGCCCGTAACCGCGTGGGGCGTCGCGTAGAATGTAGAATTCAGTAGGGTTCGCGGCCGAGAGCGCTTGCTCTGGCCGCGACTGTGGAGAGCCTGCGCGGCGAAAGCGGGATCAACGGAGCGATGAAGCGCGCGCTGTTACTCTTCGGGCGCGCCCTGCGGCTGCGCTGTCCGGCTTGCGGCGGCGGGCCGCTGTACCAGGGCTACTTCACCATGCGCCCGATCTGTCCGAGCTGCGGGCTGCGTCTGGAACGCGAGGAGGGCTACTTCCTCGGCGCGATGCTGCTCAACCTGCTCGTCGCCGAGGGGCTGTTCATCGCCGGCTTCGCCCTGCTGTTGATCCGGACCTGGCCCACGCCGCCCTGGACGCTGCTCACCTGGGGCTCGATGGCGGCCGTGGTCCTCTTCCCGACGATCCTCTACCCCTTCTCGCGGACCGTCTGGCTCGCGCTCGACCTGCTGGTCCAGCCGGCGCGGCAGGAGGAGCGGCAGCCGCCCCTGCCCCCGCCGTAGGCCTCGTAGCGCCTTGCGAAGTCGCCCCTACCTGGCGTGAGCCGGCGGCTCGCACCAGGTATGGATGGGACACTGTTACGAATTGATAGGCACTTTTAGGGCCCGGCCGGCTCGGGTGGCAGTCCGGAGGCGCAGGGCGACAGCGGGTCGGGCACCAAGCTCAACTGCTGGGCGTCGGGGGCGACGATGAACGACCACAAGTCGCGGCGCACGAGACCCGGCGGCAGCTCCTGCGGGGCGGGCGAGGGGATGCCGAGCTGCCGCGCGAGCGTGGTCAGATCGGGTTCCAGACCGACGCTGGACTGGTCGTACAGGCGGCCGCGATCGTCGCGGAGGTGGACCGGCGCGGTGACCTGCGCCGTCCGCTGGCCAGTATTGGCGATATCCACGACGAGCAGCGCGTGGGGCAGCCCGTCGGTACCGGCGACCAGGTCAGCGCGCTCCACCGTCACCGTGAGCGGCTCGCCGCGGAAGCCGCAGAGGTTCCAGGCGTGGCCGACCAGCGCGGCGAGGGCGGCCTGGACCGGCGGCGCGGCGCCCGACGGAGTGGGCTGGCCGCCGGGCGCCGCAGGCGCCGCGGGCTGGGTGGGAGCGGCCGTCGGCGCTGTCGCTGTCTTCGCGGGCGTCGGGCTGGACGTGGCATTCAGCGCAAACAGGTCGCTTAGCCGCTCCACGAGCAGCCCGGCTTCGGGGATAGCGTCGATCTGGTCGTCCGAGAGCTGGGCGGGCACGACCGGATACCGCATGCCGTCCAGGTAGACGTAGAGCGTGCCGTCGCTACGCCGCAGCAGCCGTCCCTGCAGGGCAGGGTCGGTGGGGGTCTGGGCCAGCCCGAGGGGCACCCCGGTAACGATTAGCAGCGCCACCACGGCCAGCGCATGGGCGCCGGCTCGCGGCAGGCTCGTTCGCCGCTTCATGTCCTGCATCCCATCCTGTAGTCGAGCGCGGCCGAGTCCGGAGAGCCGCGCTCGGCCGCGCTCGTCGCGGGACCGCGGCGGTCGTCTTAGTGCAAGATTTGAACCGAGCGGGCAAGGCAGGGGTCCTTGGGCGAGCCGGCCAGCAGTCAGGACGCGGTGGAACGCAGCGAAAAGCATCGAGACCGCGGCTCGCTCCGTTGGGCCGGCCTAGCCTTTGTGCAGGCGGGCGGGGGCGTCGGTGTTGGGCGCGACGGTGCCGACGTCGGCGGCCTGGTGGGCGGGGCTGTGGGCCTGGACCACCGGCGGGTAGGGCAGCACCTTCCAGAACTTCGGCGCGTACTCGTCCCAGCGGTCGAGGATCGCCCTGGCGCGGGCGCTGCCGGTGGCCTGGACGTGGTCGCGGAGCAGCGCCGTCAGCCGCTCGCGGTCGCCGTCGCCGCTCAGGCGCTCGAGGTGGACCAGCTCGGTGTTCACCTTGCGCGAGAAGTCGCCGGCCTCGTCCAGCACGTAGGCCACGCCCGCCGACATGCCCGCGCCGAAGTTGCGGCCGGTGGGGCCGAGCACGGCCACTACGCCGCCGGTCATGTACTCGCAGCAGTGGTCGCCAGCCCCCTCGACCACGGCCTGGGCGCCGCTGTTCCGCACGGCGAAGCGCTCGCCGGCGCGGCCGGCCACGTACAGGCGGCCGGCGGTGGCGCCGTAGAGGACCGTGTTCCCGACGATCACGTTCTCGTGGGCGGCGAAGCGCGTCTCGGGCGACGGCCGCACGGCGATCTCGGCGCCGCAGAGGCCCTTGCCCACGTAGTCGTTGGCCTCGCCGACCAACACCAGGCGCAGGCCGCGGGTGGCGAAGGCGCCGAAGCTCTGGCCCGCCGTGCCGGTGAGGTGGACCTCGATCGTCCCGTCGGGCAGGCCGTCGCCGCCGTAGCGGCGCGCGATCTCGCCCGACAGGCGCGCGCCCAGGCTGCGGTGGTCGTTCCGGATGGCATAGCGGAGCCGCACCGGCTCGCGGCGCTCCAGGGCCGCCGCGGCGTCCTGGATGATCTGGTCGTCGAGCGGCCGGTCGCCGGGCCGGTCGTTGCGGGCCTGGACGTTCTTGACCGGGCCCGCGCCGTCGCGACCGGGCCGGGCGAGCAGCGCCGCCAGGTCGACGAGCCTGCCGCGCGAGCCCGGCTCCTGGGGGAGCTGCTCCAGCAGGTCCACGCGGCCGACGGCCTCGTCGAGCGAGCGCAGGCCAAGTGAGGCGAGGATCGCGCGCACCTCGGTGGCCAGGTGGGTGAAGTAGTGGACGACGAGGTTCGCCTTGTGGTCCACGATCGCCCGCCGGCGCTCGAGGTCGTTCGGGTCGCCGAAGGCCTTGTAGCGCAGGTCCTCGCGCTGGGTGGCAATGCCGGTGGGGCAGGTGTTCAGGTGGCACTGACGGGCCATGTCGCAGCCGATCGCCACGACGGCAGCCGTGCCGAACCCGAACTCCTCGGCGCCGAGCATCGCCGCGACCACGATCTCGCGGCCGGTCTTGAAGCCGCCGTCGGTGCGCAGTCTCACGCGCCCGCGCAGGTCGTTGAGCACCAGCACCTGCTGCGTCTCGGCCAGGCCCAGCTCCCAGGGGCAGCCCGCGTTCTTGATCGAGCTGAGCGGCGAGGCGCCGGTGCCGCCCTCGTGACCGCTGATGAGGATGTAGTCGGCGTAGGCCTTGGCCACGCCGGCGGCAATCGTGCCCACGCCCGCCTCGGAGACGAGCTTCACGCCCACCCGCGCTCGCGGGTTGGCCTGCTTCAGATCGTAGATGAGCTGGGCCAGGTCCTCGATACTGTAGATGTCGTGGTGGGGCGGCGGCGAGATCAGCGCGATGCCCGGCACGGCGTGGCGCATGTGGGCGATGAAGGCGCTCACCTTGTGGCCGGGAAGCTGGCCGCCCTCGCCGGGCTTCGAGCCCTGGGCCATCTTGATCTCGAGCTCCTCGGCCTGCGACAGGTAGTAGGCCGTCACGCCGAAGCGCGCCGAGGCGACCTGCTTGATCTTGTTGTGCGCCTTGACGCCCCAGCTCGTGTCGACGTACCAGTCCGGGTTCTCGCCCCCCTCGCCGGAGTTGCTGCGCGCGCCCATGCGGTTCATGCCGATCGCTAGCGTCTGCACTGCCTCCGGGCTCAGCGCGCCGAGCGACATGGCCGTGCTGACGAAGCGCAGGCGGATCGACTCCACCGGCTCGACGGCGTCCAGCGGCAGCGGCGGCCCGGCCGGCCGGAAGCCGAGCAGGTCGCGCAGCGCCGCCGGCGGGCGGTTGCGCACGACGCTCAGGTACTCCTCGTAGTCGCTGTACCGGTCGCTGGCCACGGCGCGGTGCATCGCCTTCACGACCGAAGGCGCGTAGCCGTGCTGCTCTCCGTCGCCGCGGAAGCGGATGAAGCCGTGGTCGCGCAAGCGGGGGCCGACGCTACCGCAGGCATCGGTGTGGCGGCGCAGCACCTCCGCGCCCAGCTCGCGCAGGCCGACGCCGCCGATGCGGCAGGGCGTGCCGGTGAAGGCGCGATCGACCAGCGTCTGGTGGAGCCCCACCACCTCGAAGATCTGGGCGCCGCGGTAGCTGCTGAGGGTGGAGATGCCCATCTTCGAGCAGATCTTAAGCAGGCCCGCCTCGACCGCGCTGCGGTACTTCAGTAGCGCCTCCTCGACCGTCAGTTCCTCCAGCCCGCGCTCGCCGGGCAGGGTGGCCGCCGTGGCCAGCGCGACGTAGGGATGGACGGCGCTGGCGCCGTAGCCGATCAGGACGGCGAAGTGGTGGATGTCCCAGGCCTCGCCGGTCTCGGCGACGACGTCTGTGCGCAGGCGCTTGCCGGCGCGGATCAGGTGGTGGTGCACGGCGCCCACGGCCAGGACCATCGGGATCGGCGCGTGGGTACCATCCACGCCGCGGTCGCTCAGGATCAGGATGCGCGCCCCGGCGTCGACGGCGTGCTCGGCCGCGCGGCACAGGGCGTCGAGGGCGGGTTCCAGCCCATCCGGTCCGTCTGCCGCCGGGAACAGCGCCCGCAGCGTGACGCTGTGGTAGGCCGGGTCGTGGTCCTGCGCCCGCAGGCGCTCGAGGTCGTGGGCGAGCAGCAGCGGCGTGGCCAGGTGCACCAGGTGGGCGTGTGGCTCGCTCTCCTCGAGCAGGCTCGGCCGCCCGCCCATATAAGTCGAGAGCGACATCACGAGCTGCTCGCGCAGCGGGTCGATCGGCGGGTTCGTCACCTGGGCGAAGCGCTGGCGGAAGTAGTTGTAGAACGGCCGCGGCCGGTCGGAGAGCACCGGCAGCGGCGTGTCGTCGCCCATCGACCAGACCGCGTCGTGCCCCTCGGCGCCCATCGGACGGATGACGAGCCGCAGGTCCTCGGCCGTGTAGCCGAACGCCCGCTGCTGCTGCACCAGGTCGGCGCAGCTCGCCCCCTGCGCCTCCGTGCCGTCGCGCGCCCCGTTGGCGGCGTGGCCGTTGTGCCCGTTCGTGCCGTTGGTCAGGAAGCCGTGCGGGTAGAGAGCGCCACTCGGCGCTGGCGTCCCCAGGCGGTAGAGCTGGCGGCGCAGCCAGGCGCCGTAGGGCTGGCGCTGGGCGATCGTCTGCTTGATCGCCTCGTTTCGCAGCAGCACGCCGCGCTCGGTGTCCACGGCGATCATCTGCCCGGGACCGAGGCGGCCCTTCTCGACGACCTGGTCGGCGGGCAGGTCGACCACGCCGACCTCAGAGGCCATGATGCACAGGCCGTCGGCCGTCACTGTGTAGCGGGCGGGGCGCAGGCCGTTGCGGTCGAGCGTCGCACCGACGAGCGTGCCGTCGGTGAAGGCCAGCGCTGCCGGGCCGTCCCAGGGCTCCATCAGGCAGGCGTGGTACTCGTAGAACTCGCGGAGGGTGGGGTCCATGTCCGGCATGTTCTCCCACGCCTCGGGCACGAGCATCATCATCGCGTGGAGCAGGTCGCGGCCGCTGCGCTGCACCAGCTCCAGCGCGTTGTCGAGGCTGGCCGAGTCGCTGCCGTCCTCCCAGATCACGGGCTTCAGCAGCGCCTCCTGGCCCGCCCAGACCCGCTCCGCCAGCTCCGGCTCGCGGGCCCGCATCCAGTTGCGGTTGCCCTGGAGGGTATTGATCTCGCCGTTGTGGGCGAGCATGCGGAACGGCTGGGCCAGCAGCCAGTTGGGCAGCGTGTTCGTGCTGTAGCGCTGGTGGAAGACGGCGAGGGCCGTGGTGTACAGCGGGTCGGTCAGGTCGCGGTAGAAGCCCTTGAGCTGGGGCGCGACGAACAGGCCCTTGTAGACGATCGTGCGGTGGGAGAACGACGGCACGTAGAGCGTCTTCAGCGCCTCGGCCGCGGCGTGGGCCTCGACGTCCTTGCGCAGGAGGTACAGCTCGCGCTCGTAGGCATCGGCCGCGAGCTGGCCGCCCTGGGCGACCAGCGCTTGCTCGATACAGGGCTGCGTGCTGAGCGCCTTCTCACCGAGCACGCTGGGATCGACCGGCACCTCGCGCCAGCCGAGAAAGCGCAGCCCGCGTCGGGCGGTGGCTTCCTCGACGAGCTGGCGGCCGCGCGCCTGGCCGGCGGCGTCGCGCGGCAGGAAGATCATGCCCACGCCGAGGTGGTCGAGCGACTTCACGTGCAGCTCGCGGCGGGCAAGCTCGCGTGCGAAGAGCTGGTGGGGGACCTGGGTGAGCACGCCCGCGCCGTCACCGGACTTCGCGTCGGCGTCCACGGCGCCGCGGTGGGTGAGGTTGATCACCGAGGTGAGGGCGTGGCAGAGGATCTCGTGGCCGCGGGCGCCCGAGATGCTCGCGACGAAGCCGACGCCGCAGGCGTCGTGCTCGAGGCGCGGGTCGTACAGCGGGGGGAATGCTCCCTGGTGTGCGGCGCTTCGCGTCATCGGGCGTCCCGCTCAAGAAAGACTCGCCTGCCGGGCGGCTGCGCGTCGGGGGCAGGCGGCCAGAAGCTCTCGACAAAGCAAAAGCCGGCCGCGGCGGCCGACTTCATCGTCGTGGTTGCGAGTACCCCAGCGGCGGGGATGTCAGGTGCCGACATAATAGCACAGCGGCGCCGGCGGACGCACACGCCGCCGCGTGCGCGGCGATGGCCGGGCCATCCCCGCGCGCCACTTATACCACAGTTGCCGCGCCGAGGCCAGATCGCTGGCCGGCAGCCGGCGGCTGGCGCGCATCTTGCTAGCCGCCCTCGGTCGTGGGCGCCGCCGGCTTCGCCGGCGGCGCCGGGCATCCCGGAGCGAAGCGCGCGACCCGAATCGTGAGCCAGGAATCCGCCCATTTTGTCCGTCGAAAGGAGAACACGCGTGATCAGTCGATTGCTGCGCCACGCTGCCATCGTCGGTCTGATTGCCCTGGCGATCCCCGTGGCGGTACAGGCGACCAGCGCCGAGGGCCCTGCCAGCCCGGCCGAGCGGATCCTCGCGCAGCTCACGCCCACGGTTGTGAGCACAGCCACCTCGGCGCCCACGAGCACGACGGTCCCGACAATCGCCCTGCCGACCTCGACGCCGACGCCCCCGGCCACGTCGACCGCGGCTGCGACGGCCACGCCCGTTCCGTCGGCGACGGCGGCTCCCTCGGCAACGGCTGTGGCCACCGCGACCGTGACCCCGCCGGCGAGCGCGACCGCGACGGCCACGCCGACGCTGGGCCCGACGGAGACGCCGAGTCCGACTGTCGGCACCACGCCCACCAGCCTGACCGTGCAGCAGGCGATCGCCCAGGTCCAGCCGAGCGGACAGACCGGCGTGCCCTGCGCGACCGTCGTCAACCAGAGCTGCACGTCGACCGGCCAGGTCACCGGCAGCGGCACCGTGACCGGCAGCATGAGTTGGGGGCTGTCGGCTGCCATCCCGGCCGGGATCGCGCCGGGCACGGTACCCGTCGCGGTGATCTCCACTACCAGCGGACTGCAAGGGTTCACCTGCGGTTCGGTCGTCGCCAATGCCACCACCGTCGTGTGCACCGGCACGACCACCAGCAACGCCCTGCAGAGCTCCACCATCACGGTGGTCTTCGCCTCCGGCGTCTGGGTGACCGGCACGCTGAGCGGACCGGGTGTGCAGACGCCCACCCCGACGCCCACGCCGCCGCCCTCGAGCCTGTCGGTGCAGCAGGCGCTGGCGCTCGTGCCGCCCAGCGGGCAGCCCGGTGTGCCCTGCGCGGGCCAGTTCGGCCAGATCTGCACGGTCTCGGGCCAGGTCACCGGCAGCGGCCTGGCCACGGTCAACATGCAGTGGACCCTCGCCGCGCCCATTCCGAGCGGCGTCGGCGGCGGCACCGTCCCGATCGCCGTGTTCATGACGACCAACGGCCTGCAGGGCTTCCCCTGCTCGCCGATCGGGTTCGGCGCCAGCACCGTCAACTGCAGCGGGACGCTGTTCGGGGTGGCACTGCAGGGCTCGACCGCCACGGTGGTCTTCAGCCAGGGAATCGTGGCGACCGGGTTCGTCGTCGGCCCCGGGCCGGTCCCGCCGCCGATCCCGCCGAACGTGCTGCCGCCGGCGCCGCCGCTCGGCTACATCCCGCTGCCCCCGCCGCCGGTCGCCTATACGCCGCCGCCGCTGTCGCAGCCCTACCTCATCCCGCCGGCCTACGGGCCGCGCCTGTATGTGGCCAACTACGGCGACAACAGCGTGGCCGTCGTCGACCCGTCGACCTACTCGCTGCTGGGCAACGTGCCCACTGCCCTCGGGCCGATGGGCGTGGCGGTCAGCCCCGACGCCTCTCGCGCCTACGTGACGAATTACGGCAGCAACAGCGTGACGGTGCTGGACACCAACAGCGACACCGTGAGCGCGGCCATCCCGGTCGGGCTCGGCCCCTACAGCGTTGGGCTAACCCCCGACGGCGCGCGCGCGTTCGTCGCGAACTACGGCGACAATACGGTCTCGGTCATCGACACCAGCAGCGACACCGTCGTGGGGACGATCCCCGTCGGCGCCGGGCCGGTCGCCGTCGCCGTTAACCAGGTGATCCCCTTCGCCTACGTGGTGAACTACGGGGACAACACGGTCGCCGTCATCGACGTCTACGGCGACGCGGTGGTGGGTGTGATCCGGGTGGGCGCCGGCCCGACTGACGCCAAGGTGAGCCCGGACGGCAGTCGGGTATACGTCACCAACCACAACGACAACACGGTCGACGTGATCGACACCGGCAGCAACGCCGTCGTGGCCACGATCCCCGTCGGCGCCGGGCCGGTGGACCTCGCCGTGACCCCGGACGGCAGCCGGGCGTTCGTGGCGAACCACGACGACAACACCGTGGCGGTGATCGACACGGCAGCACTGGCCGTGGTGGCCGTGATCCCCGTCGGCGCCGGGCCGATGGACATGAGCGTGAGCGACGACGGCAGCCAGGTCTACGTGACGAACCACGACGACAACACCGTGGCGATCATCGACCCGTATACGAACGCCGTCACCGCCGTCGTGCCGGTCGGCGCCGGACCGACGGGCGCGGCCGTGAAGCCGTGAGTCCGCGGAAGGGAGTAGTGGGGGCCTGGGCTGACGAGAGCAGCCCGGGCCCTACGCGACCTCGGCCAGGGGCTCAGGGCCGAGCCGGCTCGCCGATGCGGCCGAGGTCGGCGCCGACGCGCTTGAGGAGCACCGCGTTGGTGGCGACCACGATCGAGCTGAGGCTCATCAGCAGGGCCGACCACTCCGGCCGCAGCATGACCCCGAAGGCCGGGTAGAGCACGCCCGCCGCGACCGGGATGGCCAGCAGGTTGTAGATGCTGGCCCAGAACAGATTCTGCTTCATCTTGGTCACCGTGGCCTGGCCGAGGTGGATCGCGCGCACCACGTCGAGCGGGTCAGAGCGCATGAGCACCACCCGCGCGGTCTCGATCGCCACGTCCGTGCCGGCGCCGATGGCGATGCCGACATCGGCCTGGGCCAGCGCCGGCGCGTCGTTCACGCCGTCGCCGACCATCGCCACGACCTGGCCTTCGTCCTGGAGGCGGCGCACGTGCCCGGCCTTGTCCGGCGGCAGCACCTCGGCGAAGACGCGGGCGATGCCCAGCTCGCGGCCCACCGCCTCGGCCGTGCGCGCGTTGTCGCCGGTGATCATCACCGTCTCGATCCCCAGCGCCCGCAGGCGGGCGACGGCCTCGCGGGCGCTGGGCCGGACGGTGTCGGCTACGGCGACCAGCCCGGCCGGCCGGCCGTCGACGGCGACGTACATCGGCGTGCGACCCTGAGCGGCGAGCGCCGCCGCGCGGGCGTCCAGCGCGTCCGCGGCCGGCTGGCCGGCCCCGTCGGCGGTCAGCGCGTCCGCGGCCGGTTTACCCGTCGCGTCGGCGGCGAGGACGCCGCGCTCGACCATCAGCTTGCGGTTGCCGGCCACCACGGCGCGCCCCTCCACCGTCGCGGCCAGTCCCAGGCCGGTGATGGCCTGGAAGTCCGCCGGTGGCGCCAGGGCGAGCTGCCGCTCACGCGCACCGTCGATGATGGCGCGGGCCAGCGGGTGCTCCGAGTCACCCTCGGCGGAGGCGACCAGCCGCAGCAGGTCGTCGGCCGTCGTCCCGTCGGCGGGCACGACGTCGGTGAGGCGAGGGCGGCCCTCGGTAAGGGTCCCGGTCTTGTCCAGGACGATCGCCGTGAGCTGCGCCAGGCGCTCCAGCGTCGCGGCGTCCTTGACGAGGATGTTGTGCTCGGCGCCGACGCCGGTCGCCACCGCCACGGCCGTGGGCGTGGCCAGCCCGAGGGCATCCGGGCAGGCGATCACCACCGCCGAGATGGCGAAGGTGAGGGCGAGCACCAGGCCGGCGTGGCCGACGAGCAGCCAGGCCAGGAAGGTCACGACGCCCGAGCCCACGGCGACGACGACGAGGTACTGGGCGACGGTGTCGGCCATCCGCTGGCCCGGCGCCTTGCTACTCTGGGCCTGCTCGACCAGCTTCACGATCTGGGCCAGCGCGGTGTCGGCGCCGACCTTCGTGGCGCGGTAGGTCACGGCGCCGGAGCGGTTGATCGAGCCGCCGATCACCGCGTCGCCGGGGCCCTTGTCCACCGGCACGCTCTCGCCGGTCACCAGCGCCTCGTCGACGCTGGTGCGGCCCTCGACGATCGCGCCGTCCACGGCCACCTTGTCCCCCGGCCGTAGACGCACCAGGTCGCCGACGACGATCGCGCTGGTCGGAACCTCCTGCTCCTGGCCGTCGCGCAGCACGCGAGCCGTGGGCGGGACGAGGGCGAACAGGGCGCGCAGGGCGTCGGTCGTGCCGCGGCGAGACTTCATCTCCATCCAGTGCCCGAACAGCACGAACGTCACCAGCATCGCCGCCGCTTCGTAGAACACCTCGGCGCTGCCGATCAGGGTCAGGAGCAGGCTGAACAGGTAGGCGGCGAGCACGCCGGTGGCGATCAGCACGCTCATGTTCAGCGCACGGTAGCGCAGGGAGACGAACGCCCCGCCGATGAAGATCCAGCCGGCCCACCAGACGACCGGCGTGGACAGGGCGAGCATCAGCCAGGCCGGCGGCAGGCCGAAGGTGGGCAGGTGCAGGCCGAGCAGGGTCGCGCCGAGCGAGGAGTAGAGCACGGTCGGGATGGTGAGGGCCAGGGCGACGAGGAAGCGGTTGCGCAGGTCCCGCTCCATCGCCAGCGCCATCTTCGGGTCGGACATGTCGTGGGCCATGCCGCCGTGGCCCATCGCGCCGTGGTCCGTCGCACCGTGGCCCATGGCGGCATGGCCCGTCGCGCCGCTGCCCACGGCAGCATGGGCCATCGGCGCGGCGCCGTGCTCCGCCGCGGCGCGCCCCGGCGCGATCGCCTCCGCCGCGGTCGTCGTGCTGGGGCCCTCAGCCGGCGCGGCGGGCGCTGGGGCAAGCCCCGCCGGCGCCGCGGAGGCGCCGGCGACGCGCGCGGCGATCTCGGCGCGCGTGGCGGGCGACACGGCCGGGTGCTGCCGGGCGAGCAGGCTGGCGCCGGCCCCACTCGCCGCCAGCTCATACTGCAACCGGTCGTGCTTCGTGCCGAGCGTGATCGGGGCCATCTGTGCCCGGTGGGCGAGGTGCGCCGCGCTCTCGCCGCCCGCGCTGCCAGCCGCATCGCCCGCACTGCCGGCCGCGCCACCAGTCGCCGCGCCCTCGCAAGGGCAGCCGGCCGCGCGGACCAGCGCGGCGAGGGCCTTGGGCGTCGTCGCGCCAGGATAGTAAGTGACGCTGGCCGTCTCGGCGCGGTAGTCGACGCGGACCGCGACGACGTGCGGACTGGCCAGTAGCGCCCGCTCGGCAGCCCGCGCGCAGCAAACGCCGCAAAGGTTCGGGAGGCACAAGGTCGTCGCAATGGGCGGGGCGTCCTCGGCCGGCTGGCTCGCCATCATCTGTCCACCCGCAGCCTACAATAGCGCGATCCTCATGCATGATGCCCAGAATTGTTCATCGGAGGATCTGGTCACGGCGCGGGATCACTGTCGAGGTCGCGGACGAATGGTAGAGCGCCAGCCAGCGACCGCAGGAGCCGCTGGTCGTCCGTCCAGAAGTCGCACGCCAGGTGCTGCGCGAGCGCCAGGTAGTGGGCATCGTAGGCCGCCCGCAGCCCGTGCGTATCCGCCAACGTGAGCGCCTCCTGATGGACTGTCCCTGGTGCAGACAGAATCACGGGCAGGGCAAGAAATTGGGTGATGAGGCCACGGGCAATCTGTGGGGAAAAGCCACTTGGCCACCACCGAGGCGTCGACGACGATCACCACCGCTGGCGGCTGCGCTCATCCCGCAGCTCGGCTAGGATCTCCCACGAGGGCGGCAGCGGCTTGTCGCCCAACTGGGCGCGCACCTCATGCAGGCGCCGAAGCTCGGCGAGCGCTCGAAACCCTTGCTGCTGCTGCTCGGGGCTCAGGCGCTGGATGATCTCCATCCCGGACTGCACCATGGACACTCTTACACGTCGAGGTTGCGGACGCTGAGGGCGTGGGTCTGGATGAACTTGCGGCGCGGCGGCACGGCGTCGCCCATCAGCATGTCGAAGATCTCGTCCGCCGCCGGGGCGTCCTCGACGTCGACCTTCAGGATGGTCCGCGTCGCCGGGTTCATCGTCGTCTCCCAGAGCTGCTCGGGGTTCATCTCGCCGAGCCCCTTGTAGCGCTGGATAGCGACGTCCTTGCCGCCGTTCTTCTTCTTGAGCTGCTCGACCAGCTCGTCGCGCTCGCGGTCGCTGTAGACCCAGCGGTGCTCGTTCCGCCCGGTCTGGATGCGGAACAGCGGCGGCTGGGCGATGAACAGGTGGCCGTTCGCGATCAGCGGCTCCATGTTGCGGAAGAAGAAGGTAAGCAGCAGCGTGCGGATGTGTGAGCCGTCGACGTCGGCGTCGGCCATCAGGATGATGCGGTTGTAGCGCAGCTTGTCCAGGTTGAAGCGCTCGCCGATGTCGGTGCCCAGCGCCGTGATCAGGGCGCGGATCTCCTCGTTGGCGAGCATCTTGTCTTCGCGGGCGCGCTCGACATTCAGGATCTTGCCGCGCAGCGGCAGGATCGCCTGGAAGCGCCGGTCGCGCCCCTGCTTGGCGCTGCCACCCGCGCTGTCGCCCTCGACGATGTACAGCTCGCAGCGGCTGGGGTCCTTCTCCGAGCAGTCGGCTAGCTTGCCGGGCAGGGTCATGCCCTCGAGCGCGCTCTTGCGGATGATCAGGTCCTTGGCCCGCTGGGCCGCTTCACGCGCCCGGGCCGCGGTGAGGCACTTCTCGACAATGCGGCGGGCGTCGTTCGGGTTGTTCTCCAGGTAGTGCGCCAGGGCCTCGGAGGCGACGCTCTGGACCTGCACGCCTACTTCGCTGTTGCCCAGCTTGCCCTTTGTCTGGCCCTCGAACTGCGGGTCGCGCAGCTTCACGCTGACGATCGCCGTGAGCCCCTGGCGCACGTCCTCGCCCGTTACGGACAGCTTGTCGGAGTCCTTGATCACGCCGAGCTTGCGAGCGTAGGTGTTCAGCGTACGCGTTAGCGCCGAGCGGAAGCCGGTCAGGTGCGTCCCGCCGTCAACGGTGTTGATGTTGTTGGCGAAGGAGAACACCGACTCGGTGAAGCCGTCGTTGTACTGCAGGGCGATCTCGATGTTGGTGCCGTTGACCTGGCGCTCGACGTACATTGGCCGCGGGTGGACCACCTGCCGGTTGCGGTTCAGGTGGCGCACGAAGGAGACGATGCCGCCCTCGAAGTAGAACGTGTACTCGCGGTCGTTGCGCTGGTCGATGAAGGTGATCCGCAGGCCCTTGGTCAGGTAGGCCATCTCGCGGAAGCGCTGCAGCAGCGTGTCGTACTG
>Ga0070739_10003362_pt1 | contig 20024 bp, 21 predicted proteins | sample Coa_R1_7_FD_66445 | JGI IMG/M metagenome (GOLD analysis project Ga0070739, IMG submission 66445) | Surface soil microbial communities from Centralia Pennsylvania, which are recovering from an underground coalmine fire - Coalmine... | ecosystem: Environmental > Terrestrial > Soil > Unclassified ... | reverse complement strand
GGGCGAAGCGCCGCTGACCCGGAGCCCGTGGAGCTCCGGCGGATGGAGCGAGAGCTCGAGCTCGGGATCGCGAACGCGGAGCACGGGCACCGGCGCCTCCTGCCACTGCTGTGCGCCGCGGCGGCCGCGCACCTTTCTGCCAGGCACGGTCTCGACCTCGAGCGCCGGCCGGAAGCGGCACGCGCACTGCTCGGCGAGGACGCCTGGGAGCTGGTGCGCCCCGATCGGCCTGCGCCCGAGAACCGGCACGGGCCCGGCGTGCCGCGAGAGCGCATCGCCGCCCTGATCGAGCGGGTGGAGTCGTTGTGAGCGAGCTGGCCCAGCTCCGCACGCGCGCCGATTCGATCCTCGCCGAGGTCGAGAGGGCCGTGGTGGGCAAGCGCGAGCCGCTCGAGCTGATCCTGGTCGCCCTGCTGAGCGACGGCCACGTGCTGCTCGAGGACTACCCCGGCCTCGCGAAGACGCTGATCGCCCGCTCGTTCGCCCAGGCGACCTCGCTCCGCTTCGCGCGCATCCAGTTCACCCCCGACCTGATGCCGGGCGACGTGACGGGCTCGCAGATCTTCGACCAGCGGACCACCGAGTTCGTCTTCCGCCCGGGCCCGGTCTTCGCCAACCTCCTGCTCGCCGACGAGATCAACCGCGCCCCGCCGAAGACCCAGGCCGCGCTGCTCGAGGCGATGCAGGAGCGGCAAGTGACGATCGAGAACACGACGCATCTTCTCGAGCCGCCGTTCCTCGTGCTCGCGACCCAGAACCCGATCGAGTACGAGGGGACGTATCCGCTGCCCGAGGCGCAGCTCGACCGGTTCCTCGTGCGCATCTCCATCGGCTATCCGGCGCGGGAGGACGAGATCGAGATGCTCGAGCGCCGCCTCGAGCGCGGCGTCGACGAGGTCGAGCTCGAGCCGGTCGTCGATGCCGCGACGCTCGTGGAGATGCAGCGGGCGCTCGAACAGGTGCACGTCTCGGACGCGATCGAGGGTTACGTCGTCGACCTCGTGACGGCGACGCGTGCGTCACAGCGGCTCGCAGTCGGGGCGAGCCCGCGCGGCAGCATCGCCCTGGTCAAGCTGGCGCGCGCGAAGGCGGCGCTCTCGGGCCGCGACTTCGTCACGCCCGAGGACGTGAAGGCGGTGGCCGTGCCGGCGCTTGCGCACCGGGTGATGGTGCGCCCCGAGCTCTGGGTGCAGCGGCTGCGCGGCGAGGACGTCGTGGCGGATGCACTCCAGACGGTGCCCACCCCGCCCGCCGAGGACGCCGTGCGCACCGCGGAAGCGTGACCGGCTTCACGTCGTGGCGGCTGCCGGCGTACGCCTCGCTCGCAGCCGCGGGAGTCGTCGCGGGCCTCGCTCTCGGCCGGGTCGAGCCGGTGGCCCTCGCTGCCCCGTTCCTGCTCGCGCTCGTCGCTGCCGCGGCCGGCCACGACCCGGAGGTCTCGGTCCGGCTTCGCCTCGACCGCGACCGCGCGCTCGAAGGCGACGAGGTCACGGCGACGATCGACCTGTTCTCGGCCGCCGACGTCGACCGCTTCGAAGTGGTGCTCCCGCTGCCGCCCGAGCTGAGCGTCGACGGAGGGCCCGCGCGCGCGGTCCGGCTTCAGGCGGGCGAGGCGCGGACGATCGAGCTGACGCTCTCGTGCGACCGGTGGGGGGCTTTCGCTCTCGGGCCCCTGCTCTTCCGGGCGCGGGACCTGCTCGGGCTTCGCTCCTGGGAGGGCGACGTAGGGAAAGCGCAACCGCTGCGCGTCTATCCGAGCGAGGAGACGATTCGCTCCCTCGTCGCGCCGCTCGACACGCAGGTCTTCGCGGGGAACCAGGTCTCGAGGGCGCGCGGGGAAGGAATCGAGTTCGCCGACCTCCGCGAGTGGCAACCGGGCGACCGGCTGCGGCGCGTCAACTGGCGCGCAACGGCGCTCCGCGGCGCGCTCTGGGTGAACGAGCAGCACCTCGAGCGGAACACCGACGTCGTGCTCTTCCTCGACACGTTCGCCGAGGTGCGCGTCGAGGGACGGAGCACGAACGACCGCGCCGTGCGCGCAGCCGCGACGCTCGCACACGGGTACCTGCAGCGCCGGGACCGCGTCGGCCTCGTCGGCTTCGGCGGCTTTCTCTCGTGGCTCGTGCCGGCATCCGGCACGCGGCAGCTCTACGCGATCGTCGACACGCTGCTGACGAGCAGCGTCGTGCACAGCTATGCGCTGCGCGACGTCGACGTACTCCCGCCGAGGACGCTTCCGCCGAAGGCGCTCGTGCTCGCGATCACCCCGCTGCTCGACAGCCGCACGGCCACCGCGCTCCTCGACCTGCGCGCGCGCGGCTACGACCTGATCGTGGTCGAGGTGTCCCCACTCGAGCTGCTCGTGCCGGATGCCGCCTCGGCGGCAGGGCTCGCCCACAGGTTGTGGCGCCTCCAGCGCGACGCCCTGCGGTGGCGCTACGAGCAGGTCGGCGTCCCGGTCGTGACGTGGCGCGAAGGCGTCCCGCTGGCCGTCCCGCTCGAGGAGGTGAACCAATTCAGGCATCTCGCCCGGCCCGCGTAGGAGCCGCCCTGGGAGCCTGCGCCGCGTACGGCGGCGTAATCGCCGACGCGCTTACCCGCGCTCCTTCGCCGGTGGCGGCGTTCGTGCCGGGCGCCGCGCTCGGGGGCATCGTGCTCGTGGCCTCGCTCCTCGTCGGCGGCTTCGGCCTCGGCGCCGCGCTCTTCCTCGCCGGGGGGACGTACGTGGCCGCAGTCGTCTCGGCCGGCCACGGAGTCGACGCGAGCGCGCCGCTCGTGGCCGTGCTGCTGCTCCTCTCGGGTGAGCTCTCCGCGTGGTCGCTCGACGAGCGGTGGCGGATCCGTCCGGAGCAGCCCCTCTCGTGGCGCCGTGGCGCGGCCCTCGCCGCGCTGGCGCTCGGCGGCCTCGGGCTCGCTGCACTCGTGGTCGCACTGGCGGCGGTCCCGGCCGGCCACGGGCTAGCCCTGACCGCGGCGGGCGCGGCCGCCGCGGTCGGCGCGGCCGGAACCGGGATCTGGGTCGCGCGCCGCTAGCCGCGGCCGGGCTCGACGCAGCCCGGACGTATATTCGTGAAGTGAGGTCTCTGCCGCTTCTCCTCGCGGTGGCCGCGCTGCTGGGCGGCCTCACGGGCTGCGGTTCGTCCCAGCCCAAGGGGGTCAACTTCCACTCCGCCGGTGGCCGCTACACGGTCACGCAGGTCGAGGCGGCCTTCGCTGCGCAGGGGATCCGGCTGCGCCTGGCCCACGAGCAGCTTCCCGGCGAGGTCGTCCTCCACGGCGGGCCGAAGGGGCCGCATCTGGTCACCGTTCTCGTCGGGCTCTCGAACGGCCACGTCGGCCCGATGCCGGCCGAGGGGAGCGGCCAGCGCGTTCAGACCCACGGGAACGTCCGCGTCTCGTTCGATTCCTCCCACGTCCAGGCGGTCACGAGCGCCGTGGCCCGGCTCCACTGATCCGGATGCTGCCGCGCCGTTGTCAAGCCGGGATGCTGACGACCTGCTGGATCATGCCGCCGTCCATGACGTAGCTCGAGCCGGTCACGTACGCCGCTTCCTCCGAGCAGAGCCAGGCGACGAGCGCCGCCACCTCCTCCGGCTTCCCGGGCCGGCCGAGCGGCACCTCGGGATCGAGCCGCTCCGCGTCCGCCACGTTGCGCGGAGTCGCGATCACGCCCGGCGCGACAGAGTTGACGCGGATCCCGTACTGCGCGAGCTCGAGGGCGAGGTTGCGGCTCAGCATCCCGAGCGCAGCCTTCGCCGCCGCGTAGACCGCGAAGTCGGCCCGCGGGATGTGCTCGTGGACGGACGTGATGTTCACGATCGACCCGCCGTGCTCCATCATCCTCCGGGCCGCCGCCTGCGCTGCCAGGAAGCTGCCGCGCACGTCGACGTCGAAGGTGAGGTCGAAGTCGTCGACGGTCAGCTCGAAGAACGGCTTCGCGGTCGAGAGGCCGGCGTTGTTGACGAGCGCGTCGAGGCGTCCGAAGGTCTCCTCCGTCCCGGCGACGAGCCGCTCGGGCACCTCGGGGTCGGCGATGCTGCCCCAGACCCAGTGGATCCGGTCTTCGCCGAACCGCTTCTGCAGGTCGGCGAGCGGGCCTTCGTGCCGCTCCTCGTTGTCCTGCGTCGCGTAGCCGAGCTTCCAGCCGTCGGCGAGAAGCCGCTCGGCGATCGCGAGCCCGATCCCGGTGTTCGCCCCCGTCACGATGGCGACCCGATCGGCCACGGAGGACTTCTTCCCCGCACTCTCGGCCACTAATCGACCGCGGCGCTCGGCGGCTGGACGCGGGTCTCCTCCTCCGGCTCGGGCAGCTCTCGCGGCGCGGTGGCACGAAGCCTCCCCACGAGGGCGGCGAGCCCGAGCGCGCCGGCAGGCGGGACCAGGATCAAGGCGGGCAGCTGATAGCGCCAGGAGAACTGGTTCACGGCGGCGGCCGTCGCGAGCACGAGGAACGCCGCGCCGAAGAAGAGGAAGCAGGCGGAGCGCAGTCCCGAGCGCCTCGCCGGGCCCAGGCCCACCGCGCCGAGCAGGCCGAGGACGAGCGCGACGGCCAGCAGCGGTCCGGGGGTGTAGCCGAAGCGCTGGTACGAGCGGAGGAAGGACGCGAGCGAGCCGTCCACGTGCGGGCGTTCGTGGCGGCGGGCCATGAGCTCCAGCGAGCGCCCGTAGACGGGATAGTGATCCTGGAACTGCCACCGCCCGACCGGGACCTCGCCCTTGCGCGTCGTCCGAGTCGGGGCGAAGCCGCGGACGAAGCTCGCCTCGACCGCATGCGCGTAGGTCAGAGGCTGGTGGAGGATGACCCGCTTCGCGAAGTTGCCGGCCACCTGCGATCTGGCGACCTGCGACACCTTGCCGCGGGCGAGCGAGGGAGGCACGCGGAGCCGGAAGATCGGCGACTCCTTCCGCGACCAGGAGAACGCCTCGATCGACGGCCTCTGCCCCACCGGCTGCTTCGGGCAGAGCACTCGCTCGTAGGCGGGCAGCGAGAGCGTGCGGCAGTCGGCGAACGGCGCCACGCGTGCGTAGAGGAAGTGCCCGCTGTAGCCGTTGAGCGCGTACACCCCGTAGAGCGACTGGAACCACGCCGCGTAGAGCGCGAGCGGCAGCGCGAACGCCGCGCCAAGCGCGACCAGCCTCGCGAAGACGGCGCGCCACGTCAGCCCCGTCCGCAGCAGGAGCACGACAAGCACCGCCGGGACGACGACGAGCAGCGAGACGGAACGTGTGAGCGTCGCGCCCGCGAGCGCGAGCCCGGCGAGGCCGGCGGCGAAGATCGCGGGCCGGCGGCGCCAGAGCAGCAGCACGACCCCGGCCAGCAGCAGCGCCTCGAACAGGGTCTCGGTCAGGATCTGCTGCTCGAGATCGAGCTGCATCGCATCGAGCAGCACGGGCGCGGTCGCGAGCGCCGCGAGCCAGCGGGTGACGTCGAGCCGCACGAGCAGCGCATAGATCGCGATCGCCATGGCGAGGCCCAGCAGGTGCTGGACGAGCGGGACGACCCAGAGCCCGGCACCGAGCGGGAGGATGCGGAGGAAGACGGGATAGCCGAGCGGCCGCACCAGCTCGGGCTTGAGGTGCGCCTCGTTCTCCAGGTAGCCGATCGAGTCGATGTAGATGAGCGCCGGCCGGTAGGCGAGCGACGTCACCACCCGGAGGGCGATTCCGGCGGAGAGCAGGAGCGCGAAGAGCCAGTGGCGGCCGAGCGTCCGCAGCGCGGGCGCCGCGTCCGGCACGCTCACGGGCGTGGTGCGGCGGCGGCCTCCACGCTGGGTGTCGGCCGCCCGAGGAAGACGAGCACGACGAGCTCGGCGAGGACGGTGACGAGGCGCAGGATGATTGCTGCTGCAGTCGCCTCGCCGTGCGAGACGATGCCGGCGAGAAGTGCGACGTAGGTGACCTCGCGCACGCCGACGCCGCTCGGCGCGATCACGACCACCAGCCCCACACCCCAGGCGATCCCGGCGGCGCCCGCCACCGCGAACGCGCTCCCCCAGCCGGAAAGGGCTCCCTGGACGAGCACCGCGGAGGCGACGTAGGCGACGAACGCTGCCGTGTCGTTGGCCGTCACGCGGAAGAGGCGCGTCCGCGTCAGCCGCGAGCGGCGCTCGACGAGCGGAGAAGCGACCGCGGGCAGGGCGAGCAGGAGCGCGAACGGGACCCAGACCGGGCTGCCCCCGATCGTGAATGCGATACCGCCGACGGCCAGCGAGGCGCAAAGCGCGAGCACGTTCTCGGCGCCCACGGTGGACACTCGATCGAAGACGGTGCCGTGAATGAGCGTTGCGCGCGACACAGGCGCCCAGATGCCACCGGGGAGGTAGCGGATCGCCTGCGTCCGGCACCAGACGCTCAGGTCCTTCCTCTGCGTCACGCCCTCGACGAGCAGGGCCCAGCCGCGCGCCAGCAGCGCCCACCAGACGAGCGCCGCAGCGACCGCTCCGACCAGCAGCCAGGGGTCGACCTTCGAGAGATCGGCCGCCCGCACGTACCGGACGGTCATGAACGCGACGATCCCGAGCGCGACGACGAAGGCGACGACGCGGAGGATGGGCAGGTACCGGGAGACCCAGCCGGTGAGCGGCTCCAGCCGGGCCCGCAACGGCAGCCGGACGGCCAGCTCCTCCGCGGTGCCGGCGTCTTCCGTCACGGCCGGGCCTCGCGCGTCGCCGCGCTTCTTGAGCGGCGCTCGCGCAGCCACGTTCGCACGATAACGCGCGCGTACCGGAACCCGTACAGCAGGTTGGCGCCTTTCTTGCTCTCGCCGGCGATCCGGAGGTGATGGGACACCGGCCGCTCCGTCACGCGATAGCCGCGGCAGATCGCGCCGATGAGCAGCTCCGACGTCTGGTACTGCACCTGCTCCTGGCGGACCGTCTGCGTAACCTCGGGGCGGAGCGCGCGGAGCGCGCTCGACGTGTCCGTGACGCGCACGCCGGTGAGCAGCCGGATGAGGGCGGCGAACAGCCGCACGCCGGCGCGGCGCACCAGGTCGTCTCCGTCGTCGCTGCCGAGCACGCGCGAGCCGATCACGAAGTCGGCCTCGTCGTCGACGAGCGGCTGGAGCACGGTCGGGATGTCGGCCGGATCCCACTCGCCGTCGGCGTCGAGCGTGACGATGTAGCGCGCGCCGTGGCGGGACGCGAGCTCGTAGCCGAGGCGAAGCGCGACTCCGTGGCCGCAGTTGCGCCGCAGCGTCGCCACGCGCGCGCCGTGCCGCTGCGCGACGTCGGTCGTGCGGTCGCCGCTGCCGTCGTCGACGACGATCGTCTCCACCGCGAGCCCGCACGCCTCCGCGGCGATCCCGTCGAGCACGTGCCCGATCGCCTCCTCCTCGTCGTAGGCCGCGATCACGACCGTGACGGGCGCCAACCGGAGGTCGGGGTAGCGCTCGTCGAACTCCCGCAGGGCCTCGGCCCGCACCTCGGGCACGTACGGCCGCAGAGTCGTCGCAACTCCGCCCGGCTGAGGCTCGGCCGCCACGCCGTGGCGCTCTTCCTGCTCGCTCACGACTACGCCCGGCGGGGACGACTCGGTCAATGCGTCGATACCGCGGAAGACTCCACGGCCGACGCTGCGGTCGCCGACGCGGCGACGAGACGCTCCGCCTGCTCCCTCGTCCAGGCCGACCGGCACGGGATCTTGTCGAGGTCGCACCGGTGCGCATACTTCGCCGCGATCTCGGTCACCTCGAGCAGGAGCTGGTCCTCCAGCGTGATCGGCTCGAGGCCGAGATCGAGCAGCCGGCGATTCTCGACGACGAGGTCGTTCTCGCTCGCCTCGTTGCGCGGATTCTCGACGTGCTCGATCTCGGCGCCCGTCAGCCGCGAGACGAGCCTGGCGAGGTCGATCAGCCGGTGCTCCTCGGTCATCTGGTTGAAGATCCGCACGCGCTCGCCGTGCTCCGGCGGGTTCTCGACCGCGATCTGGATGCAGCGAACCGTGTCCTGGATATGGATGAACGCCCGCGTCTGGCCGCCGCTGCCGTGCACCGTGAGCGGATAGCCGATCGCGGCCTGCATCAGGAAGCGGTTGAGCACCGTCCCGTAGTCGCCGTCGTAGTCGAAGCGGTTGATCAGCTGCTCGGAGAGGCGGGTCTCCGCGGTTTGCGTGCCCCACACGATCCCCTGGTGGAGGTCGGTCACGCGCACCCGGTCGTTCTTGTTGTAGTAGGCGAAGATCAGCTGGTCCTGGGTCTTCGTCATGTGGTAGATGCTGCCGGGGTTGGCCGGGAAGAGGATCTCCTGCTCGAGATCCGGCCCGTCCTCGATCGGCACCTTGATACGGAGGTAGCCCTCGGGGATCTTCATCCCCGCGGCGCCGTACCCGTAGACGCCCATCGTGCCGAGGTGGACGACGTGGGTCTCGAGGCCGGCCTCGACGATCGCGGCGAGCAGGTTGTTCGTCGCGTTCAGGTTGTTCGAGACCGTGTAGCGCTTGTGCCACGAGCTCTTCATGGAGTACGGGGCGGCGCGCTGCTCCGCGAAGTGGACGACGGCGTCGGGCCGCAGGTCGGACAGGAGCTGGAGCAGCTCGGCGTAGTCCTGGGCGACGTCGATCCGGTGGAAGGCGATCTCCTCGCCGGTGAGCTCGCGCCATACGCGCAGCCGCGTGCCGAGGGGAGCGATCGGCGTCAGCGACGACGCCTCGAGCTCCACGTCGGCCTTGCGGCGCGCGAAGTTGTCGACGATCGAGACCCGGTGACCGAGCCGGGAGAGATGAAGGACGGTCGGCCACCCGCAAAAGCCGTCGCCGCCCAGCACGAGCACGTTCATTTTGGCTTGCTCCACCTCCTGAAGGTCGTAGGACAGTAGCCGACCGAGCCGCCGGATCGACGCGCGTTCCGCCCCCAACCAGGCGGAGAATGGGCCGCGACCTGCAAGATGGAGCCATGGACCGGGCCGAGCTGCAGGCGGTGCAGAAGCCGCTCAAGGACCGCTATCGCGAGGAGCCCGCAGCGGCGCTCGTCACGCTCCGGGCCGACGGGCAGCTCGACGAGGAGCAGATCGCGTGCAGGGTCGAGACCGGCCGCGCGCTCGTCGAGGCCGGGCTCCATCCCGCGACCGGGGGCACGGGCGCGCTCGCCTGCTCCGGCGACATGCTCCTCGAAGCGCTCGTCGCCTGCGCCGGCGTGACCCTCCGCTCGGTCGCCACCTCGATGGAGCTCGACGTCTCGGGCAGCGTTCACGCGGAAGGCGACCTCGACTTCCGCGGCACGCTCGGGGTCGACCGCGAGGCCCCGGTCGGGTTCGCCGCGATCCGGCTCCGGTTCGACCTCGCCTCGGACGCGTCGAAGGAGGAGCTCGACAAGCTGCTCGAACGGACCGAGCGCTATTGCGTCGTCTTCCAGACGCTCGCCGGCGGCGTCCCGGTCGAGATCACCTACTCGAGCTCGTAGGCCATCAGGATCGCGTCGACGTATTCGCCGCCACGGCGGTAGTGCCGCTTGCGATACCCCTCGCGCTCGAAGCCGAACGTTTCGTAGAGCGCGATCGCGGCCTCGTTCCAGGGGAAGACGTGCAGCTCGAGCTTGCGGACGCCCGCCGCGCGAGCCCAGTCGACGGCCGCCTGCAGGAGCGCCGTGCCCACCCCTTGCCTGCGCGCGTCGCGCGCGACCATCAGGCCGACGTCGGCGACGTGACTGCTCGCCGGATGCGGGTCGCGGCCGACCGAGAGCCTGCCCACGAGCGTCCCGTCGTCGCGCTCCGCAACGAGCACCGCCGCGTGCGCGTAGCGGCGTAGCGCCTTGAGGAAGCGGCGCTCGTCGCCTGCGCTCCGCCACTCCCCCGCGATGCTGATGAGCCAGCCCTCGGGCTCGGCGCTGACCGCGTCGGCGAGCCGGGTCAGCTGCTCGGCGTCGGCCGGATCGGCACGACGGATCCGGAAGCTCACGCGTCGACCACCACGGCAGCACCGCCGCGCCGCGGATCGCCCGCGGCCGCGAGCGAGCCGTCATCCCCGATCTCGACCGCGGAGACTCCGCCGAAGAAGAGGTTCTGCTCCTGCCAGCGGACGACGGTGTAGCCGCCGGCCTCGAGTTCGTCCGCCACAGCCGGATCCTCGCAGTGGGCGATACCGGCCTCGACATGGATCCGAGGCGCGTCGACCGCCTGCACCACGCCCAGGCCGCGTGCCGCGACGTTCGCCACGATCTGGAGCATCGCGCCGTGCAGCCGTCTGCTGCCTGCCGAGCCGACGACGAGCCGCGGCCTGCCGTCGCGCAGCAACACGGACGGCGCCATGAGGGAGATCACCCGCTCGCCCGGCCGCTCCTCGCCCGCGAGATGCGTCTCCCCCAGCATGTTGTTGAGCGCGAGGCCGGTGCCGGGGACGACGACTCCGCTCGCAGAGCCGAGGGAGCAGGACAGCGAAGCAGCATTTCCGTGGCCGTCGACGACGCTGATGTGCGTCGTCCCGCCGGCGGCCTCGGCATTTCGCGCGGCCTCCTGAGCCTCCATCGCCCTGGCCATGGCGAGCGGCGTCGCCTCCGCATCGCCGAGCGACTCGAGCCCGACCGCGAGCAGGGAACCGCCCCGCGACGGCGGCGGGTTCGTCCTCAGCTCGTCGCCGCGGTAGCGCACCTCGAGCGGTTCCCGCTCGATCACCCGATAGCGGGCGAGATCGTCGACGGTGATCGGCACGTGCGCGGCGATTCGCTCGGCGAGCTCGCCTCGGTAGAGACAGCCTGCACCTTCGGCGGCGATCCGGTCGAGCGTGGCGGCGAGCTCCGGAGCCGCGAATCGCTCTCCCACCTCGAGCGGACGACCCGGCCCGTAGAGCGCATCGCCCTCGGGGGAGTGGCGCAGCAGCGGGTCGAGGATCCGGTGGAGATAGGCGTGCGGCTCGTCGAGCACGACACCTTCGCGCGCGAGGCGCGCCGCCGGTGCGAGCAGCTCCGCCCACGGCACCGAGCCCCAGCGGGCGTGAGCCTCCCCGACCCCGAGAGCGACGCCCGGCACCGCCACCGAGGCCGCCCCGGAGTAGAAGACCTGCTGGTAGTCGCCGAAGTCGACGACGAGCTCGAGCAGCTCCGTGGTTGGAGCCGGCCGCAGCGGCACTGCCACGAAGAAGTCGAGGAGATGCGTCCGTCCCTCGTCGGACCGATGCACGAGCAGGAAGCCGCCGCCGCCCGGGCCGGTGAGGGGGCTCTCGCACACCCACGACACGGCAGCCGCGGCTATGCACGCGTCGACGGCGTTGCCGCCCGCGCGGAGAACCTCCGCTCCCGCCTCGGCCGTCAACAAATGCCCCGCTGCCACTGCGCCTCTCATCCGGCGAGCGTACGCTTCCGCGAATGGCCGAGGTGTCCTACGCCGGCGCGGGTCGCGCGTCCTGGCGGCGGCTGCCGATTCCTCGCGAGGCCGTCTTCTGCACCGCGCTCGCGACAGCCGCCGCGTCGTTGCTCGTGTGGCTCGCGCCGCCCAGCGGAGACTTCGCGGCGCACGAGTACCAGCGCTCCCTCTTCCTCGTCCACGGCTTCGCGCTCTGGGACAACTTCTGGTACGCCGGGCGCTACGCCTTCGTGGGCTACAGCACCCTGTACTACCCGCTCGCGGCCGTGCTCGGGATCCGGGTGCTCGCGGTGCTCACCATCGCGGTCGCCGCCGGTGCCTTCGCGGTGCTGCTGGAACGCGAGTGGGGATCTGCAGCACGCTGGGCGGTTCGCGCGTTCGCCCTGGTCTGGCCGGGGATGTGGATCACGGGCCAGTTCCCGTTCGCGCTCGGAGTCGCCCTCGCCCTTTCGGCGCTCCTCGCGTTCCGCTCTGGGCGGCGTTGGATCGGCGCCGGGCTGACCCTGCTCGTTCTCGCGGCCAGCCCGGTGGCGCTCGTCCTGCTCGGCGTCGTGCTCGCAGGCGCGGCGGTCGCGCACCGCGCGCCAGTGCGGGGGAGCGTCGTGCCGGCCCTCGGGATCGGAGCGGCAGCGGCGGCGGAGCTCGTGCTCGTGCGGCTCTTTCCATTCGGGGGCACGCTCGGCTTCCCGGTCAGCGAGGCGGCGGCCGCCCTGGCCTTCTGCGCCATCGGCATCGCTTGCACGTTCCGGCTGGAGCGCGCCCGCTTGCTCCGCTTCGTCTTCGGGGCGTATGCGCTGGCGATCGCGGTCTTCTACGCGGTGCCCTCCGGTCTCGGCGACAACATCGTCCGCCTGCGGTTCCTGGCGGTGCCACTCGCGTTGCTCGTGCTCGCGCTGCGCCGCTGGCGCCCGGTCAAGGTCTCGGTGGCCGTCCTCGCCCTCGCGCTCTCGTGGAACGTGAGCCCGCTCGCGGCGGGCTGGACGCGGGCCACCGCGGACGTCAGCGCCCATCCGCGCGTGTGGCGCGCTCCGGTCGCCTATCTCCATGCGCACCTCCATCCGGGCTATCGGGTCGAGGCGGTCGACACGACCGACCACTGGCCCGCGTACTACCTCGCGTCGGCCGGCATCCCGCTCGCGCGCGGCTGGTTCCGCCAGGACGACTTTCCGTTCGACGCGCTGCTCTACCGGCAGCGGCCGCTCGCTCCGGAGGCGTATCTGGGCTGGCTGCGACGGCTCGGCGTCGCGTACGTCGTCCTCACGCGCGCGCCGCCCGACTACAGCTCACGCCGCGAGGCGCGCCTCGTGCGCAGCGGCCGCGCGGAGCTGCGCCGCGTCTTCTCGACGCCCCAGATCACGATCTACGCCGTCCCCCGGGCGCGCCCGATCGTGCACGGGCCGGGCGATCCGGCCGTGCTCGCGTTTCGCGAGTCGCGCCTGGTGCTCCGCGTCTCGCAGGGCGGGACGTTCGCCGTCGCGGTGCGCTGGTCGCCGTACTGGCGCGCATCGACCGGCTGTCTCGCCCCCAGCCCCGACGGAATGGTGCGGCTGCGGACTCGCGGGTCGGGCATCGTGCGCATCGCGTTCGACGTGAACCCGAGCAGCCTCCTCGCTGCGCTCGCGGGCCAGAGCCCGCGCTGCCGTTCCCGCTAGGAAACTTCGCGCACAAGCTCGGCGAGCGGCTTGCGATTCGCGCGGGACGACCACTCCGCCGCCGTGCGGCTGCCCGGCGAGCGCGGACGCAACGGGTAGCCGAAGGACAGGATCGCGCGCACCTCGCCGCCGCAGATCTCGGCGGCCGCTGCCGCGTCTCGCACGCCGTTCGGGCACGAGACGACGCCGTCGGCCCAAGCCGCGAGCATCATGTTCTGCGAGCAACGGCCGACGTCGAAGCTTCCCGCCTCGCCGACGATCGCCACGACGAGCGCGGCGGTGCGAACGTTCTCGGGCGCATAGACCGCCTCCGACAGGCGCTCCTGCGCCGAGCCGGAGACGACGACGAACTCCCACTGCTGCCGGTTCCTCGAGCTGCCCGTGAGCCGGCCGGCATCGAGGATCCGCTGCCGCACGTCGTCCGGAATCGCCGTCTCGGCGTACGCACGCTCGTCACGCTTCGACGCGATGGCGAGGTAGGGGTCCACCGAGGGCGGGTTCAGGTGCGGAGGAAGGACGGGACGTCCAGGTCGCCGCCCTCGCCCTGCTGGCGCCGCTGTTCCGTCCGCGGTGCCATCGTGTCGCCGCGCGGACGCCGGCCGCGACCGCCGAAGCCCGTGGCGACGACGGTCACCCAGACCTGTCCGTTCAGCCGGTCGTCGACGGTGGCGCCGAAGATGATGTTCGTGTCGTCGGTGGCGGCCGCGCGGATCACCTCCGCGGCCTCGTTCACCTCGACGAGCGTCAGGTCGTCACCACCTGCGATGGAGAGGAGGATGCCGCGCGCCCCGGTGATCTCGGCGTCGATGAGCGGCGAGCGCAGAGCCCGCTCCGCGGCCTCCTTGGCCCGTCCGTCGTTCGACGACGAGGAGAAGCCGATGCCCATCAGCGCCGTGTCCGAGTCGGACATGATCGTGCGCACGTCCGCGAAGTCGAGGTTGATCAGCCCCGGCATCGTGATCAGGTCACAGATCCCCTGGACGCCCTGGCGCAGGACGTCGTCGGCCACCTTGAAGGCGTCGAGCATCGACGTGGACCGCTCGAGCACCTCCAGCAGCCGGTCGTTCGGGATCACGATCGTCGTATCGCAGGCGCCGCGCAGCTCGGCGATTCCCTCCTCGGCCTGGCTGCGGCGCCTCGTTCCCTCGAAGCGGAACGGCGTCGTGACGATGCCGACCGTCAGCGCGCCGAGCTCGCGTGCGATCCGCGCGACGATGGGAGCTGCGCCGGAGCCGGTACCTCCACCCTCGCCCGCCGCGACGAAGACCATGTCCGCCCCGCGCAGCTCCTGCTTCAGCTCGTCGTAGGCCTCGTCGGCGGCGCGGCGTCCGACGTCGGGGTCGGAGCCCGAGCCGAGCCCCTGGGTGAGCTCGCGGCCGATGTGGATCTTGACCGGCGCGTCGCTCGTCCGGAGCGCCTGGATGTCGGTGTTGACGGCGATGAACTCGACCTGGCTGATGCCCGCGTCGATCATCCGGTTGACGGCGTTGAGGCCGGCGCCTCCGACGCCCACGACCTTGATCACGGCAAGGTATGCGCCCGTGTCCGCGCCCGCCCGGTGCAGCCGCGCCGGCGACTCCGGCAGCGGCTCGAGATAGCGCGACACCGGCGGGAGGTCCGCGGGCCGAAGCTCGGGGCCCGGAGAGGGCGGTAGCGGATCGGGATCGGGCGACGGCGCGGGCGGCTGCGGATCGGGCAGCGGCGGGCCCGGCATCGGGTCGGGCGACGGGGTCGGCGGCGCCGGGGTCTCGACTCCGGCCTCCTCCCAGCTCGGGACGTGCTCGACCGTGCGCTCGTCGGGCTCCGCCGGCGCCTCGGTCTTGGCAGCAGCCGGGACGACCGCGGCGTCCTCGGACGGCTCGGCCTCGCCGCGCTGCTCAGCCTGCTTCTGCGCCGCCTCGGTCGCGCGGAAGAGCTCCGCTAGCGGCCCCTCACGCATGCTGGCGCGCCGACGCGCCATCGAGCACCTCCTTCGCCAGATCACGGTACATCCCCGCTGCCTCGCCGGTCGGGTCGTACTTGAAGATCGACTGCCCCTTCACCGGCGCCTCCGCGTAGCGCACCGTCTTGCGGATCTTCGTGTTGAGAACGAGATCGCCGAAGTTCTCCTTCAGGATCTCGACCGCCTCGCGGGAATGGAGGAGCCGCCGGTCGAACATCGTCGCGAGGATGCCCTGGATCCCGACCTGCGGGTTCAGGTTCTCGCGGATCATCGAGAGCGTGTTCTCGAGCTGGACGAGCCCGCGCAGCGACAGGTACTCGCACTGGACGGGAACGATCACGCCGTCGGCCGCGACGAGCGCGTTGATGGTCAGCAGGCCGAGCGAGGGCGGCGTGTCGACGAGGACGTAGTCGTAGCTCTCCCGCACGGGCAGGAGCGCCTTCTCGAGCGCACGCTCGCGTCCGATCATCGAGGCGAGGGCGAGCTCGGCACCGGCGAGGTCGATCGACGAGACGGCGACGTCGAGCTCGTTCGAGCGCACGATCTCGGTGATCGGCAGCCGGTGGACGAGGACGTCGAACATCGACCGGTCGATCTCGTCCGGGTTCCACCCCTGCGACATCGTCAGGTTCCCCTGCGGGTCGAGGTCGACCGCGAGCACGCGCAGGCCCTGCTCAGCGAGCGCCACGCCGAGGTTGAGCGTGGTCGTCGTCTTCGCGACGCCACCCTTCTGGTTGGCGAAGGCGATCACCCTGGCCATGGCCGGACCGCTATCCGTCGTCCGCGTCAGCGGACGCGGGAGTAACCGCGTGAGCCCCATTCCTGCTGACCTTTCGCAGCGCCGTAGTCGACTCCTTCTCGTCTAGGTTCCCCGTCGTGGAGCGGAAATGGCGCGTTCTCATCGTGGTGTGCATAGCGGTGTTCATGCTGCTACTCGACATCACGGTAGTCAACGTCGCGCTGCCGAACATCGACAAGGAGCTGAATACCTCCTTCACCGACCTGCAGTGGGTGGTGGACGCGTACGCGCTCACGCTCGCGGCGACGATGCTCAACGCCGGCTCGCTCGGCGACCTGCTCGGCCGCAAGCGGGTCTTCCTGATCGCGATCGCGCTCTTCACCATCTCGTCCGCATTGTGCGGCGCTGCGAACTCCCCGCTGTTCCTGATCCTCGCGCGCGGCGCCCAGGGGATCGGAGGCGCCGGGATGTTCGCGGTCTCGCTCGCGATCATCTCGCAGGAGTTCCACGGCCGCGAGCGCGGCACCGCGTTCGGGATCTGGGGCGCTACGGTCGGGCTCGCGGTGGCCATCGGGCCGCTCGTCGGCGGCGCGCTCACGACGTACGTCGGCTGGCGCTGGATCTTCTTCGTCAACGTCCCGATCGGCGCGGCAGTCGTCGCCGGCGGCCTGCGCGAGCTGCGGGAGACGCGCGACGAGGCGCACGGCGGCTTCGACCTTCCCGGCCTGCTCACCTTGACGGCGGGGCTGTTCGCGCTCGTGATCGCCCTCTTCCGCGGCACCGACTGGGGCTGGTCGAGCGGGCGCATCGTCGGGTTGTTCGCGGCCGCGGCGGTCTTGCTCGCCGCCTTCGCGTTCATCGAGCTGCGGCAGGAGGCGCCGATGTTCGACTTCCGCCTCTTCCGCGTTCCCACCTTCACCGGCGCGCAGATCACGGCGTTCGCGATCTCGTCGGGGATGTTCGCCCAGTTCCTCTTCCTGCCGCTCTACCTCGAGCGGGTGCTCGGCGTCTCGGCCGTGAGGACGGGGGTCATGTTCCTGCCGCTGTCGCTCGTCTCGTTCGTCGTCGCGCCCATCGCGGGCCGCTTGTCCGCCCGGATCCCCGTCCGGATCCTCCTCAGCGGCGGCCTCGCCCTCAACGGCGTGGCGTTGCTGCTCATGCGCGGCCTGACGCTCTCGTCCACCTACACGGCACTCGTCGCCGGCTTCGTCGTCGGCGGGATCGGGATCGGCATGGTCAACGCACCGCTCGCCTCGACCGCCGTCAGCGTCGTCGAGCCCAGGCGCGCCGGGATGGCCTCCGGCATCAACAACACGTTCCGGCAGATCGGGATTGCGACGGGGATCGCCGCGCTCGGCGCGATCTTCCAGAGCCGGATCGCCTCCAGCCTCCCGGGGCCTTCGCGGCTCACCCACGCGTGGGCGCAGTCGATCGCCTCGGGCTCGATGAACCCGCCCGGACCGCAACGGCCGCGGCCTCCTGACTTCATCCTCACGCCGCACCAGGCCTTCATCAACGGGATGAACACGATCTTCTTCGTCGCGGCGTTCGTCCTCTTCGCCGGGGCCGTGTTGGCGTTCCTGCTCGTGCGGCGACAGGACCTCGTTGCGAGCGCCCCGCAGCCGGCGCCGGAAGCCGGCTAGGCCTCGGCGGTCGCCGCGCGCACGAAGCGCGGGCGGAGGCGAAGCGCGAGCTGCCAGCTCGCGATCAGGAGGATCACCGCGGCGCCGGTCACGATCACGAGCGCCTGTGCGGCGATCGAGAAAGCGACGGCCTCCGACGTCCCCACTCCGCCCAGCACGAGGATCGCCGCACCCGCGCCGGCCTGGGTCGCCGCCCCTGCGGGCGCGATCGGGAGTGCAGCCGATGCGGCGCAGGCGACGAGGAACGCGAGCGCGAGCACGAACGACCCCGGGATGGCGAGCGCGTTGAGCAGAAGGAAGACGGCGAACCCGCGGAGGCTCCATGAGACCGAGACGAACAGCCAGGCGGCCCAGGCCTCCTTGGCGCAATGGGTGTGCTCGGCGAGCCAGCGGCCGACCCGGAAACGCGCGACGAACGAGAGCCGCGCGATCCGCGGCAGAAAGGCGACGATGCCGGCGGCGGCGACTCCGGCCGCGGCGACGACCGCGAAGCCGGCGCGCGCCGTCCAGTGGCTCGAGCCGGCCGCGGCGACCGACGCCATCGGCGTGAGGGCCGCGTTGTCGAGCATGCCGAGCACGATGAGGCTCAGGCCGAGGGTCCCGATCCCCGTCTTCGTTCCGGGATAGCGCTTCACGATCGCGATGCGGACCGCATCGTCGACCCGCCCGGGCAGCGCGATGCCGCCCACGCACGCTGCGCCGCCTGCGAAGGCCAGCGCATCGGCGGTCGGCCGCTCGTTCGCGAGGAAGAGCCGCTGCCAGCCCCACGCCTTGAAGGCGTATGCACAGAGAAAGAGGAGAGCCGCGCAGGTCACGAGCGTCGGGTCGGCGTGACGGATCGGCCAGCCGCCCCCGACGAAATGGCGCACGCTGACGAACGCCACGCCCAGAAGGACGAGACCGAAGCCGCCGTTCAGCGCCAGCTGAGCCTTCCGGTTGGAGAGAAGCCGCATCACCGCAGTTACAACGGTGCTATCGGCGAAGCGGGCGTGAGGCTTGGTCACTCGATCGGGGCCATGGACGCGGCACGGTACCCGCGGTTCGTGAGTTTCATGTGAGGACCGGCGAGTCATCGGCCTCCGACCGAGCTCGTGCCGAGGTCGAGCCGGAGCGCTCGGCCGTCGGCTCCTCGCAGGCGGAGGTCGTCGGTCTGCGCCGACGTCTCCACGGCGCTGCCGAGCGGCGCCTCGGCGATCGTGAGCGCGCCGGTCTGGCCGGCGTCGATCGTGCGCACCGTCTGGCTTCCGGCGGCGAGGTCTTGACGGACGATCACGACGCGACCAACAGCGGGGTCGTTCCCCGCTGCGCCGGCGTAAACCGCGACGAGCGTCCTGCCGTTGCTCACGAGCCAGCCGTTCCGCACCTGCAGGATCGATGGGGAGATCGGCACGGGCGCGCCGGAGCCGAGCATCCGAGCCGGGATCGGCCGCGGCGCCGGCTCGGGCGGACCGGCCGGGACGGGGCTCGAGTCGGTCGTGGCGACCGACTCGAGCCGCTGCAGTGCCGCGGCCTTCTCGGGCGGTGCAGACACGTTGAGGCCGAGCGCCGGAATCGAAACGCCGGTCGCCGCGACCGCGAGGCCGCCTCCGGTCGCGAGGATGCAGACGCCGCTCGCGGTCAGCAGCCGAAGCACACGAGCTCCGGCTCGACGAGGTTGCCGTTCAGCGAAGAGAGCGTGCTCCACGCCGACGTGGGAGCCAGCCCGCCGCCGGGCGAGGCCGTGATGCCGGCGAAGAAGTAGCTGCTCCCCAGCTTCCGGACGAGGGTCCACTGGTACGCGTTGGCGGCGTAGTAGATCTCCGGCAGCGGCAGCGCGAGCCCGTGGAACGAGACGTAGCCGACGTCGCTGACGTGCCAGCCGTTGTTGCAGAGGCCGTCCGTGCTCCCGCTCTGCGGGCAGCCGTCGGCCGAGCCGAAGTCGTAGTACAGCGCCCACCCTTGACCCTGGTCGCCGTTCACGAGCTGCTTCGTCAGCGCCGCGCCGTCCCAGCTCGGCTCCATGTCGGAGGCGGCGTCCGCCGTCTGGCTGTCGTACCCCTTCGCAGACTGGTAGTTGGCGAGATCCTCCGCGCGTTCCGCCTGGCGATAGCCGGCGTACCAGGCATCGGTGCTTGACATCCCCGAGGCCGACAGGTGGTAGTTGCTGTTGCCGTAGAGGATGTCGACGCCGCCCCGGACGTGGCAGTTGTGATACCCGTCGGCCGCTCCCTTCAGCGCGTCGAGGATGTCCGCGTTCGAGAAGGTCGTGTTGCTGAAGTCGATGGCCCCCCACGTGCTCGAGTCGAGCTTCCTCGCCGCGCCGAAATCGAGCAGGAGGAGCCGCGTGCCGGAGCCCGGCTGGCTCCTGGCGAAGTCGCAGGCGCGCGCGTAGGCGTACGACTTCAGCGCGCCGGCCGACGCGCCGTACATGTACCAGGCGCCCACCGGTGACGGCGTCGCCGCGGCCACCGCCGAGAACGATGCGAGCCCGGCCGCCAGGACCGCTGCGACGACCGTCGGCCTCATCGACTGCTCCCGACCGCGACAGGCGCATCACCGGCGGCGGCGAGCGCCGCGGCGGCCTCCAGTGCACGCGGGTCGCGCTCCCGCTCGGCCCATTCGCCCGCCTCGCGCACGAGCTCTCGTAGCTCCGCAAGAAGCGAGGACACGCCGGCTCCCTCGCGCTCGAGCGCTTCGATCCGCTCCAGCCGGGCCAGCACCGCACGCGCTTCTTCCATGTCCCGACCGTAGGCGGCAACCGGTGACGTGTCCGTGTCA
>Ga0070739_10003360_pt1 | contig 20028 bp, 11 predicted proteins | sample Coa_R1_7_FD_66445 | JGI IMG/M metagenome (GOLD analysis project Ga0070739, IMG submission 66445) | Surface soil microbial communities from Centralia Pennsylvania, which are recovering from an underground coalmine fire - Coalmine... | ecosystem: Environmental > Terrestrial > Soil > Unclassified ... | reverse complement strand
CGACCGCGAGAAGCTCCAGGAGCGGCTGGCGAAGCTGTCCGGCGGCGTCGCGGTGGTCAAGGTCGGCGCTGCCACCGAGACCGAGATGAAGGAGAAGAAGCACCGCGTCGAGGACGCGCTTCAGGCCACCCGCGCCGCCCTCGAGGAGGGCATCGTGCCGGGCGGCGGCGTCGCGCTGCTCGTCGCTCAGCAGGGTCTCAGCACCGAGGGCGCCGACGATCCCGACGAGCGCACCGGCGCGAAGATCGTGCACCGCGCGCTCGAGGAGCCGCTCCGCCAGATCGCCGAGAACGCCGGTCTCGAGGGGTCGGTCGTGGTCAACGACGTCCGCAAGGCGAAGAAGGGCGAGGGCCTGAACGCCGCCACGGGCGAGATCGTCGACCTGATCAACGCCGGGATCATCGATCCGGCGATGGTGACGCGCTCGGCGCTGCAGAACGCGGCCTCGATCGCCAAGAACATCCTGACCACCGAGGCGATCGTCGCCGAGGTGCCGGAGAAGGAGCCCGCTGGCGCCGGCGGAGGCATGCCGGACATGAGCGGGATGATGTAGGTCGTCTTCAGGACGACTAGCCTTCTCGCCAACAGGCGAGTGCTTGGAGGGCCCGGCGTTTGACGCCGGGCCCTCTGTCGTTCCGGGACCGTTCCGGGGGGCCGTTCCGGGACCGTTCCGGGGGGCCGTTCCGGGGGGCCGTTCCGAGGGGCCGTTCCGAGGGGCCGTCCCGGGAGCCGTTCCGAGGGGGCCGTTCTGGACCCGCCACGCGACGGACTGGACGTTTGGTGGCGTGACGCCACCGTTCGTCCAGAGCGTCGGTTCGGCACGCGATCGACGTTTTGCATCTGTGGGATGCAAAACGTCCATTCGGTCGATTCCGGCCGCCCGATCTGGGAGAGTCGGTCCCCGTGAGGGTCCGTCGTCTCCACGCCTGGGTGACGCTCGCTCTCGCCACCGCGGGCTGCGGCGCCGTGGCGGCTGGCGCTGAGCGCCCCATTTCGACCGCGGCAGGGACCCGCTACGCGACAACGCCCACCGCGGCGGGGATCGTCAACCCTGCTGCCGTCCCGCTCGGGGACGGCTACGTCAGCACGCGCCCGCGGATCGGCTACGTGGACTCGTGCGTGACGAACTTCAACGGCGGCGGCGCGCAGGTCGACGGGCCCTGGATCGACACGGCCAGGCACACGTGGGACATGCGGACCAAGCTGGCCGTGAACGGCCGGGTGCACTGGTCGGGCGCGACCTACCGCGTCACCACCACGCACGGCCGGCGAGTGATCACGTTCAACGACCTGCCGATCGACCATCCGAGCGGCGTCTTCCCGATCGCCTCCAGCGACCCCGCCTACCAGTACGACCGCAACCCGAACCGGATCGAGCCGCACAGCCTGAGCTGGTCGCTCCCACGCAACCCCAAGGCGGCCCGTACGCCGCACTGCGCGAACCTCGGTCCGATCGGCGTGCTCGAGGACGGAGTGGTCCTCTACGACGCGCTCGACGCCCAGGGCCGCGACGCCGGCGCGCACGAGGTCCCCGACCTGTGCGCCGCCCATCCGGACCCGAGCGACACCTACCACCATCACGACGTCCCGGCGTGCATCCTGAACAAGGTTCGCCGCGGAACGACCCGGCTGGTCGGGTATGCCCTCGACGGCTACGGCATCTACGTGGTCAAGAACCGCCGTGGCCAGCTACCGGGCAACCGGTCGCTCGACGCCTGCCACGGCACGACCAGCCGCGTCCTATGGAACGGGAGGAAGCAGAGGGTCTACCACTACGTGGCGACGCTCGAGTACCCCTACGACGTCGGCTGCTTCCACGGGACGCCGGTCAGCAGCGGCGTCGGTGGTGCGGGCGGCGGGGCCACCTCCGGTCGGCCCGCCGGCGCGCTGTCCGGCCCGCCCGCCGGCGCCCTCTCGGGCCCGCCCGCCGGCGCGTCGTAGCGCCACCGCGGCTTCGTACACCCCAGCGGTCTGCCGGGCCACCTCCGCCCAGTCGAAGCGCAGCACGTGCTCGCGCCCGGAGGCGACGAGCTCCGCTCGCGCCGCATCGTCGCCGAGCACACGCTCGAGGATCGTCCGCAGCGCCTCGGCGTCCGCGGCGGGAAAGCGCAGGCCCACCGTCCCGTCGCCAGGCACGACCTCGCGCAGGCCGCCCGTGTCCGCGACGACGCACAGGCAGCCGGACGCCATCGCCTCGAGCGCGACCAGTCCGAACGGCTCGTAGATCGACGGCACGATCACCAGATCGGCGACCCGGTAGAGGGAGTGGAGGATGTCGTCGCCCACCCAGCCGAGGAACGTGCCTCGCTGCGAGAGCCCGAGCTCGCGCGCCTGGCTCTTGAGCTCGGCTTCAGCGGTCCCCGTGCCCGCGACGACGAATCGCACGTCGCGGCTCGCGGCGATCGGCGCCAGCGCCTCGAGCGCCAGGTGAAAGCCCTTCTCGTACACGAGCCGGCCGACGAGCAGGACGAGCAACTCGCCGGGCGCGGCGAAGCGCCGCCGGAGCGCGTCGAGGTCGACGGTCTCGGACGGCTCGAGGTCGGCGGGATCGACGCCGTTGGGAATCGCCCTGATCCGTTCGCTCGCCACTCCGAAGACACGCGACACGTGACCGCGCATGTACTCCGAGCACGTGATCAGCCGATCGGCGCGACGGCACATGCGCCGCTCGACCCCGTGGATGTGCGACTGGGGATGCTGGCGGACCCAGCCCTGATGGCGCCCGAACTCGGTGGCGTGCACGGTGACGAGCCACGGCACCTCCGCAGCTTTCGCCACCGCCTCGGCCGCCTCGGCCACGAGCCAGTCGTGCGAGTGCACGAGATCGAAGCTGAACCGCTCGCACAGCGAGACCCCCGCCCGGCACATGTCGATGTTCATGTCGCCGACCCAGCGCACGAACGCCTCGACCTCGCGCGGAAACTCGGGCTCGCGCACACGATGCACCACGACCCCGCGCCGCGACTCCTCGAGCGGCAGGCGGCCGCCGCCACGCGTCAGCACGTGGACCTCGATCCCGTCCGCGACCAAATGCTCGGCGAGCTTGCGCACGTGCCGCCCGAGCCCACCCTCGATCACCGGAGGGTATTCCCAGGAGAGGATCAGAACGCGCATACCGGGCGCGGCGGACCCTAGCGAAGCGGCTCGAAGTTCGGCGCCCGCCGCTCAGCGAAGCGGCTCGAAGTTCGGCGCCCGCCGCTCAGCGAAGCGGCTCGAAGGTCGGCGCCCGCCGCTCGAGGAAGCTCCGCACGCCCTCGCCGAAGTCCGCGCCGGCGAAGGACTCGAGCATCAGCCGATCGGCGTCGGCGCGCGCATCGTCCAGCGACCGTCCGCGGTCGCGGTAGACCTGGCGCTTCATCGCCGCCATGCTGGCCGGCGAGCATTCGCGGGCCAGCATCTGCGCGTAGGAAACCGCCTCCTCGACCACGTGGCCGGGCGACACGGAGCGGTTGACGAGCCCGAGCGCCGCCGCCTCCTCTCCGAGCACGACCCGCCCCGACAGGAGCAGGTCGAGCGCGCGGGCGGGCCCCACCAGCCAGGGAAGCATCCACGAGATGCCGTGCTCGGCGACCAGGCCTCGCCGCGCGAACGCGGTCGTGAACTTCGCGTCAGCCGCAGCGAAGCGCAGGTCGCACATCAGCGCCAGCACCAGGCCGAGCCCAGCGCAGGCGCCGTTGACCGCCGCGATGATCGGCTTGGGGATCTGCAGGGGGAACGTGACCGGCCGCGTGTCCTCGCCTGCGACGCTGCGACCCTCGCCACCCGCTCGCTCGCCATCGCCCGAGGACAGCGCCTCCAGATTGGCCATGTCCGCCCCCGCGCAGAACCCGCGCCCGGCTCCGGTCAGCACGATCGCCCGCACGTCGTCACGGGACCCGCACTCCTCGAACAGGTCGAACAGCCGCGTCTGCAGCTCGGGCGTCCACGCGTTCAGCCGGTCGGGGCGGTTCAGCGTCACGAGCGCGACTCCCTCCTGCACCGACATCAGCACGACCTCTCCGCTCACAGCGCTCTCCTCGCTCACAGCGCTCTCCTCGCTCACAGCGCCCTCTTCGCTCACAGCGCCCTCCTCGCTCACAGACGTTCGTAGACCGCGAACCCGTGCGGCCCCACGAGGTCCCGCACCGCAGTCCGCCGGTCGAATGATCGCTGGTGGCCGCTGAGCACGTCAGACCAGCGGCCACCCGGCAGCCCCTCGACGGGATCGTCGCCCTCGCCCCGCAGCGCCACGACGCTCAGCACATCGCCGCCCCGGACGAATGCGCAGGCGTCCTCGCCGGCGTCGACCGGCTCGTACGCGCCGGCGAACGGCTCCGGTCGTCGCGCCCGCAACCCCAACAGCCGCGAGATCACCCACAGCTTGTGGCCCTCCTCACCGAGGTGACCCCCGCCCATCAGCCGCCGCAGCTGGGCCTCGCGCATGTCCCAGTCGACCGGCCTGCGGTTGTCGGGATCGACCAGCGCACGGAACTCGAGCTCGTCTCCCTGGTAGATGTCCGGCACCCCCGGCGAGGTCAGCTTCAGGACCACATAGCCGAGCGCCGCGCGGCGACCGAGCGCCGCCACGCGCGCCGTGAACGGCTCGAACGACGACATGAACCCCTCGTCGGCCACGAGCGCCGACGCGAACCGCGTCACCGCCTGCTCCCAGTCGTGGTCCTGCTCGACCCAGCTCGTGTTCCGCTTCGCCTCGCGGAGCGCCTTCTCCAGATATTCCTCGAGCCGCGCGGGGTCGATCGGCCACGCCCCGATCAGCGTCTGGAAGATGAAGTAGCGCTCGACGTCGTCCGGTGCGGCCGAGCCTCCGATGAACGAACGCAGCCGGTCGGAGACCGCCATCCATTCCTCCACGGCAGCCGCCCACTCCGAAGCCACCATCGACAGCGCCCCGATTCGCGCCCGCACGTCGGCCGAGCGCTTCGCGTCGTGGGTCATCGTCGTCAGCAGCGCCTCCGGAAAGCGCAGGCCGCGAATCAGGTTGCCGGCGTGGAAGTCCTCGACCGCCAGCCCGAACCTCGAGGGGTCCCCGCCGACATCGTTGAGGGCAAGCAACCGGCCGTAGCGGTAGAAGGCGGTGTCCTCGACGCCCTTCGCCATGATCGCTGGCGTCGTCTGCTGGAAGCGGATCACGAACTCGGCCGGCGCATCTCGCTGCAGCAGCAGCCTCGAAGCGATCGACCGCTCCATCCCCGACTCCCCGATCGCCAATCGATCCTCCTCGGCCACCAAACCCCGCGCCGGGTCCACGTACGTCCGGTACACCGGCAGCGACGAGACCGCCTGTGCGAGCTGCTCCACCGAGATGCCCGGCACGAGCCGCGCGAGGCGCTCCAGCTCGGCCGTGAAAGTGCCGCTCGCCTGCTCGAGCTTGGCCTCGAGCGCCCACTCTCCGAAGCTGCGCCGATCGCCGGAGACGCTCTTCCAGAGCGTGGTCAAGGCCGGCTTCCCGGCCGGATCGACGAACAGCGCACAGACGTCGTTCAGGAACTCGTAGCCGACCGTTCCGCACACCGGCCATTCGCGCAGCTGCTCGTTCGGGTCGAGGATCTTCTCGACCCAGACCCGGCTCGCCCCCCGCTCACGCAGCGCCGAGAGGTACCCCGCCGGGTCGGCCAGCCCGTCGGGGTGATCGACGCGCAGTCCATCGACGAGGCCGTCCCGGACGAGTCCCAGCACATAGCCGTGCGTCGCTTCGAAGACCTCGGGATCCTCCTGACGGACACCGGCGAGGTCGTCGATGTCGAAGAAGCGCCGCCACCGTCCGCTGACGGGGTCGATGTCGAAGAACTGCTCGCGCAGGCGGCGATCGCGCCAGAAGCGGTTGCCGTCGTCCGCCGCCATGTGGTTGGGGACGACGTCCAGCACCACGCCGAGCCCCGCTCCCCGAGCCTCCCCGGCGAGCCGCTGAAACCCGTCCGAGCCGCCCAGGTCCGAGGACAGCGCCGAAGGATCGATCACGTCGTAGCCGTGCGTCGAGCCCGGCCGCGCCTGCAGCGATGGAGACAGGTACAGGTGCGAGACGCCCAGGTCGCGCAGGTAGGGGATCAGCCGCCGCGCCGCCTCGAAGCCGAATGCGCCGCTCAGCTGGAGCCGGTAGGTAGCGCGCAGAGGTGCGGCTTGCGCGCCGGTCATTCGGCTCGCTTCAGCACGAGCATCGAGTGCGCCGCGACGAACAGGTAGCCGTGCGCATCGAAGGCGGCACTGCCCGGCTCGGCCACCGGGTCGTCGGTCGAGAGCTCGAACAGCCAGCGCCGTCCCATCCGCGCGCGCGGCAGGCGGAACTCGCGGTTCTCCTCGCAGGCGTTGAACAGCAGCAGGAAGGTGTCGTCGCGGACCTCCTCACCGCGGGGCCCGCGGGTCGGGATCGCATCACCGTTCAGGAACAGGCCCAGCGCGGCCTCGCCCTCCTCCCAGTCGCGCCTGGTCATCTTCAGCCCGTCGCGTCGAAACCACCACGCGTCGGGCAGGGTCGAGCCGCTGACCGTCCCGCCGACCAGGAACCGCTGCCGGCGGAAGACCGGGTGCGCTCGCCGCAGCGAAACCAGCCGCCGGGTGAAGCCGTGCAGCCCCTCATCTGCCGCGGCCCAGTCGTACCAGGAGGTCTCGTTGTCCTGGCACCAGGCGTTGTTGTTGCCCCGCTGCGTGCGCCCGAGCTCGTCGCCGCCGAGCAGCATCGGGGTCCCCTGGGAGAGCATCAGCGTCGCCAGGAAGTTGCGCTGCTGTCGCGCGCGCAGCTCGAGAACGACCGGATCGTCCGTCTCGCCCTCCACGCCGCAGTTCCACGAGCGGTTGTCGTCGGTGCCGTCCTGCCCGTCCTCCTGGTTGGCCTCGTTGTGCTTCTCGTTGTAGGAGACGAGATCGGCGAGCGTGAAGCCGTCGTGGGCGGTGACGAAGTTGATCGACGCGAACGGGTCGCGCCCGTCGGCCTCGTAGAGATCCGAGGAGCCGGACAGCCGCCGAGCGAAGTCGCCGCACGACGCGCGCCCACGCCAGAAGTCGCGCATCGTGTCGCGGTACATGCCGTTCCACTCCGACCACAGGACCGGGAAGTTGCCGACCTGGTAGCCGCCCGGACCGACATCCCACGGCTCCGCGATCAGCTTCACCTGGGAGAGGACGGGATCCTGGTGGATGATGTCGAAGAACGAGGAGAGCCGGTCGACGTCGAAGAACTCGCGCGCCAGCGCCGAGGCCAAATCGAAGCGGAAGCCGTCGACGTGACACTCGGTCACCCAGTAGCGCAGCGAGTCCATGATCAGCCGCAGCACGCTCGGATGCACGGGGTTGAGCGAGTTCCCCGTACCCGTGAAGTCGATGTAGGTCCGCGGGTCCTCGGGAGCCAGCCGGTAGTAGGCGGCGTTGTCGACTCCCTTGAAGGCGAGCATCGGCCCGAGGTGGTTGCCCTCGGCCGTGTGGTTGTAAACGACGTCGAGGATCACCTCGATCCCGGCGCGATGCAGCGCCTTGACCATGCCCTTGAACTCCCTCACCTGCTCTCCGCGCCGGCCCGTCGCCGCGTACTCCGAGTGCGGCGCCAGGTAGCCGATCGTGCTGTAGCCCCAGTAGTTGGTCAGCCCCCGCTCGTGCAGGAACGACTCGTCGGCGATGTGGTGGATCGGCAGCAACTCGACGGCTGTCACCCCGAGGTCGCTCAGATAGGCGATCGCCGGCTCCGACGCGAGGCCGGCGTACGTACCGCGGAGGTCCTCGCGCACCTCCGGCATCCGGGCCGTGAGCCCCCGCACGTGGGTCTCGTAGATGACCGTGTCGGCGAACGGGACGCGCGGCTGGCGGTCGCCCTCCCAGGCGAACGCATCGTCAATCACCACCGCCTTCGGGACCGCGACGGCATCGTCCTCGTCGTCTGGCTCGAGGTCGGCGTCCTCGGCGCCGGTCGGGACGTACGGCAGCACGTTCGCCCGCGCCCAGTCGACGACGCCCTCGATCGCCTTGGCGTAGGGGTCGATCAGCAGCTTCGCGGGGTTGAAGCGGTCACCCTCGGTCGGCGCGTAGCGGCCGTGGACGCGGTACCCGTAGCGCTGGCCCGGGCCCACGTCAGGCAGGTAGCAGTGCCAGTTCAGCGCCCGCCGCTCGGTCATCTCGATCCGCGTCTCGGCGCCGTCCTCGTCGAACAGGCACAGCTCCACCCCTTCGGCGTGCTCGGAGAAGATCGAGAAGTTCGTTCCCGCTCCATCCCAGGTCGCACCGAGCGGGAACGGCTGTCCCGGCCATGCCTCTGTCACCGTCTCAACCTTACTTTTCGGGGTTTGTCCGGCGCTCGCTCGTTGTGCTTCGCGAGCGCCGCCGCGGCGCAGCGCGGCTCGCTCAGTCGGCCGCGGGGACCAGCCAGAGCGCTCCGAGCGGCGGCAGCGTCACCTCGGCCGAGTAGGGCTGCTCGTGCCAGGGCACGGCCTCGGCCTCGATGTCGCCGAGGTTGCCCGTGTCGCTGCCACCGTAGAAGCGCGAGTCGGTGTTGACGGCCTCGCGCCAGCGGCCGGATCGGGGGAGCCCGAGCCGGTAGCCCGTGCGCGGGACCGGAGACAAATTCAGCGCCACGACGACGACGCGCCCGCCCCTGTCCGTCTGCCGCGCGAACGCCAGCACGTTGGCGTCGGCGTCGTTGGCCTCGAGCCAGAAGAAGCCGGCCGGGTCGGAGTCGAGCTCCCACAGCGCCGGCTCCGCCTTGTAGGTGCGGTTCAGATCGCGCACCAGCGACTGGATGCCCGCGAAGTCCGCCGACTCGAGCAGGTGCCAGTCGAGCGAGCGCTGGTAGCTCCACTCGTCGGGTTGCGCGAACTCCTGCCCCATGAACAGGAGCTTCTTGCCGGGGTGCGCCCACATGTAGGCGTAGAGCGCGCGCAGGTTGGCCAGCTTCTGCCAGTGATCGCCCGGCATCTTCGTGTACAGCGATCCCTTGCCGTGCACCACCTCGTCGTGGGAGAGCGGCAGGATGAAGTTCTCGCTGAAGGCGTACATGAGCGAGAAGGTCAGCTCGTGGTGGTGGTAGCGGCGGTAGACCGGGTCCTGCTGGAAGTAGGCCAGCGTGTCGTGCATCCAGCCCATGTTCCACTTGAAGCCGAACCCCAGCCCGCCGACGTAGGTCGGGCGGGACACCCCGGGCCACGCAGTCGATTCCTCGGCCGCCGAGATGATCCCGGGCTCGCGCCCGTAGAGGACCTCGTTGAGCTCCTTGAGGAACGAAACCGCCTCGAGGTCCTCGCGGCCGCCGAACTCGTTGGGGATCCACTCGCCTTCGCGGCGCGAGTAGTCGAGATAGAGCATCGAGGCGACCGCGTCGACCCGGATCCCGTCGATGTGGTACTCGCGCAGCCAGAAGAGCGCGTTGGCGATCAGGAAGTTGCGCACCTCGTGACGGCCGAAGTTGAACACCAGCGTGCCCCAGTCGGGGTGCGCGCCGCGCCGCGGGTCGGCGTGCTCGTAGAGCGCGGTGCCGTCGAACCGGGCGAGCGCGAAGTCGTCGCGCGGGAAGTGGGCCGGCACCCAGTCGAGGATCACGCCGAGGCCGTTCTCGTGGAGTCGCTGCACGAAGTGGCGCACGTCGTCCGGGCTGCCGTACCGCGGCGTGGGGGCGTAGTAGCCCGTCACCTGGTAGCCCCACGAGCCGCTGAACGGATGCGCCATGATCGGCAGCAGCTCGACGTGCGTGAAGCCCATGTCGCGGGCGTAGGCCGACAGCTCGTCGGCAAGCTCGTGATAGCTGAGCGGCCGGTTGCCCTCCAGGCTGTTGAGACGCCACGAGCCGAGGTGCACCTCGTAGATCGAGACCGGTCCCTCTAGCGGCGCCTGCTCGGCGCGGCGCTCGAGCCACGCCGACTCGCCCTCGCTCCAGCGATGGTGCGACCTCGACACGACCGAGGCGGTCTTCGGCGGGACCTCGGTCTCCAGCGCGTAAGGGTCGGCCTTCAGGCGGATCTCGTGTCCCTGGGTGAGGATCTCGTACTTGTAACAGGCGCCCTCCTCGATCTCGGGCAGGAACAGCTCCCAGATGCCGCTGGGTCCCATCGAGCGCATCGGGTGAAGCCGTCCGTCCCAGGAGTTGAAGTCCCCGACCAGGCTGACCGAGCGCGCCGCCGGCGCCCACACCGCGAACGCGGTGCCGACGACGTCCTCGTGCGTGCGTACGTGGGCGCCGAGGAACTCGTAGAGGCGCTCGTGCCGGCCCTCCCCGATCAGGTGCAGGTCGAGCTCGCCGAGCGTGGGGCCGAACGAGTAGGGGTCGAAGAACTCGAAGCTGCCAGACGGTCCGTAGTCGACCCGGAGGCGATAGCGCAGTGGCGGCTCGGCGCCGTCCACAACCGCCTCGAACACCCCTCCCGGATGGATCTGCTCGAGCTCGAGCTCCTCGCCGTCTCCCAGCAGCGCCGTGATCGCACGCGCGGCAGGCCGGTGGGCGCGGATCGTCACGCCGTCCTCACCTGGATGCGCGCCGAGGACGGAGTGCGGGTCGGGATGCTCGCGGCGGACGATCGCCTCGAGCTGATCGGTCGCAACGCTCACGTCAATCCCATCCCCTCACGTCGCCTCCAGGAGTCGAACGATCCCCGCGACCGGGATCGACACCCAGTCGGGCCGGTTGTCGAGCTCGTAGCGCAGCTCGTAGATCGCCTTCTCGAGCTCGAAGATCGCGAGCATGTTCTGCACGGCGGACTCTCCGGACGGCAGGAGGGTCGGGTCGATCTCGGCGAAGTAGCAGTCGAGGAAGCGCTGGCGGGCCTGCTGCTCGAACCCCTCCGGGGCGCGGGCTCCCCGCTGGCGCTCGACCGCCGAGCTCACGTAGGCGAACGACCGCAGCATGCTCGCCACGTCCCGCAACGGCGAGCGCTTCTGCCGGCGCTCGGGAAGCGGCCGGGCCGGCTCGCCCTCGAAGTCGAGGATCACCCAGCCCCCGTGGGCCGCCGAGTCGAGCCGATTGCTGAACAGGGTCTGGCCGAGGTGGTAGTCGCCGTGGATGCGGATGTGCTTGCCGCCGCTGCCGACGTGGGCGCGCGCGGCCAGACGCTCGCGGACGTCCTCGCCGCGCCCGAGGATCGGCGCGAGGCGCTCGTCGTCGGGATCGAGGCGCAGGAACATCCGCTCGATGTCCTCGTCGATCGTCGCGGTCAGCAGCGAGATCGATTCGTTGCTCGGCTCCTCGGGCGAGAAGGCCGGGTCGCCGGCGTCCGAGGCGAGCGCGGTGTGCATGTGCGCGGTCGCGGCGCCGAGCGAGCCGAGACGCTCGAGGAACGCGTTCGGCTGCGAGATGGCCTCGTCGAGCGCGAGCGTCCAGCCGTCCCGGGCATCGGGCACGTACTCCTGCACCACCCCGAGCGTTCCGACCAGCGCGCTCCCCTCGTACTCGTACCACCCCTGGAGGCGAGCGATGTTCGGGAAGCCGCGAGCGGTCAGGAAGCGCAGCAGCTCGAGCTCCGGATTGATGCCCGGCTCCAGCTTGCGGAACACCTTCAGAACCGAGCGGTAGTCGAACACGAGCGACGAGTTCGACTGCTCGACGCCGACCGGGCGCACCGTCGTCGCGTCGGTCACGCTCACTCCGTCCTCGCCATCGAGGCAGCGGAAGCTGAAGCAGCCGTTCTCGGTCGCCAGGTCGCCACCCTCCTCGATCCGCCGAAGCAGCTCGCGGGCGTGGGTCGCCTCGGCCAGGGCGTCGAACTGCACGTCGTCGTCGGCGAACGAGAGCAGCAGCTGGTAGAGGTCGTGGGTGCCGGTCGCAAACCGCGCCTGCACGAGGGCGAGGACCAGCCCGCCGCCGAGCGCCAGCTGCTCGATCACCTCGACCTGGCTGACCGACCGCGTCTTCGAGGCATACCAGCGCTGATCGGCGAGCCACTGGCAGACCTCCGCAGGATCGAGCACGACCGGCGTCTGGACGGGCTCAGGCATCTGGACTTACGTTCCCTTCTTCGGTCAGTGCGAACCAGTAGAAGCCCCGTCTGGCCAGCGTGAGCAGATAGGGCAGCTCCCCGATCGGCGGGAACCGCGAGTTTCCGAACAGCTCGACCGGATAGCGCCCCTCGAGCTCGTGGAGGTCGAGCTCGACCGCCTGCGCCGAGCGGGCCAGGTTGTGAACGCAGAGGACGACGTCGTCCTCCCAGCGGCGGATCAGCGCGAAGATCCGCGGGTTGGAGGTGCGGATCGGCTCGTAGGTGCCGAAGCCGAACACCGGGTGCTCCTTGCGCAGCACGATGAAGCGATGCATCCAGCGCAGCAGCGAGGTCGGCGTGCGCAGCTCGGCCTCCACGTTGACGGCCTGGAAGCCGTACACGGGGTCCATCAGCGGCGGCGCGTAGAGCTGGGCGAAGTCCGCGCGGGAGAAGCCACCGTTGCGGTCCGAGGTCCACTGCATCGGTGTGCGGACGCCGTCGCGATCGCCGAGGAAGACGTTGTCGCCCATCGCGATCTCGTCGCCGTAGTAGAGCACGGGCGAGCCCGGCAGCGAGAACAGGATCGCGGTCATCAGCTCGATCTCGTCGCGGCCGTTGTCGAGCAGCGGCGCGAGGCGCCGGCGGATCCCGAGGTTCAGCTTCATGCGCGGGTCCTTGGCGTACTCGGAGTACATGTAGTCGCGCTCCTCGTCGGTGACCATCTCGAGCGTCAGCTCGTCGTGGTTGCGCAGGAACAGGCCCCACTGGCAGGTGTCGGGGATCAGCGGCGTGCGGTCGAGGATCTCGTAGATCGGCGTGGCCTGCTCGCGGCGCAGAGCCATGAACATGCGCGGCATGACGGGGAAGTGGAACGCCATCTGGCATTCATCGCCGCTCGGGCCGAAGTACTGCACGACGTCCTCAGGCCACTGATTGGCCTCGGCGAGCAGGACCCGGTCCGGGTACTTCTCCTCCACCTCGCGGCGCACGCGGCGCAGGTAGGCGTGCGTCTCCGGGAGGTTCTCGCAGATCGTCCCCTCACGCTCGAACAGGTAGGGCACGGCATCGAGCCGGAAGCCGTCGAGCCCGAGGTCGAGCCAGAAGCGCAGCACGTCGAGCATCGCCTCCTGGACCTCGGGGTTGTCGTAGTTGAGGTCGGGCTGGTGGGAGAAGAACCGGTGCCAGTAGTAGGCGCCGGCCGTCTCGTCCCAGGTCCAGTTCGACGTCTCGGTGTCGAGGAAGATGATCCGCGCGTCCTCGTAGCGGTGAACCGTGTCCGACCACACGTACCAGTCGCGCTTGGGACCGTCGGGCCCCCCGGAGCGCGACTCCTGGAACCACGGGTGGTCGCTCGAGGTGTGGTTCATGACGAGGTCGGCGATCACGCGGATGCGCCGGGCGTGGGCGGCCTCGACCAGCTGGCGCACGTCCTCGACGGTCCCGTAGTCCGGGTGCACCTTGTAGAAGTCGGAGATGTCGTAGCCGCCGTCGCGCAGCGGCGACTCGTAGAACGGCAGCAGCCAGATGCAGTCGATCCCGAGCCACTGCAGGTAGTCGAGCTTGTCGGTCAGCCCGCGGAAGTCGCCCGACCCGTCTCCGTTGCCGTCGAAGAAGCCGCGGATGTGGATCTCGTAGAAGACGGCGCGCTTGAACCACAGCGGCTCGGCCTCGAACCACTGCCGCGTCTGGGCGGCGCCCGGTGTCGCCTCCTCGCCGCCGTTCGCGCTCGGCAGCGGCAGCGACGCCCCCGCCGCTGGGGTGCGGAACTGGAGTGCGGCGAACTCCTCGGTGGTCTCGAACGAGGGCGACATCCCGACCGCTATGGCTCGACTCGGTTGATGTGCGCCTGGCGGACGCCCGGCTCGAGCCGCACGTAGTTGCGACCGATCCGCCACTCGTACCGGTCGCCGGTGAGCAGGTCCTCGACCGTGAACACCGGCGGCAGCCCGAGATGCGCCGGGAGGATCGCGAGCCCCTCCTGGGGGTGATGGGGGTCGAGGTTGACGACCGTGATCACGGTGTTCGAGCCGGTCTGCTTGGCGTAGGCGATCAGCGCCTCGTTCTCGGTCCCCATGAAAGTGATGTTCGAGAGGCGCTGGAGAGCGGGGTTCTCGCGCCGGGCGCGGTTGACGCGCTCGATCATCGGCAGCAGCTCGCCGTCGAGCGCGCGCTGCTTGATCTCGTACTTCTCGGAGTGCAGGTACTCCTCGGAGCCGGCCCGCACCGCGACGTTCTCGATGTTCTCGAAGCCGCTGTAGATGCCGTAGCTCGGGCTGAGCGTGCCGGCGAGCACGAGGCGCGCTTCGAACGCCGGGCGCCCTCCACGCTGGAGGTACTCGTGGAGGATGTCCGGCGTATTGGCGAAGAAGTTCGGCCGGAAGTAGTCCTGCTCGCCGCTGTAGGCGAGCTCGGACACGTATTCGGTCAGCTCCCAGCGCGCGTTCTTCCACGTGAAGTACGTGTAGGACTGCGTGAAGCCGACCTTGGCGAGGTGGCGCATCACGGCACGCTTCGTGAACGCCTCGGCCAGGAAGATCACGTCGCGGTCCTCGGCGTGGACCTGCTCGATCAGCCACCGCCAGAAGGCGGCCGGCTTGGTGTGCGGGTTGTCGACCCGGAACACCTTCACGCCGCAGCCGACCCACTGAAGGACGACCTGAAGCAGCGCGTCCCACAGCGAGCGCCAGTCAGACGTGTCCCAGTTCACGTTGTAGATGTCCTGGTAGCGCTTCGGCGGGTTCTCGGCGTACTTCAGCGTCCCGTCGGGGCGGCGGTGAAACCACTCCGGGTGCTCGGTCAGCCACGGGTGGTCCGCCGAGCACTGGATCGCGAAGTCCATCGCGACGTCGATCCCGTGCTCCCGCGCAGTGCTCGTCAGCGAGCGAAGGTCGTCGACCGTGCCGATCTCCCGGTGGACCGCCTCGTGGCCCCCGGTCGCGTCACCGATCGCCCACGGCGAGCCCGGGTCGCCGGGGCCGGCGGTCAGGGCGTTGTCCCGGCCCTTGCGGTTGGTGTGGCCGATCGGGTGGATCGGCGGGAGATAGACGACATCGAAGCCGAGCTCGGCGAGCCTCGGGAGCTGCGCCTCCACTCCCCTCAGGCCTCCCCACGAGCGCGGGAACATCTCATACCACGTGCTGAAGCGCGCCCGCTCGCGGTCGACCTCGAGCGCAAGCGGGTCCAGACACGTGCAGCCGTAGCGCTCCTGACCGCGCTCGACGGCGGCGTACAGGGCCTCGTCGAGAGCGGCAGCATGGCGCTCATCCTCCGTGGCGTCCGGATCCTCCAGCGTCGCGAGCGCCGCTTCCACGATCCCTCGGTCTCCTTGCGAGCGCGCCCGCTCGAGCGACTCGCGCAACAGCTCGACGCCCTCGGAGAGCTCACCCTCGAGCTTGCTGCCCGCTCGGCGTCCAGCCTCGCCCGATTGGGCAGCGCTCGAGTCATCCGGCTGCTCGTGCTGGCCCGCCTCCACCTTGCGCCGCAGCTCGTCGCGCCAGGTCCCGAAGCGGTCCGTCCACGCCTCGAACGTGTACTGCCAGCGCCCGGGAGCGTCGACCTCGAAGCGCCCCGCCCAGCGCACCCCGCCGACGTGGGCGTCGATCCGCCGAAGCTCTGACTCCCGCCAGCGCCGAGCGCCGGCCGGGCGGTACTTGACCACCGCCCGGAGCATCTCGTGGCCGTCCCGGAAGACATCGACGGCGACCTGCACCTCGTCGCCGACGGTGCGCTTGACCGGATAGCGGCCTCCGTCGACCGCCGGCTCCGGGTACTGGATCACGATCCGCTTGGGGGGCTCCTCCCCGGCCCGGACGCGGCTTGGCGCTGCGCTGGCGACGGTCTGGGTCGTGCTCACTTGTTACGAAAATAACCGTCGCCGGGGTTCGGGTAAACAATCCGCCAGTGAACGGCGGCCGCTCCAGCGGCGTGCTCATGCACGTCACCTCTCTCCCGGACCGCCGTCTCGGCCGCGACGCCCGGCGCTTCGTCGACTGGCTCGCCGACGCCGGCCAGTCGTGGTGGCAGGTGCTGCCGCTCGTCCCGCCCGATCGCTATGGCTCGCCCTACAAGGCCCGATCGGCGTTCGCGGCGTGGCCGGGGCTGCTCGCGGCGCCGGGCGCCCGGGTCTCGGCGAGCCAGCGGATCGAGTTCCGCGAGCGCGAGGGCTTCTGGATCGAGGACTGGATGCGCTTCGCCGGCGGCGCCGCAGCGCTCGACGACCAGGTCCGCTTCGACCGCGAGTGGCGCGAGCTGCGCCGCTACGCCGCCGAGCGCGGCGTGCGGCTGCTCGGCGATGTCGCGATCTATGTTGCACCCGCAAGCGCGGACCATCGATCTCATCCGGAGCTGTTCCAGGCCGGCCTCGTGGCAGGCGCGCCGCCGGACGCCTTCTCCGATGTCGGGCAGCTGTGGGGCAACCCCCTGTACGACTGGAGCGCGCTGCGGCGGGCGGGCTACCGGTGGTGGGTCGAGCGCCTCCGCCGGACGCTCGCGCTGTTCGATGTCGCTCGGCTCGACCACTTCCGCGGCTTCGTCGCCTACTGGGCTGTGCCGGAGGGCGACGACGACGCGCGGCGCGGACGCTGGCGGCGTGGCCCCGGGCGCGCGCTGTTCGACGCCCTCGAGCGCGACCTGGCCGGGGCCGAAGAGCGCCGCCTGCCGCTGATCGCCGAGGACCTTGGCGTGATCACGCCCGCCGTCGAGCGGCTGCGCGACGAGCTCGAGCTGCCCGGCATGGTCGTCCTCCAGTTCGGGTTCGACCCGGACGAGCCGCGCAGCGTCCACCGCCTCGCGAGCCACATCGAGAACCGGGTCGTCTACACCGGCACCCACGACCACGACACGGCGCGTGGCTGGTATGAGTCGCTCGGCCCACGGGTCCGGGCCGAGGTCGACGCCCGCCTCCCCGACCACGACGAGCCCCACTGGGGACTGATCGAGCTCGCGCTGTCCTCCCGGGCCCGCACCGCGATCGTCCAGGCCCAGGACGTCCTCGGGCTCGGCAGCGCCGCGCGCATGAACGACCCGGCGCGCAGGGGCCGCAACTGGCGCTGGCACATGCCGCCGGGCGCCCTCACCCGCGAAATGGCAAAACGCCTGCGATCGCTGACCGAAGCGTCCGGGCGTTTACCTTGAGATGCCGGTAGGCGTACACGAGGTCGCCGTGCAGCCGGCCCCACCGCGTCGTCTCGTAGGCGATCAGCTCCGAGGGCCGCACGGCGACCCGCATCCCGTCGGCCTCCAGCACCTCGAGCGCCGCCTCGGCGATCGCGATCTGGCCGAACGCGGTCGGGTGGACGTGGTCGGCCATCACGAGGCTCCGTCCTCCGAAGCGGCGCAGGTCAACGACCAGCGCCCCCCAAGACGCCGCGGCGGCCTCGATCGCCGCGTTCGCCTCCGCCACGCGCTCCGGCGAGCGCGGTCGACCCATGTCCACCGGGATCGTCAGCGTCAGGACCCGGTCGCAGCGCGCCGCCAGGAACGACAGCGCGTCACCGAACGCCGACGCGAACGCGCCAGCATCCCAGTCGAGCTGGCGCACGTCGTTGGTGCCCACATAGAGGCAGCCGAGCTCGTAGCGCGCGTCCGGCCATGCGGCACAGCGCTCAAACGACGGGATCTGCACATCGACGACCACGTCCGCCAGCGAGCCGTCGATCGCGTACGAGCTGTAGCCGAGCCCGAGGGACCGCGCCACCCACAGCGCCCACGAGTGGAGCGCGACTCCCCACTGGACGTCGCCGCCGGCGTTGGTTATCGAGTCGCCGAACGCGAGCACGCCCAGCCCGGGCCCGTCCGTGGACATCCGAGGAGACGCCTCCGTCATCGCTCATCAATAATGCAGCCCAAGTGGACGGTCCAGGTCCCCACGACGGTCGCGCCGACATCGAGGCGGCGGCGGCGGATCTCGCCGAGCGCCTGCCCGAGCCCCTCCAGCCGCTCGCGCGCGTGGCGTACAACTACGCCTGGTCCTGGCACGAGGACGGCCCCGAGCTGTTCGCGGCGATCGACCACGAGCGCTTCGAGCTCTGCCAGCAGAACCCGGTGCGCCTGCTCGAGGAGGCATCCCCGCGCGCCCTGAAACGGGCTGCTGCCGACTCGATCCTGGTCGAGCGCGCGGAGCGGCTCCACGCCGAGCTCGACGCCTACCTGTGCCGGCCGCCCGACCGCGCGAACGACAACATCGATCCCGAGCACCCCGTCGCCTTCCTGTGCGCCGAATACGGGGTCCACGTCTCGCTTCCGGTCTACTCCGGCGGCCTCGGCGCGCTGGCCGGCGACATCCTCAAGGAGGCCTCAGACCGCGCGCTGCCGATGGTCGCGGTCGGGCTCATGTACCGCAAGGGGTATTTCCGCCAGCGCATCGACGCCTCCGGCTGGCAGCACGAGTACTGGCTCGACACCGACCCGCAGCGCCTTCCCGCCGCCCGCGTGACGGGCGCCGATGGAACGCCGGTCGCCGTGACCGTCCCGATCTACGGCGCCGAGGTGGTCGCCTACGTCTGGCGCGTCGACGTCGGGCGCGTGCCGCTCTTCCTGCTCGACGCCGACGTCTCGCGCAACGGGCCGGTCGAGCGCTGGACGACGGCGCGCCTCTATGAAGCCGATCCGATCATCCGCCTCGCGCAGTACGTGCTGCTCGGGGTGGGGGCGATCGCCGCGCTGAGCGCGATGAACATCGACCCGAGCGTCGTGCACCTGAACGAGGGCCACGCAGCGCTGGCGCCCCTCGCCCTCGCTCGGTCGCTCGAAACGCGCTCGAGCGCCACCAACGGTGACGCTCCCGACTTCCTGCAGACCGCCCGCGACCGAACCGTGTTCACCACCCACACCCCGGTCGCCGCCGGCAACGACTCCTATCCGGCCGACCAGGTCCGCCAGGCGATCGCCCACCTCGAGCTGCCGCAAGAGAAGACGATCGCGCTCGGCCGCACGAGGCCCGAGGACGAGCACGAGCCGTTCGGCGTCACCCAGGCCGCGCTTCGCCTGAGCCGCGCCGCCAACGGCGTGAGCCGCCGTCACGGCGAGGTCTCGCGCGCGATGTGGTCGCCGCTCTGGCACGACACCCCGCTCGACGAGGTCCCGATCGGCCACGTCACCAACGGCGTCCACGTCCCGACCTGGATCGGGAGCGCGATGCGCGAGCTGTTCGACACCCACCTCGGCCGCGACTGGCTCGAGCGGATCCTCGATCCCGACCTCTGGGCGGCCGTCCACGAGATCCCCGGGGACGAGCTGTGGGCTGCGCGCGAGGCGCAGCGGGCCCACATGATCGAGCACGTCAGGCGGCGCAGCACGAACGACCGCCTCCTGCGCGGCGATGTCCGCGAGTACGTCGACGCCGCGGCGCAGGTGTTCGACGACCGCGTCCTGACGATCGGCTTCGCGCGGCGCGTGGCGACCTACAAGCGCCTCGAGCTCCTCACCCGCGACAGCGAGTTCATCCTCTCCCTGCTCGGCGGAGAGCGCCCGGTCCAGGTCGTCCTCGCCGGCAAGGCCCACCCGCGCGACGAGGAGGCCAAGCACTCGCTGCAAAAGCTCTTCGGCCTGAAGTCCTCACCGGTCGTCGGCCAGCGCGTCGTCTACCTCGACGACTACGACCTCGCGACGGGCGCCGTCCTCACCCAGGGCTGCGACGTGTGGCTCAACCTCCCCCGCCCGCCGCTCGAGGCGAGCGGCACGAGCGGCATGAAGTCGGTCGTCAACGGCGGCCTTCAGCTGAGCGTGCTGGACGGCTGGTGGGCCGAGGCATACGACGGCTCGAACGGGTGGGCGATCCCCGGCGACGTCGACCACGACCACGAGGCCCAGGACCAGCGCGACGCCGCGATGCTTCACCGCCTGCTCGCCGAGGAGGTCCTGCCCGCCTTCTACGAGCGCGACGAGCACGGCCTGCCCGTCCGCTGGCTCGAGATGATGCGCGCCTCGCTGGCCGGGCTGACGCCGCGCTTCACGGCCGCGCGGATGCTCCGCGACTACGCGACCGGCCCCTACGCGAGCACGCCGGCCCGCACGCCCGCCTGAGCGCTACGAGACCTCGTCCAGCGAGCGCGGCCCGGCGCCGACGTACTTGGCCGTCGGGCGGATCAGCCGGCCCTCGCGCTTCTGCTCCATGATGTGCGCCGACCAGCCGGCGGTGCGCGCGCAG
>Ga0070739_10003358_pt1 | contig 20034 bp, 11 predicted proteins | sample Coa_R1_7_FD_66445 | JGI IMG/M metagenome (GOLD analysis project Ga0070739, IMG submission 66445) | Surface soil microbial communities from Centralia Pennsylvania, which are recovering from an underground coalmine fire - Coalmine... | ecosystem: Environmental > Terrestrial > Soil > Unclassified ... | reverse complement strand
CGCGTACTGCCCAGCTCGCGACCGTTGAGCACGATCAATCAAGATTGTTTGAGGGTCTGCAGCGCGTTCGTACAGCTCTGTCTCGAATGGGTCGGCGTCCCATTCGACGAGCCGTGCGAGCGCATCTCGATTCCGCTCGGCCGTTGGGCGCTTGCGAACCTTATCCCGCCAGACCTGACCGCTCGCCTCTGCTTCGTCCACCATGGGATTCAATGCGCTCAACATATAACCGGCCTGCGTCACGAACGCGAGTAGATCGACATACGCCTCACTCTTACGAGCGTCACGAGCCAACCGTCGTGCACCTGCGGCAGCCTGCTGCGGCACGTTTGCGGACGACACCAACGGCAGCGAACAGCGGCGAATAGGAACAGCTCGGAGCGAACAGAAAGACTTGGGCATACCCTGCAACCCGCTGGTCATAGAGTTCGTGGATACGACCGGGGGTCACGTGCGCGGAGCAGGCGAGGCTGGACGCTAGCCGAAGGCAACAGTCGACAGCGCTCTACGACCCTCTCAAGGCCGCAGCGCCCACGGTCACGCGTCGGTGGCGGGGTCGGTCGCTGCGGCGGTGGCGACGGCCGCGGATTCGCCAGCAGGGTTTACTTCACCATCGATCGGCTCGCCTTTGACCATGCGGACGTCGGGCTCCGAGAGCGGATTGATCCAACAGCGCATCGAGAGCGAGGGAGAGAACGCGTTGACGTTCTCGGCGAAGGCCCTTTGGGCCGCTGCGAAATCAGGATTCGCGACGCCTATCGAAAGACTGGGCCAGGTCTGCACTGTGGTCGAGTCGTCCTCGAGGTACTGACCCCACGACTTGCCGCACTTGCACGTTCGCCGCTGAGGAAACAAGCGGACGATGTCGCCGCAGTGGGCGCAGTACATCAGCTTCATGTCACCTGAGTATGGCCAGGACCGCGGCTCTGCGGCGGCAACAAATGACGATCATCGACAGGTGTCGATCTTGATTCCACCCGTTGCCGCCGCGCTCTCGCTGATGTTGGACGGATGCCAACTCCCGGAGGGGTGCGGCCTATCCGTACAATGCTCGGCGTTCGGTGATGCGTCCCACGGATACGAGGCGGCAGGTGTCTGATACCCGATGGCGGCTCGGCGCGCGGTTCGAACTGTTCGAGCAGTTGGGAACCGGGGCCGTCGGCACGGTGTGGCGCGGCCGGGATCTGCGGGACGGCGGCGAGCGCGCGGTGAAGGTGCTGCGGCTTGAACTGGTGTCCGATGCGCAGGCCGTCGCGGGGCTTTACAGCACGTTGAATGCCGTGGCGCAGGTCGGTCATCCGGGCATCGTGGCCGCCGATGACGCTGAGGCCAGTGAGGGCTGGCTGGCGCTTCGCTCACGGCTGGTGGCCGGGGAGAGCCTGCGGTCGATGCTGGCGCGGCAGCGGACGTTGGACCCATCGACGGCTGCGCATGTGATCGCTCAGGTCTGCGACGCCGTGGCCGCAGCGCACGCCGCCGGGATTGCGCATGGCGATCTTCACCCGGGAAACGTCCTGGTGAGTTCAGGAGGCGGGGCCCTGTCGGAGGTGGGGGTCAGCGATTTCGGCTTGGCCGCGTTGGCCAATCGCGGGCAACTGGTGGTCCCGCCGATCGCGTATCGCGCGCCTGAGTCAGTCGCTGCGCCCTTTGCGGCGAGCACGCCGTCAGCGGATGTGTACGCCTTGGGCGTTCTTCTCTGCGAGTGCCTGACCGGGCAGCAGCGGCCGATTCCCGTTCCCGGGCTTCCTGACGAGCTGTGGTCGCTCGTCACGGCCAGCCTCGCGGGTGATCCGCGTTACCGTCCGGCCGCGGGCCAGCTCGCCGCGGCGCTGCGTGCGTTCGCGAGTAAGAGTGCTGCCGACGTCGGCGAAACGATGGTCATCGGCAGCCAGCCTTATCAGGGGTATGTCGATCGGCCTGCGCCCGCGCATGAGGCGATGACGACAGTGCTGCCTCCCGTCGCCGCCGAGTCGGGCGCGGGCACGCGGCTGCCGCGGCTGATCACGGAGCACAAGACGGAAAGTGGAATCGCTGCGGCGGTCGTCGTGGTCGCGCTCCTCATCGGTGGCGCGCTTTCGCTGGGTGGCGGTGGCGCAGCGGCGTCCACGGCCAATGCCGGTCCGACGATGAGCTCCGCTCCCGCCACGACAGCAAGCGCGTCGCCTGAGGCAGTCGTCCTCCCGGTCGGTTCGCTCAGCCCTTCGCCATCGCCGAGCGCTTCGCCGTCAGCGACCGCCCCGATCCAGGTCACGCTGATCAACGCGCGTTCCAACACCTGCATGGACACCGCGGGCCGGATCTTCGCGGACGGCACGAAGGAAGACATCTGGTCCTGCAACGGCACCCCGGCGCAAACCTGGACCCTGACGCCCGCCGGCCAGCTGACCGAGGACAGCGGCAAGTACTGCCTCGACGACTTCGGCTTGGAGAAGAACCCGGGAACGCAGGTCGTCCTGTGGAGCTGCAACGGTGGCGTGAACCAGCAGTGGACGATTCAGCCGAACGGCACGATCGTCAGCGCGAACGCCGGGCTGTGCATCGACGTGTCCGGCAAGGGCACCAACGACGGGACTCCGCTGGTGCTCTGGCCGTGTGACGGCAGCCCGAGTCAGCGGTGGGCGAGCCACTGAGCGGTGGGCGAGCCACTGAGCGGTGTTCGCCGACAGGCGGACCGCGCTGGATGAGGGCTGCGGTGCTTCGGTGCTGCGGTCGGACGTGCTTACGCCGCGGCGGTGGTGCAGCCGAGCCGATCGGCGAGCCTGGTCAGGGTCGGGCCGAGGGGCGCGTTGAGGCGTACGGCCGCGAGTTCGTCGCCGCGGGTCGGGCCCTGGTTCACGATGGCGATCGGTTTGCCCGCTCGGGCCGCGTGGCGGACGAATCGCAGTCCTGACATGACCGTCAAGGACGAGCCGAGGACCAGCAACGCGCGGGCTTGGTCGATGAGGTCGTAGCACTGCTGCACGCGCGGCTTGGGCACGTTCTCGCCGAAGAAGACCACGTCCGGCTTGAGGATTCCCGACTCGCAGGCGTCGCAGGGCACTGTGTTGAACCGCGCGATCAGTTCGTCGGCGAGTTCGACGTCACCGTCCGGGTTGATGCGGGTGCTCTCGTCCTGGAAGGTCGGATTGGCCGTGCGCAGTCGCCGGTCCAGCTCCTCGCGAGGGCTCAGCCGCCGGCAGCTGAGGCAGATGACGCGGTCGAGGCTGCCGTGCAGTTCGACGCTTTCGCTGTTGCCTGCGGCCCGGTGCAGGCCGTCGACGTTCTGGGTGATCACCGCCGAGACGTAACCGGCGGCGGACAGCGCGGCGACCGCGGCGTGTCCGGCGTTCGGCTGCGCGCGGGCGATGGTGCGCCAGCCGAGGTGGCTGCGTGCCCAGTAGCGCCGTCGATTGTCCGCGCTGTGCACGAACTGCTCGTAGGTCATCGGCGTGTGCTTGCGCAGGCTGCCGGTCGCGCCACGGTAGTCGGGGATGCCGGACTCGGTGGAGATGCCGGCGCCGCTGAGCACCGCGACCGAGCCGTTGGCCAGAAGGTCCTCGACGTCGTCCAGGTCGCCTGAGGGAGCCAGTGCTCCGCCGTTCGGCCAGTCGAGTATCGGTCGCGTGCGCATGAACGCAGCATATGTCGCGTTCGGCGAACGCGGCCCGTAGCTTAGATGGACACGGCTTGGATGGCCGCTGGTTCAACCGGGATGAGCGCACTTAGGAAGCGAGAGGACAGGTCATGAGCGGACATGTCTACCGGGTTACCGAGGTCGTCGGCTCCTCCACCGAAGGGGTCGACTCCGCCGTGCGCACGGCCGTGGCTCGGGCCGCCGAGACGCTGCACGGTCTCGACTGGTTCGAGGTGACGGAGATCCGCGGCCGCATCGAGGAGGGCCGCATCGCCGAGTACCAGGTCGGGCTGAAGCTCGGCTTCCGGCTCGACGAGAGCTGACCGCGGCCGCCGCTCGGATCGCTGGGCCCGGTAGCGGCGCTTCGGGCATGCTTGCCTTGAGAAACACATTGAGGACGAGGACGCTGCCACGCCGCTAGGACCCGAGGACGCCTGATGAAGCTGCCGGTGATGCCCCCAGTCGAGCCGATGCTGGCCAAGTCGGCGGCCGGCGTGCCGTCGGGCGAGTTCCTGTACGAGCCGAAGTGGGACGGCTACCGGTGCATCGTGTTTCGCGACGGGGCCGAGATCGAGCTCGGCAGCCGGGGCGGCAAGTCGCTCAACCGGTACTTCCCCGAGCTGATCGAGGCGCTGGCGCGGGCGCTGCCGGCGCGGTGCGTGCTGGACGGCGAGGTCGTGGTGGTGGCCGGCGGGCGGCTGGACTTCGACCGGCTCGCCGACCGGATCCATCCGGCCGAGTCGCGGGTGCGCCTGCTCGCCGAGCGCACTCCGGCGTCCTTCGTCGCGTTCGACCTGCTCGCGCTCGGTGACGCGGACCTGACCGGCCGGCCCTTCGCCGAGCGGCGCGAGGCGTTGACCGCGCTGTTCGGCGAGGGTTCGGGGTCACGCGGCGAGTCGGCCGGCTCCGGTTCACGGGTGCATGTGACCCGGGCGACGGACGATCCGGATGTCGCGCGCCGCTGGTTCCAGCGCTTCGAGGGCGCCGGGCTCGACGGCGTGGTGGCCAAGCCGCTCGGCGGCCGGTACACGCCGGGCGAGCGGACGATGGTGAAAGTCAAGCACGAACGGACCGCGGACGTGGTCGTGGCGGGCTACCGGCTGCACAAGAGCGGCCCGATCGTCGGTTCGCTGATGCTCGGGCTTTACGGCGCGGACGGCGTGCTCAACTACGTGGGCGGCTCGAGTGCGTTCACGATGATCCGGCGCCGCGAACTGGTCGAAGAGCTCGCGCCGTTGCGGCTGCGTGACGGCGAGCCGCACCCGTGGCTCGGTGCCACGGAGGACGAGGAGCACCGCAGGCCGGGCGCGCAGCATCGCTGGAACGCGGGGAAGGACACGTCGTTCGTTGCGTTACGGCCTGAGTTGGTATGTGAGGTGCGCTACGACCAGCTTCAGGCAGACCGGTTCCGGCACAACGGACGGTTCCTGCGGTGGCGGCGGGACCGCGAGCCGCGCTCGTGCACGTATGACCAGTTGGACGTGCCGGTGCCTTACGACCTGGCGGACGTCTTCGAGTAAGGCCGGCACAGCGCGACGGCTGCGTGAGACGTCGCGGTGAGGCGAGGTCAGCTGGACTTGCCGCTGTTTCTGGCCTTTGACGGCTGGACGCGCTTGGGCTCGCCGGGCATCTTCGGGAAGTCCGGCGGATAAGGCATGTCACCGAGGCCGTGGTCGCGCTCGTCGCGCGCCGAGGCTTCGAGTAGCGCGTCGAGGGTGAACGCGGTCTGGTCGATGTCCGCGTGCGCGTCGCCGTTTTTTGTGAGCAGCGGCGGCACGGTACGCGGGGTGAAGTCCTCAGGCTCGATGTCAGGCAGCTCGGTCCAGCGCACGGGCATTGAGACCAGCGCGTGAGGGCGGGCACGCGTCGAGTACGCGGCGGCGAGCATTCGGTCGCGGGCCATCTGGTTGAAGTCCACGAACACCCGCTCGCCGCGCTCCTCCTTCCACCACGAGGTGGTGACCAGGTCGGGGCGGCGGCGCTCCAGTTCGCGGGCGAAGGCGATGACCGCGCGGCGCGCCTCGATGAACGACCAGCGCGGTTCGATACGGACGAGCAGGTGCAGGCCACGGCCGCCGGTGGTCTTCACGTAGGGCGTCATGCCGAGTTCGTCGAACAGCGCCTTCGCCTCGTGCGCCGCTTCCACCGCTTGGGCGAATCCGGTGCCCGGCTGCGGGTCGAGGTCGACGCGCAGTTCATCCGGATGGTCGGTATCGCTGCGCCGAACGGGCCACGGGTGCAGTTCGAGCGCCCCCATTTGCACGGCCCAGACGACGGTGGCCGGTTCGGTCACGCAGATCTCGTCGCCGGTGCGGCCGCTGGGAAAGGTGACCCGGACGGTCTGCACCCAGTCGGGCAGCCCTTTGGGCGCATGCTTCATATAGAACGATGACCCGCCGAGTCCGTCCGGGAAGCGGTTGAGCGCTACCGGCCGGTCGGCCAGCGCCCGGAACACGCAGTCGGCGACGGCCGCGTAGTAGCTGGCGAGGTCGAGTTTCGTGATGTCGGAGTCCGGATAGTAGACCTTGTCCGGGGAGGAGATGCGCACGGATCGGCCGGCCACCTCGACGTGCGCCTCTTTGCTGCTCATGCTCGCAGGCTAAGCGCAGTCGGACCTGGCCGCGACACGGCAGGGTGGCAGGTTGCTGCAACGGGAGCGGGAAAAGGCGCTGAACAGGCAGGGCAGGGGTCTGATTCGTTGCGTTGCGGCGGATAGGAGTTGCGGGGCGGCTGCGGGGCGCTGGCGTCGGTGCCGGCGCCCCGCAACCGTCCGTGGCGGAGGTCAGTCGATCACGGTCACGCCGTCGGGCACGTTGCCGACGGTCACCGCTGCGCCCGGCGTTCCAGTCGCGACACTCACCGGCACCACGTTGTTGACGTTGGTGTCGACGACCCACGCCGTCGTCCCGTCCGGGCTGAAGCCGACCGCGTAGGCGCCGGAGCCGGTGGGGATGAACGAGCCCGGCGCGTTGGTCGCGACGGTGATCGGGGTGACGCCGCCCGCGCCGAAGTCGGCGACGTACGCGGTCTTGCCGTCCGGCGTGATCTGGACGTATTGCGGGCCGGCGCCGGTCGGCACAGTCGCCGTGACGCTGTCGGTCGCCGCGTCGATGACCGAGACCGAGGCCGAGCCGCCGTTTGTGACGAACACGCGGCTGCCGTCCGGCGTGACCGCGACGCCGAAGGGCGCGGGGCCGACCGCGGCGGTGTGCGTGACCGTGCGGCTGGCCAGATCGATGTCGCTGACCGTGCCGCTGCCCTGGTTCGCGACCCACAGCTGCTTGCCGTCCGGGCTGACCGCGAGCCGTTCCGGCTGGCTGCCGACCGCGATCGGCGGGCCGGCGGCGAGGGTGGCGACGTCGATCGGCTGGACGGTGCCGTCGCCGAAGTTCGTCACCCAGACCGTCTTGCCGTCCGGGGTCGCCGCGACGTCGGCGGCCACGCTGCCGACCGGGACGGTGGCGAGCACGGCGTTCGTGGTCGTATCGATCACGGTCACGTCGTTGGTGTTGTTGTTGGCGACGAACAGCTTCCCGCCGGCCGTGATCATGCCGTCAGGGCCGCCGCCGACCGGGATCGGCGGGCCTGCGTTGCGGGTACGGGTGTCGACCGGCGTGACCGTGTTGTCGCTGTAGTTGGACACGTACGCGGTCGGGATGCTCTCGCCGGGCTGCGCGACCGTGGCGAGCAGCGAGACGGTGGGCAGGGTGGCGCCGTTCGACGCGTGCGCCGCGAAGGAGACCTGGTAGTAGCCGGTCGCCATGCCCGGCGCGGCCGCGATCGTGACGGTGGTATGCGCGGTGCCGCCTGCCGGTGCCGTGATCGTGCCGCTGCTGGGTGACGCGGACAGGCCGCTCGGTGCTGTCGCGCTCCATGTGACGGTGGCCGGGCCGGAGGTGCCGAGCGTGTTGTCCGCCTCGACGGTCACGGTTGTGCCGGTGCCGGGGGTCAGCCGGAGTTGGCCCGGAGCGACCGCGAGGGCCGCGCGGGTGCTCGGCGGGAAGTGGACGGGTCCCGCGCCGAAGGACGGCGGCGCGTCGCCCGGTGCGGTGCCCCAGCTGGTGTTCGGGCTCGTCGAGAGTGTGTAGTCGAGTTCGTGCGTGCGCGTGGCGTCGATCCAGGTGTGCTGTGTCGGGCGGCCGTTGACCTTCAGGCTACTGATATACGTGTCGCCTGCGCCTGCCGCGTTGACGCGCAGGTCGCCGTACGCGCCGTGGATCACTGCGTGCGGGAATTGCGGGGCGCCGAGCACGAGCATCGGCACGCCGGGCGTCTGCGGGTAGACGCCGAGCGCGGCCCAGACGTACCAGGAGCTCATCGCGCCGAGGTCGTCGTTGCCGGGCTCACCGCCGGGAGTGGCCGAGTACAGCTGGGTGCTGATTTGGTGGACGATCGCCTGCGTCTTCCAGGGCTGGCCGACGCTGTCGTACGCCCACGGGGTGTCGAACGCCGGCTCGTTGCCCTGCCAGTGGTACGGCGCGTTCGGTCCGGCGTTGAGCTGGGTGAAATAGCTGTCGAGGCGGGCCGCGGCGGCCTGCTCGCCGCCGATGCCCTGGATCAGGCCGTTGAGGTTCTGCGGGACCATCCAGGTGTACTGCGCCGCGTTGCCTTCCTGGAAGCCGTTCTGGCCGAAGCCGCTGTCGGTCTGCACCGCAGGGCCGGAGGGGAAGGCGCCGGAGGCGTCGCGCGGCTCGACGTAGCCGTCCGCGGTGTCGAAGACGTTGGCCCAGTTCTGTGAGCGGCCGGCGAAGGTGCGCGAGGTCGAGTCCTGATGCAGGTATTGCGCGAGCCGGGAGATGGAGAAGTCGTCGAGGGCGTATTCGAGGGTCTCGGAGGCGCCGTTGGGCACCGGGCTGATCGAGTCGGAGCCGGTGTTCGGCACGTACCCGTTCGCGATGTACGCGGCCGCGTTCGGGCGCTCGACGTACCAGCCCTGGCCCGGTGTGCCGGCCGTGGCGTTCGCGCCGTTGACCATGTCGGCCAGCGCGGTTTTCGCGTCGAAGTCGCGCGCGCCGAACGCGTAGAAGTCGGCGAGGATCGGATCGGCGGCGTCGCCGTTCATGACGCCGGTGTAGCCGTTGGCCACCGGCCACTTGGGCAGCCAGCCGCCTTGGGCTGCGTCGTTGAGCAGCGAGGTGGCCATGTCGGCGGCGACGCGCGGGTCGATCGTGGCCAGCAGCGGCGCCTCGGAGCGGTAGATGTCCCAGCCGGAGTAGTTGGCGTATTGGGCGTGGCCTGGCTGAACGCGGTGGATCTTGTTGTCAAAGCCCGGATACTCTCCGTTCGCGTCGCTGAACAGGCTCGGCTCCAGCGAGGCGTGGTAGAGGGCGGTGTAGAAGGTGGACTGCGCGGTGCGGCTGCCGCCACGGATGGAGATCGTACCGAGCTGGCGGTTCCAGGCAGCGGTGGCTTGCGCGGCGACGGTGCCGACGTTCCAGCTGCGGGCCTCGGCGGCGAGGTTGCCCAGGGCGCCCTGCGCGCTGACGTACGAGACCGCGACCTGCATGCGCACGTCAGGGTCGTGCGTCGTGTCGAAGGTGAGCCAGCCCCCTGCGACGACTCCGGACCCCTGCTGCGCGGTCGCGGAGTGGTTGGCGGATCGGTTGGCGGAGGTCGGGTACCGCTTGGGCTGCGGGCTCTGCTTGCCGTGTTCGGTCACGGCCGCGCTGCCCGAGGACTTGGTGATCTGCGCGGCGCTCGTCCCGCCCCAGGTTCCGGACGCGGTGAACGGCCGGTCGAAGCGCGCGGCGAAGTACACGGTGTAGCCGTCCGGCTGGCCGCAGAAGTGGCCGCTGGTGACGGCGCCGGTGATCTCCTGATCGCCGAGGGTCTGGAAGCTGGCCGAGGAGCTGCCGTTCGCGCTGTCGGCGGCCTTGACCAGCAGCTGGGCCTGCGTGGTCGCGGGGTAGGTGAACTGCGCCAGGCCGGTGCGCGCGGTCGCCGCGAGCTGTGTGCGCACTCCCCCGGCGGTCACCGAGTAAGAGCCCGGATGCGCGCTCTCCGCCGCGTGGGTGAAGGACGCGGTGGCCGAGTCCGGGTCGGCCGGAAGCGCGCCGGCGAGCGGGAGGATCGGGAAGTCGCCGGCGATCGCGCAGCCCGGCCCGGAGACGTGCGTGAGGCTGAAGCCGGTGATCTGCGAGTCGTCGTAGTTGTAGCCGCCACCGGGCGGCCGGGACGTGGTGTCGGGGCTCCACTGGAGCATGCCGAACGGGACATCGGCGCCGGGGAACGTGTCGACCTGGCCGACGACCGCGCCGCCGCTGCCGGTTCCGACCAGCGGATCGACGAGCGCGGCCGGGTTCGTGACGGCCGTCGCGTCGGTGTTGGTGGCGGCGTTCGCGGGGAGGGCGGCGAACAGCGGCGCGAGCAGAGTCGCGGCGGCGAGGAGGGAGAGACGTGAACGTGGATGTGGGCGCGGTGATTGTGGGAGCGGTGGTTTTGAGAGCAGTGGCTGCGGGGCAGCGTCCGCCCGCCAAGACATCGTTGTCACGGAGGCTAGACTTCCCGTCCCGGATGATCGAGTCAAGATCGATACATCGCGGCGACGCGCCCGACGTCTGTCCGGCGCGAGTGCGCGGGCCGGACAGACCTCAGCCTTCGATCATGTCGTGCTGACGGGGCTGAACCGGGCCTAATCGAACCGGATGATGACCGCGCTGCCCGGTTGCACGGTCACCATCGCCGTCTCGCCGCGTACGGTGACGTGGCTCGCGTGCGGCGGGAGGAAGGCGCCGTGCGGACCGACCTGCCGGCCGCCGAGTGTGATGCCGCCGGTGGCCGCGAGACCGGCCGGGTCCGAGGTGGTCAGCGCGATGAGCCGGCCGTCGTGCAGCCGCGTCGTGCCGAGGTTCAGCGTGATGGTCGTCGCAGCGCTCGTCGCCGGGTCTTGCACGTCGTCGAGGACCACCGTCAACTGGCGCCTCTCGCGCACGGCGTAAGCGCGCACGTCGGCCGTGTCCGGGTTGGTGAGGCCGACGAACGCTCCCGAGCCGACGAGCGAGGCGGCGAGCATGCCGTAGTAGATCGGGCGCGGGCTGAGGTCACCGGTGGTCGGGCACAGCGGCGTGTAGGGGTCGCAGCCTGCTGCATTGGTGCCGTCCATGAACTGCGCGTTCGCCACTCCGTGTTGCGCGAGCAGCAAGCTGTAGTCCAGCGCCCACAGCGAGGACGCGAAGGCGTCGCTCACGCCCGCCTCCCCGGCACAGACCACTGAGTTGGTCTCGGTCATCGCGGGCGTCACGTGCAGCGCCCGCGCCGCACTGACAAGTGCATCGGCATTGGCGGACTCGTACCGGACCGCGCCGGTGCCGAGCAGTTGGGCGGCCGTGACGGTCTGTCCGCCGCACACGCTGAGCGGGTAGGTGTGGTCGGTGATCTCGGCAAGGCCCGGCGTCGGGTTCGCCGTCTCGTCGGCCGTGAACGCGGGCAGGTAGGCCTGGTGATTGGTCTCCGCGTCGGGACCGGTCACCCGCACGCCCGGCGCCGCCTGCTCGATCGCGGCCGCGTACGCGTGGAAGTCGGCGAAGTAGGCCGTTTCGCTGCGGTAGTAGAAGTTCGGCTCGTTGCCGATCTCGATGGCGAGCAGCGAGCGGCCGAAGATCTGCTGTGCGTAGCGGGCTTCGTCGGCGGCGCGGGCAGCGTCGGGATGCTTGAGGTTGACCGCGAGCACGACGCGCCAGTCCGCCGCTCGTGCGACGGCGGCGAGGTGGCTCAGCTTCTGCGGGGTGATCGTGCCGGCCGCCCAGGACGGCGCGGCCTCGCCGGTCGAGGTCCAGAAGGTGCCGTCGCCGGAGTTGCCGCCGATCCGCAGGATGCCGCCTCGTCCCAGGGTCCTGAGATAACCGGCGAGGTCGGTGGCCGCGTAGTCGTCGGCGGCGAGCGTGGCGGCGCCGAAGGAGAGCCCGATGAATCCGGGGCGCAGCGGGTTGCCGATCTGGTCCGGGTGCACGGCGATGGCAAGCGCTGACGCGGACGGGTAGGCCGCGTGCCGGTGATCAGCGGCGGACGCGAACGCGGTCGCGGGAACGTTCGCGTGTGCGGCGCCGGATCCGAGCAGTGCGGCGACCGCTGCGCACACCGCGGCGATCCGGGTGCGGGCGTGGACGTGCGACGTACGAATCATGGTTCTTGATCGACTCCTGCCTGTGGCGCTGTACCGCGGTTTCGGGGGCAGCGCGGTGCGTGGCGGCCAAGGCGGTGACCGATGGTGGAGAACCGTTCGCGACTCACTGTCGCGACGATCACGTTGGCCCGGCAAGGATTCGGCGAGGATTGTTTCAGAGACGTGATAGTCATTCAGGAATGTGAATCCACCAGGGCTTCACGATTGATCGCGGCAGAATCGTTTCCCGACAAAGCCTGCGGGCGCGACGCCGCGCGAGTACATTCACCCCTGTGTGACGACGCGGCCCGTCGCGGCCGCGATCACGGTCGGCCCAGACGTGGGGCCGGCCGCCCGGTTTGAACCGGTTCATAGATCTGAGCAGGCGGCTTGAGCCGCGCGCTCGCCAACAGTAGTGGGGGGAACGAATGATGCGTGTCTACGTGCGTACACGCTTCAGAAAGACGCTCATCGGCTCGATAGCCGCCTCGCTCGCGACGCTCGGGCTGACCGCGGTGATCGCGACCGCGCAGGCCGCCGGGGCGCCGCCGAGCTTCGTACAGCAGGTGAACGCGCATCACTCGAACGTCGCCTCCACCGCCGTGACCCTGCCCGCCGCGGTGACCTCAGGCAACCGGCTGATCGTCGAGGTCGGGGTGTGGAACTCCAAGTCGGCGACGGCCAGTTCGGTCACCGACTCGGCCGGCAACAGCTACACCGAGCTGACCCACTTCACCGCCTCCGACCACACCGAGCTGAGCGTGTGGAGCGCACCGATCACGGCCGGCGGCGGCACCGCGCCCACCGTCACCGCGAACGTCACCTCGGCCGCCGACATGGCCGTCGCCGCGCTCGAGTACTCCGGGCTCGCGCCCAACACGGACGCGTCGATCGTCGACGTGCAGGCACACGCCACCGGCACCACCTCCGCGGCCGGCACGGTGGCCGCCGGCGCGACCTCGACCGTCGCGGCGAACAACGAACTCGCGCTCGGCTTCTACGCCGACTCCGGCTTCCGCGACGCGCTCTCCCCCGGCTCCGGCTTCACTTCGCGGTCCAACATCTCCAGCGCCTCCGACATGGAACTGCTGGTCGAGGACCAGGCCGCCAACCAGGGCGCGACCCCGAACGCCACCTTCGGCACCGGCGGCAGCACCATCTGGCTGGCCGCGACCGTGGTGCTCAAGGGCGCCTCCTCGTCCTCCTCGCCGACCGTTCCCGGCACGCCCAGCTCCGTGACCGCGACCGCGGGCAACGGCTCGGCCACGGTGTTCTGGTCTGCTCCCTCGGACGGCGGCTCGGCGATCACGTCGTACACGGTGACCCCGTACGTCGGCGGGACCGCGCAGGCGGCCACGGTCGTGAGCGGTTCGCCGCCGCAGGCCTCCGCCCTCGTCGCCAACCTGACGAACGGCACCAGCTACACCTTCACCGTGACGGCGACCAACGCGGTCGGCACCTCGGCCGCGTCGGCGCCTTCCAACGCGGTCGTTCCCAGCGCCCAGCCGCAGGGCCAGTGGGGCCCGCTGGTCACCTCGCCGTACGTGTCGATCCACACGGTGCTGCTGAACGACGGCAAGCTGATCCAGTGGGACGGCTGGAAGACCCCCACGCAGACTTACATCTACGACCCCGCCGCGGGCACCTACACCGAGATCGACGCCCCGGCGAGCATCTTCTGCGGCGGCAACGCGAAACTGCCGGACGGCCGGGTGCTGGTGGCCGGCGGCTTCGGCATCGCGGCCACCGGGATGCTCGGCATCACCGACACCAACATCTTCAACCCGGCGACGCAGACCTGGACGAAGATGGCGAACATGCACCTGCCGCGCTGGTACCCGGACCTGACCGAACTGCCGGACGGCCGGTACGTCGCGATCAGCGGCAACTCGACCGACTCGTCGACGTGGGCTGACACGCCCGAGCTGTACGACCCGTCGACGAACACGTGGACGCTGCTGTCGGGCATCACCACCTCGCAGGTGCACGAGCTCGAATACCCGTTCTCCTACCTCGCGCCGAACGGCAAGATCTTCACCATCGGCCCGCGCGAGGACGTCTCCTACTGGCTCGACGCGAACGCGCAGACCTGGACGCCGGTCGGGCCCAGCGGCGTGGTCAACGGTTCCTCGGTGATGTACCTGCCGGGCAAGATCCTCTACAGCGGCGGCGCGTCGAGCGTCAGCACCAGCACCCCGGCCCAGTCCAACGCGGCGACCATCGACCTGACCGCGGCGACGCCGACGTGGAAGCCGATCGCGCCGATGAACAACGCGCGGATCTATCACACGCTGACGATGCTCGCGGACGGCCGGGTGCTGGCGGTCGGCGGCGGGACGGTCTCGGACCAGATGCAGATCACCAACGGCGTGCTGCCGGCGGAGATCTGGGACCCGGCGACCGGGCAGTGGACCACGATCGGGTCGATCGCGGCGGCGCGCAACTACCACTCGACCGCGGTGCTCCAGCCGGACGGCACGGTGCTGGTCTCCGGCGGCGGGCACCCGGAGACGCTCAACGACGCCGGCCAGTTCAACTCGCAGGTGTATTCGCCCTCGTACCTGTTCAACGGCGCGCGGCCGACGATCACCTCGGCCTCGGCGAGCGCCCAGTACGGCTCGACGATCACGGTCAACACCCCGGACGCGGCGAACATCGGCGCGGTCAACCTGGTCTCGTTCGGCGCGGACACGCACCAGTCGGACATGGACCAGCACTTCGTGCCGCTGTCGTTCACGGCCGGCTCGGGCTCGCTGTCGGTGCAGGCCCCGGCCAACGGCTCGATCGCGCCTCCCGGCGACTACATGCTGTTCATCCTGAACAAGGCGGGCGTGCCGTCGATCGCCGCGACGGTGCACATCACCGCCGCCCCGGCGACCGCTCCGGCCGCGCCGACCGGTGTCGCGGCCACGCCGGGCAACGGCTCGGCCTCGGTGTCGTGGACCGCGCCGGGCAATGGCGGCTCGGCGATCACGTCGTACACGGTCACGCCGTACGTGAACGGCACGGCGCAGTCTCCGACGACGGTCACCGGCAACCCGCCGACGACCAGTGCAACGGTGACCGGCCTGACCAACGGCACCAGCTACACGTTCACGGTGACGGCCACGAACGCCGTGGGCACGTCGCCCGCGTCGTCGCCCTCCAACGCGGTCACGCCGTCCAGCGTGATCACACCGGCCTTCGTGCAGCAGAGCTCCATACACAAGGGCGGAGTGTCGTCGACTTCTGTGACGCTCGGCTCGCCCTCGGTCGTCGGCAACCGCATGATCGTCGAGGTCGGGACGTGGGGCTCCGGATCGCCGACCGCGAAGAGCGTGACGGACTCGGCCGGCAACATCTACACCGAGCTGACGCACTTCACCGCCTCGGATCACACCGAGATGAGCGTGTGGAGCGCGCCCATCGCGGCGGCGGGAAGTACGCCGCTGACCGTCACGGCGAGCACGACCGCCTCCGGTGACATCGGTCTGGCGTCGCTCGAGTACTCCGGATTGTCCGCGGCCTCCGGCACCGGAGCGCTCGACGTGCAGGCGACGGGCACCGGGAAGACGACCGGCGCGGCGACCGTCTCGTCGGGCGCGACCGCGGCGGTCGGCACGGGCAGCGAGCTGGCGCTGGGCTTCTACGCCGACTCAGGGTTCGGAGACACCATCGGCACCGGCTCCGGCTTCGCCTCCCGGGTGAACATCTCGAACACCTCGGACATGGAGCTGGCGGCCGAGGAGGAACTGGTCGCTCAGGGCAGCACCCCGAGCGCGACGTTCACCAGCAGTTCGGCCACGATCTGGCTCGCGGCGCTGCTCGTGTTCAAGCACGCGTAGACGAGCACGGCAGGCTTCCGTCTGGGTCGGCAGGAAGGTGAGGGCTGGGGCAGCGGCGCGCTCCAGCCCTCACTGCTTTGCGCGGTGTCCCACTGTCGCGTTCAAGCGGGCATTCACCGGGTGGACGGTGGTCCGGTCGAACGGGACAGGTCGGCTCCGACAGGCGGGCTGAATACTGCGGCGGCGCGCGGGCGGCTCCCCCTCGCAAAGTCGCCCGCGCGCCGCACTGACCGCTTACTCCGTGCGCAGGGCGGCCGCGGTACGGGTCTTGGCCGCCCAGCCGGCCGGGAGCAGCGCGCCCGCGATGGCGATGACCAGGCCGCCGAGGCCGAGCAGGACCGTCTCGCCGCGGCTGTACACGCTGATGTACTGCTGCGGGAGGTTGGTTCCGGCGGTGTGCGCCATGATCGGCACCACGTAGCCGTGCAGCGCGATGCCGACGGGCACGCCGACGAATCCGGCGACCAGACCGACCAGCGCGGTGGAGCTGAGCACCATCGCAATGGTCTGCCTCGGGCTCATGCCGACCGCCTTGTAGACGCCCAGGTCGTGTACCCGCTCGCGGGTCTCCAGGACGGCCGCGTTGAGGACGGCGAGCCCGGCGACGGTGGCGAGCATCGCCGTCAGGATGGCGATCATGCTTTCGAAGATCGGCAGCGTCGAGCCCTCGCTGTCGACCGCGGTATCCTGCGCGTCGGCGTAGAGCGGGTGCAGTTTCGAGTTGAGGGCTCTGATATATGACTGGTGGTTGACGCCGGTGGACAGGTGGATCTCGAAGCCGCCGACGCGGTCGACGTGGTCGATCGCAGAGAGCGTGCGCGCGTCGGTGATCACCTCGCCGTTCTGGCCGCGCAGGTCGAACACCTCGCCGACGATGCGCACCGGGATCCGAGTCCCGTTGTCGGTCAACGTGATCGTCGAGCCGATCGAGGTGCCGGTGCTCTGCAGGAACCGGGTCGGCACGACCGCCTGGCCGGGACCGGTGAACCAAGAGCCTGAGATAAGCGGCACGCTGTACGCGGCGGCGCTGCCCTGCAATACCGTCACCAGGGTCGAGCCGGAGATCCCGGAGACGGCCAGCTGCGTACCGCCGGTGCCGAAGTAGGAACCGGTGCCCGGCTGCGCGGCGATCGCGGCCGCCACGGCCACCGGGTCTGCCGCCGGCTGATCGGCGCCCTTCGGACCGGCGTGCACGGCTTCTCCGCCCGCCGTCGCGCCGAGGTCGACCGAGACGTCGGCGGTCCCGTCGCGGTTGAGGCCGGTCTGCACCATCCGGAATGAGGTCACCAGGCCGGCGGCGAAGGTCAGCGCGATCGCCCCGAACACCACCGCGCCGGCGACCGCGAGCGTACGGGCGGGCCGGGCGAACGGGCTGCCGAGCCCGAGCGAGACGGCGCGCGGCAGCGGGGCGCGGCCGAGCAGCCGGCGCGCGACTCGCCCGCGCCCGGCCTTCGGGCTGCGGCCGACCGCGATCGCCTCGACGGCGCGCAGCCGCCCGGCACGCAACGCCGGGGCGAACGCCGTGACCGCGACGAGGACGATCGCGACACAGGGCGCTGCGATGTCGATCCAGGTCGCCACCGAGAGCGACACCGTTCCGTAGGCCCGCTCGGCCTTGGCCAGCAGCGGCGCGGCGAGCACGTTGCCCAACAAGACGCCGAGTCCGATCCCGACCACGGAGGGGATCAGCGCCTGCGCGATGTAAGCGCGCACGACCTGCGACGGCGTGAATCCGAGAGCTTTGAGGATGCCGATGCGCCGCAAGGACGCGCCAACCGCGCCACTGACCACGTTGACGATGATGATCACTGACATGACCAGGCCGAGCACGCCGAACGCGACGATGAAGGGCACGAAGGGCGCAGTGCCCTGCTCCGCATTGAGCTTTGCGGACAGCCAGGAGAGCGATCCGGTGACCGCACCGCGCGGAAGCGCGGCCGCGACGGCGTTTCGGTCCGCGGTGACCTGCGCATCGGTAGCGGCATTGGCGAAGCGGTACAGCATCTGCAATCCAGGCACGGTGCCGGGCTGGGTCAACGCAGGGATCTGGCTCGGTTCGACCCACGCGTCGGCGGTACCGGTGATCGACTGTGCGATGCCGACGACCGTCAGGACCGGCTTGCCGGGCAGGTCCGGGAAGGTCATCGTCATGCCGACGCTGCCGCGCGCGCCGAAGACGCTGGTCGAGACCACGATCTCGCCCGGTCTGGCGATCCACCGCCCGTCGGTGAGCACCAGGTCGTCAACCGGTCCTCCGGGGTTGGCTCGGCCGACGATGTTCATTGGCGGCAGCCCGATGCCCGGGAAGTCACCTCCGCTGTCGGTGCCGTGCTCGGCGATGATCTGTGGATAGGGACCGGAGGCCGCGGTGACGCCCACGCCTTCAACGCCCTGAGCGTGCGCCGAAGCGGCCAGTTGCGCGCTCGTCGCCTTAGAACCGTCGGCCAAGACGGCCAGATGCGCGCCGTTCTGGGCGTTGAAGGCGTGGTCGAACGGCGCACGCGACGCCATGAGCAGCGCGCCGGCCAGCACCGTGGCCGTGACGGCGATCATCGTGGAGAGCGCGATGACGAGAGTCTGTATTCTGCGACGGCCGACTCCAGCGCGCACCACGCGCCCCAGTGCGCCGCCCCGGCCCCGGCCGAGTCGGTTGCCGTGGGAACTCACCGGGCCGCCCCCTCCGTGGGGAAGGGGGCGACGCCGGCTGCGGTGCCGGACGCGCCCGCGTCCGCGTATGCGGTATCGCTGGCGATCCGGCCGTCGACCAGGCGCACGGTACGCGTCGCGCAGGACTGCGCGAGGGTGAGGTCGTGCGTGACCAGCAGCACGGTCTGCCCGTCCGCGTTGAGCTCGGAAAGCAGCGTCCGTACGTCCTCTCCGGACGCGGTGTCCAGCGCGCCGGTCGGTTCGTCGGCGAGCAGGAGCGCCGGGCGGTTGATCAGGGCTCTGGCGACAGCCACCCGCTGGCGCTCGCCGCCGGACAGCCGGCCGGGGTAGGCGCTGGCGTGCTGGGCGATCCCGAGGGTCTCCAGCAACTCGGCGGCCCGTGCACGGGCCAGCGCGCGCGGCGTCCCGGCGAGCTGAGCGGGCAACAGCACGTTGTCGCCAACGGTCAGGTCGTCGAGCAGGTTGAAGAACTGAAAGACCATGCCGATACGGGTCCTGCGATACTTCGCGGACGCGCTCTCGCTCAGCTCGTCGACGCGGGTTCCGGCCACCGTCACCGTGCCCGCGGTGGGCCGGTCAAGGCCCGCGACCAGGTTGAGCACGGTCGACTTGCCGCTGCCGGAGGGACCGAGGATCGCCACCGCCTCCCCCGCGCGGACGGTGATCGAGATGTCGTCCACGGCAGGCGGCCCGCCGTCGTACTTCTTGGTCACCTGGTGCAGTTCGATCAACGGCGCGTCGACCATCGCCGGGCTCCTTCGTCTCGGACAGGATCCTGATGCTGCTGACAGCCGACGAAGGTAGGCCTGCGTGCCCGGCCGCACGTCGCTCAGCGGGGCGAAATCTCGTACCGTGTTCGGCGCATACCGGCGGGCGTCATCCTGCGGATGTATCCGGGAGATGTACTGGGTCATGCGCCTGGAGGGATGTGCGGCGGCGGGCTCGGCGCGAGAATGGCCCGGTGACCACGGCCGATTTCACGCGGATCGCGGGCGGGCTGCGGCGGCGGGCGGCCGCGGCGTTCGCGCCCTCACGCGAACTGCCCACACCGAGCAGGCGCGCGTGGATCTTCGACCTCGCGCTGGCGTTCGTGCTCACGGCGATCGCGCTCATCTCCGTGAGCCGGGAGGACCACGGCCTCATCGCGACCCCCGGGTTCGGGCCGGACGGGACTGTCTACCCTCTCGTGCGGCCGGCGGGCACTTCGCCGGCCGAGCTGCTGCTCGCCGCGGTGGCCTCGGCGCCGTTGGCGGCGCGCCGCAGGTATCCGATGAGCGTGTTCTGGATCATGTTCTTCGCGATCATCAACACCGACCGGACGCCGACCGTCCTGTTCGTGACCATCGTGATCGCGGCGTACAGCTCGGTGGCCTACAGCCCGTACCGGGTGCCGGCGATCGGCGGGCTGATGCTGGCGGCGGTGATCGTCGCCGCCAGGTCCGGCAACGCGATCCCGCAGATCCCGAACTCGCTGAGCCCGTTCGTGATCCTGGTGCCGGTGGCCTACGCCGGCAACACGATCCGGCGCTGGCGGCAACAGACCGCGGCCAACCTGGCCCGGATCCGCGCGCTCGAACTGGGCCAGGAGGAGGCGACCCGCGAGGCGGTCGAGCTGGAGCGGGCGCGGATCGCGCGGGAGCTGCACGACGTGGTCACGCACAACGTGAGCGTGATGGTGGTGCAGGCGGGCGCGGCGCGGAAGGTGATGGGCTCCTCCCCCGAACAGGCTACGCAGGCGCTGCTGGCGGTCGAGGCGAGCGGGCGTACCGCGATGGCCGAGCTGCGGCAGGTGATGGGGCTGCTCACCACCGCAGCCGAGGAGCCGCAGG
>Ga0070739_10003357_pt1 | contig 20038 bp, 16 predicted proteins | sample Coa_R1_7_FD_66445 | JGI IMG/M metagenome (GOLD analysis project Ga0070739, IMG submission 66445) | Surface soil microbial communities from Centralia Pennsylvania, which are recovering from an underground coalmine fire - Coalmine... | ecosystem: Environmental > Terrestrial > Soil > Unclassified ... | reverse complement strand
CCGGGAACGTCGGTGAGGTAGCTGCAGACGAGCCCGCCGGTGATCGACTCGGCGGTGGCCACGCTGGCGTTGCGGTCGCGCAGAAGGGCTCCGACGACGGAGGCCAGCGAGTCGTTGTTGGAGCTGAAGACGTTGTCGCCGAGGCGGCTGCGCACGTCGTCGAGGACCGGTTGGAGGAGCTGTTTTGCCTCCTCCCTTGAGCCCGCGCTGGCCGCGACCCGTACATAAACCCCATCCTGCTTGGCGTACGTTGCCACGCTCGGGTTGGCGCTCTTGACCAAATCCCCAAGCTGCTGCTCGATGGCGGACTCGCCGGCGCCGAATGTGCGCAGCGTCTCCGAGAGGAAGCTGGATTGCGAGCGTTCCTCGACCCGGCCCCTCACCTGATCGGTCCACATGCTGCGCATCTCTGTCGGCACTCCGGGCATGCAGGCGATGAAGCGGTCCCCGGGTGCAGTCACCCACCAGCCGGGAGCCGTCCCAAGAGGGTTGGGTAGAGACTCGGCCGAGGGAATGAGCCAGGCCTGCTTCAGGTTCCGCTCCGGCATCTCTCTGCCCATCCGCTGGAAGCGTCGGCGAAGCTCTTGCTCCAGCTCCGGGTCGACACGGGGCTCCTCCCTGAGAACAGCCGCTATGGCTTCTCTGGTCTGGTCATCATCGGTCGGCCCCAGTCCGCCGGTACTCAGGACGAGCTGGGAACGATCGAGGGCGCGGCGAAACACCTCGCGCAACCGCTCCGGGTTGTCGCCCACCTGAGATATCCAGTAGACGTTTACGCCGATATCTGCCAGCTCGGAGGCGAGATAGGCCGCGTTACCGTCGAGGATCTCGCCCAGCAGCAGCTCGGTCCCGATCGACAGGATCTCGGCGTTCATGGCGAGCTTAGGATTTCAGAAAGAGCAGATTTGAGATCTCAGGCCACCCCGATCGACACCCGAGTCTCGCTCGAGCGCCAGACAGTGACCATGCATTGAACGTTGAACGTTGAACATGTTACCGCCCCGTGAACCTGGGCTCGCGCTTCTCCAAGAAGGCTGAAGTTCCCTCCTTGCGGTCCTCAGTCCCGATCGCGATCCCGAAGTAAACCGCCTCGAGATCGGCCGCGGAGCGGCCGTCGATCTCAAGGCCTTCGTTGATGGCGCGTTTTGCCAGCTTCACCGCGGCCGGAGATTTGGAGGCGATCTTCTTACCCATCTCTATGGCTAGATCAAGCAGTTGATCCGGGGGAACTACGGCGTTGACCAGTCCAAGCTCCTTCGCTTCCTGCGCCGAGATGCGATCCCCTACCAGGACCATCTCCATAGCCTTCGTGCGTCCCACCAGCCGAGGAAGGCGGAAGGTGCCGCCGAACCCGGGAATGATTCCCAGATTGATCTCCGGCTGGCCGAAGCTTGCCTTCTCCGATGCCAGGATGATGTCTCCCGCCATCGCCAGCTCGCAGCCGCCCCCAAGAGCATAGCCATTGACGGCCATGATGACCGGCTTGGGCAGGTCGGCCATCTTCAGCAGGAGATGGTGCGCGTCATGGGAATGGCGGTGACCGTCGAGCGCGGATTCGAGAGCCTGCAGCTCGGCGATGTCGGCGCCGGCGGCAAACGCTCGGTCGCCGGAGCCGGTGATGATCAGCACACGGGTGGAGTCGTCGGCGCCGGCTGCGTCCACAACCTGCTCCAGCTCCCGCAGCACCGTCTGCGACAGGGCGTTGAGCACCTTGGGGCGATTGATGGTGACGATCTCGACAGCGCCGTCCCGATCGATGAGCAGCGTCTCGTACTCGGTCTCCGCAGTCATCTCATCGCCCCCCGTATTCATAGAAACCGCGCCCGGACTTGCGCCCCATCATGCCGGAGGCGACCATCTTCCGGAGCAGCGGGGGCGCGGCGTAGCGGGGATCCTTGAATTCGTCGTACATGATGTCGGCGATGTACAGCGTCGTGTCCAGGCCGACGAAGTCGAGCAGGGTCAACGGACCCATGGGGTGACCGAGGCCCAGATGGATGGCGGTGTCAATATCCTCTTTGGAGGCGATGCCGTTCTCGAGCATGCGAACGGCGTCGACCAGGTAGGGAATCAGCAGGGCGTTCACGATGAAGCCGGGTGTGTCGCGGGCCACCACCACCGTCTTGCCCAGCTTCTCCGAGAAGCTGCGTAGGTCGGACATCGTCTGGTCGCTGGTTTCCAGAGCCCTGACGATCTCCACCAGCTTCATCACCGGAACCGGATTGAAGAAGTGCAGTCCGGCCACCTTGTCGGGTCGCTTGGTAACGGATCCCAGCTCGGTGCTGCTTAGCGACGACGAGTTGGTAACTAGCAAAGCGTGCGTGGGCGTGATACGGTCAAGGTCCCGGAAGACCTCCTTCTTGATGTCCATGTTCTCGACCGCCGCCTCAATCACGATGTCGCGGTCGGCCATATCCTCCAGGCTTGTGGTGCCACGAATGCGGCTGCCGGCGTCATCCCTTTCCTGCTCCGACATCTTGCCCCGCTCGACAGCGGTGGCCATGGATTTTTGAATGCGGCTGAGGCCGCGATTCAGTACCGCCTCATCGACCTCGCGCACCATCACGTGGCAGCCGGCTCGTGCGCAGGTCTCCACGATGCCGGAGCCCATCAGTCCCGCCCCAACCACGCCCACCTTCTCCATCTCCACCGTCCTCCCCTCCCTGCTAATCAGACCGTCTTGAGAACACCCCAGACTATCAACGGCATCGAGAGAGGCACCTAGGCGGCTCCTGCCCCCAGCCTGGATCAAGGTCGCCGCTGCTGTGCATACCGGCGCGGGGGATTACCGAGAATTGGACTTGCAGACCCGACGAGTGGCCTGGCGGCCGGGTGGCGAGCTGGCCCGCGGGCTCTTAAAGGATGACGGTGAGACGGGCTACTTCGTGCGGGGTGTCGGGATACAACGACGGTGCGGGCTACGGTGTTTTTGGCGCAGTCTATGGCACCCCGAACTCTCCGTTTCCCAACGTGGGAGTTTACGGCTACGCCCCGAGGCCCACCAGTGACTCGGGAGGGGCATCAGGTGGGCCGTGTTGCCGAAGAGAGATCGAGTGGGGCGGGCTCTGGTGCAGCAGAGAAGCAAATCGTGAGGGCGTGCGGGCGATCAACCAGCGTAAGCGGACAGCTGAAGCAAAGGCGTGTCCTAAGCCCGGAAGTCGGGTTTGAATCCCTTTGCCGAAAGCTTTACAGTAAATGACAGGAGTACAGTCACCATGCTGACGCCGAAGTGCGATCGGTATCAGTGGCCAAACAATGAACGGAGGTGAACGCAATGCCTAACTCTGCCGCTCGACACGAGGAAATCGCGCAGCTCGAAGCACGGCTCGAAGCCCAACAGCGTCGCCTTGACGATCTCGAGAGACAAATGCGAGAGGATCAGTGCGGCCGCCCCGCCGAGGCAATTCGCGGGAAACTCAGCACGAGATCCCATACCTTGTCTCGCTCCGGCTTGCTCAAGGGAGCAGCGGCGGGAGCAATCGGTGTGGCCGTCGCGACCATGGCGACGGGTACGGGCACGCAAGACGTCTTTGCGGAAACCGATTCTACCGCCGAGAACGCGCCGAATATCGTATTGAGAGGACCGAAGCCGGCCTCTGGCATCGGCGTCGACGCCTCCATTCTTAACTCGCAGCACGCACCCGTGTTCAGTACAGGCGTCTTGGCGACGGGAACTGGGATCGGTGTGGTAGGCCGCAGCCAGAGTGGCGTGGGAGTCCAAGGTGTTAGCAATACTGGCCGCGGTGCGACCGGCAACTCCAGGAGCTCCGACGGGGTCTATGGCGGGAGCCAAAGCGGAAATGGTGTCCACGGAGTCAGTTCGAGCGCGGCGGGCGTGTATGGGCTCAGCACGAGCAACAAAGGGGTTCATGGTGAAAGTACGAACCAGATAGGCGTCTATGGAAAGAGCAGTCCGGAACCGGGCGTGTACGGGGTCAGCACCAACAGCGACGGAGTGCATGGCGAGAGCACCAACTGGCGTGGGGTATATGGCCACAGCGTTCCAGAACCGGGCGTCTACGGGCTCAGCACCAACAGTGACGGAGTGCATGGCGAGAGCGCCAATTGGCGTGGAGTTTATGGTTATAGCTCTGCGCAACCCGGGGTTTTTGGCCTTAGTAGTAGTTCCGATGGAGTTTATGGCGAGAGCAACACGGGTACTGGCGTAACTGGAGTCAGCGTTGAGAGCCCGGGCTTGGCGGGAACCAGCTCCGATGTCGAAGGCGTTTACGGAGAGAGCAGCAAGTTTGTGGGAGTTCACGGCAAGAGCGCCAATCAGTCCGGGGTCTACGGCGAAAGTACGAATGGGGACGGTGTCTATGGCCAGAGCACCAACCTCTACGGCGTCTTTGGAGTGAGTTCAGGCCAGCCAGGCGTCTATGGCCAGAGCGACACCAGTGACGGTGTCCATGGGGCGAGCACCAACTGGCGCGGGATCTACGGCTACAGCTCTGCCCAGGACGCCATATTCGGCGAATGTGCGAGCGACCTGCACGCCGGGGTGTCGGGATACAACGACGGTGCGGGCTACGGTGTTTTTGGCGCAGTCAATGGCACCCCGAACTCACCGATTCCCAACGTGGGAGTTTACGGCTACGCCCCGACCATGAGCAAAGCAGGGTACAACGGGACCGGAGTGCGCGGCGAGGGCTCGGGATACGGCGTCTCTGGGTGGAGTCACGGCGTTGGGGTGCATGGGCGGACTGACAGCGGATTCGCAGGCTTCTTCACGGCCGATACAGATCAAGGCCTGCCTTTGGTACTCGAACCCGCATCTACCAGCACACCGCCTAATACTCCGACGCCGGGTTTCGGCGGAGTCTTTTGGGTCGGCCAGTACGGTAGCCTTTGGTACTGGGACGGCGTGGCTTGGCACACTCTGGTCGGCGATCGACCCCACTGAGTCCGATCCAGGGCAGGTTCTCAGAATCCAGCCTCCAGCATTCCTGGATGGCTTGTAGCTGCTGCACGATTTGCAGCCGGGGAGCGGCCACTCGTCGTTTCCGCTTGGAGCTCCGAAAAGGCCGCGGCTACCGGAATGCCGTCCAAGCACTGAACGTTGAACATTGAACCTGAACGCGCCTAGTGGACCAGGGGCAGAGCGGCTGAGAGGATCTCCTGAGCCAGGGGTGCGGCCACGTAGGCGCCCTCACCGCCGTGCTCGACGATGATGGCTACCGCTACCCGCGGGTCCTGTGCCGGGGCGAAGGCTACGAACCAGGCGTGCGGCCCCCCCGGGCCGGCCTCGGCGGTGCCGGTCTTGCCGGCCACCTGTACCCCGGGAATCTGAGCATAGTAGCCCGAGCCACCGTTAACAACCTCCGACATGGCATGCACCACCTGCGCCGAGGTGGACGGGGAGATTGGACTAAACAGAGGTCCGGACGAGTCGCCGCGTACCGTCGTTCCGGCCGGCGTCTTGATGGCCTTGATCAGAACCGGCTTGGGCGAGGTGCCATGGTCGGCAATGGCCTCTCCCACCAGCAGCATCTGCATTGGGGTGACATGGTCGTCTCCCTGGCCGAAGGCGCTGCTGGCGAGGGCCACCCGATCGAAGAGCTGGCCGGGATTGCGGATGTGGCTCACGGATACCGGAAGGTCGAAGGGGATGTTCTGATCCAGGCCGAAGCGGTGGGCATAGGCTAGGAACCGCCCGGCGCCCAAGCTCAGTCCTACCTGAGCAAAGACGATGTTGTCGGAGTACATGAAGGCGTGCAACAGGTCGACGCTGGTCACGCCGGCCGGCAGGTTGTTTCCCGTGGGACCGAACTGATGCCCCTCGACATATATCGGTCCTGACGCGGCGGTGCCGTTGAATTGATCGGATAGGGACTTTACGCCGCTGTCGAGGGCTGCCGACAGGGTGACCATTTTGAAGGTCGAGCCCGGGGCGTACAGACCGTTCAAAACCCGGTTGACGAAGGGGCCATTGGGCTGGCCGGCGATGGACTGCTCACAGCGCGACTCGATGGCGCCGTCAGGGCTCCCGAGGCAGGTCGGATCGAAATAGGGCTTGCTCACCATCGCCAGGACCTGGCCGTTTCGTGGGTCCGAGACGACCACGGCAACCGGCAGGTTGGAGAAGTTGGGCGAGTTGGCCAGCATGAGTGAGGTCGGGTTGTTCAGAGCGTTCACGACCGCCTGCTGGATGCGCTCGTCGATCGTCAGATACACGTCGTCGCCTCGCACCGGGCGGTGAATCCAGCTATTGAACGTCTGTTTCCAGCTGGTGCCGGTCTGCCCGCTGAGATAGGAATTGAGGCTGCTCTCGAGGCCTGTCTTGCCGAAGTTCACGCTGTCGTACCCGAGGGTCTGAGCCAGCGAGGGGTCGGTATAGAAGGGCTGGACGAAGCCGCTCTTGTATATCCGCCGCCCAACCAGAAGCATCCCGTTGCGGTCGAAGATGCGGCCGCGGAGGACGTGGTCGGCGGTGATGAGGGCCCGCGGGTTCTCGGCATGCGAATTGAGTGAACCGGCGTCGATCACCTGCCAGTAGACGAGGTCGATAGTGACCAGCAGGAAGATGATGAGAAACACGTTTGCCAGGCGGCGGATGTTGGTGTTCACGAGCCCTCCCGACTCCCTGTCGCCTGCTCCTCTGCCGCCGTCCAGGCGCTTCGACGTACAGTTTGCGACACCTTGAGCAGCAGCCCGACGATGACGAAGTTGGCTACGATCGAGCTGCCGCCATAACTGAGAAATGGAAGCGGCACCCCGGTCAGCGGGATCAATCGAGTGTTTCCCCCGATGATCACGATGGTCTGTACCGCGAACACAGAGACCAACCCCGCGGCCAGCAGCTTTTGAAAGCCGTCTCGAGCCATGACGGCAATGTCGAGCCCGCGGAAGATCAGCATGACGTACACCACGACGAGGGCGACGAGCCCCGCCAGGCCAAGCTCTTCGCCCAGCGCATCCCAGATGAAGTCGGTCGAGGCCACGGGGATGTAGTAGGGGACGCCCTGCCCCAAACCCTGTCCCCCGATGCCGCCTGCAGCCAGCGCGAAGAGACCCTGGATGATCTGGTAGCCGCCGGCGGCGTATTTCCAGGGGTCAAGCCACACGTCGGTGCGAAGCCTGACGTGTGAGAAGAGGAAGTAAGAGGCGACGGAGCCGAAGATGAAGAGCGCCAGGCCGATGATCGGATATATTCCGCGGGATGTGCCGACGTACAGCATTGCCAGGAAGATGCCCAGGAACAGCAGCGCGCTGCCGAGATCGTTCTGGCGAATCAGTAGCAGCAGAGACAGTCCCCACATGACCAGCAACGGGATGAGGTACTGGAACGGGGGTAGGCGCAGCCGCCCGAGCACGAGCCGGCCTCCCGCCAGAAGCTCCCGCTTCTCGTCCAGATACGCGGCGAAGAAGATCACCATGAAGATCTTGAGGAACTCCACGGGCTGCAGGTACACTCCTCCGAACCCGATCCAGCGCCGGTAGCCGGTGTTCCCGATGTCTGAGCCGTGCACGATGGTCAGAGCGATCAGCGCGAAGCCGATGAACGCCCAGGTGTACTTGTACAGGCGAAGCCAGTTGACATTGCGCGGCCAGACCGCGGTCGCCAGCAGCACCGCATCGCCGACCACCAGCCACAGCAGCTGCCGGTCCCCGAGCTGCGGGCTCAGCCGCGTGATCTCCACCAGCCCCACACCGCCTAGCACCGTGACCAGAGGGAAGATGAGCTGATCCGCCCCGGGCAGAAGGCGCCCCAGCAGGAGGCTCGTGCCAAAGGCAGCCAGAACGTACAGCACGATCGGCACCATCATTGAAGGCCGCACCGTCCCGTTCTGAGCGTCGCGGAGGAGGGCGAAGGCCAGGCAGACGATCACACCCGCGAGCAGGAGCGCGCTCAGCTCCATCCAGCGAGTGCGATAGCCTCCCAACGCGGCTTGCATCAGCGCACCAGCTTCATGCTCACGCCACCGAGAGAAAGAATGTCTCCATACTTCAGGCTTGCCTGAGACTTCACTCGCCGGCCGTTGACATAGGTGCCGTTGGTGCTCCCAAGGTCCTGGACCAGCCAGCCCTTCTTGCCGTGCACAAGTCTGCTGTGGCGCCCGGAGACCGTGGCATCCGGTAGTTCAATGGTGTTGTCGCTCGACCGGCCGAGGAACGTCTCAGCCATCAATGGAAAGGCGTCATCAGGTTGAAGCCCGGTTTCGGCCGGCTCGACGACGACCAGCTCTCCCGGAGCGGCTTCCTCAGGTGACGCCGAGCGAGCCCGCAGATCTCTGCCCAGACTGAGCACGACCCAAAGGAGAAAGAGGTACAGCAGAACCAGAAACAGGATGCGGCCCAGGAAGAGGGCGACGTCGACGCTCACGGCGCCTCACTCGTGGAAGATGACCTCGTAGCCCCCGATGGAGAGCCGGTCGCCGTCGTGTAGCGCAGCCTGACGGACGAGCCGGCCATTGACCGCGGTGCCGTTCGTACTACCCAGGTCTCGAATAACCCACTGGCCGGTCTCACGTTCAAGCTCGGCATGCCGCCGGGAGACACGTCGGTCGTCGATCACCAAAGCATTGCCTGGCGCTCTGCCCACGGAAACGGGACTGCCCTCGAGATGGAACGAGCGATCGGGCGCCACCAGCTGGGCCACCCGCTGCCTCGGCGCCACGGCGACCCTTTGCGCCGGGATCTCCATGGCCCGCGTGTGCTGCGCCACCGGTTGCGGAGATTCCAATCTGCCGTTGGAGACCGGTCCGATGTCCTCCATCTGCGCCCGCACTCCGAACTCGCCCACACGCAGGTCCTGATTGCTGTGCAAGCGGACAATCGGGGGGCTGGCCAGGACGAACAGCCGGTCGCGGGCGACCTTCGAGAGATAGGTCTCCAGCTCATGCGTCACCGACGATTGAATGGGCTTGAATTGCTGGAAGTCTACCGGGCTCAGCTCGACGTCGAAGATGTTGGGGACGCGTACCCCGAGCGTACTCACCACCTGGTCCGCGTCCATGACGCGTCCCAGACGCTTCGCGATCTCGACCGGCTGCAGCCGGGAGTGAGGCGTCCGGGTCAGAGTCCGCTCCATGAGCCGTTCGACGAACGCCTCAAACCTGGCGACCGGGTTCACAGTCGATTATAGGTTTGGCCCCACCGCGTCCCTATCCCAGGAGTGAAGGGTGACGCGTGAAGAGGTAAGTCGATACAGCAACTGAAACCCGGTGGCGAAATTGCCCGCCGATCCGGACCACGGCACCGATCGATTCAGCGACATTCCTATGAAATACTGAATCGCGTGCCGAAGCGGTCCACCCATGTCACGGCCGGATCAACAACCTGCTCGTCCGGGCTCCGATTCCGTCTGACTTCCATCCGGTTTGAGCACTTCGACCTCCGCCGGTTCACCCTCGACGTTTGAGTACCGATATCGTCCATGCTTTCATTCGAAACCTCGATCATCACCTTCATCAAGCACCTGCTCGACACGGTTGGCTACCCGGGGATCTTCCTGGCCATGCTGATCGAGGGCTCCGGCATCCCCCTGCCGAGCGAGATCACCATGCCCTTCGCGGGCTTTCTCACCACGGGCTCACATCCACGCTTTCAAGTTCCCTGGGTCATCGTCGTGGGAACCGCGGCGGAGGTCTGCGGGGCCGGGGTAGGCTACGCGGTCGGCATCTTCGGCGGCCGGCCATTGCTGGAGCGGTACGGGAAGTGGATTCTGATCTCGCCCCAGGATGTCGACCGGGGATCGGCCTGGTTTGACCGTTTCGGCAACGGCATCGTGCTGGTTGCCCGGCTGCTGCCTGCCGTGCGCTCGTATGTCTCCATCGCCGCCGGGATCGCGGAGATGCCGCTGCCTTCGTTCTTCGCCTTCAGCATTCTCGGGTCGCTCATCTGGTGCACCTTTCTCACCATCCTCGGACGCGTTCTGGGCGACCACTGGACGCGGATCAGCAACGCCACGCGGCCCTTTGAAGTGCCGATCGTGGTGGGGGTGCTGGTTCTGCTGGCGGCGTACCTGTTCTACCGTCACTATTGGGCGGATCGGCAGAGGGAAACCCCCAGCGCGCAGCAGTAGCGGACCTGTTCGGCTAGCCAAGATTTCTCACAGATTTTGCCTGCTCCGGTGTGCGAGTAATGGGTAACTTCCAGAAAAGAGGATTCCCATGGATGCCATCACCAATGCACTGGGTCGGGTCGACTGGACCGTGATCGATGAGCTGAGCCACCTGCCCTCGGGCAGACATGCGTCGGCTCAGGAGGAGCTGCGCCAGGAATACTATGCGCTCCGCATCATCCACCGGCAGATAGGCGCCCAACTGCCACCTCGCGCGGCGCTCACCCAGGCCCTCTACAACGTTCGCCGCCGGCATCCCCGCTTCCATCCACGATACGATTCCTCATATTTCTTTGGCGAGTCCAAGATGGCGACGACCCTCAGCGGAGATCCCCACGTCGAAGAGATCGAGGCCATGGCGTTGGCGGGTGGTCACGGAAGGCGACGTCCGGAGGCGCCTTCGCCGGTGGAATCGTCCGAGGCCCGCCGCTACACCGAAGCCCTCGCCTGAGCCCTGCCGGCGTGAGCCGGCTGTCTGTGGCGTGCCATGCGCCGGCTCTGCGCTGAGCCGGCTACATCTCCGTGGAACTGCACGGTTTCGCATCCCCTCCCGGCTCGTGATTCGAGAGGGATTGCAGGGCGAACGTCTCCGAGCGTCCGGATGGTGCCGGGTGCAGCCCTGTCGTGGGATCGAGGGCCTCTTCCTCCTGGCAGCCGCGCCGCAGAATCCCGCATCGGCTACCTCCTCGCTGGGAGAATGAGGCATCTCCTTGCAGAGGACGAGTTTGGCGCTCGAGAAGTACGCCGAGAAGCGGGATTTTGAGCGGACGCCGGAACCCGTGTCCGGTGAGCCCAGCGCCGGGATGCCCCGTTTCGTCGTGCAGCTTCACCGCGCCACCCGGCTGCATTACGACTTCCGACTGGAGGTCGAGGGAGTGCTGAAGAGCTGGGCGGTGCCCAAGGGGCCGTCGCTGAATCCGGACGACAAGCGCCTGGCCATGATGGTCGAGGATCACCCCATGGACTACCGGCTCTTCGAGGGAATCATCCCCAAGGGCAACTATGGCGCGGGAACAGTGATGGTCTGGGATGAGGGCACGTATATGACTCCGGATGACGTCGAGCCGGAGTCGATCGACCACGCCATGCGCGTGGGGCTGCACAAGGGCCACTGCGCGTTCATCCTTCATGGCCATAAGCTCCACGGTCTATTCGACTTGATCAAGGTTCGGGGACGCGACGGTGAGGAGAATGCGTGGCTGCTGGTCAAGCGGAAGGATGCTGACGCAGCCTCAGTGAACGTGCTGGAGCAGAACCGGTCAGTGCTGACGGGCCGGACGCTGGAGGAGATTGCTTCTCAGGCTCCATCCGCGGGCGAAGTCTGGTACTCGAATCGGGGCGATGCCGCCATCGACGTCGACGACGCGCCCCGAGGCTCGATGCCTCATGAGGTCAGACCCATGCTGGCCCAAGAGGTCATGCGCCCGTTCGATCGAGAAGGCTGGATGTTCGAGGTCAAGTGGGACGGCTACCGGGCCATTGCCGAGGTGGAAGGAAGCGGCGGCGATGTGAGGCTGTACTCGCGCAACGGGCTCTCATTCGTCGAGCGCTATCCCCCCATCGTCGAGGCACTCAAGTCCCTGGACCACGCCGCCGTGCTCGACGGAGAGGTGGTTGTGGTGGACGAGGAGGGCCGGTCTCAGTTTCAGTGGCTGCAGGAGTACCAGGCCGTCCACAAGGGCACGTTGCTCTACTACGTGTTCGATCTGCTGTTTCTCGACGGGCGGGACCTTCAGGACCTGCCGCTTCGGCGCAGAAAGGAGGTGCTGCGCCAACTGCTCTCGGGCAATGGGATCGTCAGGTTGAGCGACCACGTCGAGGAGCAGGGGGTAGCGTTCTTCGAGGCGGCGAAGAAGGCCGGACTCGAGGGTGTGATGGCCAAAGACGGCCAGAGCCGGTATCAGCAGGGCAAGCGCGGCACCGATTGGCTGAAGATCAAGGCGTTGAGCACTCAGCACGCGGTGATCGGCGGGTTCACCGAGCCTCGAGGTGGCAGAAAGCACTTTGGAGCGCTCGTTCTGGGTGTCTACGAGGGTGACGCACTCTGCTATGCCGGTCACACGGGAGGCGGCTTCGACGACGCTACGCTGGTGGCTGTGCTCGCGGATCTCCAGCCTTTGCAGATCGACCACTCGCCGTTCAAGGACACGCCCAAGACCAATGCGCCGGCCACCTGGGTTGAGCCGCGACTGGTATGTGAGGTGGAGTTTCGGGGCTGGACGGCCTCAGGCGTTATGCGCCAGCCGGTATACAAGCGCATGGTCGAGGATGTCGACCCAAAGTCGGTCCGGCGCCCGGTGGACTCTCCACCAAGCGCAGTCGAGCCTGCGGCTGACAGCAGACGGTACGGCTCCCGGTCGCAGGAGGTCATGACCACCGTCGGCGGCCACAATCTGAAGCTCACCAATCTGGGTAAGGTCTTCTGGCCCGAGGAAGGGTACACGAAGGCCGACCTCATCGACTACTACCGTGAGATCGCCCCGTTCATCCTGCCCTACCTTCGCGACCGCCCGGAATCGCTTCACCGACATCCCAACGGGATCGGCCAGAAGGGCTTCTTTCAGAAGGATATGCCGCCGGAGACGCCGGATTGGATCGAGACCTGTTCGGTCTACTCGCCCTCGCACGGCAAGCAGGTACGCTACCTCGTCTGCCAGGAGGAGGCAACTCTCATCTACCTGGCTAATCTGGCCTGTATCGAGATCAATCCATGGAGCTCACGGACCGCCGCCCTCGACCGGCCCGACTTCATCGTCCTGGATCTGGACCCGCTCGAGATTGATTTCAGCCACGTGATCGAATGCGCGCTGATTGCGCGGCGCATCCTCGATGCACTGGATATCCCCAGCTACTGCAAGACCAGCGGCTCAAGAGGCATGCACATCTACATTCCCATGGGGGCGAGATACGACTACGATCAGGCCAAGCAGTTTGCCCAGCTTCTGGCCACGCTCGTTCATTCACAATATCCCGCACACACCAGCCTGGAACGCATGCCGGCGAAGCGGCGCGGTAAGATCTACGTCGACTTTCTCCAGAATCGGGACGGACAAACACTGGCGGCGCCCTACAGCGCCCGGCCGAAGCCACACGCTACCGTCTCAACCCCGCTGCGGTGGGAGGAGGTGCGTCCCGGTCTCGATCCGGCGCAGTTCACCATCAAGACCATTCACGGGCGGCTCGACAAGGTCGGCGACCTTTGGAAACCTGTTCTGGGCGAAGGCGTAGACCTGCCCCGAGTGCTGGAGGCCGTGGCTTCGTAGCTGGTCGAAGTCACATCCGCGTATGACAGGATCAGCTCCGCAGGAGTTCCTGTCCGGCGTGGCGGGGGTGTGGCCGCTTTCCTCAGTCGAGCGGGTAGACGTCGACGGTGGCTCCTGGCTGGAGCCGGGCGACCGAGGCCGGCACGCGTGCCAGGGCGTTGGCCCGCGACAGGGGAAGGATCATCGACGAGTCCTGCTTCCCGGCAAGGCGGGCATGGAGACGACCCTCACGCGGCTGCACGATCACGCGGAAAAACGTCTCCCTACCACCCTGGTTGTCCAGCTCCTCATCCGCCACCGCCGAGAGCGGGTCCGGCAAGGGCTCGGCCAACCCCAAAAGCCTTCGGATGACCGGCCTGGCAAACACGTAGAACGTGACCATGGTGCTGGTGGGGTTGCCCGGCAGCCCGAGAACCATCGTCTCGCCACCATTCGGCCGCTGAAGCCAGGCCAGCATCAGCGGCTTCCCCGGACGGACCCGCACGCGCCAGAACTCCACGCGGCCCAGGTCTTCCAGCACGCTTTTGACATAATCAAAGTCACCGACTGAGACCCCGCCCGAGGTGAGCAGAAGATCGGCCTCACGCCCGTTCTCAAGAACCCGGCGGAGCGCCTCCGGTTCGTCCTTCACCGGCCCGAGCGTGAGCGGGACGGCTCCCAGCTCCGCCACGGCCGCCCTCAGTGCATGAGCATTGCTGTTGTAAATCTGTCCGGGCTGCAGAGGGAGGCCCGGCTCAACCAGCTCGTCGCCCGTCGCCAGGATCCCCACCACCGGGCGACGGCTGACCCGCAGTTCCCCGCAACCAACTCCCGCCGCCATCGCGATGTGGCGGGCGGTGAGTCTGACCCCGCGCTCCACGACCACCTGCCCGCGTTTGACGTCGAGCCTGGCCGGTCTCACCGCCGATCCCCTGGCGACACCGACAGGCACTGCAACCCAGTTGTCTCCGCTCTCGGTGTCTTCAAACGGGATGACGGTGTCGCCGCCCTCGGGCATGGGCGCCCCGGTCATTATTCGCGCCGCCTGCCGCGCCGAGATGCGTCCGGGATCGGCCGAACCTGCGCCGATATGGTGAGTAACCTGAAGACGAACGGTCGGCTCCCCACGCTGCTGGAGGTCCTCCGACCGAACGGCGAAGCCATCCATGGCGGAGTTGGCGAACGGCGGCAGATCGACACTCGCCGTCACCGGATGTGCCAGTGCTCGGCCGACCGCCTGGTCGAGGGACACCATCTCATCCTCGACCGGCGTCACCGCTGCGAGAATCCGCTCCTGAGCCTCGTCGACGCTCAGGAGATCGGAGGATGTGGTCAGCCGGCCTCTCCGCGCAGGATCTTCTCGTACAGCATTCGCGTAGAAGGCGCGGGCTGAGCGGCGAGGTGTTGGGCAAACAGCCGTTCAGCGTAGCGATAGAGCTGAATGGCCTCACTCCGTCTGCCGGCTCGGGTGAGGTACAGCATCAGAGCCTGGTAGGCGTTTTCACGATATGGGTCCACGTCGAGGACCCGCTTCATGAAACGGATACTGTCGCTGAACTCGCAGCGGTCGGCACAGATGGCGCCCGAGCGGAAGAGGGCCGAGATCCACAGCTCGCGCAGCTTCTCGCGCCGGTCACTAGGCCAGTCCTCGTAGAGATTCTCGTGCAGGAAATCCTCGTTGTACAGTGACAGCGCGTTGAGAAACGTGCCCAGCGCCGCCTCCATCTCGCCCGACTCCTGTGCGTGAGCCGCCAGTCGAACCTGCGCCTCGAACTCGTCGGCATCGCACCAGTAATCCTGGGACGTGTCTAGCCGCAGGCCGCTCCCGTCCTCGACGATGTATTGGTGGTCGGGAAGCTCGGTGTGCAGGAGCTCAACAAGCGTCTTGAGGCGTTGGTCCAGCTCCTTTGACGCTGCCTCGGGATCCAGATCCGGCCAGACCATGTACAGCAAGGCATCCCGATCGACAACCTCGTTCGGATGAGTGACGAGGTACTTCAGGATGAGCCTGATCTTCGCGTCACCGGTGTTTTCGTCGATGATCAGCGTATCGCCGACGAGGGCTCTGAACGGCGCCAAAGCATGAACTCGCAAGGTGGTGGCGCCGGCCTCCTTGGGCGAGGTTCGGTCCATCCAGACTCGAACCCGAAGCAGTAGGTCGTCCAGGTCGAAGGGCTTCGGCACAAAGTCTTCGGCGCCCCGTTGGAGCGCATCGAGGATGTCGCGGTGCGAGGACTTTGCGCTGAGAACGATGACGGGTATCGCGCGCAGGTCTGAATCGGCCTGGAGGGTATCGAGAACCTCAAACCCGCTCACCTCAGGCATCATCAGATCGAGAATGATCAGCGCCGGCGGGGTATCTCGAACTTGCGTCAGAGCCTCGCGACCATTCTTGGCCGTGCGGATCGGCAGTCCCTCATCGCTGAGCACCGCCGACAGAAAAGCGACAATATCGGGCTCGTCGTCGACAATGAGGATGTCCCCGCGGCCGACTTCTTCGGGCACTGACAGTTCCCTGGCTAAGAGCTGCGCCAACTGGTGTCGTCCACGGCCCGTGACTCTCGCTTTGTAATGCTTTTCATTATAGGTTTCTCATGGACGCTTACGAGGTAGTCTCACGCTACTACGATCTCGAGCACGACAGACTCACCGACGACGTCGACATGTATCTCCAGTTCGCGCAGACGTATGGGGAATCCGTTCTCGTCTGCGGTGTCGGCACGGGTCGCGTGGGGATTGGGATCGCCGTGCGGGGGTTCGAAACCTGGGGATTCGACGTCAGCCCCGCGATGTTGTCGAGAGCGCGGCAGAAAGCCGTCTCTACCCCCAACCTACACCTATTCGATGCCGACATGACGTCGCTCGATCTCGACCGCTCGTTTTCGCTCGTCATCATGCCGCTTGACACACTCGTCGGGCTGGCGACGAGGGAGGCGCAGGAGGCCGCCCTAAAGCGGGCGAGGGCCTGTCTCCTGCCGGAGGGGCTGCTGATCGTAGACGTTCTGAATCCACTGGTCCTTCCCGATCTGTCGGAGAGCCGGCTTCTCCGTCTGCGCTTCGAGAGCTCGACGTGCGAAGGGCACCTGATCGTGGCGAACGACGCCCTGGAAATCGATCCGGCGAACCAAAGCTTCGAGCTGCATCTTCGTTACGAGGTGGCTGCGGGTCATGCCACCCGAACGGAGTGGGCTTCTTTACCCGGCCGCTGGCTCTATCGGTCGGAATTGGAGCTGCTTCTGCGGCTGGCCGGTCTGATCCCGACCCACGCATACGGAAACTACGACTTGTCCCAATACGACCTGGCAAGCCCGCGAATGATCGTCACCGCCACCGTCGACGTCCCCACGAGCTAGGAGCCATCAATCGATGTGGCGACGGATTGATCGAGCGCCCGCTGCTCCTCCGGCGTTAAGGAGTACCTCGACCTACCGCCGACGACAGGTTTCGCAAACAGCTTGCTCTCGAGCCGCGAATGTAGGCCGGTGACCACCACGCCGTTCCGGCGTCCGTCGAGCAGCGCCATGGCGAAGCTCTGATCGCCGCCGGTGTCTCGAAACGGGCTGAACCGAACGAGACCGACATGCCTCACCATGCCCGGCGCGTCGCGAGACAGGACATCCACCTGCCGCTCCAGCGATTCCACCTGACCGGCCAGCTGCCGGACGGTCACCACGTATTGATTCAGCATCGCGGGTACACTTCCGCCCTCAACCTCGTCCAGCAACGATTCGATCCGGGATCGCAGGTGCTGCTGCCGGGAGGCGATGGTCGCCAGCCAGAGGAACAGGAGGACGAGCAGCAGGGCAACCGCAAGTAGAAAGGCGAAGGCGTGATGATCGACGTAACTGATCATTCTTCTCGTGGACTCCGGAGGGGCGAGATGTCTCGGCGCCACATTTCAGGTGATTGGCAAAGACCCGTGTATAATACCCCAGATTTGAGGGCCGCTCGGCCTTCCATCCTGTGATGGGCTCCGGCAGAAACCCAAGAGGGCTGAACCCGGGTCGTCGCTATCTCTTCTCACATTAGGAGCCTATTTCGGCATGCCCCCCAAAAAGCGTGGACGTGCTTCGCGTGCCCGCCGGCAGCCTGCAAGACCACCGTCGGGCCACGCCTCAGCGGTCGTCGAGGAGGAGCCACCTTCGGTTGAGCTAAATCCGGTTGGCGCGGCGGTTGCGCCGGCCGCTCCCGCTCGACCGGCCCCCCGCCCCGCGTCTCGCACCCCGACGGGGCGAGCATCGACTGCCGGGGCTGCTACGTCTCGGATCCGCGGTTCGCGGTCGGCCGCTCAGATCGTCATCGCGAACTACGACTATCTCAGGCACGACCTCAGCATCCTGGGCGTGCTGGCAGTGAGCTTGGTCGTGATCCTGATAGTCCTCTCCTTCGTGGTTCACTGAGCCGGCAGCCACTTCGGGAGCTGCCTTCCGTCGACTCAGTCCTGTCGGATCCACGCCTGGCAGCCTTGTCTGGGCGGATGGACCGAGAGCATCTCGTGCGCGTGATCCGGCAGGTCATCGAAGAGCGGCGCCGCCTGCTTGAGTCCGAAGAGCCCTCTGAGATGTGCTCGATCCCGGACCTGGTGATGACCGCCTGCGCCGATTTGCTCGATCCCTCACCTCGGCGGGTCATCAACGGTACGGGAACCGTCCTTCACACGAATCTCGGTCGGGCTCCGGTATCGAATGCCGCCGCACAAGCCATTGCGGAGGCGGTGGGCTACACGGCTCTCGACTATGATCGCGGCTCTGGCCGGCGCACGTCTCGCCAGGAGCACGTCGAAGGCTTGTTGCGGGTGCTTGTGGGGGCCGAGGCGGCGATTCAGGTCACCAGTAACGCGGCCGCGCTCCTGCTGGTGCTACGGTGCTTGTCGTACCGGCGTGAGGTGGTGATATCGCGAGGCGAGTCGGTCGAGATCGGCGAGGGCTTCCGCATACCCAGCATCCTGAGGGAGAGCGGCGCCCGTCTGGTCGAGGTCGGAACCACCAACCGTACCAACAGCGGCGATTTCGAGGCGGCGATCGGACCCAGGACCGGCGCGATACTCAAGATTCAACCCAGTAACTTCGAAATCGTGGGCTTCGTGCAGACGGCCCCCCTAAAGGCCCTGGCCTCGCTGGCTTCGTCGGCCGGCATCCCGATGATCGTCGACAACGGGTCGGGCCCCCTGATCGACACCGCGAGATTTGGCCTCCGGCATGAGCCGATGCCTGCCGAGGCGCTTGCGGCTGGGGCGGATGTGGTCACGTTCTCGACCGACAAGCTCCTTGGGGGGCCGCAGGGAGGCGTGATTGCCGGGCGCCGAATCCTGATCGACAAGATCCGGAGGCATCCCATGACCAGGGCCATGCGTCCGGACAAGATCGCCATTGCGGCGTTGCGGGCAACGCTGCAAGAGTACCTGCGGGGTCGCCCCGAACACATTCCGGTGATCGGGATGCTCGGACGGACCACAGAGGAGCTGGCGGTGAGAGGGCAGCAGCTGGCCGAACGTCTTACCCGCCGCGGCATTGCCGTCGACGTCGTTCCGAGTCAGTCCACTGTGGGAGGCGGATCCCTGCCCGGTCAGGTGCTGGCCTCCTTGGCACTCGCAATCGCGGCTCCCGACGGAGCCGTCGCACTAGCCTCTACATTAAGAGGGCAGACCGTGCCGATCATCGCCCGGGTTCGTCGAGGCGCCCTGCTGCTCGACCTCAGGACCATTCTGCCCCGCGAGGAGGACGCATTGATCGAGGGACTCACGGCGGCATTCAGAACAGACCACCCATCGGCGCCGAATCTTGAGGGTCCAGCCGATGCCGGACGCCTCGACTCGATGAGGACCCGGACGCCGCATGGTTGAGGCGAAGAGGCAACCTTGGTGAGCCTTCCCAAGCTTCTGCGCGAGATCGCCGAGACTCTGGCCCTGGCACTGGTCATCTTTCTCATCGTCCATATCGGCGTGCAGAACTTTCGGGTCCAGGGTACTAGCATGATCCCGACGCTCCACACGGGAAACCTGGTCCTCGTGAACAAGATCGACTACGACTTCGAGAACCCGCAGCCTGGCGACGTCATTGTCTTCAAGTTTCCGCTCGATCCTTCCCAGGACTTCATCAAGCGGGTGATCGGCGTCCCCGGCGACGTGATCCGCATAACGCCGGGTCACGTCTACCGCGACGGCCGGCTGGTGCACGAACCCTACATCAAGAACGAGACGAACTACAGCTTTGGACCCAAGAAGGTCCCTAAGAACGATTACTTCGTCCTTGGCGACAACCGGCCGAGCAGCTACGATTCCCATCTGTGGGGGATGCTTCCGAGGAAGAACATCATCGGCAAAGCCCTGATCTCATACTGGCCGTTGAACAGCATCACGTTTTTCTCCTTCTGAGGCCGTGCGACTTCCATCGTCGCTCTGCGTGGCCAGGACGCGGCCGGCTGCACCATTCACCCGCAGGCAAGAGCTCGACCGGCCACAGGAATGAGCCGGACGTGAAAGACTGGAGTGGTGGCGTGATAAGGCAACTGGGTCGGGATGCGACCGGCACGTCGCCGAGGAGCATGAGATGACTCTGTCACTTGCCGAGGCCGACCCCGAGGCCTACGCGATCGTTCGTGACGAGGAGCGACGCCAGTCCGAAAAGATCGTGCTGATCGCGTCTGAGAATCACACCAGCCGGGCGGTCATGGAAGCGACCGGCTCCGTGTTGACGGACAAGTACGCCGAGGGTTATCCGGGGCGGCGCTATTA
>Ga0070739_10003351_pt1 | contig 20052 bp, 12 predicted proteins | sample Coa_R1_7_FD_66445 | JGI IMG/M metagenome (GOLD analysis project Ga0070739, IMG submission 66445) | Surface soil microbial communities from Centralia Pennsylvania, which are recovering from an underground coalmine fire - Coalmine... | ecosystem: Environmental > Terrestrial > Soil > Unclassified ... | reverse complement strand
CCGGGCCGAGATCCTCAAGCTGGCGCGGCTGCTGCGCTGCGATCCCGAGGAGCTCGGCTACCTCGACTCGGTCACCTCGGCCGAGCTGCGCGAGCTCCGCGAGCAGGTCACCGCGGCGCTGTTCGACTCGCACGCCGGCGTGTTCAAGCGCCTCGCCGCGAGCAGCAGGCTGCTGCCGGTCGGGCTCGTCGCGCAGCTCGGGGAGCGCGTGTTCGGGGCGCTCCTGTCGGCGCGGATCGCCGGGCTGCTCGAGCCCGATCGGGCCGTTCAGATGGCCGCGAAGCTCCCGGTCGCGTTCCTCGCCGACCTCGCCTGCGAGCTCGATCCGCGCCGCGCCAGCGAGGTGATCGGCCGGATTCCGCCCGCGCAGATCGAGGCGGTCAGCCGTGAGCTCTCCAGGCGCCGCGAGTACGTGACGATGGGCCGCTTCGTCGGCTACCTGCCCGAGCAGTCGATCCGCGCGGCGCTGGCGACGATGGAGCCGCTGGTCGTGCTCGAGGTCGCCTTCGTGCTCGAGAACAAGGAGGCGCTTCCGGAGCTGATCGCGATGCTCGACGGCGAGCGGCTCGACGCGATCGCCGCGGCGGCGGAGGCGGCCGGACGGACCGCCGAGGCCGAGGAGCTGCTGAGGCTCAGCGCGGCGCGGTGATCAGCGCGCCACCGTGAGCAGGGCCGCGCTCGCGGGCGGCAGCATCACCTGGTAGCCCGCATAGGACGGGCGCACGGTCTGGACCGTGCGCCTGCCCGTCAGCCGGGCGGTCGTCGTGCGCGCGCCGAAGCTCTGGCCGGCGAGCGTCACCCCCGAGCGGGCCGCGGCGCCGAAGGCGACCAGGCGCTCGAGCTTCGCGGCGCCGGCCGCGTGCGGCAGGCCGACCTGGACCGTGTGCGACCTCGTCGTGTCGTCGTTGATCAGCACGATCCGGATCGGCCCGCGTCGGCCGGGGCCACCGGTGGCCCACACGCGGACCGCGACCGTGCCGTTCACGCTCACCCGCAGCAGCCGGCTTCCGGGCGGCGCCGCGCGGGCGAACAGCAGCAGCCCGTAGTACTCGGGAGCGACCGTGGCGGACCAGCGCCCGCCGGTGTGGGCGACGCTGAACAGGCGGTACGCGGCGTAGGGGAAGGTGTGGATGTTGACCCCGGTGACCCCCTCGCGGGCCATCGCGAACAGGGTGTCGAGGACCCACAGCGCCGAGGCGAGGGTGTCGCTGACTCCCGGCTGCCCGTGGCAGGCGACCGAGCCGAGCTCGTCGACGCGGAATGCGTCGTGACGGTGGCGCGCGAGGCGCGCGAACGGCGCGACGGTCGCGGCCAGGCCTCGCGACGCGAGCGGGCTCAGCAGGTTCGCGATCGTCGGGTACTCGGGCGTCCCCGGCCGGGTGAAGCAGCGGTTGAGCGGATAGCGGTGGAAGGTGATCTCCCGCAGATCGGGCGAGCGCCTGAGCAGCGGCCGCATCACGCGTCGCATCCACGACACCTGGCCGAGCGCGGGACCGGCCAGCGGCAGCGACCGCAGGCCGCGGGCGATCCGCGCGAAGTCGCTCAGGTAGTGCGCGGCGTCGTAGCCCGCTCCGCGCCCGGGGACCGGCGTCCCGTCCGCGGTCCGGTACCAGCGGATCGTGTGGTAGAGGTTGGGCTCGTTGCCGACCTCCAGCGACTGGATCTGCCGACGGCCGATTCCGTGCACCAGCGCCGCCGCCTCGGCGTCGACGAGCCTGCGGTCGTTCGACTCGAGGTTGAGGCCGAGGATCAGGCGCGCGTGCAGCGTGCGCGCGAATGCGCGCACGCTCGCGAGCCAAGCCGGCGTGAGCGCGAACGCGGCGGAGTCCGGGTAGTCGAGCCCCGGGACCGGCCACCAGGCGTGGTCGGAGCTGTCGCCGCCGATCCGCAGGACGGGCGCCTGGCCCGGCGCGAGCTGGCGGATCAGCCGCTCGAGCACGACGTCAAGCTTGCCGGGCCTGCCGGCGAGATCGGCGGCCCAGTCGTACTCGGTCGAGAGGCCGAGGAAGCCGGACGCGATCGGCGGCGCGCTCAGCGGCCCTCCGATCTGGACGCTCACGTCCGCGGGGGCGGCGGCGTCGCTCGCCTGGCTCGCGAGCGCGCCGCCCGCCATCGCGACGGCACTCGTACAGAGCAGCGCGACCCACGAGTGCCGCGCCTTCATCGTCCCGGCACGGTCAGCAAGGCGGCGCTCGCGGCGTGCACGGTCACCGTGTACCCCTGATCGCCCGCGGGGACCGGCTCGGCGGCGGGCTGGCCGGCCAGCGTTCCCGTCGTCGTCGGGGTGGCGAAGCTCTGCCCGCCGAGCATCACGCCGCTCTTCGCGTAGGCGCTCGGCGCGTCGAGCGTCACGAGCCCCCCGGTGGCGGTCGCGCCCGGAACGAGGATCCGCACGGTGACCGGACTCGTCGTCGAATCGTCGATCAGGAGGATCCGGGTGCTGCCATCGACGGCCTGCGTCGCCCAGACGCGGACCGCGGGCGGCATGCCGCCGCTCGTGGCGAGCAGGCGCGCTCCGGCCGGCGCGGCCTGGGCGAACAGGAGCAGGCCGTAGTACTCGGGCGCGATCGTCGCGCTCCACTGGCCCGCCGCCTGCGCGAACGTGAAGAGCCGGTAGCGGGCCGACGGGAAGGTCTGGATGTTGACGCCCGTGGCGCCGTCGGCGGCCATCGCGAACAGCGTGTCGAGCGCCCACAGCGCCGAGGCGAACGTGTCGCTGACGCCGGACTTGCCGCCGCACGCCTCGGTGTTCAGCTCGTCGACCCTGAACGTGTCGTGGCGGCGGCGCGCGAGCGCGGCGTAGCGGGTGATCGTGTCCGCGAGGCCGCGCGAGTCGGCGGCGCTCAGCAGGTTTGCGACGCTGGGGTAGGACGGCGTGCCGCGCCGGCCGAAGCAGCGATTGCCCGCGTAGCGGTGGTAGGTCACCTCGTCGATGCGCGGCTCGGCGCTCAGGATCGTCGCGAGCTGGCCCATCCAGGCGACGTCGCCGAGGTCGGGGCCGGCCAGCGGGAGCGCCGGAAGGACGCGGCGGATCGCCGCGTACTGCTTCAGGTACCGGCGCACGCTCCAGCCCCGCCGGCGTCCGGGCACCCGGTGGCCGTTCGACGTGTACCACGAGAACGATCCGTACAGGCTCGGCTCGTTGCCGATCTGCAGCGAGTCGACGTAGGGCTCGCCGATCCCGGCGAGCAGCGCGTTCGCCTCGGCTCGTGCGACCGCGGGACTGTTCGCCTCGAGGTTGATCCCGAGCGTCAGCCGTGCATCCAGGTCGCGCGCGAGCGTCGCGATCGTCCCGATCCAGCCGGGCGTGAGCGCGTAGGTGAGGCCGGGGCGCGCGACGAGGCCGGGGGCCGGCCACCACGTGTGGTCGGTGCTGTCGCCGCCGATCCTGATCACCGGCGACTGGCCGGGCGCGAGGTTGCGCACGAGCTGCTCGAAGACCCGGTTGGGCGTGGCCGCTGAGCCGCCGGCGTACCTGGCCGCGGACTGGTACTCGAGGGCCAGGCCGACGTACCCGGGCGCGATCGGCGCGACGCCGGGCAGCGGCGCGCCGACCCTGACCGTCACCTGCGCCTGTGCCGGCGCGGCGAGGACCGCCGACGCGGCAAGTGTCGCGACCATCCCTCTCCCCACGCTTTCGCAAGGGTACGCGCGCGGGCGCGCGCCCGCGCGGCTAGGCCTCGCGCCGCGTGCTCACACCTCGCGCCGCGTGCTCAGGGCGATCGCGGCGGTGGGCCCCAGCCAGTGCAGGATCTCGAGCGCCAGCGCGACCTCGAGGCCATGCTCCGAGAGCGGGACCGCCAGCAGCTCCTCGGCCCGCCCGAGCCGGTTCAGGACGGTGTTGCGGTGGGTGAACAGCGCGCGCGCCGCGCGCGTGGCGCTGAACTGCTGCTGCGCGTAGACGCGCACGGTCTCGCGAAGAACCGGATCGGCGGTGGCGAGCGCCCCGAGCGTCTCGGTCACGAAGTCGGCGGCCCGCTCCTCGTCCGCCGCCGCGAGCGCGACCAGCTGAACGTCGGCGTAGCGGGCGAGCCGCAGCTCGGCCGGCGCTCGGCGCATCAGCCGCTGCGTGGTCAACGCGTGCTGGTGGCTTCGGCGAAAGCCGTCGATCCCCGCCTCCGTCGTCCCGATTGCGACGCGTACGCCGGCGGGGATCTCCTCGCGCCTGCGGATCACGTCGAAGTCCGGCGGCTCGGCGGTCGCGAACCAAGCCCACAGGGCGCCGGGCGCCGGCGCGACCGTCAGCGGGCCGCCGGCGCCGGTCGCCTGGCTCAGCAGATCGGCCGCCGCCTCGAGCTCCCCGGGATGGCGACCCGCGCCGTCGGTCCACAGCACGACCGCCGTGTGACGGCGCGAGAGCTCGTAGCGCAGGCGGATGCTCGCCCGCTGGCTGGTGATCGGGGCGTGCTCGAGGATCAGGTTGACGATCTCGAGGCGCTCGGCGTGGGTGCGGCTGACGAGCTGCGCGCGTTCCTGCGCCATCGCCTGCTGGAGGCCGGCCAGCGTCTCGTCGACGAAGGTGAAGATCGAGCGGGCGGTGACGTCGAGCATCTCTCGCAGGAGCTCGGCCGGGGCGTCGAGGTCGAACGCCGTCTGCATCCAGTGCCGCCAGGCGACGTTCTCGCCGACGCGATAGGCGTCGAGCCAGCGGTCGTCGAGTCCCCGGCGCACGACCTCCCGCGCGACCTCGAGCGTCTCGGCGCTCAGGTTGGGCGCCACCGGGGCGCCGGGATCGCGGATGTTGGCCGTCCCCCAGTGGATCAGGTTTGCCCGGTTGGCCGCCCGGATCGCCGCGATCACCTGCGGGTCCGACGTCGTCGCGTCCGGCTGCGTGGCGAGGACGGCGCCGTCGACGTCCTCGAAGAGCCGCTCGGGGTGCAGCAGCAGCTGGGTCGTCGCGGCGCGGATCAGCTCCGCGACCGCGGGGCTCGGGCGATCGGTCGTTTGGGCGATACGCACAGTATAGAGCCCCAAGTCTGTGCGCGGTACCCTTTTACATGCGATGCCTTCAGGCGATCCTCAATTCATGGAGCACCACGACGTGCTGATCGTGGGGGCCGGCCTCTCGGGCGTCGGCGCCGCCGTTCACCTCCAGCGGGAGCTGCCGCACAAGAGCTACGTGATCCTCGAGGCGCGTGAGGCGATCGGCGGCACCTGGGACCTGTTCCGCTATCCGGGGATCCGCTCGGACTCGGACATGTTCACGCTCGGGTACTCCTTCAAGCCCTGGAAGGCGGCCAAGGCGATCGCCGACGGCTCCTCGATCCGCGCCTACATCCGCGAGACGGCGTCCGAGTACGGCGTCGAGGAGCAGATCCGCTTCGGCCACCGCGTCGTGCGCGCCGAGTGGGACTCCGAGAGCGCGCTCTGGACCGTCACCGCCGAGCTCGTCGGCTCGCAGCCGGCGAGGCAGGTGCAGTTCACGGCCTCGTTCGTCCACGCGTGCAGCGGCTACTACCGCTACGACGAGGGCTACACGCCGGCGTTCCAGGGCACGGAGCGATTCCGGGGTCGGATCGTGCATCCGCAGCACTGGCCCGAGGATCTCGACTACGCCGGAAAGCGCGTGATCGTGATCGGTAGCGGCGCGACCGCGGTCACGCTGGTGCCGGCGATGGCCGCCGAGGCCGCCCACGTGACGATGCTCCAGCGCTCGCCGACCTACATCGTCTCGCTGCCCGGCGTCGACCCGCTCGTGCAGTGGGCGCTGCGCCGGTTGCCGCGCAAGCTCGCGTGGGAGCTGGCGCGCTGGAAGGCGATCGGCCTGACCGCGTTCAGCTACCAGCTGAGCCGACGGCGCCCGGAGGTGCTCAAGGCGTTCCTGCGCCGCGCGCTCAAGCGGCAGCTCCCCGAGGGCTACGACATCGACACCCACTTCAAGCCTCGCTACAACCCCTGGGACCAGCGGCTCTGCGTGGTGCCAGACGGGGATCTGTTCAAGGCGATCCGCCGCGGCGAGGCGAGCGTCGTCACCGACCACATCGACACGTTCACCGAAACGGGCATCCGACTGGCGTCCGGCCGCGAGCTCGAGGCCGACGTCGTCGTGACCGCGACCGGGCTCAACCTCCAGATGCTCGGCGGCACGCAGCTGATCGTCGACGGGCGCGAGGTCAAGCCGAGCGAGACCGTCGCCTACAAGGGGATGATGTTCAGCGGGATCCCGAACGCCGCGCTGTCGGTCGGCTACACGAACGCCTCCTGGACGCTCAAGTGCGATCTGATCTGCGAGTACGTGTGCCGGCTGCTGGCCTACATGGACGAGCACGGATACGCGTACTGCGTCCCGGTCGAGCCGCCGGCCGGCGAGCCGCGCGAGCCGCTGATCGACTTCAGCTCGGGCTACGTCCTGCGCGCCCTCGACGAGCTCCCCAAGCAGGGGCTGCGGCCGCCGTGGCGCCTTCACCAGAACTACATCAGGGACATCCGCCTGTTCCGCCGCTCCCCGCTCGAGGACGAGGGCATGCGCTTTTACCGCGCGGCCCGGTCCCGACAGCCCGAGCCCGAGCCCGAGCTCGCGGCGGCGTGAGGCTCTGGCCGCTGCGCAGCATCGCTGCGGGGGCGACCGGCACCGCCGCGCTGAGCGCGTCCTACTGGATCGAGCGCCGGCTGCGGAGCCGCCGGCCGGTCGACTACGACGACAGCCTCGTCCCAGGGGAGATAGTCGTCAGCATCCTCAACCTCGGCCACGTCACGCGCCGTGAGGAGGCCGAGCTCGGCCTGGCCCTGCGCTGGAGCTACGGATCGGCGTTCGGGATCTGGCACGGCCTGCTCCGCCGGCGGCTGCGCGAGCCGGCGGCGAGCCTGGCGTTCGCGGGGACGCTGCTCGCCGGCACGTTCACGATGTTCCCGCTGCTCGGCCACACGCCTCCGCCGTGGCGCTGGCCGCGCGGCTTCGTCGCCAGCGAGCTGGCCACGCACGCGGCCTACGTGGCCGCGGTGGCGACCGTCGACGCGAGGCTCGCCTCCGGCTCGGGCGGCTGAGCGCCGCTCGCCGGCTCGAGCCGCACCCGCACGGAGTTGAAGGCCGCGTTGCCCGACAGCCGGTCCAGCACGGTCTCGTCGGTGATGTCGTTGAAGCTCGCGCCGGCGTGCTCGGCGGCCCGCCGCCAGCCGATCCCCTCCCGATCGTGGCCGAAGCCATGGGGGACCGAGATCACCCCGGGGCGCATCTCGTCGCTGAGCTGCGCGGGCACCTCGATCGAGCCGACCCGCGAGGTGATGCGGACGCGCTGACCGTCGCCGATGCCGCGGCGCTCCGCATCGGCGGGATGGATCAGCGCCGTGCAGCGATCGGCGCCCTTCATCAGGCGGGCGCTGTTGTGCATCCAGGAGTTGTTGGAGCGCAGCTGCCGGCGGCCGATCACGACCAGGTCATAGCCGGCGCGCTCGGCGCTCGCCTGCTCGCGCTCGACGGCCTCGAGCGCCCTCGCTTCCCGAAGGAACCGCTCTGGCGCGAGCTGGAGGCGCCGGCCGGGCGTGCGCAGGAGGCCGGGGAGGCGCGGCTCGAGCGGGCCGAGATCGATCCCGTGGCGGGCGCGCTTGACGCTGCCGATGCTGAGGCCGAACGCCCGGCCGCGGCGGAGGGGGCCGTGCGGGCCGAGGCGCAGGCCGAGGTCGGCGGCGCGCTCCGGGGTGGTGAACAGCTTGGCGAGGCCGAGAGCCCGGTTCTGAAGCGCTCCGAGCGGACCGCGCCCGATCCGCTCGGCCAGCGCGAGCAGGATCTCCCAGTCGGTCTTGCCGTCCTTGGGCGCGGGCAGGGCCGCCGGGTTGTAGCGGATGTAGTTCCGCGCGGCAAAGGCGGGCAGGACGAGGTCGATGTCCGAGCGCTCGAGGTGGGAGACCGGCGGCAGGATCACGTGGGCGTGGCGGGTCGTCTCGGTCACGTACATGTCGACCGCGACGAACCATTCGAGCTGGCTCAGCGCGGCGTCGAGCCGACGGCCGTTCGGGGCCGAGAGGACGGGGTTTCCGGCGTAGGCGAGCAGCCCGCGGACCTGGCCCTCGCCCGGCGTGAGGATCTCGTCGGCCAGCCCCGCCACCGGCAGCTCGTCATTCAGCGACGGCAGGCCGGTCGTGCGCTGCGTCGTGGCGCCGAACTCGCCGCGGCCGACGGCCAGCTCGAGCAGCCTGACGATGTCGACCGCCGGGGTGGTGAACATCTGACCGCCCGGACGGTCGAGGTTGCCGGTCAGCGCGTTGAGCGCGTTGATCAGCCAGTGGGTGATCGTACCCGTGCGCTGCTGGCAGACGCCGACGCGGCCGTAGGCGACCGCGCTCGGAGCGGCGGCGAACTCGCGGGCGAGGCGGACGATCGTCTCGGTGCCGACGCCGCTCGCCGCCGCGGCGCGGTCCGGGCCCCAGCCGCGTACGGCGGCCCTGAGCGCGTCGAGGCCATCGGCGTGACCGCGCAGCGCCCCGAGGTCGATCAGCTCCTCGGCGAACAGCGTGTGCAGGATTCCGAGCAGCAGGAACGCGTCCCCGCCGGGGCGGATCTGAACGTGCTCGGAGGCGCGCGCGGCGGTCTCGGTGCGGCGCGGATCGACGACCACGACCCGGCCGCCGCGCGCGCAAATCGCCTTCAGGCGGTCGCGCACGCCGGGGGCGGTCATGATCGAGCCGTTCGAGACGGCGGGATTGGCGCCGAGGATCAGCATGTAGTCGGTGCGGTCGAGGTCCGGCACCGGAAGCAGCGCGAAGTGCCCGAACATCTCGAGCGCGACGAGGTGCTGGGGCAGCTGGTCCGCGGACGTCGCCGAATAGTTGTTGGCGCTTGCGATCAGCCGGCGCACGAGCACCGCCGCGAGGATCGAGGCGGAGTGCGCGCCGGGGTTACCGAGGTAGGTGGCGAGCGCGTCCTTGCCGTGGTCGGCCTGGACCCGCCGCAGGCCGGCGGCGGCGAGGTCGAGCGCCTCGTCCCAGCCGATCTGCACCCAGCCGCCGTCGACGCGCTTGACCGGCCGGCGCAGCCGGTCGGGATCCTCGTGGATGTCGAGGAGCGCGGCCGCCTTGGGGCAGATGTAGCCCCGCGACATCACGTCGTCGGGATCGCCGGTGATCCGCGTGACCCGGCCCTCGGCAACCTCGACCCGGATCCCGCAATGGGCCTCGCACAGCGTGCACTGCCTGTACACCGTGCTGAGCACGGCTTCGTTGTATCACGCGCGCTCGGCCTGGAGCCGTCGCTCGGCCGCCGAGAGCACCGTGCTGCGCTGCTTGTGCGCGCGCTCGTAGAGCTCGACCAGCGCGACCTCGGCCTGGCCGGCCTCGGCGAGCCGCCCGATCACGTCCTCGGCGGTCATCTCCCCGTAGCCCGGCCACGGCTCGTCGATCACCAGGTTTGCGCCGGCGCCGTCCTCGGCGCCCGGCTCGGAGAACTCGCCGACCAGCTCGGGCTCGTCGTCGATCGTCTTGACCGACTCGTCGTGCGAGTCGAGCGGCGTCATCGGCTCGGTGTCGTACTGGACGGGCGGTGCCTGCGCTGCGGGTGGCGGCGCCGAGGCGGGGGGCTCGGCTCGGGGCTCGCGCCGGGGTGGCGGCGACGGCTGGCGGGAGGGCTCGGGCGCTTCGTGGGCAGGTGACGGCCGGACCGCGCCGAGGGCGCTGCCGGCGAGCTTCAGCGCCTGTCCGGTGAGGCGCAGGGTCAGGCGCGCGGACGCGGTGACCGAACGAATGTAGAGATGGAGGAGTCGGTTGGGCATCCCCCTCTGTATACCCGGCGACGCCGGGCGGCCACGCACCCGATGGTCGTGGCGGCGCCGGGCCGCCATGCATGACATTGCCGGTCATGCATGGCGGTATCCCGTCCTCAGCACCCCATCGCCGACTCGATCGCCTGGGCGTCGGCGAGCAGCGTCGCGGCCTGCGCGGCGGGGATCTTCTTCGCGGTCTGGGCGTTCACCGCGTTCACGAACGCGCCCATCACGCCGCACGCCGCAGTGCTCCGGCCGGCCGCGTAGTCGGCCTGCGCGGCGCTCACCTTGGCGGCGAGGCTGTTGCCCGGCCCGGCGCCCTGCACGGCGGCCAGGAGCTGGCCGAACTGGGGGCCGCTCGGGGCGGCGCTGTTGCCGATCCCGAACTCGCCGATCGCGAAGCCGCCGGCCGAAGGATCGGCCGAGACCGTGATCGAGCTGAGCGTGTCGCCGTTCGTTCCATAGAAGCCGAAGAAGCTCGCGCCCGAGTCGCTCGAGACCGGAACGGCGCCCGACGAGGTCCCGTCCTGGGCCGTCGCGGTGATGTCGAAGGTCCCGAAGAAGTCGGGCTCGCTGTAGAGGTAGAAGGCTCCGGTGCCGCTCGGCAAGGTGATCGTCAGCGGGTCGGAGCTGTAGTTGACGTAGACGTCGCCCGTGTAGCCGTTGCTCCACGTGCTCCAGCCGTTGCCGATCACGACGTGGTCGAGCGCGGGGCTGAACGTGAGCGAGCCGCTCAGGGGGCTCGCCACCGAGGTCACGTTGTCGAACAGCTGCTGGCTGTCGGCGGCGAACGGCGTCATCGCGTAGCCGCCGAGCGTTGCCGGGGGCGAGCCGGTCGCGGGCGAGCCGCTGAACACGACGGCGCCGTCGGCGACCGGCGCCGCGACGAGCGCGGTGGCGAGCGCCGCGAGGATCGCACCCGGCATCCTGCCGAACCTGATCCGCATCCTGTCTCCTTCCGTGGAGGGTCCCGTGCGACCCGTTGGCGCGCGAGGGTAGAGCGTCCACGCCGGGATGGACGCGGGCGTGGACGAATGTCTCAGAGGGCGGGCGTGTGCCCGATTCGCTCGGGGTGGCACTCGAGCCAGGCGAGCAGGTCGCCTGCCGGCATCGGGCGGCAGACGTGGAAGCCCTGGGCCTGCGCGCAGCCGTAGCGCTCGAGGAGCTGCCAGGCCTCGCGGTCTTCGACGCCCTCGGCGACGGCCTCGAGCCCGAGCCCCACGGCGAGCTTGACCGTCGACTGGACGATCACCTGGTCGTCGAGATCGGTGGCGAGGTTGGTGACGAACGAGCGGTCGATCTTGATCGTGTCGACCGGCAGCCGCTTGAGCAGCGCGAGCGAGGAGTAGCCGGTCCCGAAGTCGTCGATCGAGATCCGCACCCCGGTCTCGTTCAGCCGGCCGAGCACGTCGGCGGTGCGGTCCGGATCGGAGATCAGGCAGCTTTCGGTCACCTCGACCTCGAGGAGCTCGGGCGGGAGGCCCTCCTCGTCGAGGGCGAGCGCGATGTCGTTGGGGAGGGTCACGTCGAGCAGGCTTCGCGGAGAGAGGTTGACCGCGACCGGGAAGGTCAGGCCGGCATCTCGCCACTGGACGCACTGGCGGGCCGCCTCGCGCACGACGCACAGCGTCAGCGAGCGCACGACCTCGCTGCGCTCGGCCAGCTCGATGAAGTCGGCCGGCATCAGCAGGCCGCGGGTCGGGTGGTTCCAGCGCACGAGCGCCTCGGCGCCGATCACGCGGCCGTCGTGAACCGAGACCTTGGGCTGGAAGTGCAGGACGAGCTCGCCGCGGCCGACGCCCTCGCGGAGCTCCTGGAGGAGGCGGAGGTTGTCGGGGCGGTTCGGGTCGCGGTCGGTGTGGTAGCGCTCGTAGCCCGAGCCTGCCGACTTGGCCAGGTACATGGCGACGTCGGCGCGCTGGATCAGCTTCTCGGCGTCGGTGCCGTCGTCGGGGGAGCGGGCGATGCCGATGCTCGCGCCGACGTTGAGCCACAGGTCGCACAGCTCGAACGGCGTCCTGAGGGCGTCGGAGATCCGCTCGGCCAGCACTTCGGGGGAGACCGACTGGGACTTGTCGGTCGAGACGAGCACGCCGAACTCGTCGCCGCCGAGGCGCGCGATCAGATCGGCCTGGCGCAGCGCGCGGCGCAGCCGCTCGGAGATCGAGCGCAGGAGCTCGTCGCCGCGGCCGTGACCGAGCGTGTCGTTGACGTCCTTGAAGCTGTCGAGGTCGAGGACCATCACGACGATGCTCTGGCGGGTGTGCTGGGCGAGGGTGAGCGCCTGCTCGACCCGCGCGCGGAAGAGGACGCGGTTGGGCAGCCCGGTGAGGGCGTCGTGCATCGCGGCGTGCTCGGCTCCGAGCGCGATCCGGGCGCTGTAGAAGACGCCCAGGAAGGGGAGCAGCAGCAGCGGGACGAGCAACAGCGAGTGCTCGGCGACGATCGGGACGACCGGCGAGAAGCCGAGCATCACGCCCTCGACCGGCAGCCACACTCCGAGGCCTTCGATCAGGTGGCGGAAGATGCCCGCGCCGGTGGCGAGCGCGACGACCGTGCCGGTGAGCACGTAGTTGACGCCGAGGTAGGCCAGGGCGCCGGCGACCGCGCCGGGGATCTCGCCCGTCGTGACGAGGCCGGTCGAGCCGCCAAGGTGCTGGTAGACGAGGCCCGCGAGCCCCACGGTGAGCGCGTGCTGGGCGGCGTTGAAGGCCGTCTTCATCGGCGGCCGGCGGTCGGTGAAACCCTTGACCACGGCCGCGCTCGAGAGCGCGACCATCGCGGGGCCGGGCCCGTAGCGGATCGCCGCCGCGTACGCGAACATCGAGGAGGCGCTGAGCAGGAGATCATCGTTGCGCGAGGGGAAGCGCAGGACGAACAGCTCGCCGGCCACCACCAGCGCGACATAGACCAAGTAGGCGGCCGGCGGATGGGCGAGCAGGTGGAAGCCGCCCGAGTGGGCGATCACGGCCGCGAACGCGGCGGCGAGGACGATCACCACGAAGGCGAACCGGTGCGCCGGGTCGATCACGCGGCGCGGCGGGTGGCGCTGCTCGCCGGAGGGCGGGCCAGTGTCGGCGTGGGTCGTCTCGGGGTGGGGGGCCGGCGTGAGGGCCGGCGCGGTCTCGGCGTGGGGGGCCGGCGCGAGGTCGGGCTGGGGGGCCGGCGCGGTCTCGGCGTGGGGGTCTGCGACGGGTCCCGTCATCTCTCCGGATATCGGACGGCTGCCCCCCTTGCTGTAGCGATTGTCCGCGCGCATGCGGGTTTGCAACGGATGTCAGGGGTCCGGCACCTGCGCGGCTAGACCATCCGTCCATGCCGGGCTCCAAAGGGCTACGGATCTTCCGGTGGGGGCCGATTAGGTGGAGCACGCGCTGAATAAACGGTGCTTCGACACACCTTTTTCCGAATGATCCTGACCCAGCCCCTCCGCAGTCGCTTCACCGCCCTCGGCCTGTTCGTGGTGATGGCCGTCGCGAGCCTCGCGCTCGTGATCGGGACGGGCCGCGGGGCGCTCGCTCAGCGGGTCACGCCGAGCTCCGGTGGTGCGCCGGTCGCTTCGCAGGCCGGAGCAGGCGCGCACGGTGTGCTCGGGCCGGGTCTGGCTGCGCTTGCGCGCCGCCACCCGCTGCGCTCCGTCTCGGTGATCGTGCAGGTGCGCGGCCAGGGCGCCGCGGCCCGGCACGACGTGCTTGCGGCCGGAGGCTCGATGCAGGCGCAGCTGCCCCTGATCGGCGGCTTTGCGGCTCGGCTCCCGGCCGGGGCCGCGGCCGGTCTCGCGGGGGACCCGGGGGTCCGGGTCGTGTCGCTGAACGCGGAGGTCCAGGGGACCTCGTTGCCGGCCGGCACGCTCGGCAACGCGATCTCGAACCTCGTCACCTCCTATGACTCCGCCGTCGACGCCCCGGCAGGGTGGCTCGTGGGCGCCACCGGCTCCGGCGTCGGGGTGGCGGTGATCGACACGGGGATCGCCGGGAACCTGCCGGACTTCCAGGTCTCTGCCAACAACAGCGCCTCGCGCGTGGTCGCCTCAGCCGTCGTCAACCCGATGGCGCAGGACGCAAACGACACCTACGGGCACGGTACGCATGTCGCCGGGATCATCGCCGGGAACGGCTGGGACCGCGGAACGAGCGATCCGCTCGACGGCAAGTACATCGGCGTCGCCCCGCAGGCGAACCTGATCTCGATCAAGGCCGACGATGGCAACGGCAACACCACCGTCCTCGACCTGATCGACGGCCTGCAGTTCGCGGTCGACCACCAGTCTCAGTTCAACATCCGCGTTGTGAACCTGTCGGTCCGCTCGACCGTCGCGCAGTCCTACACGACCGATCCGCTCGACGCCGCCGTCGAGCAGGCGTGGCTGAAGGGGATCGTCGTCGTCGCCGCCGCCGGCAACCTCGGGAGCAGCAGTGACGCGGTCAACTACGCGCCCGCCAACGACCCGTACGCGATCACGGTCGGCGCGGTCGACGACGAGGGCACGCGCACCCCGAATGACGACGTGCTGGCGAGCTGGTCGAGCCACGGCGTCACGCAGGACGGCTTCGCCAAGCCCGACGTGCTCGCGCCCGGCGCGCACATCGTCTCGACGCTGGCGCCCGGCTCGGACTTCGCGACCCTCTGCCCGAGCTGCATCACCGACGGTTCCTACTTCAAGGCCGGCGGCACCTCGATGGCAGCCGCCGTCGTCTCGGGCGCGGTTGCCGACATCCTCTCGATTCACCCGAACTGGACTCCCGATCAGGTCAAGGGAACGCTGATCGCGACCGCCCGGAACGTGCCGAACGCTGGTCCGGGCGCGGGCGAGATCGATGTCTTCAAGAGCATCTGGCGCGTGAGCCCGGCCGGCGTCGCCAACCAGAATCTGACGCCGAACCAGTACGTCGACCCGGCGACCGGCAACATCATCGACCAGACCGGGTCGTGGGCTACGGGCTCGTGGGGCACGGGTTCCTGGGGCACCGGCTCGTGGGCGACCGGCTCGTGGTCGGCTGCGACCGGCAACTACGTCGCGCCGTGGGATCCCCAGACGAGCTACACGGGCGCGCCGCTCAACCCGGCCGGATTCACCCCGGTCCCGCCCGACTGCGTCCAGCTTCAGCGCACGAACTGGAGCACGGGCTCCTGGGCCACCGGCTCGTGGAGCAGCGATCAGCTGAACAGCGCCCTGGCCGCCTGCCAGGCCGCCGCGAGCCAGGCCGGCACGTGGGGCACCGGTTCCTGGGGCACGGGCTCATGGGGAACGGGTTCCTGGGGCACCGGCTCCTGGGGCACGGGCTCGTGGGGCACCGGCTCGTGGAGCACGGGCAGCTGGTCGACCGGTTCGTGGTCGACGAGCTGGTCCTACTGAGTCGCTGCGGCCACGCCTGCAACAGCGGGCGATGACTGTCTCGGCTGCATTGTCCGGCGGTGACAAGCAGCGCGCGCATCTTCGGTGAGCGTTGGCGCTTGCGCCTTTGAGTGCTAAACACCGAACGCTGGGTCGATGCTCCCGACGATCGGAGCCACGAACCGGGACGAGCGGCCCTCGGGAGGAGAGTCGAAGTGCTTGGGCAGAGGATCAGATGTGTGCGCGCGGTGCTGCCGGCAGTGGTCGCGTGTCTGGCGCTGATCGTGGCGCCCAGCGCGCTTGCGCGAGCTGGCGGCTATCCGGTGATCCATGTGCTCTCGACGCGGGCGGATCTCGTTTCGGGCGGGCAGGCGCTCGTGTCGGTGGCGCTGCCGAAGGGCGCCAGACCTCGGCAGGTCACGATGTGGCTGAATGGAAGGCGCGTGACGCGCGAGTTCGCGCTGCGGTCCAACGGCGTCTACGAAGGACTGCTGAGCGGCCTGCGGGTCGGCCGGAACGTGCTGGCGTCGGTGCTGCCCGGCGGTCACGGCGCCCAGATCACGATCACCGACCACCCGCTGTCGGGGCCGGTGTTCGCCGGGCCGCAGCCGGAGCCCTGGACGTGCGAGCCCGGCGCGGTCAACAAGACGACCTGCTTCAAGCCGGTCGCCTACAGCTACTGGTACCTGCCTCAGAACGGAACCGGGCTGCAGCCCTACGACCCGGCGTCGCCACCGTCCGACGTGGCGATGACCACTACCGACGAGGGCGTCACGGTCCCGTTCATCGTCCGCCAGGAGATCGCCTATCAGGATCGCGATCAGGTGATGATCCAGGCGCTGTGGCAGCCCGGCAAACCGTGGAAGCCGTGGGCGGCGCAGCGACAGTGGAACCACAAGCTGTTCGTGATGGGAGGCGTCATCTGCCACGGCACCTACGGCTACACCCCGAGCTATTGGGGCGGGGGCAACCTCGTGGAATACAGTCCTGGAGCGGGCATGCCGTCGGACGACATCTCGGTGGTGGCGCTCGGGATGGGGTTCATCGACATGTCGACGTCGCTGGCCAACTCCGGGGTCGACTGCAACCCGGCGCTGCAGGCCGAGTCGCTGCACATGGCCAAGGAGCACATCGTCGATCAGTACGGGCCGATCGCGTTCACGATGGCGTACGGCTGCTCGGGCGGGTCGCTGATGATCCAGTGGGTGGCCAACGCCTACCCGGGGCTGTTCCAGGGGCTGATCCCCGAGTGCGCGTTCCCGGACGCCGGCTCGGCCGCCCAGCAGATCGTCGACTACGAGGCGCTCGGCAACTACTTCACCGCGCAGACGAACGCCAACGCGCTTTCGTGGACACAGGTGCAGGAAGCCGAGGTCGAGGGCACCGGTGTGGAGGGCTTCTCGATCTCCAACTTCGACGCTACCGAGAGCGCCTCGGCGTTCTTCCCGTTCGCGCTGCCGACGAACTGCGAGGACTACGACGGCTATGACACCAACGAGTCCTACGTGCCGCCGTCGATTCGATACAACGCGCAGACCAACCCGGGCGGCGTGCGCTGCGGGCTGCTCGACTGGAACATCAACCTGTTGGGCCGCCAGCCGGCCAGCGAGTGGAGCGCCGCTGAGCGGGCGGCCGGCCACGGGTTCGCGGCGGTCCCGATCGACAACGTCGGCGTCCAATACGGTCTCGACGCCTTGGAGAATGGTGAGATCACCCCCGCCCAGTTCGCCGACCTGAACGCCCAGGTGGGTGGCTTCAATGTCGACTGGCAGCCGGTGGCGCAGCGGATCCCGGCCGACGAGCCGGCGCTCGGCTACGCGTACCGAACCGGCTTCATCAACCAGGCCAACAACCTGAATCAGGTCGCGATCCTCGACCTGATGGGGCCCAACGACCCCGGCCTCGCGCACGACACCTTCCGCGAGTTCGCACTCCAAGCCAGGCTGCAGCGCGACTTCGGCACCAGCGCCAACCTCGTGTTCTGGCAGGGACCAGAGACGCTGTACGGCGACGTGGATTACGCGTCGCAGTCGGTGCGGGCGATGGACCGCTGCCTCGACGCGGTCTACGCCGACCACAGCCACCGCTCGTTGCCGGCCAAGATCATCCACGACAAGCCGGCCGACATCCACGACCAGTGCACGAACGGCGCCGGCACCGTCGTCCTGAACACGCTCTGCCCGCGCTCGATCGTGCCCGTCTACGGAACCCCGCGCACCGTGGCCGGCGAGCCGATCGCAACAGATCAGAACTCCTGCCAGCTCGTGCCGCTGAGGCGCTCGAGCTACAAGGTCACGTTCACCGCTGCGGAGTGGGCCGAGCTGCAGCGAGCGTTCCCGACCGGGGTGTGCGACTACTCGGTTCCCGGGCACGCGCAGCAGCCGACCGTGCCGTGGCTGACCTACCAGACGGCGTCGGGCCGGGTGATCTACGGCGGGCGACCCCTGCCCGCCGCGCCCGCTTCGCGCAGTTGCATGGTGACGCGGCGACGACCATGGACCTGTCGTTCCCGGCGGCGGCGCTAGTGCTCGTGAGTGCGCAGATCTGGACACGGACGGGGCGCAAGCTCGCTCGGCTCGCTGCGCTGGCGGTGGTCATGGCCGCCGCGTTTTCGGCCGCCGCCATGTTTGCGGCCGCCCCCGCCCTGGCGGCGACCCAGCACGGGTTCATCGCGACGCGTGACGGGACGATGCTGCGCTACAGCCTCGATTTGCCCGCGGGACCAGGGCCGTTTCCGGTGCTGATCAACTACGAGGGCTACGCCGCCGGAGCGACACCGGGCGACAACGGTGTCTCGGCCTATGAGCCGCGGCTGCTGGCGCGCGGATACGCCGTGATGGGAGTCCAGGTCCGCGGGACCGGCTGCTCTCAGGGGAACTTCGACGTGTTCCTGCCGGACCTCGGCCAGGACGGCTACGACGCCGTCGAGTGGGCCGCCCGCCAGCCGTGGTCGAACGGCCACGTGGGGATGATCGGCGTCAGCTTCGGCGGGATCACGCAGCTCGCGACGGCCGCCGACCGGCCACCGCATCTCGACGCGATCGCCCCCTCTTCGGCGACCTCGGACTACTACCGAGACGTCGTCTACCCAGGTGGGGTGTTCGAGTACGACTTCCCGTTCATCTGGACCGAGCTCCAGAAGGGGGAGTACGCGACGGCGGTTCAGGACGACCCGGACCCCGAGTGCGCCGCGCTGTACGCCGAGCACGAGCCCGGCAACCTGCAGAAGTACTTCATCCCGACGGTCGTGCTCCAGCACCCGTTCGACGACAGCTTCTACACGAGCAGGCAGCCGAACCTGACCTTCCACGACATCGCGGTGCCGACGCTGATGTTCAACCAGTGGCAGGACGAACAGCTCCCGGCCCGGATCTTCGAATCGCTCGGGATGTTCTCGCACCCCGACCAGGTGTGGGCCAACTACAGCAACGGCAACCACGGCCGCGACTACTACTCCCCCAGCGATCAGCAGCTGACGCTCGATTTCCTCGATCACTTCGTGCGTGGGGTCCCGAATCGCTTCGCCTCGGGCGTGCCGCACCTGATGATCGACGTGGAGACCGCGATCAGTCGAAACGGGCTTGGCAACGAGCCCGCCTGGCGGATCGGCTTTGACTCGATCCGCGACTTCTCGCCGGTGCCATGGGCGCTGTACCTCCAGCCGCACGGGGCCCTTGGCGACAAGCCCGCGCCGGCCGGCTCGGGCGGAGACTCATACCAGTACCCGCTGCCGTCCGCGGACGTGTTCGATCCCTCGCCCGCCACGGTCTCGACCGGGCAGGAGCTGTGGAAGATCCCGCCCGCGCCGGGCGGCGTGCTCGCCTACACGAGCGGCCCGCTGACTCGCGACGCCGTGGTGGCCGGTCCCTCGAGCCTCGATCTCTGGCTCGCTTCGACCGCGACCGACACCGACATCCAGGTCACGGTCTCCGAGGTCCGGCCCGACGGGCAGGAGGTCTACATCCAGCGGGGGTGGCTGCGTGCCTCTCACCGCAAGCTCGACCCGCTCCTGTCGACCGTGCTGCGGCCCTATCCGACCGACCAGCAGTCCGACGCGCAGCCCCTCACCCCGGGACAGCCGACCCTGCTGCGCGTGCCGATCTTCCCGTTCGCGTACACGTTCCGCAAAGGCTCGCGGATCCGCGTGATCGTCGACGCTCCGACCAGCCACACCGGCTTCTGGGCGTTCGACCCGATCGCCACCAACGCGACCAACACGATCCTGCACGACCGAGCGCACCAGTCGCGGATCGTGCTCGGGCTGCTAGGGGGCGAGACCGCGCACGCGCCGCTTCCTGCCTGCGACACGCTGCGCAACGAGCCCTGTCGGCAGAACCCGTGGCCGACGATGACGTCGACGCCACTGATGGTTCCGCAGGGCACCGCGCGCGCGATCTGCGCCAGCCCGTCGGGCACGCTCAGCGGCCGCCAGATCGGCCCGCTCGCGCTCGGCCTGACCCGCTCCCAGGCCCGCCGAGCGCTCCCGCGCTACCGGGTGATGCGCGATGGGTTCGACGACTTCTGCCTCGCCGGCGGCCCCGGAATCAGGGTCGGCTACCCGACCGCGCGGCTGCTGCACTCGCTGGGTCGCGCGGCTCGCCGTCACCTAGCCGACCGGATCGTGATCGCGCTGACCGCCAATCGCACATACGCGCTGAACGGCGTTCGCCCCGGCACCAGCCTCGGGGCGGCCAAGCGGCACCTCCACCTCGGGCGCAGACTGCGGATCGGCCGCAACGACTGGTATCTGATCAGACGACGCGCAGCGACGGGCGTGCTCAAGGTCCGCCACGGCCTCGTGCTCGAGGTCGGGCTCGCGAACCCGGCGCTGACAGCCACTCGGTCCGACCAGCGGGCCCTGTTCGACAGCTGGCTCTACGTCTAGCTGCCCACCGGTGCTCCTGGGCTGAGGCCGGCCGCACCGACGCGGCATGCACGTCCAGCCCAACCGATACGTTCCTACTCGTACAGTCACTCATGGTCGGCGACCTCCGTATGTGGCTCTACCGGGCCCACCCCGGCAAC
>Ga0070739_10003349_pt1 | contig 20078 bp, 20 predicted proteins | sample Coa_R1_7_FD_66445 | JGI IMG/M metagenome (GOLD analysis project Ga0070739, IMG submission 66445) | Surface soil microbial communities from Centralia Pennsylvania, which are recovering from an underground coalmine fire - Coalmine... | ecosystem: Environmental > Terrestrial > Soil > Unclassified ... | reverse complement strand
GCCTACTTCCACCAGAGCGACTCCTTCGCCATGATCCGCGGCGGCCACATCGACGTGAGCCTGCTCGGCGCCTACCAGGTCGCCGAGAACGGCGACCTGGCCAACTGGGTCGTGCCGGGCGAGCGCATTCCGCGGGTGGGCGGGGCGATGGACCTCGCGGCGGGGGCGCGGCGCGTGATCGTGATGATGACCCACGTCACCCGGCGAGGCGAGCCGAAGCTGCTCCGCCGCTGCACGCTGCCGCTGACCGGCCTGGCCTGTGTCGACCTGGTCGTCACCGACCTGGCGGTCGTCGAGGTGACGCCGGACGGGTTCTTGCTCCGCGAGGTGGCGCCGGGCTGGACGCCGGACGAGGTGTGCGCGCGGACGGGCGCCGACCTGCGGATCAGCCCTACCCTGTGCGAGATACCGGTCGAGCAACTGAGCGGGAGGCCTGCATGAGCGCCGCGCCCGGTGGCCGCGCCCTCCGCGGCATCGACATCCACACCCACGTGCCGCACCGCAAGAAGGACCCGCGCGCCGAGGAGAAGCAGCGCTACTTCCGCAGCCCCACCCTGGGCATGACAATCGAGGACATGGCCGAGCTGTACCGCCGCCTGGAGATGATGGCGGTCATCTTCGACATCGACAAGGAGACCAGCTCCGACGATCCGTTCGAGGGCAACGACTACGTTGCCGAGGTGATGCAGCGCTATCCCGACGTGTTCATCGGCTGGGCCAGCGTGGACCCCTGGAAGGGGCGCGCGGCGGTGAAGGAGCTGGAGCGCGCCGTTACGCAGCTCGGCCTGCGCGGCCTGAAGGTCCACCCGATCACCCAGCGCTTCTTCCCCAGCGACGAGCGCTTCTACCCGCTCTGGGACAAGGCCCAGGAGCTGGGCATCCCGGTGATCATGCACACCGGCCACACGGGCATCGGCGCCGGCACGCCCGGCGGCACGGGCCTGAAGCTGAAGTACAGCCGGCCGATCCCCTACATCGACGACGTCGCGGCCGACTTCCCCCACCTCACGATCATCGGCGCCCACCCGTCCTGGCCCTGGCAGGAGGAGATGCTGTCCGTCTGCCTGCACAAGGCGAACGTCTACATCGACCTGTCGGGCTGGTCGCCCAAGTACTTCTCCCCCTCGCTGATCCAGTACGCCAACACCCTGCTGCAGGACAAGGTGCTGTTCGGCTCGGACTTCCCGGTGATCAGCCCCGAGCGCTGGCTGAAGGACTTCGCGGAGGCCGACTTCCGCGACGAGGTGCGGCCGAAGATCATGCTGGAAAACGCGCGCAAGCTGCTCAAGCTGGGCGCCTGAGCGGGAGCCGGCGATGGACAAGGTCTATCCCTCGCCCGAGGCCGCCGTCGCCGACGTGCCCGAGGGCGCCACGGTGCTCATCGGCGGCTTCGGCACCGCCGGCGTGCCCGAGGCGCTCGTCCGCGCGCTCGCCGCGACCGGCGTGGGCGGGCTCACCCTCGTCAGCAACGGCACCGGCCAGGGCCAGAGCGGACTGGGCGAGCTGTTCCGCAACCGGCAGGTGCGCCGCGTGGTGGTCTCGTTCCCGGCGCCGGGCGGCACGCCGGAATTCGAGGCCCAGTACCTGGCCGGCGAGGTGGTCCTCGAGCTGGTGCCACAGGGCACCCTGGCCGAGCGCATCCGGGCGGGCGGCGCCGGCATCGCCGCCTTCTACACGCCGACCGCCGTCGGCACGCCGCTGGCCGAGGGCAAGGAGCAGCGCGACTTCGACGGCCGCACCTACCTGCTCGAGCAGGCCATCCGCGCCGACTTCGCCCTGATCCGCGGCTACCGCGCCGATCCCTGGGGCAACGTCGTCTACCGCAAGACCGGCCGCAACTTCAATCCGATGATGGCGATGGCGGCACGGGTCACCGTGGTCGAGGTCGAGGAGATCGTCCCCGTCGGCCGGCTGGACCCGGAGACCATTGCCACGCCGAGCATCTTCGTCCACCGCGTGGTACTCGCGCCGCGGCAACGCTGATGGATCGTCTGCGTTGATCTGCGCTGCGCGGGCAACCGCCAGCGCAGCGCAGATTATGCTCGACTGACTCCGAAGAGGAGGAGCGATGGCAGAAGGCACGATACTGGTCGTCGACGACAGCCCCCTGGCGACCAAGATCATGTCTACGCTGTTCGCGCGCGAGGGCTATCACGTCCTGACGGCAGAGAGCGGCGAGCAGGCGCTGGAGCAGCTCGGCCGCACCACGCCGGACCTGGTCGTCACGGACATCATGATGCCGGGCATGGACGGCTACGAACTGTGCCACCAGATCCGCGCCCGCCCGAGCCTACGCGGCGTGCCGGTCCTGGCAATCACGACCGTGACGGAGCTCGAGGCCAAGCTTCGCGGCTTCGAAGTCGGGGTCGACGACTTCGTCCCGAAGAACACGCCCGCCCAGGAGCTGCTGGCGCGCGTGGAGGCGCTGCTCGCGCGGCGCGGGCGCTGGGAGAGCCCCCCACCGGCGCCCGCGCCGCTCCCGCCGCAGGCGCCGCCCCGCGCCGGCCGCATCGTCCTGTTCTTCAGCCTGAAGGGAGGCTCTGGCCGGACGACCCTGGCGGCGAACACGGCCCTCCTGCTCGCCCGCGACGGCGAGGAGACCGTGGGGCTGCTCGACCTCGCCCTCGAGCAGGGCGCGGCGGAGCTGCTGCTCGACGTCGTGCCGCGCGTCGACCTGGGCACGCTGGCCGGCGACGAGGTCGATCCGGCCGCCGTCACGCCCGAGGAGGTACGCCGCCTGGTCGTCGTCCACCCGGGCGGCGTGGCGCTGTTCGCGGCGCCGCGCTACCCCGAGGACGCCGAGCGGGTCTCTCCCGACCTGTCGCTGGCCACGCTGCGGGCGATGGCCGGTGCCTTTCCCTACGTGGTCGTGGACACGCCGTGCAGCTTCAACGAGCACGTCCTGCGCGCGCTCGAGATCGCCGACCTGGTCGTCGTGGTGGCCACGAGCGACCTGGCGGGCGCGAAGGCCATGAGCACGACGCTGCGGATCTTCCAGGAGCTGCACGTGCCCGACGAGCGAATGCTAGTCGTCCTCAACGCGCCGCACGGCCAGGCCGGCATCAGCCGCGAGGGGCTCGAGCGGGCGATCCGGCTGCCGGTCCACGTGGCAGTCCCGTACGATCCCGCCTTCAGCCAGGCGCTGAACACCGGCCAGCCGCACGTGCTGCGCCGCGAGCGGCGCCCCACCGCCTCGCAGGCGGCCCTCGCCGAGCTGGCGAGCAAGGTGGCCGACCGGCTCGGCGTCGTCGGCCAGCGGACCCGCGCCGGGTGACGAGCGGTGGCTTGGTACGCGACCGTGAGCGCCCGCGCCTGCCATCCCCGCGAGCAGGTTACCTAAGATGGTCGCGATCGAGCCGCGCCGGGCGGCGGCCGACAGTTGACCGGTCCGCGCGGGGGTGCGTCCGCTGGCGGACGCTCGGAGGAGAGAGCATGCAGCAGGTAACCGATCGGGTCGAGCGAGTCGCCACCTCGCGCTGGGTCGCCTTCGAGGCGGCCGACGGGCCGGCGGTGCGGGCCGCGCGCCTGAGCCGGGAGGTCGGCGATGCCTTCGAGGCGCTGTTCGGCCCGTGGGAAGCGCAGCTCGAAGCGTCGCTGCGCCGCCTCGCCGCGCTGCAGGCCCGACTCGACGCCGAGGCGCGCCGCCTGAGCGGGCTGGAGCGCGAGCTCGCGCGCGCACGGCCGGTGCCGGCCGCCTGAAGTCCGCCGACGCTATGAACCACGCACCGGAGACGGTGCTCCTCGACGCGGCGCTGGACTCCTGCGAGACGCGGCTCCGCGCCACGATCGAGCACCTGGTAGCGCTGCAGACGACCCTGGACGGCGAGATCGATCGCCTGGGCGACCTGGAGCGTGCGGTGGCGGACCTGCCGGCGGAGAGCCTGGCACCGTCGGCCCCGGGCATGGGCGCTCCAGCGGCCGAGCCCCTCCCCTGCTCGCCGCACAGCCTGCTGCCGGCGGCTAACGTGGCGTACGGCCAGCCGCTCGCGCGCGAGGCCCTCAACCGCTCGCCGCACGGCCTGTCGCCGGCGATCGAGTGCCGGCCGGCGCGCGCGCCGGCCGGCACAGCCCCGCTCGCGCTGGCGGCCCGCTCGAGCGAGATCGGCCCCAGCGGGCCAAGCGGCGCCAGCGGCGCGGCGCGCGCGCCACAGCTCGTGCTTCCCCTGCCGCGTCTGCGCGTCGCGCGCCGGGCCTGGCTGGCACTAGCTGCGGTAGCCCTGGCCGCGAGCATCGGGGCCGTCGTAACGCTCGGCCGCGGTGGCGCCCCGCGCGACACGGGTCTGCTCCTCGTGGCCGACGAGCCGACGCTGGTGCGCCTGAGCGGCACGGTCCGCCTCTGGCGTGCTGACACGGACTGGATGACCGTCGAGAGCGCGACGGCCGTGCGGCCCGGCGACCGCGTGCGGACCGAGGCGGACGGCTATGCGGCCGTGACCTGGCCCAGCGGGGCGGCGGCTGCGCTCGACCCGGACGGCGCCCTCACGATCGCCCCGCCCGCGCCCGATGGGACAGTGCGCGTCGAGCTGGGCGCGGGCGCCGCCTGGCTCGACGGCGGCCACGAGCCCGGCTCGCGGCCGGTCGAGGCGCTCACCGCCGAGGGCGCGCGGGTCGCCGGGCCGCGCTTCCAGCTCCGCCGCGACGCCGCCGGGCGGCTCCTCGTGTCGAGCACCGACCAGCCGGTGGCGGTCGGCGCGCGGGGCACGCGACAAGAGGTGCCGCCCGGCAGCAGCAGCGAGGTGCTGCCGGGCCAGCGGCCCGCCCTCGCTCGCCCCGTGACCCTCGTCCCCGCGCTCGCCATCACGGTCGACGGGCCGCCGGCCTGGGTCGTGGTCGACCGCCTCGGCCGCGGCGTCGGCGCGCCGCCCGGCGGCGGCCCCTGGCTCGACCAGGTCCCGGCCGCGCGCGGCCCGCTGCCGCGCCCCAACGGCGCGAGCGTGGTAGTGCCCGATCCGCAGGGGGACCTCCGGCTCGTGATGTGGGCCGACGACAGCCCGCGAGACTACGCGGTCGCCGCCTGGAGCACGAGCGGACAGGCCCTCTACGGGGGAGAACCGCCCGCCGAGGACGCTGGCGCGCTGCACCTGCAGGGCTCGATCCCGGCCGGCGGCGCCGTGACGGTGACTCTGGCCGTGCGCGACCGCGGCGTCGCCGTGGCCGGCCCCGTCCACGGCCTGGACGCCGTCCCGTCCTGGCTCCGCCTGGCCGCCGGCAGCGCGGCGGCCGCCTCCCGCCTGGCGAGCGTCCCGCCCGAGCTGCCCCGGGCGAGCGCGGCTGCACCGCCTGCTCCCCCAGCGCCGCCGGAACTTTCGTCGAGCGCGCCCGCTGCCCTGCCGCTGCCGCCGCAGGCACCGGCGCAGGCGGCCGAACCCACCGCCACGGCTGTGCCGAGCGTCCCCTCGCCGGCTCCGACCGATCCGGTTGCGGCCGCCGCCGCGTCGGCGGCGGCCGATTCGACGCCGCCCGAGCCGAGCGCGGCCGCATCACCGGAGCCCGCCGACCTGGCCGACGCCTCGGAACCCGAGGACGCCGCTGCGAGCGTCGAGCCGGCGCCCGTCGCGTCGCGCGATGGCGCCGCGCTGCAGATCGGCGGTCCGCTGCCCGATCCCAACGCCCCAGCCGCCCTACCCACGCCGACGCCGACGCCGCGACGCTCGCCCACGCCAGACCCTGAGACGCTGCCGCTTGTGACGGCGCCCAACTTCGTCAGCACCATCACCGTCGGCAACGCGCGGGCGGCGACCGCGACGATCTCTCTGACTACGACCGTGATGCCGCTCGCCAGCGCGGTCCGCGCGACGCCGACGGTGGACCTACGCTTGTTCGCCTCCCCGACGCCGTTCCTGCCAGACATCCTGCCGTCGCCCACGCCGCCACCGATCGTGATCACTGTGGTGCTGCCGCGCACGACGCCGGTGCCGACCGCGATCACGCTGCGCGGCTTCCCGACCTTGCCGGCCACGCTCACCCCGGCGATCGTTGGCACCCCGGGCCCCTCCTCACCGCCCGCCGCTCGTCCGCGCTAGCAACCTCGAAGGAAGCGGTACAGGTCGAGCAGCGCGGGCGCGAGGCGCGTCCAGTCGTAGCGCTCCTCCACCAGGGCGCGGGCGCGCGCCGCGAGGCGGGCGGCCAGGGCCGGGTCGTCGAGCAGGCGCAGGACGGCCTGGGCGAACGCCGCGGGCGAATCGGCGCGCAGTGCGTGCTCGCCCGCCACGGCCGCCACGCCCTCCAGTCCGATGCCCGTCGAGACCACCGGCACGCCGGCGGCCATCGCCTCTAGCACCTTGAGGCGCACGCCGCTGCCCATCCGCATCGGCACCACGTAGACGGTCGCGGCGGCGAGGTAGGGCCGCACGTCCGGCACGGCGCCGGTCACCTCTAGCCCCGGCGCGCGGCGAGCGGCCGCCAGCAGCCGCGCGTCCGGCGACTTCCCGACGATCAGGCAGCGCAGGTCTGGCCGCGCTGCGCGCAGCCGTGGCCAGATCACTGCGGCGAACCAGAGCATCGCGTCGACGTTCGGGCGGTAGTCCATCGTGCCCGTGAACAGCAGCGTCGGCGGCGCCGCGGGCGCGGTCGACGGCTCGCGGTAGGCGAACGCCACCGTGTCCACGCCGTTGGGCAGCACGACCAGCCGCGCGCCCGGCGCCAGCCGCCGGAGGAGGCGCGCGTCGGCGTCCGAGACCGCGATCACCGCGTCCGCTTCGCGGCAGACCCGCCCTTCGTAGGCGCGCAGGCGCCGCCACTGGAGCGCCGAGTACAGCGCCGCGTGCCAGCGGCGGGGCTGGGACAGATCGGTCAGAAAGGCGCGGCGCTGGAGCTGGTACTCCGCGTTCAGGTCGTCGAACACGACGGCCGGCCGGCTGGGCCCGCGCGCCGCCAGGCGGCGATAGGGCATCAGCTCCAGGCTGCTCACCTGAAGAACGTCGTAGCGCTCCACCGCCAGCAGCGCGCGCAGGCGGCGCGCCAGGGCGGGCTGCCAGGCCCGGTGGGCCAGATCCGGCAGCGGCGAGCGCAGGAGAGTCCGCAGTCGCGCGGCGCGGTCGCGGCGCGGCGCCCGAAGCACCTCGACGCGCCGGCACAGCGCCGGCAGCGGCCCGAGATCGCCGTCGCCAGCCGGTGCCTGGTCCAGGCACAGCAAGTCCACGATATGCTCCGCTGCCAGCGCGCGCAGCAGATGGTAGTTGCGGATGCGGGCGCCCTGGTCGAGGGGCCAGGGAAGCTGGGGGGCGAGATAGAGCACCTTCACGCGCCCAGCGCCTCCCGATAGACAGCCAGCGTGGCCGCGGCGGTGCGCTCCCAGGAGTACCGCGCCGCCTGCGCCAGGCCGCGCGCCCGCAAGTCGTCGCGGAGGGCGGGATCGTCCAGCAGGCGGCCGAGCGCCGCGGCGAGCGCCTCCTCGTCGAGCGGCGGCACGAGCAGCGCGGCGTCGCCGAGTACCTCGGGCAGGCAGCTCGCCCGGGCCGCCACGACCGGCGTGCCGGCGGCCATCGCCTCCAGCGGCGGCAGGCCAAAGCCCTCGTAGAGGGAGGGGAAGACAAAGGCGGTAGCGGCCGCGTAGAGCGCGGCGAGATCGTCGGCCGGCACGGGTCCCAGCAGCCGCACCCGCTCGCCCTGCCGCGCCGCCGCGGCGACGACCGGCTCGTCGAGCCAGCCGCGCGGTCCGGCCAGGACGAGCCGAACGGCGGCCGCGGCGGGCAGGCGGGCGAAGGCGCGCAGGAGCGTTGCCAGGTTCTTGCGCGGCTCGAGCGTCCCCACGTAGAGCAGGAAGCGCCCATCCAGTCCGTAGCGGGCGCGCACGTTCTCTACCGTCTCGGCCGTCGGCGGCCCGAGCGGCGTCGGCGCCAGATGCACCACGCGCACCCGCTCTGCTGGCACGCCCAGCAGCTCCTGCACGTCGGCGGCCGTCTGCCGCGAGTCGACGATCACCCGCTGCACCTCGGCCACAACGCGGCGCACCTGGCCGTAGTAGCGGCGGCTGTCCACGGTCAGGATCTCCGGGTAGCGCAGGAAAGCCAGGTCGTGCACGGTGACCACGGCCGGGCAGCGCCGCCGGCGCGGCACGACGAAGTCCGGGCCGTGCAGCAGGTCGATCGGCTCGGTGGCCAGCTCGAGCGGCAGCAGGACCTGCTCCCAGCGGTGGTGGGGCGGCGTCAGCAGGCGCCGCTGGCGCAGCTTGGCCGGCGGCGCCCAGCGCTGCCGCGCGCGGCGGGCGCGGTAGAGCGTGAAGCGATCGCCGGACGCCAGGCGCGGCAGCCAGGCCGCGAGCTGGCGCGTGTACTGGGCGATGCCACCCGCTGTGTAGTCGGCGATCCGAGCGTCGATGCCCACCCGCACGCTAACCCCAGGCCCGCGGCTGCGCCGGACTCGTCTCGTCGATCATTCTTCGCTGCCAGGCGCTCGGAGTCCGTGCGCGGCCGGACGCCGCCCGGCACCTAGCCGATTCTACTCTATGCCGATCGCGCCGCGGTCTCGGCAGCACCGAGGTATAATCCCAGGACAAACGACCAGGGCGCGGAGCAACGCAGTGCAGAACACGTTCACGGCCGTGTTCGAGAAGCACGGCGAGTGGTACATCGGCTACGTCGAGGAGCTACCAGGCGCGAATACCCAGGGCAGCACTCTAGAGGAAGCACGCGAGAACCTGCGCGAAGCTATCGAGCTAGTCCTCCGCGCCAACCGGGAACTGGCCGAGCGTGAACTCGCCAGCAAAGACGTCATCCGTGAGCCGATCACGGTTGAGGTCTAGTGCGAAGGCAGGACCTGCTCCGCTACCTGGAACGACACGGGTGTCTCTTCCTACGAGAAGGCAGCCGGCACACGGTCTACTTCAACCCCGCGAACCGAAAGGCGACGGCCATCCCCAGACACAGCGAAATCGCCGAGCCACTGGCCAGGAAAATCGCCCGGGATCTGGATCTGCCTCCGCCGTGATGGAAACCGTCGGTGAGGCCGTCGAGACGCCAGCTCTGATGCTCGATCCGACGCGCGCCGTCGCCGCCTATGAGGCGCTGGCGGCGCGGGCCGCGCCGCTGCGCGTGCGCTACGCCGTCAAGGCCAACGCGCATCCGGCGCTGCTCGACGCGCTCGCCGCCGCCGGCGCGGACTTCGCCATCTCGTCTTTGCCCGACCTGGAAGCGCTGGCAGCGCTCGGGATCGACGGCCGCCGCGCGAGCAGTGTCAGCCCGGGCCCGCCCGCCTCGCTGCTGCGGCGCTGTCGCGTCCTGGGCGTCGCCCACCTGACCGTCGACAACCCCTGGGAGCTGCGGAAGGCGGCGGTGCTTGTGCCCGGCGCCGCGCTGAGCGTCGCGCTGCGCCTCCCGGCCGCCGGGCGGCTGCGCTACCCGGCGGCGCCGGTCGGCTGCCCACTCGACGACCTCGACGCGCTGCTCGCGGCGGCACGCGGGCTGCCCGTCGAGATCGCCGGCCTGGCCGTCCACGTCGGCTCGCAGTGCGAGCGTCTCGCGTCGTGGCGGGCCGCCGTGGCCCTGGCCGGCGCGGCCTGGCGGCGGCTGCTGGCGGCGGGCCTGCGGCCGCGCGCGCTGAGCCTCGGCGGCGGGCTGCCGGTGGAGTACCGACAGCGCGTGCCGGGCCCGGCGGCCATCCTGAGGACGATCCGCGCGGCGCTGGCGGCCGAGCTGCCGAGCCCGCCGGCGGAGGTCTGGCTCGAGCCCGGCCGCTACCTGGCCGCCGGCGCGGGGATCCTCGCCGCCACCGTGCTCGCCGTCGAGCGGCGGCCGCGCCGCCGGCCACGGCTGCGCCTCGACGTGGGACGGTACCACGGCTTGCCGGAGGCGGCGCTCGGCATTCGCTACCGCTTCCAGGTGCCGGGCGCGCCGGCCGCCGAGCGCTACGTCGTCAGTGGTCCACTCGGCGCGCGCGCCGACCTGCTCGACCCGGACGCCCTGCTGCCCGTCGTCGCGCCGGGCGATCGCCTGTACGTGCTCCAGGCTGGCGCCTACACCGCCTGCCAGACCGCCTACCCGATCGCCGGCGCGCCGCCCACGGTCGTGCTCGCCGACGCCGGTCGGGAGCGGGCGTGCGCGGCCCTGGCCGGCGAATGCACTCCCAGCGCCGGGCACGCTACTCGCGCCCGCGCAGCAGCTTCACGAACTCCGGCTGGGTCATCGACTCGCGGAGGATCGGCCGCGGGTCCCCGCTCGTGAGCAGCGCCTCGCCCATCCGCTTCAGGGCGGTGACGGCGACGCGCGTCCAGGCCGTGCCGTAGCTCACGCGCGCCACGCCCAGCGCGTCCAGCTCCGGCACGGGCGGGGAGTCGGGCGTGGCCAGGATGCTCAGCGGGGCGTGGATCTCGCGCACCAGAGTGCGGATGCCCTCGGCGTCGGGCGGACGGAAGATGAAGATGCAGTCCGCGCCGGCCTCGGCGTAGGCGTTGCCGCGGCGGATAGCGTCGTCGAGCCCGTCGTGGTAGTCGCGCACCGTGCCGAACACGTCGACCCGCGCGTTCAGGAAGAACTCGCTGCCCAGCGCGCGCTTCGCCTCCATGATCGCGCGGATCTTCTCGAGCTGGTAGTCGATCGAGACCAGCGTCATCGGCGCGCCGTGCGGATGGTAGTCGCTGTCCTCAAGGTTCATCCCGGCGACGCCGGCCGCGACGAACTGGCGGACGGTCTCCGCCATGTCGGCCGGGCCGCCGTAGCCCTTCTCGCCGTCGGCGTTGACGGGCACCGACACCGCCGCCGCCATGTCGCGGTAGATCGCGGCGGTGCGCTCGAGGCCCAGCAGCTCTTCGTCGTACAGACCGTAGACGGCCTGCACGCCGCCGCTGGTGCCCTGGATCGCCTCGAAGCCCATCGACTCGAACAGCCGCGTGGACAGCACGTCGTAGGCGCCGGGCATGACGAGGATGCGGGGCGCGCGGATCAGCTCGCGCAGGCGGCGGCTCTTCTCGTTGGCCGCCGCGATGACCTCGGGCGAAAGCGTAGTCATCGCTGGCTCCCTGGCTCTAAATACCGCGACGCTGGCGGCGGGATGGGCGAGCGATCAGGCGTCGATGGTCTGACCGCCGTCGACCACCAGCGCGTGTCCGGTCACGAACGACGCCTCGTCGGAGGCGAGGAACAGCACCCCGTAGGCGATCTCCTCCGGCCGGGCGAGGCGGCCCATGCAGCGGTTGAGCGCCTCGACGCCCGCGCGCCGCGCCGCCGGATCGTCGGCGGCGGCGATGTTCCGGAGCATGCGCGGGGTCTCGGTCGCGCCCGGGCAGATGCAGTTGACGCGGATGTTCGGGCCGTAGTCGATCGCCATCTGGCGCGTCAGCAGGACCACGGCGCCCTTCGAAGCGCAGTAGGCCGCGTAGTGGTCGGTGGCGAGCAGGCCGAAGGTCGAGGCGGTGTTCACGATGTTGCCGCGCCCGCGCCGCTCGAAGTGGGGCAGCGCCGCACGCGAGCCGTGGTAGATGCTGTGCAGGTTCGTGTCGAGCACGAGGTTCCAGTCCTCGTCGCGGAGGTCGCCGACGCGACCGCGCACCCCCGTGCCGGCGTTGTTGAACAGGATGTCGAGGTCGCCGTAGGTCTCCAGCGCGGCAGCGACCATGCGGTCGCACTCGGACCGCCGCGTGACGTCGGCCTGGACGAAGCAGGCGGCGCCGCCCTCGGACTCGATCAGGGCGTCGATGCGCGGCGTGCCAGACTCGCGGATGTCGACGCAGACCACGCGCGCGCCCTCGCGGGCGAACAGGCGGGCGGTAGCGCGGCCGATGCCGCTGTCGGCCCCGGTGACGATCGCCACTTTGTCGCGCAGGCGGCCGCGACCCTCACCTAGCAGGGGATGCTCGTCGGCGCCGGTCGATTGCACGAGCGCTGTCCTTTCTCGGCCCGCGCCGGCAGGCGCCAGACGCCCCCCCGCGGCCGCCAGTCTCCGCAGCCCACGGTAGCACGGCCGGCCAGCGCTCGCAAGTCGAGGCGGTTGGCGTCCACGTGGGCGCCGGCGGCCGGCCGGCGAGCAGGCGTGTGGTATAGTGCCGGCGCTGGCCGCCCGGCCAGCGGACCGTTGGCTACGCGCGACCGCGGGCGAGGGGCAGGAGGGACGAGATGGCAGACAAGCGTGGGCCGCGACGTGGCAGCGGGGGCAGCGGCGGTGGTGGCGGCGGCCGCGGTCGGCCCGGCGGGCAGGGCGGCAGCCGCGGGGGCCGGCCCCCCTGGTCGCCACGCCCGCCGAGCGGCGGCGGCCGGCCGCCGAGTCGCGGCGCCCCGCGCGAGGGCCCGCCGCCCTGGGCCGCCGAGGAGGCGCCGGCGCGCGGCCCGGGCGGTCCGCGCCGCGGCCGCTGGCAGGCCGTCGAGGTCGACTCGATCGCCGAGCTGGCGGAGGCGCTGAACTCGTTGCGCGTCACCCCGGACGAGCTGGTGCACCTCGAGCCGCGGGTGGGCGACCCGGAGCTGATGGACGAGGGCGAAGGCGAGGGCTGGATCGCCCTGGTCTGGGCGCCGTGAGGCGGCAAGGGGACGGGCCGTGGCGCTGCTGATCCGCGCCCAGGAGCTGGAGGGCCGCCTGGATCCGCTGGCCTGCATCGAGGCCACCGAGGCCGGCTACCGCGAGCAGGCGGGCTGGCCACAGTTCTCCCATCCCCGCCAGCGCAACTTTGCCGAGAACCGCCGCCTTACCCTGCACTACGGCGGTGCGCCGGGCCTGGCCGTGGCCGGCGTGTTCGTCCACTACGAGCGCTTCCGCTTCACCGAGGCCGACCAGAGCTACGAGGCGGCGGCGCGGCGGATCTACGTGGCCTTCGACAGCGAGGCCGCGGACGTGCTGGCGATCGTCGTCGGCTCGCTGCCGATCTTCCCGATCGACCGGCCGGGCGTCGACTTCGGGTCCGAGACGGCAATCACCAGCGCGGTCGGGACCCGCCACCTCGCCCGCGAAGACGCGCGGGTGCTGGGCCTGTTTGGCACCGGCCGCCAGGCGCGGCGCCATCTGCTGGCGATGGCGGCGATTCGCCCGCTCGAGGAGGTGCGCGTCTACAGCCGCGACCCGGCCCACCGCGCGGCCTTCTGCGCCGAGATGCAGCCATTCACCACCGCGCGCCTGCGCGCCGTCGACGCGCCGCGGGCCGTGGTCGACGGCGCCGACCTGATCGTCTGCGCGACCGGCTCGAACGTGCCGGTGTTCGACGGCGCCTGGCTGGCGCCCGGCCAACACGTGACGAGCATCGTCGGCAGCAACCAGGAGCTGGTGCGCGAGGGGCTCGTCCGCGCCAAGCGCCGCGAGCTGGACGATGCCACCCTCCGTCGCGCCGACGTCATCGGCGCCACGCTGCGTGCCCAGGCGATCCAGGACGGGCAGGGCGACCTGTACGATCCGGTGGAAGCGGGGATCATCCGCTGGGAGGACGTCCACGACCTGGCGGCGATCGTCGCCGGCACGGCGCCGCGCCGCACGCGCGCCGACCAGGTCACCCTGTTCAAGCAGAACAGCGACCAGGGCGTCGGCTACATGGCCCTGGCCCGCCACGTCTACGATCTGGCCCGCCGCGAGGGCCTCGGCGTCGAGGTGTAAGCTACGGCTGGAGGACTTCCTTCAGCCGCGCGATCGTGGCCGGATCGGCCGCGAACATGTCGTCGATCAGCCGCCGTACCTCGGCGCCGGGCTTCGGGTCGAGGTCGACCTTGGCCTGATGCGCCTTCTCCAGCAGCTCCGGGTCGCGCAGGGCCTGCTCGAAGGCCTGGCGCAGCGCGGCGACGCGCTCGGCCGGCACTTCCGGCGCCACGGCGTAGGGCTTGGAGAAGGCGTTGTAGGCCGTGAGCAGGCGCAAGACGGTGCGGTCCTGGTCGCTGCGCGCGAACTCCTCCGCTAGCGGCACCGCGCCGAGGTCGGGGTTCTTCTCCAGCGCCTGCTGGACGAAGACGACGGCGAAGCCGTTGTCGACCCACGGCTTGACGCTCTCCACCACCGACTCCCAGGGTACGCAGTGCGCCTGGACCTCGCCGGACTCCATCGCCAGGCGGATCGGCGCCGAGCCGCCGTAGCCGGTGATGATCTTGATGTTGGCGTTCAGCACCTTCTGGAGCGCGGCGGGAAAATCGTAGCTGTTCGAGCTCGGCGCCGTGGCGCCGACGATCAGCGGCTCCGGCCGCCCGATCACGTCGGCCAGCGTGCGCACGCCGGTGTCCGCCCGCGCGTAGCAGACGACCGTGGCCACCTGGGTGCTGCCCAGCCACTGGAACTTGCGGAAGTCGTACTCCACGCCCTGGGCGCCGAGGAGCTGGTTGGCCACCAGCCCCTCGGAGGCGGCCAGCACCGTCGTCCCGTCCTTCGGCGCCGCCTTGTACACCAGGTTCGCCGCGACCATCCCGCCGGCGCCGGTGCGATTGTCCACGATGACGCTGGGGTTGCCGGGCAGGTACTTGCCGAGGTACGGCGCGAGCAGGCGAGCGACGATGTCGAACCCGCCGCCGGGCGACAGCCCGACGACGATCGTGACGGTCTTGCCGCTGTAGAAGGCGGCCACCTGCTGCTGGTCGTCGCCGGCTGGCGCCGTCGCGACAGCCGCGCCCGCTGGGATCGTTGGCACGGCCGTCTGCCGGCTGACGTCCGTCGGCCGCCCGCGCGGCTGCCCGCCAGTTGGCGCCATGCCGCGCCCCGCACAGGCGGCGGCGAGCAGCGTCAGCAGCGCTGCTCCTGCCAAAAGACCGCGCAAGCGCGCGGCGCGCCTGGCCATACGACCTCCACTTGAGTGCCTGATTATAGTCCTCTCCGAAACCGTTGCGTCGCGCTCGGCGCCCCGATAGCGTATGCTCGGGCTTGCCCATCGACGTGTTGCCGGAAGACCACGGGAGGCACGAATGTGGAACTGGCCGAGGCTCGCCAGCATTGTATGCGCCGTTCTCGTCGCGGCTGCCACCGTGCACCCGGCGCTGGCCCAGGGCTCGCCGGCAGGCGAGGGGCCGCAACTGGTGCTCCAGGGCGTTGCCGCCGTCCTCGACGTGCCGGTCGAATACCTGCTCGCTCGCCTGCGCGCCGGCGACACACTCGCCACGATCGCCGACCAGCGGGGCATAGGGCGCGAGGCGCTGGTGGTCGGCACGGCGGCCTGGGTAGCAGGGCTCAGCTACCTGCCGCAGCTCATGGGCGCGGTAACGACGGCCGACGTGCGAGACCGGGTAGAGCGGACGCGCGCGGCCCTGACCGAGAATCTCGACCGCCCCTTCCCCAGCGTGCCGCCGGTGCTGCCGCGGGCGCTGCTCGAGGACTCCGCCGAGCTGCTCTACCTGCAGCCGCTGGAGCTGCGGCAGCAGCTAGCCAACGGCCAGCACACCGTGAGCGCGGTCGCGGCCAGCGAGGGACTCAGCCGCGACGACGTGGTCGACTACCTCCTGGAGCGCCTGCAAGCGCGGCTGGCCGACGGCGCCCAGCGCGGCGCGCTCCAGCCGGACGCCGTGGCGCCGATCGTCGCCGCCGCGCGGCCAGCGATCGAGCGCTTCGTGGACACGCCCCTGGCCGCCGCCGGCCCGCCCTGACCGCGGCGCCTGGCGGTCGTCCGTCCCGCCGGGCCCAGAGCCCTGGCCGCTCTCCGGACCGGGTGAACCAGGGAATCAGCCGCGCAGCTCGAGGCGGCGCACGCCGCGCGGGTCGATCTCGTCCAGCAGCGCTAGCTCGCGCGCCGTCGGCTCGGGGAGGCGCGGGCAGTCGGGCGGGACCGCGAGCGGGAAGCCGGTGTTGGCCACGACCGCCTCAGGCGCGGTGGTCGGGAAGAGCGCCTCGACGACGAGGCGGCCGGCGCGGCGCTGGAGCACGCACAGCGGCGTGACGACGCGATCGACGTTGCCGGCGGCGGTGACGAAGTCCAGCCGCTCGACGAACACGCGCGGCGTGTGCTGCGTGCGCCAGAGGATCACCCGCCGCGCGGTGGGCATGATCATCGCCGCCCCACCGCCGCCGGGCAGGCGCACGCGGGGCCGGGCGTGGTCGCCGATCACGGAGTTGTTCGTCCGCCCCTCGGCGTCGATCTGCACGGCGCCGAGGAAAGCCGTGTCGATCCCGCCCCGCACGCAGATGTCGTAGAAATCCTCGTTGTTGAACAGGCTCGCCGACCCACGCGCCAGCTCGGGATCGGTGCTCGACTCGGGCAGGAAGCGGGGCGCGGGGTCGACGCCGCCGCTGACGTTCAGGTAGACCAGGCCCGGGGCGTGCAGGCGCCGCGCCAGGTTGATCGCCACCATCGGCAGCACGGAGTTGACGCCCTGGAACACCACCTCACCGTCGCGGAGCAGCCGCGCCATCGCGACGGCCATCAGCTCGGCGACGCCGTAAGCAGGAGCGCTCACTCCGCGCCGCCCGCCACGGCGCGACCTGCCGCGCCCGCGTGCTCGGCGCCAACCGCGGGCACCGCCTCGCGCAGCGTCCGGTCCTCGGCGGCGAGGTAGGCCGCGAGCGCCGCCGGATCGCCGCAGGCGCGCAGGTAGGCCTCCACGCCAGCGCGGTCAATGTCGTAGTCGGGCGCGCAGCTACAGGGCGCCGCGCCCCGCGGCGCCTCGACCACCGCCCGCACCAGGAGCGACGGGACGACGGTTAGCTCGGGGCGCCGCGCCAGCTCCTCCGTCGGCACGATCCGCTCCGCGGTCACGATCACCCCGCGCGCCGCCCGCGACATGACGCGGTCCCAGAACACGCTGCCGTAGATGCGGGCGTTGCCGGCCGCGTCGGCCTCCTGCGCGTGCAGCACCGCCCAGTCGGGCTGCAGGCGCGGCACGACGTAGACCTGCTCGCCTGTGTAGGGATCGCGCACGGCCTGCAGGCCGCTGGCGGCGGGCAGGTCGCTGCCGAACAGGCCGGCCACCGGCTGGAACGGTACCCCGAAGGCTGCGGCCCGCAGCCCGGCGATGAGGCTGATTCAGGCGTGCTCGACGACGCGGACGCGCCCGGCCTCCACCGCGCGGCGGTAGCTCGGCGCCAGCCCGAAGCCGCCCTCCATCGCGATGATGCCGGCGTACACCGTGTCCAGGCAGCCGGCGGCGCAGAGCAGGTCGACGTCGTAGGCCGCCGACGGCTTGACGAAGGTCAGGTGGCGCCGACCCTGGCGGGCCAGCTCGCGGGTGAGCGCGGATGGGGAGCGGTGCAGCAGGCTACCGCCGAAGGCCACCGACGCCCCGTCCGGAATCAGCACCGCGGCCGCCGCCAGGGACGTCAGCTTCGAAGTCATGAGCCCCTCCGACGCGGATGCGCGCCTCCAGCATACTACAGTAGTTTGCCCTGGCATCGAGCTGGCCCGAAGGACGGGCCAGGAGACTGGGCTCGGGCCCACCCTGCAGCGCCGCTGGTCTGCGCGAAATCGGCTCTATGCGAGCTGGCCGGACGCGACGCAAGCCTTGTCCGGTGGCGGGACGCGCCCTACACTGAGAGGCACCGCGCGGCCGTCGGCCGCCAGCGGGACGGGAGGCGCGAGGTGGCCGACCAGCAATGCCGGCGCTGCGGCTGTCGCATCGGCAAGGACGCGTTCGAGCGGAACGGCGTGACCTACTGCTGCCGAGCCTGCGCCGAGCGGTTCGAGTGCGAGTGCGGCTGCATCACGGAATACGACTCGGGCTGATAGGCCCGGGCAGCGGCTAGTTCAGCCGCGAGACGGACGCCGGAGCCAGGCGCGACGCGGCCGGCGGCGCGTGAGGCCCGCTGCGGCGGGGGCCTGCGCACCAGACGCGCCGCGTGAGATAACCTGGGAGGATCACACTGCGACGCTGGCGGCTCCCCGGCCTGCTCCTGCCCCTTCTCGCGCTGCTTCTCGGCCTCGGCCCGGCGGCCCAGAAGACCGCGACGGAGTTCCCGCTCGGCGTGGCCTGCGGCGACATGACCGCCGATTCCGCCGTGCTGTGGACCCGCGCCGACCGTCCTGCCGCCCTGGTCGCCGAGGTCGACGCGCGCGCCGACTTCGCCACGCTGCGCCGCTTCCCCGCCGAGGCCACGCCGGCCGCCGACCTGACCGTGCACACGCTCGCGACCGGCCTGGCGCCCGGCACCCGCTACCACTACCGTTTCCGCGCCGACGACGGCAGCCTGAGCGCAACCGGCACCTGCCGCACCGCCTACCCGCCCGACCAGGCCGCGCCGGTCACCTTTGCCTTCAGCGGCGACACGGACTGGATCTGGCGGCCCTACCCGCTCCTGCGCGCCCTGAACCGCGAGCCGCTGGACTTCTTCCTCTTTCTCGGGGACTTGATCTACGAGTGGACCACCGACGAGGGCAGCTTCCTCGAGCGGCCGGTGGCCGAGACGCTGGACGAGTACCGCGAGCTGTACCGCCGGACGCGCCAGCCGCGGCCCGAGGTGCCCGGGCTGGCGCCGCTGCGCGAGACCTACGAGCGCTTCGGCCAGTACTCGCTGTTCGACAATCACGAGATCGGCCTGTCGCGGGCCGACCCCGCCGCGCCGCCGTACACCGAGGGCGGCGCGCCCGCTCCGGCGCAGGGTCTGCCTTACGTCAACCAAACGGCCGGTTTCCGCGACCGCGTGCGGGCCTACGTCGACTACCAGCCGGTGCGCGCCGAGCGCATCGTCGGCAGCGACGATCCCCGTCTCGAGGGGACCAGCCGCTACTACTTCGCCCAGCCCTGGGGGCGCGACGCGATCCTCGTCGTCACCGACGACCGCTCCTACCGCGACCCCGAGCTACCCAGCGCGGACGACCCCCGCGCCGACAGCGCGGACCGCACGATCCTCGGCCGGCCGCAGCTCGCCTGGCTGGAACAGACCCTGCTCGACGCCCAGGCGCGGGGCATTACCTGGAAGCTCGTCGTCGTGTCGTCGCCGATCCAGGAGCTGGGCAACGACGCCGAGGTCGGGCTGAACCTGGACCTGCCGAAGACCTGGGCCGGCGGCTACCGCTACGAGCGCGACCGCCTGCTTGGCTTCATCGACGAGCAGGGGATCGACAACGTCGTCTTCCTCACCACCGACTACCACTTCACCCAGGTCAACAACCTGCGCTACCACGCCCGGCCGGGCGACGCGACCAGCCCGCGCCTCGCCGCCCGCAACGCCTGGGAGATCATCGACGGGCCGATCGGCGCCTTCCCGGTGGTGCCGGCGGTCGGCGCGAACCTGGACGACGCGACCGGACGCGCTGCCGACCGCGCGATCGTCGCCACGCTGAACGGCGATGTGCCCAGCGCCGACCCGCGCTTCCGTGGGCTGCGCGCGGCCGGGCTCGACCCGGTCGGGCTCGAGCCCGACTTCCCCGGCCTGGTGCTGGACAGCATCGTCAGCGCCGGCGGCGCGCCCGGCGTCTGGGAGCCCGCGGCGTTCGCCAGCTACGACAGCTTCACCTACGCCGTCCTGACCGTCGACGGCCCCCTGCTGACGGTGCGGGTCGTCGGCCAGCCGGCCACCGCCGAAGCCGACCTGCACACGCCCGAGGGGCTGTCCCGCTACCTCGCCGCCGAGCCGGGCACCCTGTTCCAGTTCCAGGTGCGCGCGCAGTAGGCGGGGCGCTGGCTTCGACGGACACGAGCCGCGTGCTAGTATAGACGTACCCCCGGCAAGCTTATCCGGCGAGTGGGCGATGGGCGATCCGCTGAGCGACGACGCGCTGGCCGACCTGGAGGCCCGCTGCACGCAGATGCTCGCGGTCAACGAGCGGCTGCGGCGCACCGGCCCGGCCGGCTCGCCGCACGTCAGCCCCGCCGTCGTGGCGCTGTGGATCGACGAGCTCTGCGCCAAGGACATCCCGATGCTGCTGGCAGAGATCCAGCGCCTGCGCGAGGAGAGCGCCTACCTCCGCTCGCTGCTGGCCGCCGGCGGGGGGGATGCGTCGCTGCGCGCGGCGCTGCGCAAGATCGCCCGCACCACCTGGAAGACCTGGTTCGCCGACGAGACGGCCACGCAGATGGTCCGCGAGGCGCGGCTGGCCCTCGGTGAGTCGGACGAGGCGCCGGCGCCGGCCCCGCGCGGTTGAGCCGGCCGCGCGCCCACCGCTATACTGCGCGCGGCTCCATGTCTCTCCGCGGCCCCGCTCCGCGCTGGCCGCCGGTGTTCCTGGAGCCAGGTCGCGGAAAGAGAGGGTCGCCATGTCCGAAGCCGACGTCCAGCGCTTTCGCGAGCAGATCGCCGCCTGCACCCGCCTGCTGGTGATGCAG
>Ga0070739_10003347_pt1 | contig 20083 bp, 22 predicted proteins | sample Coa_R1_7_FD_66445 | JGI IMG/M metagenome (GOLD analysis project Ga0070739, IMG submission 66445) | Surface soil microbial communities from Centralia Pennsylvania, which are recovering from an underground coalmine fire - Coalmine... | ecosystem: Environmental > Terrestrial > Soil > Unclassified ... | reverse complement strand
CACCCCGCGCGGCGTATCCAGCGTATTGAAGGAGGCCCGCAGCGATGCCGTCAGCCGCGCGCGGTTGGCGCGACGCGCTGTTTCGTCCTCTGTGGCGGCGGTTCTCATGCGGTCGGCCGTGGCCGCTTCGTGCGTGTCGGCTGGCGCCGCCGCTGCTGCCTGAGCGTTCGCCTGTATCCGCGCCCGCTCGACCGCAGCACGCTCCTCCTCCAGACGGGCGCGCTCAGCCTGCAACTGCGCCCGCTGCGCGGCGATATCGGCGAGTTCGCGGTCGTGTTCCGCTTTCGCCTGCAGCTCCTGCTGCTCCCGGCGATCCCGCGCCAGCCGCTCTTCCTGAGCGCGCCGCAGCGCGATCAGCCGCGCATCCTCGGCCACCTGCGCCGCTTCGCGCGCCGTCGCGACCACGTCTTTACTGAGTTCTTTGGAGTCGAGGCGTTCAGACGCGGCGAGTAATTGCTGCGCGCGATCGATGCGCTCCGGCGCATACTGCTGTGCGCCCGCCGCCAGCGCGATCTGAATCGCATTCTGCGCCTGATATCGCGCGGTAATGGCCTCATACACCGGCATCGAAACCTGATACCCACCCGCTGTGCGCGCTGCTGCGGCGCTCTCGTCATAGGTGTACGTCCGGCCGGTGCGCGGCAGCAACTCGTACGTGGCGTTCACCTCCTCCACCTTGCCCACCGTGTCGGGACGGACCCGGTTTTCCATCACCACCACATCGCTCGGGCGGGTGACCGCGAAGTACGGCTCTGCGGTAACGATCAGCGCGAAGGCCTGCATGGCGGTCGATGCGGTCAGGCTCCCTTTGTCGGAGCCGTTCAGCACCAGCTCGCCCAGGTTCTGCGCACGCCCGTCGGGGCTGATGGCCCAGACCACATAGGTGAGATACTCCCGCCCGAAACGTGCCGGCGCCGGCACGTGCTCGAAATGCGCGTTGACCAGCACCGCGCCGCGCTTCGTCTCAATCGTCGCCTCGCCCTGCGCCAGGGGAAGAAGGGCGGTCCCCCGGAATCCGATTTTCGTTGCTTCGGTCAGGTGCCCGTAATTCAGCGCGGGCGTGGTGCGCTCGACGATGTTCACGCGAAAAATCGGCTGTGGCCCGGATGGCGGCGGAGGCGCCTGAGCCAGAAGGGGCGACAGGGCCGCGAACACACAACTGCTTCGAATCAGCATAGGTTCCCTCACTGCGCAGTTCGGGTGCAATCGAGGGGCCGTGGGTTGTGACGTAACTCCGTTTTTTCCGGCGCTCCTCTCCAAAGAGTCGCGGGCAGCGGCTGAACTTCTGTGCTCGTACGCGCCTGCAATAACCGCTCTGGCCCGTGGGCCTGACGCCGACCCACACTACTAACGGCATAGCCGCTGGCGCGCCGCAGCGGGTTCGTATATACTTCCCCGAACGCCCCGGGCATTCCCGCGGCGAATTCACTCTGGAGGACCGCTGTGAAGCACATCACGGTAGTTGCTGCCTGTTTCCTGTCGTTCGTGGCTGGCGCGCTCGTACGCCTGCCCGGATTGAACGCTCAGACCAGTAATGCGGCTCCGAAGCGGACTTACTACGAGGTCGATTACATGAAGAGCAAGCCTGGGCAGGACGCGTACAAGCTCGAGCACGACACATGGGGCCCGATTCACCGCGAACGGCTGAAGACCGGGCAGATCACTTCTTGGGCGATGATGGCGCCAGTGTATGCCGGGGCTAAGAACTATGACTACATCACTGTGACCGGATTCCACAGCCTCGGCGAAATGGAGAATACGAACTATTCGGAGATGTTTCAGAAGCTCTGGGGCAAAGAGAAAATGCAGGCGGCCATGAAGCAGACCGATGACACGCGCGACATGCTGGGGTCGGAGATTTACATCGTAATTGATGCCGTCGAGCCCGGGACATAGTGTCTCCCGAAAACCGGACAAGACGCCGACTCACGAGGACGGCGCGATGCCTCAGCAGTCGGTTTGCCGCGGATTGAATTGTGCGCGACCTCAACAGAGTTTCCCGCTGCTACGAGTGGATCTTCCTGCCCTTCGCGCAGATCCACCCGCGGCGGCGCTCTTCGTGAATCTCCACGTCCTGGTACCCTGCCTTCAGGAACAGTGCGCGGTGATCGTTCACGCTCAATCGCGACGAACCCAGCAGCTTCATCACCGGCCCGAGTAGCGCATCATTTCGCGAGCCCTTGTAGCTCTCCGCCACCACCATCAGCTGCCCGCCCGGCTTCAGCACCCGCAGGATCTCTTTCATGTCCCCGTCAAGGTCCGGCCAGTAGTATTGCGTCTCAATCGCGGTCACCAGGTCGAACGTGTCATCCGAAAAGGGCAGCCGCGATACGGAACCCCGCTCTACGTGTGCGCGGCCCTCCGCGATCAAATTGCTGTTGTGCGCGCGCGATGCCGCTACGCTGCCCGCGGCATAGTCAATCCCATAAACCTGCGCCGTCTGCGCCGCCAGCTTCTCGATCGTGCGGCCGCCGCCGCAACCCACATCGAGCGCGGTCCCGCCCTCCGGAATGGCCAGATGCGTGAGCGCCCAATCGGTCAGTCGGGCATGGCTGCCGTTCATTAGCCACGCAAAGAAGCGCCCTGCAAACCGGTCCGGCTTCTTCACCTGCCTGCCGAAATACATCGCCAGCACAAGCGCCACCGCGTAGGGCAACGCAACGAGGTATGGCGAGGAATGCAAATGCGCGGCTCCGAATGGCTGAAATGACGTTGAGGAGATTGTACTTCAGATTTCCGTTCGCGCGGTCTCTGCGTACGGTCTGTCGCGAAGACTTGGTCCTCCACGCCAAACCGCCCTTCAGCGGTCCCGAACCACGTGCTGAACCGTGATACTACCGCGCGCGGCCCTGCAATCCGGGAATTCGGCCGAGCTCAGACTGGAGTCTCTGCATGGCCGAAGCTGCGCTGGTCTGTCGCATCAGGACGGACTGTACTGCGCTGCTGTATGCCTTCGAGATCTGAGCGTACCGCGGCCCTGCCGCGGTGGAAGGCCGGTCAATCGAATCAGCCAGTTCCCATCCGTGATTGCCGGTGAGCTCATACAGCGGCGTCGCAGACATCACTGACGCATCACGCAAAAGGCTGGTGCGAGTCGGAATTTGTCCGAGCTGAACCGCGCGGTCGCGCTGTGTACTCTCATTGGTCAGCTCTCTTAAGGCAGCTACGGCCCGTGGAATATTGCGCGAATAGAGTGACACTCCGATACCCATGGTTCCGTTGGTGGTCGCACGGCGGTATTCACCTGCCGGCAGCTGCGTCACCTCCACCTTGTCATGAATGGCCGAGGAAGGCGAACGAATCGCCCCGTAAGGGTACACCCAGTTCCTCATGAATGCGGCATTTCCCGCGAGCCACACGTTGACGCAGTCTTCTTCCGTATACGCCACGACTCCTGGAGGAGATATCCTGCCGACCCACGAGGCTGCACGCTCGAGCGAGCGGATCCCCGCCGGACTGCATACGTTGATACGTCCGTCCGGTTCGATGATCTGACCACCGCCTTCCGAGACCTGCCATTCCAGCGCGTTGCACACCAGGGCCTCGCTTGCGCTGCCCTGCCACACATAGCCCCAGAAATCGCGATTCCCCGCTTTTCGCTCACCCCGCTGAATGACGCCGGCCATGGAATCAAGTTCGTCCCACGTCCGCGGCGGACCGTGAAAACCGTATTTGCGCAGGAGATCGCTTCGGTAATAAAGGAGGGCGCGGTCGTAAGTGAAGGGCAGGGCGATGAGCTTGCCACCCACCGTGAAACTGCGAATCAGCTCCGGCGCGAACGCGGCAATCTCGTCCGCGGAGAGCCACTGCCTGAGATCAACGAGATAGCCGGCCAGGATGCCCGGCCAGATCACATCGATTTCATAAATGTCCGGATCCGGAGACTTTTCGCGAAGGCTCTCCAGATCCTCTTCGAGATGTTCGTTGATGGTGGAGAATGCCTGATACGTTTGGACATGGAGCCCCTGCCGACGCCCGAAGTTCTCAAAAACGCGGCGCTCGAAAGCGAAGTCACTGCTGCCTGTGGCCAGTGTTCGGACACTGAACTCTCCGCGGGACGCCGCCCCGAGACGGTCTGAACAAGAGCTAAAGAAGGCACAGATCGCTGCGACGATTACTACGCCCGCCGCCGGTCGCGCCATTATGAGCCCGCACTTTTCAGCGTTGTGCCGCTCCAAGGAGGATAATCGGCGGCAGGGTGCACCCGCTTTATGCCGTCGCTGGTAACGGTGTCGGGATAGACCTTTTCTGACGATAAGCAGATCAGATGGGAAACTCTGGGCCAGCACCAGCCGGCACGGCGGTCCAGCACGCGGGCTCGTCACCGCTGTCGAGGATGCGCATTGGCATCCGTCTAGCACTGTCTTTCGGCTGCATTCTGCTGCTGATGCTGGTAACCGGTTTGGTCGGACTACAGCAGGTCACCAGTGTCCGGGACGGGGCTAGGACGCTTGACGTTGTCGACAAACAGGTGATCGCCATCCTGCAGGTCAATAACGACGTGCTGGCGTTCCGCGAAAACTTCCAGAACGCGGTTGCGATGCACGATCCTGAAGCGTTCGTAAACGCAGTCGAGCCGGCCAAGGAAAGACTGATCCGCGATATTGCCGTTGCCCATGCCACTCTGGCGGCATCCGACCTGACGCGAAGAAGCCCGGTCATTCGCGGGACCCTGACGTACTTCAGGGGGTCGCTCCCGCAACAGATTAGTGAAGCGATTCTGATGGCCCGCTCCGCAGACTGGCCGGCGCTGCAACTCCGCCTGACGAACCAGACTGAGGCCATGAGCCGAACGATGCAGTCGCTGGCGCGGCAAATCGAAGCGAGCGCCGCCTCGGAACGGCAGCAGGCCGAACGAAATATCAGGGTGGCGGGCCACCGCGCGGTGCTGACGCTTTCCATATGCGCCATTCTGGCGCTGAGCGCGGCGGGCATTCTCGCGTCTTTCGTAACAAGGAGCATCGCCGCGCCCCTCAGAGTTCTAAGTGACGCGGCATCAGCTCTGGCGCGCGGCGATTTCGATCATCGCGTCGCGATCGGAGGCCAGGACGAACTTGCGGCCCTGGGCACGGCGTTCAACCAGGCATCCGCTCATGTCCAGAACCTGTACGAGATCGTTCGCCGGAGCGAGGCGCATTTTCGATCGCTGACGCATAACGCGGCCGATCTCATCCTCGTTCTCGACCATGCCGGCAAAATCACTTTCGCGTCACCGGCGAGCTCGAGAGTGCTGGGCTACGCACCGGACCAGCTGATCGGTGCGAACCTCCTCGACTATCTGGACCAGGAGGATTCTACGTCCGCCACGGCCCTGCTGTGCGCGGACAGGACTGAGCCGGCGACCCTTGAGCTGCGCTGCCGTCATGCTGCAAAGATCTCGTGTTTCCTGGAGGCGACGATCAGCAACCTTCTCGCCGATCCGGCGGTCCACGGCGTCGTCCTGAATGCGCGCGATGTTACCGAGCGCAGGGAAGCCGAGCAGAGAGTGCGCGAGCTGAACCTGCACCTGGAACGGCGCGTGGAGGAACGAACTGCCGAGTTGGAAGCGGCGCGGGTAGCCGCCGAAGCAGCGAGTCGCGCCAAGAGCGAGTTCGTGGCGAACATGAGCCATGAGATTCGGACGCCGATGAACGGCATTCTTGGAGCCGCGGAACTCATGGCCGGGACCCGCGTGGATGCGCACCAGAGTGAGTATCTCGCCATGATTCGGTCTTCGGCGGTATCCCTTCTCGGGATCCTGAATGATGTTCTCGATTTCAGCAAGATCGAGGCCGGCCGGCTCGAGATCCGGCGCGAGCGTTTCGCCGTACGCAACACGCTCGAAGACGCGCTTCGGACCGTGGCTGTGGAAGCGCGGCGCAAAGGTCTGACGGTAACGTCTCACGTCGACTCTGATGTGCCGGCGCTCGTGATCGGCGATTGCCAGCGCCTGCGGCAGATTCTGCTGAATCTGCTCGGAAATGCCGTTAAGTTTACCGAGCACGGTGGAGTCTCAGTCAGAGTTGCGCCGAGCGACTCCGGCGGCGAAGCGCTCTGCTTTACCGTCACCGATACTGGCATCGGTATCTCCCCCGCACAGCAGGAGCATATCTTCGACGCGTTCACGCAGGCCGATCAGTCGATTTCGAGGAGGTTCGGTGGAACTGGTCTTGGCCTCACCATAACGCGCCGGCTGGTCAGGCTGATGGGCGGAGAGATTCGCCTCGAGAGCACACCCGGCCTCGGGGCCACATTCATGTTCACCGTGACGCTTCCGACGGCTGTGTCCGAGGACGGCGAGGACATCACGTCACCAAACGCGCGCGCCGACGGAAATCGCGGGCTCCAGCCCAGGCGCATCCTTGTCGCCGAAGATAACAGGATTAACCAGAAGGTTGCGGCGCGAATGCTCGAAGACGCTGGCCATCGCGTTCACATTGTGGAAAACGGGCGCGAGGCATTGGCGGCGCTCGAGCGGCTGACCTTCGATCTGGTTTTCATGGACGTCCATATGCCGGAGATGGATGGCATTGAAACGACGCTGGCGATCCGCTCACGGGAAAGGTTGTCGGGCGCACACCTCCCCATCATCGCCATGACGGCAGCCGCCATGAAGAGCGACCTGGATAAGTGTATTGCCGCCGGCATGGACGGATTCGTGAGCAAACCCGTCACCCGGGAAACGCTCTACGCTGCGGTCGAAAACACCACGGCCACTGCGCTCATGGCCGAGAGCGTTCGCTGACTTCACCTCAACGAAGGCGCCGCAAGCTGCCCCTTTTGCCCAACTCGTTGCTGGATTTGCACAAATCAAGTAGGCACAGACGGGAAAGCCCCTGTAATCAATTGAAAGTACAGGGGCCGATTTGGTGCGGAGAGGGGGACTTGAACCCCCACGGGATTGCTCCCGCTAGCACCTCAACCTACGTGCGCCACCTCTTCCCGTTCATTTTCAGCATTTTAGGGACACCGTTGAGGTGTGATCGGGGCGGATTGAGTGGGACCGATGGCACAATTACGTCACAAAAATCCGGCCTTGTCTGCTGGCGCTCAGTCGCTTCTCGGAGGCGAAGATGAGGCCCGCTCTCGATGGATGCCAGACCGGTTCGAGAGGACTTCAGAAAGCCGGCACGGTTCTCAAATCCAGTTTTCCCGAGTTGGTCATTTCCAAACGTACGTTGCGACGGGCTGAGGCCTTTCAGGCTGTCAGGGAGAATCGCGATGCGGAACGGCAAAACCTCGGATTCTCCGCTCGACCTTTCGTGCTTTGCGGTCTCCCGCTGAAACGTCCTGCTCCGGGCACCATCCTGCATGAGCGCCGGAATGGTCAATTCGTCCTCCAGGTCACCGGTCATCCGAGCTACGGTCTACCATGGGGGCAGGATCGCCTGGTTCCATTGTTTCTCGCAACGGTCGCCATTCGACAGCAGTCACCCCGAATCACCTTCAGGAGCGCAGCAGAAATGCTGGAGGCATTTGGGCTGCACCAGGGTGGCGCTCAGTACCGCCGCCTCCTCGCTTCCTTCCAGCGGATCTTCGGCGCAACCATGTTCTTCGGCACTGACCGGCAACTTGAGCGAGCCTCGGTCGTCCACCAGGCGCGGTTCAACTTCATGACAGAAGCGCGCATCTGGTATTCGCGTAATCCAGATGAAGCCTTATTGCCCGGCGAGTGTCAAAACATGGTGCTGCTCAGCGATGAATTCTATCGCGAGATCCTCGACCACCCCATACCAACCGACCTAGAGGCGGCCAAGGCGCTGTCTTCCTGCCCGGCGGCGCTGGACCTGTTCATGTGGCTGTCGTACCGCTGCTTCAAGGCTCGCGGAAAAGAGCGGATTCCACTGTTTGGCTCGTTTGGTCTCGTGAGCCAGCTTGGCAACGCCGAATACGCGCGTCCACGAAAGTTCCGTGAGAAGTTGGAGCGCTGGCTGGATCTGGTTCGAACACTGTGGCCGGAATGCCCGGCGTCAATCGACGCAGACGGTACTGGATTGATCGTTGATCGGGCATTCGCCGTTCATGTTGATTCTCGCCTGGCGTGAAGTCACGGCCGTAGCAGGCGCAAAAAGGTTGTCGCGGGCGACCGGACATCTGATGCGCGGCGCTATTGCCCTTTGAAGCCTTTTGCGAAGGCGTGAAGCCGAGCTCTGAACTCTCTCTCGGCAAAGTCGTCCGCATCGAGCTCTTCCTCATCCTGTGGGAGGAAATGCTGGAGGAACCGCTCGATGTAAGCAGCCTCGTCCTGGGTCGCGAGGGCCCGGAGATCAACTCCAAGCAGAAAGGCATTCGCCTCCGAGAAGTCCGGAAGCTCCGCATCGAACACAGCATCTGAGAATAACCTGTCGCTGTCTGCCTCATAGCGTCCGAGCACCCGGCGGATGTCCGCAAGATCCTTGGCCCGGCGGTGCGGGTCTTCGGTGTACGCGATCATTTTGAGCAAGACGGTAACTATCGGTGGCGCGACGCGAATGTGTGCCCCGTTTGTGAACGGCAGATCGACGGCGTTTGCGAAGACGTGGTCGAAACCAGCGAGACTCATAGCGAACTGGCTGAGGGGCCATTCTATGGAACCTGCACTGCGGAGTTTGGGTCCGGCAGGCAAGAGGTCAATGATCGTTTTCCGAGGAGCTATCCAGCGATGCTCAAGTCTCGGTGCTCGCGTCCATCCCGCCTTTGTCAGCCGGTCTGTCAGAAGCGCAAATTCATCGAGATCGAGTGCTACGGTCAGATCGACGTCGCGCGTGAAGCGGCCAATGTCGCCCATCGACAAAAGCAGCGACATCGCTCCGATCAGAACGAGGTCGGCTTTCAGCTCCGCGCAGATCTCGTTGATCGCCGTCAGATCTGCCATCTGGTCCGGAGTGAATACATCCTTCATTGAAGGAATTCCCGGCGGAACTCTTCCGCTGCCTCTATCGCTCGCGGATCTTTACTAACCAGCAGTTCTGCGTACACCAGCCAAGGTGGCGCGACCATCCTGTCGTCGAATTCCCTCCAATAGACGAGTTCGCCGAATGGCCTGAGCACGACTACCGACCCGGTCCGATCCGGCAATAGACGGAGAGCACGGAGGACAGTGGTCTCCGGGTGCGCTAGAAAGACGGGAGCCTCGGAGCCACTGTAGAAGTGCTGCATGGCGTCGGCGGCCGGACCGCCCGTTAACGCATATCTCAACTTGTGGGTGCTCGCCTCGTTGGACAAACGCACCAAGAACGGATCTACGGAAGGCTCCGGAGGGCGATATCGCCCGATGACGAGTTTTGGGCGCAAGGTCTGACTATAGCCCGCAACAAGCCGGTCGATGATCTCGGGTGTTAGCCGGAACTCGGACTTGCTATCAAGAAGCCGCTCGCGGCGGAATTGGTTCAACAGTAGTGCGACCTTAGACTTGCTGACGCCGGCGGCGCGAGCGAGATCGCGGACGGTCCACGTTGCCGACTGCGGTGCAGTCGCAAGTTGGAATAAGAACTGAACGCTCGCTGGCGTACTCCGATCGGCATCAGCCAGCCGGGGTGGTTCACGTTTGCCAAGGACTGTCCAGTTGTAGTCGTCGCCAAGCTCTACATGCAAATTGCCCGGCTCGTCCGCAAAGGAAATGCCCGCGGCAATGAACTGCTCGCCAATCGAGGCCGGAATATAGCGAGCGAGAACAATCCGCCCGCCGCCCATTCTCTTGGTTCGGCGCTTGCCGCCGGCTCCTCCAGATGCCTGGGACAACATTGCGTTCACGAGCGTGCGATCCAGGTAGGACCTTTTCACCTCCACCGAAAGGCGATGCCGCCCCCGCGGGGTTGTCAACTCGAGAGTTTTCGCGGCTGGATCAAAGTGAATCTCCCGGATGAATGGTACAGCCCGGAGGTGCGCCAGCGGCCCGTCCCATTCCTGTCGTGAGGCTGCCATCTGTCCTCAAATATAACATGTCCCCTACTAGTGGACACGACCAAAAGAGGACAAGCAGCCGTTCAGAGGCGCACTCGGATATGCTCGGGCGCACAGCGCGAGAGTATAACCCTCCAACCATTTCGTCCCCCTGCCGCTTCCCGAACGATGCTGGCAACTTCTGACGAGTCCGCCCGCTCGTCGAACACGCGGCGTTTCTGTCCGTAGTCTTCTGCGAGTCGGCGCCTCTCGGCCGGACTCTTCGCCCGACCGACGATCCTTGAGAACGCTTCGCAAGAATATGCGAATGTCTCCCGCTTTCGATAATCAACGTCGAGTAGCCACTCTCGAGCCTGGCTTGAGGGGAGACCCAAGCTGGCGCGTTTCACGTTGTGGAAAATGTGAGATACCTCATGAACGACAAAATCAGCGAACGGATCTTCCTCTGTGAAGTATCCGCACGATACGTAGCAGGTAGTCTCCTGGCTCAGCCCGACTAGCGCGGGCGCCTGCTCCGAGAGCAGTTCTGCTTCGAGGCTTCCCAGATACAAGTTGGCGAGGTCCCAGGCGGCGCTATCGAATCCAGGCCCCATCAGAATTGCTTCGATGTTGGCGTTCGTCAGGAACACGACTGAACTCGCGAGGGCGTCTAGAACCACCGCCTGTTCCGCACGTGGGAACAAGCCGCGAACCATGGGTTCAACCTTGACCCTTGTAAACGCAGCGGTATCGACCTGCGGTATCACAGGATGCGTCAAACCGGACGTTCGTTGTTTCACCGCCTCTACGAGGGCGCCACGTAAATCGGCATGCGCGCGGTTGGCACGTTCGAAAATGCTGCTGCCGGGCCAAGCCTGATAGAGAGGATCGCTTTCGCCGGTACGGAGATAGTGACGGACCTCGTCGGAAATGCTTCGATAGGAGTGTTCTAGATCTGGATCTCCGGCGAGGCGTGTATCGCTGCCTAATGGCATGCTCTCAATTTTCGCGCACCAGAGGGAACCGGCGGCCGGGCTAAAATGGCAAGCGACGAAAGATGAAGAAGCCGAAGATGAAGGGCGTCCCACATCGGAAAATCTCCGAAACCTTCCTTGATTTCGCGGCGCCACTGCTGAACGATCTTCCGATTGAGGCGCCCGAAATTCCGGCCCGTAACGCATTGATCGTGTGCTTCACCGCCTGGAACGCCGTGATCTTCTCCGACGTACTCAAGGACGATCACTTCGTCGAGGAGGTCCAGCGCCTAACGGCTGGCAAACCAGAGGCCGCATTCCTCGTGGAGCAAATGATGGCGCGAAAGCGAAAGCTTTTTGGCAACGACGCTCGGCTGATTGGAAACTGGGAGGTCACACGCACCAAAGATGGCATCAACCTCCACGCCGAAGCGATAGACCCCCACTCAGTGAAGCGGAATCGACCGGCCCCGAGCTAGGTTTCGGCTTCAAATTGCTCATGGCCCCGCGCGCCGGGACCTGAGATATCGCCGTCGCAGAAGGCGCGTGAATTCGGAGTAATCGGAGTAAAGATGCCGAGCGGTAGAACGTTTGGAAGCCGCTCATCCGGTTGAGCTTGGCCAGAACGCATGGCGGGCTGAGGTCCAGCTTGGGAAGCTGAGACTCAATCGGCAATTGGAGCAGTTGATATGAAATTCCACGGTTTCGAGTTGAACAAGTCACTCAGCGAACTCAGGGCTTCACCATACCACCAACAGCTTGGGCGCAAGTTCTGCGCCGCTTTCATTGCTCAGCAACACGGCACCAGGTTGGATACAGCCCATAACAAAATCGAGGAACCCGTCGGCGATCTCTGGCTCATTATGGCGGAGATCGCTCGCGTTGGCGTTCTACCCGAGAACGCGTGCGACACGGCCATTACCCCGAACACACCTGTCATGTAGTCGCCACTCGCCGAGCGCCCCCAGAATGCCGAATAACAATCAGTCGTTTTCGGCTGCCCGATCGAATTCCGCAGATTGAGGTCACGTCCGCCCCTTCTGGTGCCGTACTGTTCGGAGGGAATGTGGAGAACACGTCAACCATGCTGACCATCAAGGAAGTGGCCACGATACTGCGCTGCTCGAAGGCGCACGCGCTGAATGTCATCTGCGGCCGAGTGCCGGGGCTGCCGAAGCTGACACACCTCACAATCGGTCGCCGGAAGGTGATCCGACGAGATTGGCTCGAATCCTGGATCGATGCGAGCAAGTCGCGCTAACGAGGTGCACTATGGCATTCGAGATTAATAGCGAGACCATCGCTGACGCATTGGCGGCCCGCTTGATGGATCGGACCATCCTCGTGCCCCGCCTTCTCACGCTGGAGCAAGCAGCTACCTATCTGGGCCTGACGAAGGAGGCCTTGAAGTCGAAGGTCCATCTGGGACGAATACCCACCGTCGATCTGGACAAGAAACTCCGGTTCGACCGGGAGGATCTGGACCGGATCATTGAGCAGAATAAGCGCGTGGCATAACGATGGCGCAACGGACTGCAAAGCTCGGTCAGGGATCGATCTTCCTTCGGAACGATTGGTGGTGGTGCGACTACACTGCCGGCGGCGTCCGCCGCCGCGAGTCGTGCAAGTCTAAGGACCGCGAAGAGGCATTAGCGTACCTGCATCGACGGCAAGGAAAGCTGGCATCTGGGGAGTTCCTTGCACCAGATCGCGTGAGGGTGAAGGACCTGCTCATGCTCCTTCTCGAAGACTACGATGTTCGCGGAGTCGCGCAGGCGTACATTGCCGGCCTCAAGGTGAAATCGATCATCAGCCCGAAGCTCGGCAATATCAAAGCGGCGAAGCTGACAACGGCGCAGGTCAAGGAGTACATCCGCGAGCGACGGAAGAAGGTCGCACCGGGAACAGTGAATCGCGAACTGGGAATGCTACATCGCGCCTACCAGCTCGGGTATCAGCAGGACCCACCGCTCGTCGCCCGGGTACCCTTCTTTCCAAAACTGCCGGAGGCAGAGCCGCGGAAGGGCTTTCTGAAACCCGAACTTTACAACAAACTCCTGCTCACGTTGCCCGAGGAATTGCGGCTCCTATTTGTCGTCGCCTACCATGTCGGCTTGCGGAAGGGAGCCCTCTTGCGGATCAAGTGGTCGCAGGTTGACATGGCAGCGTCCTGCATCTGGATGGAAGGGAAACGGCCGAACCGAAAGCCGGAACCGGTCGCCGTCCCCATCTACGGAGACATGGCGAAGTTCATTGAGGTCCAGCCCCGTGAGAGTGAGTACCTGTTCGCGCGGGGATCGAAGCCGATCCGGGACTTTCGCGAGAGGTGGAACCAAGCCTGTGACGAGGCGGGCGTGCCGGGTCTTCTATTCCACGATCTGCGACGGACCGCCGTCCGGAATCTCCGCCGTGCTGGCGTCGCCGAGTCGGTAATCATGAAGATCACGGGACACCGGACGCGCGGCATCTTCGAGCGCTACAACATCACCGACCAAAGCGACACCCAGGAAGCCGGCCGCCTTGCAGAAGAGTTCCTCGCCAAGGAACACGATCCCAACTTGGCACAAAACACGTCACAAAATCGGCGCAAGCCAAACTGACTTGGAAAGGATGCAGAAATGACCAGAAATGATAAAAGCCGCCGGGTCAATGACCTACAGCGGCCTTCGATTTGGTGCGGAGAGGGGGACTTGAACCCCCACGGGATTGCTCCCGCTAGCACCTCAAGCTAGTGCGTCTGCCAATTCCGCCACCTCCGCGCAGCGGGAAAACTACTTCTTCTTCGCCGGGGCCGGCTGGTTCGCATTCTGCGGAATGGTCACCGGCTTCGCGCCCGGCTGCACCTGCTGGACCTCAATATTCGGCTTTGGCGCCTGCCCCGGAGCGGCCTGCTGCGTCACCGGCGCCACAGGCTGCGCCCCCGGCCGCGCCGGCGCTGTCGCGGGCGGCTTCGTCGCCTTCCCTGCCCGATCCAAAACGCTGGACCCGCCGCTCGCCGCATGCCGCGTCGCCAGAATCGCCAGCCACATCGAGGTGATCATGAAGATCACCGCCGCCGCCGTCGTCGCCTTCGAAAGCACCGTGGCCGATCCTCGCGGACCGAATGTCGTCTGCGATCCCATGCCGCCGAACGCCCCCGCCAGATCCGCCGCCTTGCCGCTTTGCAGCAGCACGACGATGATCAGGAAAAAGCACACGATCACATGGATCAGGGTCAGGAAAACTGTGAGCATACCGATAGTGTCCGGGGAGGCCGACCGGCCGAAAGCTCTATTATAGAACAACTCCGGAAGGCGCTCCCCGCAAATAGCCCAGATGCGCCGGATCGCTTTCCGCAAGCGCCGTCATCAGGCGTACCGCCGGCGCCCACTCCCCCACGATCGGATTCGTGAACAACGCCAGGCACGCCAGTTCGAACGACTGCTCCACAGCCGCCCGAATCGCCAGCCGCTCATACTCCTTCACCGCCAGCACCAGGCCTTTCACCTCGTCGGGCAGGCCGCCCACGGGCAACGGCCGCACCCCACTCGCGTCCACGGCGCTGGCCACTTCCACCACGTCCTCTCCCGGCAGATCTGCAATCGCCCCATCGTTAGTCACATTCACCACGACCTCCGCGGGCCGGCCCGCAAGCGCCGTCATTACCTCCACCGCGATCCGATGGTACCCAGTGACCCCCTGGAAGGGATCCCAGTCGTGCGTCCCCTGCCCCAGGCCCGACTCGGCATTTCCCTCCAGCCGCATGTAGCTCGCGTTCCTGGCGTTCAGGTACTCCTTGTACGCAGCCAGCGCGCCCCGCCCCCCGCGCAGGCGTTCGAACAGCCGCTCGTTCATCTGCGCGATCTCCTCGCCCCGGCTTGCTCCCGCGGCGCGCTGGTTGCGAAGCGCAATTGCGGCCGCGTAATAGAAGAACAGATACTCCGTGGGAATCAGCCGCAGCCCGCGGATCATCTCCGGCTCGAACAGCCGCGCGGGGTAGAGCCGCAGCAGCGCGTCATCGGATGCGAACAGCCGGCCGGTAATGTCCTCGCCCCGCAGCAGCACTTCGCGCACGAACCCCAAATGATTCAGCCCCACGTACCGGAATTCCATCTCCTCGAACGGCAGCCCGAGCGACCACGCGATGCGATGGAACAGCTCCGCGGGAGTGTCGCAAATACCCACCACGCGCGCGCTCGTGTGCTGGCGCAGCGCCTGCGTGATCAGCCCCGCGGGATTGGTGAAGTTGATCAGCCACGCATCCGGCGCGAGCCGCTCCACAAGGCGCGCGTGCTCCAGCGCCACGGGAATCGTGCGCAGCGCCATGGCCAGACCGCCCGGCCCGGTGGTCTCCTGCCCCACATACCCGTTCTCGATGATGATCCGCTCGTCGCGGGCGCGCGCGGCGATCCCGCCCACGCGGATGCTGCTGACCACGAACCGCGCGCCCTCGACCGCCTGTTCGACCGTTGGCGCGGCGCTCACCTCGATACCGGCGCCGGTTACGATTTCCCGCCCCAGCGCGGCCATCGTCTCCGCGTTTCGCCGGTCCACGTCGAAAAGAACGATTTCACCGGTCTCCAGGATGTCCTGCGCTTCGGCAATGCCATGCAACAGCAGCGGCGTCCTCGCGCCGCCTCCACCCAGAACTGCCATTCGGTTTTTCATGCGCTGCGCACCTCAGCCACCGCCTCCTGCAACTCCTGCGCGTGCGGAAATCCTTCCAGGCCGCCCATGGCGCGCGTGGAGAGCGCCCCGCATATCGCCGCCGTTTGCAGGCACTCTTCCGGCGAGCCGCCGCGCAGCCACTCGTAGATAAAGCCCGCATCGAACGAATCCCCCGCGCCGGTCGTATCGATGGGCGACACAACATACGGCGGCGCCGCCCACTCGCGTTCATGCCACAGCAGCCGCGCGCCGCGCGCCCCCAGCTTCAGCGCGACCCCCCGCACGCCCCGCGCGGCAAGGTTGCCCAGCATCAGCACCGGATCCGATTCGCCTGTCAGCCGCTCCGCTTCGCGCTCGTTCGGAAAAAACATGTCGCACTGCCGCAGCAGCTCGAAACTTCGCTCATCCTCCAGCCACGGCACATGCCAGCCCACATCCAGCGACACGGTGCAGCCGCGGCCATGCAGTTCTTCGAACAGGTCTCCATCCAGCTCGGGATCCGGGCCGCAGGCGAAATGAACGTGCCGCGCCGCCGCCATCAGAGTCCTCGCATCGGCGTTCTTCAGCATCTCCGGCAGCCGTTCGTTGGCCCCGTAATACGTAAAAAACGCGCGATCTTCCGGGGTAGACACACTCACCGTTACGCCGCTCGGCTCCGTGGGATGGTGTTCCAGCGCGGTTGCGTTCACCCCGGCGGCCATCAGCCGGGTTACGATCCAAACTCCGTCCTCTTTTCCAACCACGCCCAGCACCGCCACGTTCACCCCCAGCCGCGCCAGCCCGCACGCGGTGATCGCGGCGCCCCCTCCGATTTCGCGCCGCAGGCCGCGCGCAAAAGCTTCTTCCCCCAGTTGCGGCAGGCGATAGAAGTCCGTCATGACGATGTCCATGAAGAAATCGCCGACCACGACTACCTCCCACGTTTTCCCCGTCCTGTCCATTGCCTTCAGCCGGGGGATGCAATCCCGGCGCCAGCTGCGTCTACGAAATTTCCTGGAACGCAGTAGAATAGTTACGCTAAAGCCATGGATTCCGCCCCGGCCCTCTGGCGCAAGCTCAATCCCTGCACGACGTTACAGCTTACGTTAACCTTTGGCAAAACTGTTGCACGCAGTCTCGCCGATATGACGCTTCGTACCGCGTTCCGGACATCCTGGTTGATGCTTCTGGCCTTCGGTTTCCCGTTTTGCGCTCACGCCGGCGCGCCGAATGTGCAGCAAATCGTGCAGCGCTCGGTCGCGGCGAATCAGGCCGACTGGCAGGCGGCGCCCAACTACGCCTTCACCGAGCACGACGTGGAAACCAAACGCGGCGGCGATGAGGTCATCAAGACTTATCAGGTGATCATGGTCAACGGCTCGCCCTACAACCGCCTGATCGCCATCGATAACAAGCCGTTGTCTCCGGCCCAGAATGAGCAGGAGGAGCGGAAGATGCGCCAGGAGGCCATCCGCCGCCAGCATGAATCCCCCGCTCAGCGGTCCAAACGCATCGCCAAATATCAGCGCGAGCGCCATCAGGACCACCAGATGATGAACGAGATGGCAGCCGCCTTTGAGTACCGGCTTGCCGGCGAAGCCACCCTGGACGGCTTCAATGTCTACATCCTCGACGCCACGCCGAAGCCGGGTTACACCCCACATACCCGCGAGACCAAAGTGCTCACCGGCATGCGCGGCCGCCTTTGGATCGACAAGGCCAGCTATCAGTGGGTCAAGGTCGTGGCGGAGGTTACCAAACCGGTGGAATTCGGGATGTTCATCGCCAAAGTCTCACCGGGTACCCGCTTCGAACTGGAACAGCGCCCGGTGGACAACGGGAGCGTCTGGCTTCCCGTGCACTTCAGCATGAACGTCAACGCCTCCGTGCTGGGCATGTTCAGCGAAAATTCCACCGACGACGAAACCTACAGCCATTACGAACCCAACCGCGTCGTCATCGCTTCGCTTCTAAAGTAGTGCGAGCCTTTCGCTTGCAGTTTGTGGTGCATGCCTTTGGCTTGCACCCGTCGGGCTTTAGCCCGACTTAGCGGGATCAACCAGCCCCTGAGCCTGCACGAAAACATCCCGCAGCATCTCAAAACTCAATTTCCCCGTAGAAGTATTCTGCTGGCTCGGATGATACGAGCTGATCAGCTTCGGCCGGCTCTCTCCAAAATCGTGCAGCCGATTGTGCGCGAACACGAAGTCCGACCGGCGCTCGATGTCGCCGCGAATCCGCAAAAGCGTCAGATAATCATCGAACGCAATCCGCCCCAGCGCCACGACCACCCGCACCGTCTTCAGCAACTCCAGTTCGAGCGCCAGGTATGGACGGCAGTTCTGAATCTCGGCCGGCGTCGGCTTGTTGTCCGGCGGCGCGCACCGCGCGGCGGCCGTAATGAACACGTTTTTCAGCTTCAGTCCGTCGCCGATGCTCACGCTCTCCGGTTGCGACGCCAGGCCCACCGAGTACAGCGCACGATAAAGGAAATCGCCGGACCGGTCGCCCGTGAACATGCGCCCCGTCCGATTCGCCCCGTGCGCCGCCGGCGCCAGACCGATGATGAGAATCTCAGCGTTGGGATCGCCGAACGCCGGAACCGGCCGGCCCCAGTACTCCTGATCGCGGAACGCGCGGCGCTTCTCAACCGCCACCCGCTCGCGATATTCCACCAGCCGCGGGCACCGCGTGCACTCCGTGATCTGCCGCTCGAGGGCGATCAATTTACCGCGCATCAGCCGAACAGCCCGAGTTGCGCCGGAGCACGCCGCCGGTCGTCGAAAACCGTTCGGCCGCCCAGTTGCGCCGAGATCGCGCGCTCGTGCGCCATCGCCGCTTCGAAATCCGCCTGCGGAGAGAAGCGGCGTTCCACCGCGTGCACGAACTGGTCGAGGCGCCGAAAGCCCTCCAGCTTTTCGGAATCGCCGACTCTGGCCGAATCGAGTGAGCGGCGCAGCACGTCGATCGATTTATCGTACGTCTTCAGCGGAACCGGGAACGGATGCCCGTCCTTGCCCCCGTGCGCGAACGAGAAGCGCGCCGGATCGGAGAAGCGGACCGGCGTCCCATGAACCACCTCGGCGATCAGCGCGAGCGACTGCAGCGTGCGCGGTCCCAGGTTTTCGAGCAGGAGCAGCGACGCAAAATCGCGGAACTCACGCTCGTACGCCACCGCCAGAACGGCTCCGAGGCGCTTCAGATCGATGTCTTCGGCGCGCACGTCGTGGTGCACCGGCGCCGTGTACCTGCGCGCCTCGTCGATAACCACATCGGGCCTTTGGCGCACCAGTTCCAGCAGCGCGCCCTGTGCCGGCCGCGCCTGGGCGTCGACGAGGTTCATAATGAGGCCCTCGTTCTCGCCGACAATCGCCGTGTGCGGCTCGCAGGTGAAATCGCGCACGGCCGCGGAATGCCAGTGATATCTGCGCGCCAGCCGGGAGTCTGTGTTCATCCCCTGCTGCACCACCGCCCATTCCCCCTCGCGCGTAACGATGAAGCCGTGCAGGTAGATCTGGAAGCCGTCGGCCACCGCGTTGTTATCAACCCGCGCAGTAAGCCGGCTGCATCGCACCAGCGCCTCGCCGTCCAGCCCGGTGCGCTCCGCGATGCCCCGCAGTTCGGAAGGCGTGTTGCGCGAATGCCGCCCGCGGCCGCCGCAAACGTAAATGCCAAGCTCGCCCGCGCGCGGATTGAGCCCGCGCTTCAGCGCCCCCAGCACCGACGTGGTGATCCCGGAGGAGTGCCAGTCCATTCCCATCACCGTGCCGAAGGCCTGGAACCAGAACGGATCGCTCAACCGGGACAGCAGCTCCGAAGCTCCGTAATGCCGCAGGATCGCCTCGGAAATTGCCGACCCGAGCGCGGTCATCCGCTGCGCCAGCCATGGCGGCACGCGCCCGCCGTGCAGCGGCAGATCGGCATGTCCGGAGCGTTTCATGCTGTGCACATTATCGCGCCGGCCCGCTCGCGTGGGGCGACAATCAGAGTATGAGACGACGCTGCATCGTTACGCTCATCGCTCTTGTCGCGCTCGCCGTGCCGGCCCTGGCCGACTTCGCCGCCGGCGAGAGGGCCTACCAGAAGGGCGACTACCAAACAGCCGCGAAGGAATGGCAGGCCGAGGCCGACAAAGGCAACGCCGCCGCGCAGTTCAACCTCGGCATGTTGTATTTCGACGGCAAAGGTGTGCCCCAGGACTACAACGAGGCCGCCGTGTATCTGCGCCGCGCCGCCGATCAGGGCTACGCCAAAGCACAGCATAACCTCGGCGCTATCCTCGGCTCCGGCCAGGGAATCAAGCGGGATTACGAGCAGGCCTACGTGTGGATGAGCCTGTGCGCCGCCAGCGGCGAGCCGGGTTGTGAGTCGCAGCGCGACGCGCTCGCCGAGAAGCTGAACAAATCGAAACTCGCGCGGGCACAGCGGCGCGCCCGCGAATGGCGCCCGATTACCCAGAACCCGTAGACCGGTCACCAGAGATCGTCTCAATCGAATCAACAACTTCCATATCCAGCCCGTTCCGGCTTTGCGAAGATCGTAATGCGAAGGCTGGCCAGGCTGAGCAGATTGTTCGATTCGTTGTTCGTTGCGTAGTTTGCAACCGCTGGGCGTCTTAACCGGCGCTAAACGGGGCTCCTCTC
>Ga0070739_10003344_pt1 | contig 20090 bp, 13 predicted proteins | sample Coa_R1_7_FD_66445 | JGI IMG/M metagenome (GOLD analysis project Ga0070739, IMG submission 66445) | Surface soil microbial communities from Centralia Pennsylvania, which are recovering from an underground coalmine fire - Coalmine... | ecosystem: Environmental > Terrestrial > Soil > Unclassified ... | reverse complement strand
CGCCGTTCAGGTTCTCGGCGGCGCGGGTTACGTGCGCGACTACCCCGTCGAACGCTACATGCGCGATGTCAAAGTCGCCCAGATTTTCGAGGGTACCAACCAGATTCAGCGCATTGTCATTGCCCGCGCCCTGCTCGGCAATTTGCAATGACCGGTCGCAATCCCATGCCTGCGCCCTTTCACATGCCCCGATTTTCCCAGGACGTTTGACACATTGGGTCATTTGTACTACTCTATACACGTGGAGAAACAGTTTGTATGCATGGAGAAATAAGCGGGGCAAAACGTGTTTTGTGACTCATGTGGCGCGCCCAATCGACCGCAGGCGACTTTTTGCTCGTCCTGCGGGCAGAAGCTACAGGGCAGCAGCATACGGGGGACGATCAGCAAGACGCTGACGGGCCTGCTGGTGCGCCAGCATATGCTGAACCGGCGCTACAGCGTGGTGGCGCAGGTCGGCAAGGGTGGATTCGGCGCGGTCTATAAGGCGGCAGATACCTATTTCGGCAATCGCGCGGTGGCGGTGAAGGAGATGAGCCAGAGCAACCTCAGCTCGCAGGAACTGGCCGAGGCGACGCGAGCCTTCAAGCAAGAGGCCCTGCTGCTGGCGAATCTGCACCACCCCAACTTGCCCGCCATCTACGACCAGTTCTATGACGGCGGGCGCTGGTATCTCGTCATGGACTACATTGAGGGCGAGACGCTGGAGACCCGGCTGGAACGGGCGCAGGATGGCAGGTTGCCGGTCGAACAGGCGCTGAATATAGCGATCCAGGCCTGCTCCGTGCTGGACTACCTGCATACGCGCCAGCCGCCGATCATCTTTCGCGACCTCAAGCCTGCCAACATTATGCTGACCGCTGACGGGCATCTCTACCTGATCGATTTTGGCATCGCGCGCCACTTCAAGCCGGGGCAGACAAAGGACACCGCCGCACTCGGCTCCTCCGGTTATGCCGCGCCCGAACAGTATGGCAAGGCGCAGACGACGCCACGCGCCGACCTCTACGGCCTCGGCGCCACGCTGCACCAGATGCTGACGGGTGATGACCCCTCGCTCTCGCCTTTCCACTTCGCTCCCTTGCGCCAGCGCAATCTCACGCTCTCCGGCCCCGCTTCCTCTGCCATTCCCATGCCGGTCAGCGCGCTCTCGCGCTTAGAAAAACTGCTGATGCAGATGGTGGAGATGAACGCGGATCAGCGTCCTGCCAGCGCCGCCATTGTGCAGCAGGAATTGCAGGAGATCGCCGCGCTTTGCGTGCCGGGAGCAGGGACAAAGCGGCTCGCAACTGGAGGCAAGATGAGCATTCCTGCCGGTTACCGGCCCCCGACCTCCACGCGCCGCGCCCCCGCCCTCCAGCCGCAGCAAAATACGCTCTTCATCTGTAGCGGCCACACCAGCCGCGTCACCGCCCTCGCCTGGTCGCCGGATGGGAAACGCATAGCATCCGCCAACTTCGATAAAACGGTGCGCGTCTGGGACGGCGGAAACGGGAAAGAACTCTTCTGCTTTCGAGGCCACGCGGCGCATGTCAACGCGCTGGCATGGTCGCCCGATGGCAGGCGTATCGCCTCTGCCAGCGATGACTATACTGTGCAGGTCTGGGACGCTGCTAACGGCAACGTCCTCTTTACCTATCGCGGCCACGTGGTGCAGGTAACTGCCGTTGGCTGGTCGCCCGATGGCCTCTACCTCGCCTCCGGCAGTTCAGACACGACGGTACAGGTCTGGAACGTGACGACCGGCGCCGCGCTCTCCACCTTCAAAAATCACAGCGATAGAGTCAACGCGCTGGCATGGTCGCCCGATAGCAGGCGCATCGCCTCCGGCGCGACCGATAAGAAGGTGCAGGTCTGGGATCCGTGGAAAGAGCAGAAAACCAGCTTCCTGGCCCACCTGCTCTCGTCCTCACGCGGGCAATTCGCCTATAACGGTCACAGCGCGCGTGTCAGCGGCGTCGCCTGGTCGCCCGATGGCAGGCGCATCGCCTCGGCCAGCAACGACAAAACCGTGCAGGTCTGGGACTCCCTCACAGGCAAGCGCAGCTTCATCTATCGCAACCGCAATGCCGCCGTCACCTGCGTGGTATGGTCGCCCGACAGCAGGCGCATCGCTTTCGGCAGCAACGATAAGACCGTGCAGGTCTGGGACGCCATCTCGCGCACCCCCATCACCACCTATCAGGGCCACACCGGCTACGTCATCGCCGTCGCGTGGTCGCCCGACGGCACGCGCATTGCGTCGGGCGGGGCTGACCACAGCGTGCAAGTGTGGCGCGTGAAATAACGCAGCTTGCTTTTTTGAGCGGAGAGGCTGCATCACTCTCTGGCGCAAGCAATCGGCGCGCGGCTGATCCTTTTGGATGAGCGTAAAGCCCGGCGTATTGCCGCGCGGCTGGGTTTGCCAGTTGCAGGCACACGCTCTGTCTTGCTACGAGCGAAACAGCGGGGGCATATCTCTACAATCCGGGTCTATATCGATCAAATGCTGAGCCAGGGAAGACGGTTTCACCCCGATCTCATTGCCCGACTTTTTGAAGAGGCAGGAGAATACTACCGGTAAATAGGTCAAACGACACTGTTGTTTTCAGAAATTTCTGGTATTATCTAATGTAGAGTAGAGATTTCTGACAGACTTGCCCTTGCATGCTTTGTGTTTCGATTGAGGGAAAGCAATGAGTACGGCCCTGCTCTTTTGCGCGAATTGTGGTGCCGCGAACCAGCCGCAGGCGGGAACCTGCTTTGCCTGCGGGCAGGCGCTGTCTGCTGCCGCGCCCGTTTCCAGTGGCGAGCGTATCGTGAAGGAGCGGTACCGGCTGCTGCGGCAGGTGGGAACGGGCGGTTTCGGGGCCGTTTACCTGGCCGAGGATACGCTGGTGGGCGGGCAGAAGGTGGCGCTCAAAGAAATCCGGCTGGTCGGGCTGAGCGCGCAGGAGATGATTGAGGCCACCGACGCCTTCAACCGCGAGGTTTCGCTGCTGCCCGGCCTGCGACATCCCCATCTGCCCCGCGTCTACGACCATTTCACCGACGCGCAGCACTGGTACCTTGTCATGGAGTTTATCGCGGGCGAGACGCTGGAAGGCTATGTGCAGAAGGTGCCGGGAAGCCGACTGCCGGTCGAGATGGTACTGGATATGGGCATCCAGCTTGCCGACGTGCTGGACTATCTGCACAGCCGTCAGCCGTCGATTATCTTCCGCGACCTCAAACCGGCCAACATCATGCGCACCCCTACGGGCCATCTCTACCTGATCGACTTCGGCATCGCGCGCGTCTTCAAGCCGGGACAGCCGAAGGATACCATCGCCTTCGGCTCGCCGGGCTACGCGGCCCCCGAACAATATGGCAGGGCGCAGACCACCGCCCGTTCAGATCTCTACAGCCTGGGTGCGACGTTGCATTTCCTGCTCAGCGGCGATGACCCGGCCAACACGCCCTTCTCCTTCGCCCCCTTCGCGCCTTCGCTCGCGGCTCAGCCCCGTATGGCTTCCCTGCAACGCCTCATCATGCAGATGGTGGAACTGGATGTCGCAAAACGCCCGCAGAGCGCGCAGGTAGTCAAACGCGAGCTACAGGAGATCGCCACCCAGCTCCTACAGGAACGCCTGCGCTCACTTCACCCCATCGATAGGCCGTCCAGCAGCTTCATCCAGCCCTACATCCCCTCTTCTCAGATCAACGGCCAGGGGCAGATACAGATGGGTTTGCCCGCACAGAAAACCACAGCGAAGCAGGGCCAGACGCGCCGCCGCTTCATCCGCGTCGCGGCAGGAGCCATCCTGACCACCATCGCCGTCAGCAGCGCCATGCAACTGTTGGGCAATTTTGAATCCCGGCCAGCTCCTCTGCCGAGCCGCCCCGTACAACCGATGCGGGTTAGCTTCGGCAATGGCCCTGTCGGTTACACGTATTACACCTATACCGATCCAGATGGCGGCATAGCTGGCGTGTCGTGGTCCCCCGATGGCAAGTATATCGTGATGGGGGGCTATAGCCAGGTGGCGCAGGTCTTCGATGCGGATAGCGATGAAAGCCTCGGCGTTCACAATACGAATGATGGCCCCATTCTCGCCGTAGCATGGTCGGGTGATGACAACTACATTGCCACCGCCAACAGAACGGTGCAGGTCTGGCATCCACCAACGTTTCATTCGGCCTTCAATATCACCTATACAAGCCATCACGCGCAGGTCAATGCTATCTCCTGGTCGCCTGACAGCCAGTTTATTGCTTCGGCCAGCGACGATGGGACGGTGCAGGTCTGGCATGCTCTGACCAGCCAGCAGGTCAATACCTATCGCGGCCACCACGCGCGGGTCAAAGCGGTGGCGTGGTCGCCCGATAGTCAGTTTATTGCCTCCGGTGACGCAAAAGGCGAGGTGCATATCTGGCAACCCTTCTATGTGAGCGACCCTTTCCGCGTAGATAAAGGACATACTGCGCAGATCAACAGTGTAGCATGGTCAGCGGCGCGCTATGGCAACTATCTCGCATCCGCCAGCACCGATGGAACGGTGCGTGTCTGGAATGTGCTGACGGGCGAGACGCTGACCGTCTATACGCATCATCAAGGAGCGGTCAGAGCGGTCGCCTGGACGCCTACCGATATGCAGATCGCCTCGGCAGGTGACGACCTGAGCGTGCGTATCTGGGATGCGCTGGGCGGCGATGATTACTTTTTCTACCAGCAAAACACGCGCTCGGTTGTGACCCTCGCCTGGTCGCCCGACGGAAAGATTATTGCCTCTGGCTCCCTGGATGGGACGATGCAGGTGTGGCAGGCAGGATAAAGAAAACCTGAGCGCAGGTCGCACAAACCAGGCCAGCATCACCCCATAGGCGTTCACTTAAGCCCGTGCCAGCGCCAGGCAGGCCAGCCGCCAGGGGTGGCCCCAGAGGCGTTCACTTCAGGCCGCGCGAAGGCCAGGCAGGCCAGCCGCCAGGGGTGGCCCTACTATAGACGATGGCTCCCCAGGCGGCACGAACGCCGCGTCTCTCGTAGGGCCACCCCTGGCGGGTGGCCTGGGAATCCTTCTAAATCACCGGCAGCGTCTGCCCATCCGTCATGGCCTGTGGCCCCGCGTGGAGCGGAGGGTTGCCGCCGTCGAAGGGGGTGCCGGCGATGGAGGGGTTGTTGAGGACCTGGCGGGCGCTTTTCACGCCGTCGAACCACATGCCGACGTGTTCAAGCTGGATGCCGGAGGCTGTGCCGGACTGGTCAGCCGAGTTAGTGGGGCTGCGGTTATCGGCGGCGAAAGCGACGAAGGCGATCAGGTGGAAGACAGAGTCGCCGGTGCCGTCGCCGCGCGTGATGACATCGCCTACGTATTCGGCGTGGCCGAAGGGTTTGGCGGACAGCTCGGTGAAGAAGACGGTGAACTTGACATTGGGCGGCATGTGCTGCACCGTTACGAACACCGTGTCGAAGACACTGATCTCCGGGTTGCCCTGCATGACCGTCACCGTCGCCGTCGCGTTGGGAAAGGCCGACTTGATGCTGCTGGCCGGGACAAGCGGGAACTGCACGATCAGCGTGGGCGCGACCGAGGCCAGCACCTTGACCGTTGGCGCGATCTGCTCAGAACTGAAGTTCGGCGTGCGCAACGCCGGTTTCGTCGTCGGGAAGGTCGGCTGCCCCCCTGTGGTTGTGGTCGTCGCTTTATTGGCCGTGTTCCCTGCGGCATTGTTCGTATTCCCGCTGTCGCAGGCGCTGAGCAACAGGCCGAGCAGCAGGATGACCAGCAACGCGAGGACGGGCCGGGCATGGCGCGGACGGCGCAAATGCAGGCCGATGGCGCGCGCTTCAGTATCAGTGGAGCGGGAGTGTAGTTGCTGCATGGCGATTCCTCCTAAAACACCGGGGCGGTCTGCCCGTCGGTCATGGCCTGCGGCCCGGCGTGCAGGGGTGGGTTGCCGCCGTCGAAGATGGTGCCGGTCAGCGTATCGTTGTTCAGCACCTTCTGCGCATCCTGTAGCGAGGAGAACCACATGCCCAGATGTTCGAGATTGATACCTGAGGTTGCGCCCTCGCGGTTATCCTGTGAGGTGCCAGGGTTGCGCGCATCCATCGCAAAGGCCACCAGCGTGATGGCCTCAAACACCGTTTCGCCGCTGCCATCGCCGCGCGTGGTCAGGTCAGCCATGTATTCGACGTTGCCAAAGGGTTTGTTTGCCAGTTCGATCAGGAAGATGGTGAAGGTGATGTTGGGCGGCATATGTTGCACATCGACCGTCACTGTATCGAAGACGCTATTGTCGCGGTTGCCGCGCACAATCGTGACCAGCCCCGTCGCGTTGGGGAAGGCCGCTTTGATGCCGCTCGGCACAAGCGGAAACTGAATGATGGTTGTGGGTGGCAGCGAACTCAGCACGTGTACCGTTGGCGCCAGCTTGCCCTCGCGTACCATCTGGCGCAACTGCTCGGCCTGAGCGTTGAACGGCGCGGCGTTCGCGCTGGCGACATGCTGCGCGGCGACTCTGGCCGGTGAAGTGGGCGCGGCGCTGGCTTGCAGGCTGGCAACGAGGAGCAGCGCCAGCAGCAGCGGGCCACTCAAAAGGACGCGGCGCAGCGTATGGATAAATGACATCTGAGACCCCCTTTCATGGAGTAGAGCGGGTGTGGCAAGCTAAAACACCGGATCGGTCTGCCCGTCGGTCATGGCCTGTGGCCCCGCGTGCAGAGGGGGATTACCGCCATCAAAGGGTGTGCCTTTGAGCGTGCTATCATTGAGAACCTTCTGCGCGTCCTGCAACGAAGAGAACCACATGCCCAGATGTTCCAACTGGATGCCGGAGGCTGAGCCGCTCTGATCGGTTGAGGTGCCAGGGCTGTCGGAATTCATGGCGAAGGCCACCAGCGTAATGGCCTGGAAGGTCACATCACCGGAACCATCATCCCGCGTGTGCAGGTCGGCGACGTACTCGGCGTTGCCAAAGGGTTTCGTGGCGTGTTCGATGAAAAAGATGGTGAACGTGATATCGGGCGGCATGTTGGAGACATCAACCGTCACGGTATCGAAGAGACTGACTTCCGGGTTGCCCTGTACAACCGTCACGACGCCGGTCGCGTTGGGGAAAGCCTTCTTGACCCCGCTGGGAAAGAGGGGAAACTGAATAATGGTCGTCGGCGGCTGCGAATCCAGCACCTGCACCGTTGAGGCCAGTTGATGCGAGGCGATCAACTGCTGCAAGGTGTGTGTCTGCAAATCCTGATTGCGCAACTGTCGCCCCACCGAGGGGCTGTTTCCCGCCGCCCCCGTCGCCACCGGGCGCAAAAAGGCGACGACGGCGATCAAAATCGCCGCCAGCAGCGCGCCCCCGTAGATGATGTGATGTGTTTTGCCGCGAATAGTGCGTATGCGCATCATCGATACTTCTCCCTTCACCTGCAATAAGACAGGCATCCATCGAATTGACCGCGACACGGGTATACCCCGCGCTCGCTTTGTCCCAAGCATACCTGTTTTCACCGACAAAGGCATGTGCAAGATTACCCATTTTTGAGTATGGATAACCCCGCATAGCCCCCTGCTCCACCCCAACCCCGGCAGGCCACCCATCCCGCCAGGGGTGGCCCCAGAGGCGTTAACGTAAGCCCGTGCCAGCGCCCGGCAGGCCACCCGCCAGGGGTGGCCCTACTATATACGCGGCGGTCGTGCCGCCTGGGGAGCCGCGTCTAGAGTAGGGCCACCCCTGGCGGCTGGCCTGCGGCGGCCTTAAGTTAACGCCTATGGGGGTGGCCCTACTCTAGACGCCAGTCCCATCGCTCGTTGCGCACGCAGTGAACGAGCGGAACGTATATAGTAGGGCCACCCCTTGCGGCTGGCCTGCAGAGCGGGGCGGTGGCCTGCTGTGCGGGCTAGCCTGCCGTGCCGGTGCGTGGCCTGCCGGAGGGGCGGGACAATGCATGCGTAGGAAAAGAGTCATGTTTTTTTTATCCTCAATAAGATGGAGTGCTATACTGCGATGAGGAAGCAAGGACAAATGTCTATCTGGAAGTCAGGATTGTTGCCTGTCTGGAGGGAAAGAAATGCCCGGCGCCCCTTCTGAGCGCGTCCCAACCTATGTGATTATCGGCAATGGCATTGCCGGGGTGACTGCCGCGGAAATCCTGCGCACGGAGGACGCGGCGGCGCATATTACGGTGATTGCCGATGACCCCTTTCCCGTGTACTACCGGCCCGCGCTGAAGGACTACCTGGCGGGGCGCGTGCGCGAGGATCGGCTATGGGCGCGGCCAACCAGCTTTTATCAGGACGCGCGCGTGCGCTTCCTGCCGGATCGTGTGGTGGGCATCCGGCCAGAGCAGCACACGATCCAGTTGCAGAGCGGGCGGCAGATTGGCTATGGCAAGCTGCTGCTGGCCAACGGTGCGCGGGCCAGCCGCCTGAACTGTCCAGGGGTGCAACTCGCGGGCGTGATGACGCTGCGCACCGTTGCCGATTACCAGACTGTCCTGAGCCGGTTGAGCGCGGTACGGCGCGTGGTAGTGGGCGGGAGCGGGACGCTGGCGCTGGAAAGCGTCGAGACGCTGCGCCACCGGGGCTACGAGGTGACGCACCTGCTGCGCCGCCGCACTGTCTGGTCGGAAGTGCTGGATGCCGTAGCCTCTGACCTTGTCTTGCAGCAGGAACGGCGCGACGGCGTGGACGTGCGGCTGGAAGAAGAGATTGCCGAGATCACGGGCCGCGACGGGCAGGTAAATGGCGTTGTCACCACACACGGCGAACACATCCCCTGCGAACTGGTGCTGATCGCCATCGGCATTGACCCGTTGATTGATTTTATTCGCCAGGCCGACATCGCCTGCGGGCGCGGCGTGCAGGTGGACGCGATGATGCGCACCAGCGCGCCGGACGTGTATGCCGCCGGTGATGTGCTGGAAGTGCGCGACCCGCTCAGTGGCAGCGTGCGCGTAGTAGGGCAATGGTATCCGGCCATCCAGCAGGCGCGCGCCGCCGCCTATAGCATGCTCGACCTGCTGGACACGGCGCGGCCCTTCACGCCCGCCCATTTTTACAACGCCACCTTCCTCTACGGCCTCGATTTCGCCTCGGTCGGCGTGACGCAGTTGCCGCCGGGCGGCCCGCAGAACGGCTTTCAGGAACTGGTGGCGGAGCCGCAGCCGCGCAGCTATCGCAAAGTCATACTCAAAAACGGCGTGGCGGCGGGCATCCTCGCGCTGGGCAATCGCAAAGACGCGCTGGCCTTCAAACGCGCCATCGATCACGGCGTCAACCTGCTGCCCGTCGCGGCGCGGCTCTTCGATGACGATTTTTCCCTCAACGACTGGCTCGACAGCCAGGGCGTGCCGCCGCCTCTGCTCACCGTGCGCCGCGTCGGCGACGCCGCCATCAGGCAGGAAGCGTACAGGCAGGGCGAGACGCAGTTTATTCGCCCGCAGACCATCGGGCTGAAGAGTATCCCTGTGACGCCGAGGAAGCTGCGTACCGAAGCCGTGCTGGTGCCGGTGAGCAGCGCGCAGAGCGGCGCGGGCATTGCCGCGTTGCCCGAAAAGCGGCTCAGCCAGACGCGCGTCATCACCATCGGGCGCCAGCCGGGGGTTGCGCTCTATATCGATCATCCCTCGGTCTCGCGCCGCCACGCCGAGATCAGCTATGCCAACGGCCAGTACATTCTGCGCGACCTCGGCAGCACCAACGGCACCTACATCAATGACGCGCGCCTGCAAGCGGGAGGCACCGCCACGCTGGCGCAAAACGATCAACTGCGCTTCGGCAGGCTGGTCGAGTTCGTCTTCAAAGTGCGCACCGTCAGCGGCAGCGGCATCTCCAATCCCATCTCGCTGCCGGGCATCGCCGCGACGGATGAGATGGTGACAGGAGCATTTCCTGCCTTAGCGGCGAGCGCGGCTCCTGCCATGGGGCAGCCGGTGCTGCAACAGGACGGTTCGCTGCTCCTGCCCGGCGCGGTCAGCCCGCTGCCCCCGGCGGTGGTGGCCTCACTCTACGAATCGCCCGCGCTGGTCATCGTGATGCAGGGCAAGCCGGAGGTGCATGCGCTGCGCGCAAAGCAACACCTGGTACTGGGCCGCGACCGCAGTTGCGAGATCGTGCTGCCCGACATCACCGTCTCGCGGACGCACGCCGAAATCTTTTCCGGCCCCGACGGCTTCTATGTCCACGACTTGCAGAGCAGCAATGGCGTGGCGGTCAACGCGACGCGCATCGCCGACCCCTATCGCCTCTCGCACGGCGACCGACTGGGCTTCGGCAGCATCCAGGGCTATTTCATCGATCTCCATCAGTCCAGGCCGGAGACCATAGAAGAAACGGGAGAGGGCAATGTGTCGCTGCCCGCCGAAACTATTCCGGTGGAGTCGCTGCTCGTCTGCCCGCAGTGTGGAACAATCAATACACACAGCGCCCGCTTCTGTGCCAGTTGTATGCTGAAGTTCCACCCATAGGCGCGCGATCAATCGGCGCCTACGGGAGTTCGTGGATATTGTTGAGAATTACGTTTGTGGGGAAGTAGGCAACGAGAGAGCCAGTTACAAAAGGGAACCATTATGCACATGCAAACACCCGTGAAGTCGCCCCTGGTAGTGGGCATCGAACATCGCCCGGATGTGAAGCCGTTGAGCGAGGAGGCCATACGCTTCGAGATCGATATGTGTATCGGCTGCGATCGCTGCATGCGCGCCTGCCCCGTGCCGCTCTCCGCCTCTGTCACCATCGCCGACCTGAACCGCGCCACCATCTCCGATGAGATTGCGCCGCACGTGGCGCTCTTTACGGAAGAATGCGTGATGTGCGGCTCCTGTGTGCCTGTCTGCCCCGTCGATAACCACCGCGACCTGCTCATGCTCTCGCTCAAGCAGCGGCTGGGCATCTCCTGGAACGGGCAGGTCGATCTGAGCCGTGTTCTCAACTACCTGCCGCCGGGCTGGAATGTCCCGCTGCTGCTCAGTCGCCTGCGCGAGCAGCCGATGTTTCGCGAGCCGCAGCTTGTGCCAGATAACTACCTGCTACACCTTGTTGCCAGTTCAAAGCTGCTCACCCTCGTTCCCGGCACGACGATCATGCGCGAAGGGGAGTTCGGGCGCGAACTTTATATGCTGCTGGAAGGCCGCGTCGAACTCTCTTCGGTCGGCTTTGATGGCCGCGAACTGCCCGTCGCCGTCCTGCAGCGCGGCGAGTACATGGGCGAACACGGCATGCTGACCGGCCAGCCGCGACACGAGACGGCTCGCGCCCGGACGCCCGCCGTCGTGCTGGAAGTGCCGGAGCAGGCCATGCAGCGCCTGCTGGAACTGGTTCCCGCCCTGCGCACATTCTTCTCTATCCTGGACGATACGCGCTCCATCGAAGCTATTCTGAAACGCATGGCCCTCTTCTCCGGCGTGGCCGATGCCGATATCCGCGCCATCGCCGCCGGGGCGCAGGTGCGCCACTATGGCCGCGACGAACGCCTCTTCGCCGAAGAGGGACACGGCCAGCCCATGCGTGAGACGTTGCACATTCTCTTAGAGGGCTTCGTCAAGGTGGCGCGTCGCACGCTGGCGGGGACAGGGCGCGACCGCAGCGACGAGCGCATCATCGCCTATCGCCAGCACGGCGACTACTTCGCGGGCGGGCTGGACATGCTCGGCGACCGGCGCGCCGTCACCGTCACCGCCATCACGCGCGTGCGCGTGGCGGAATTCCCGCGCCAGGCCCTCGTCGCCTTCTTTGCCCGCTATCCCGAAGTCGGCCAGCGTTTCCAGGAACGCCTGCGCGAGTACCATGAAAGCGCGCGGGCTACCGGCGCACCGGGCCAGCCGACCGAGGACGAGGCGGTTGCGCTGCACGCGCTGGTCGGCGACGGCGTAGTTGAAGGCACCGAGGTGCTGGTCATCGATCTGGATAAATGCATCCATTGTAATGAATGTGAAGAGGCCTGCGCGCGCCGTCACGGCCATTCGCGTATGAACCGCAAGGGCATGGTGGTAGGCAATATCAGTATCGCCACTGCCTGTCGCCAGTGCCAGGACCCCGTCTGCATGCTGTGCAGCCGCGCCGGTATCGCCCGCATGCCCGGCGGCGAGGTCTACATTACCGAAAGCTGCATCGGCTGCGGCATCTGCGCCGAACGCTGCCCCTATGACAACATCTCCATCGTCTCGCTCGATGATGACACGTACCAGGGGAACGAGCAGGGCCAGCAAGGCTCGCTGCTGGCCAGATTCCGCCACTTTTTCAGCGAGGGCGCAGGCAAAGAACGCGGGCGCAGGGTGTTGCCTATGGCAGGCCACCCGCAAGGGGATGGCCCTACTATATACGACAGTACCGCAAGGAGCGCGAACGTATCGCGTATAGTAGGGCCATCCCCTTGCGGGTGGCCTGCACCGGCTTCCCCCGCTGCTCCCGGCCCGCTTGCCACACAGCGTGTTCAGCGCGACGCCCTCGGCGAGATGCGCAAGAAAATTGCCATCAAATGCGATCTCTGCGCAGGCTACAGCAATCAAGCCTGCGTCCAGGCCTGTCCTATGGGCGCGGCCTTGCGCGTCCAGCCCATAGCTTTTTTTGGGTCGACCGAGGAAATTTTGCGACGCAGGACGACGTAGATCTCGCGTCGCGCCGCCCGGGCCGGTGCAGTTACGGAGCCAACAGTTTGAAGGAAAAATAGTCGTTATGTCTCTTACCACAAAACAGGCTCAATCTCGAATAGCGGACAAACAACACACCACGCCCCGTCTGTGGAAGGTGCCAGCCTCGATGGCATGGTGGCTGTGGCTGGCCGCCAGCGTGCTGCTCTACGCGGGCATCTTTATCGTCTATGAGCAAGCCATCAGGACGCAGCAGTATCCGGGGCCGTTTTACGATCCCCTGCGCCTCTTCGGCATCATCGCCTTCGGGCTGGTGCTATTCACCGCCGCGTACTCGTTGCGCCGCCGCTTCATGCGCGGGCTGCCGGGCAAGGCGCAGGACTGGCTCTGGATGCACACCTGGCTCGGCATCACCACCATCCTGATCGCCCTGATGCACTCCAACTACATCCATATCCTGAACAATTTCTGTCAGAACCTGAGTTGCTTCACCGAAGAGGGGGCCGGTTTCAGCGCGCTGGTCTCTCTGGGCGTGCTGGTCATCACCGGCGTTGCCGGTCGTTTGCTCGACATCTGGCAGGCGCGCACCATCGCCCACGACGCCAGCAGCAACGGGGTCGGCATCATACAGGCGCTGGAGGAACGCATTCTGGAACTGGAATACGGTGTCGAGCGGCTCTGCGCCGGCAAATCCGAGCCGTTCAAGCACTACTGCATGCGCGCTATCGACCATCCCCGCGCGCTCTCCGGTCGCCTTCCTCAGCTTCAGCCGCGCGAGCAGGCCGATTTTCGCTGCGCCTGCGAGACGCTCGCGCGCCGCGCCGCCCTTGTGCGCTCTCTGCGTCGGCAGCAGCGCGCCCGCCTCATCATCCGCGCCTGGCGCACCGCCCACATGTACATTGCCAGCGCCGCCCTGCTCATCATCGCCTACCACAGCATCCTCGAACTGCTCGCATATGTGCTGAACATCCCGTTCTTCCAGCGGTTCGCGTGAAATTGGGTACATTGGAGAATGGATTGTTTTGTTTATTTTGTATATTGCGTTTGTTTCGAGATAAGTATGGTATGATATTAGCGAGCGATGATTATGCTCATGAGGACATGGAAAAATCACGATTTGAGCAGTAACGCAAGAGATTCCTTTCGTCAAGGTGGGAACGCATCGGCGAGTTCGTTTCAGTGACCTCATTGCCTATAAGCAACGGCGAGACGCTGCGAGAAAGCGCGGTCTCGCCGAGTTAACCCACATCAGTGAGGATGAGGGCCTGTACGATTAACCTTTCGTTACTTGCCTGTCTACATTTATATTTATATTATATATATGGGGCAGGCAACTTTCTCCCTGTTGCGATCAGATACCTCTTCTGATCACTCTTCTACACTCCTTATATCCACTTGCTTATTCCCCCGTTCCGTTCAGGTATTGCCTGTCTGCACAAACATTCTTTCCGATTATACCCGAACCGGAAAACTCATGGGTACCTGGCGGATGCAGATTCATGTCCAGAAGAGTATATCTTCATCACCCGGCACAGGCCTTTCATCTGTGCCGTCTGTCATGGGCTTGCGCCTCCACTCACAGCGCGCGACGCCATTCTGGAGCAGGCGGCACATGACGGCATCGTATTCTTGCAGGGGCCAGCGACCGAAGTGGGTGAGGAGCAGGCGCTGGCGCAGTTCGGGCCAGCGGCGGGGTCGTTGTGCCATGCCCTGAGCGGAGACAAATTGCTCTAGCTCCTGCTGTTCTGCCGCCAGCCGCTCGCGCTCCTGCTGCGCAAACCACTCCTCCCCCAGTACGCCCTGATAGCTCTGCGCGGAGACACGACGCCTGTAGGCGCACACGGCATCGTTCATAATGGCAAGGCTATCCTGGCGGCGCGTAGCGAAGAGCAGCGTGTAGGGGGCCAGCTCGATGGCAGCCGCCCCCACCTGCACCGGCAGCGCAATCCGCTGCACCGTCAGGAAACGAGCCTTCATCGAAGCCATAAGCAGGTCAATCAGCCCGTCGATCGCCTGCGTCGGTAGCAGGGGAGATGGGGGAGCAATTTCTGATTGTCCTCCACGCAGCAAACCGCCCGTATGGTTCTCTCTACCGCGTTCATCAGTTTTGTTTGTGGCTGTATGCGGGTTCGCGAGCAGGCTTTTCCAGCGGTCGCTGCGCAGCAAGTTTGTCAACACAGCCCCGCTGGCCGCTCCCGGCTCTGAGGCCGCGAGCAGGTGGCTGCCCAGACGCTTATGCGAGAGCAACAAAAAGAGTTCGGTCGGCCCTGTGCGCTGGTAGAGCGGCGCGAGATCATCGTAGCCGAACAGCGTCTGCCCGAACGGGTTGAGCAGGAAGACAGCCGGTGCCTGCTCGATGGCCTGCAACAGCGCCGCCTGCGCCTCCTGCCAGCTTGCATCGACCAGCCCGCCGCCCTCCGGCAGCTTCACCACCGCATCTTTTCCCGCCGTCCCCGGCCCACGCCTGCTGCTCCCCGCCTTCAACACCAGCCCGTGCAGGGCAATTGGCCTGCTTGCTCCCGCCAGCATGCGTCTAAGCTCCACCAGCGGCTCCGCCACCCGCGCTCGCTTCTCCACTCCCAGCCCATCAATCCAGTAGCACCGTCTGAAGATGCGGATGGAAGCCAGCGAGCGGCAATAGGGGGCGAGATAATCGCGCAGCAGCCATGCGCGCACCACCGCCAGCACAGCCGCTTCCGTCAGGCGGCGCGTCTGCCCCTGCTTCGCCAGTTCTCCGGCGTCTGACGCCTGATCCTGCTGTTGATTATCCAGAGTAGTCCATAAATCCATGTTCATAGCTGAGAATATTTTACCATATATCCATTCTTCCTATCTCTCTTGCCCAATCGGTCACGCTATGCTACGATGTACGCGTTTTCTGGCAATAAAATCGCTTCAGATATGTCATGCAGAGCGCGGCGAAGTGTCCGGGCGGCCAGAAAGATCAACTCGCTATCTCAGTTGCTTCGCTCCACTCAGCGCGAAATATCCGAACCGGTTTTCACCGCTCATCGTATGGCAACTGGAAAGGTCAGGTTATCGAAAGGAGACCATCATGTCTGGGGACACCACCCGGCACCAGATGGTCATGGAGAGAGGAGAACATGTCATGGCTCAAAGTCAGCAACAGGAAAAAACGCGATCGGAACAAACCTCTGCCGCCGATCACGCTGCTCCGGCAGCACAGGCGACCCCATCTTCAATCTCAACCTCATCGCTGAGCGCGGCGCTCTCTCAACTTCCGCAGCAATATTTCAAAGCGATCTTCAAACCGTCGGTGGCGACGTATGCACAGAGTAAGGAACAGGCAAGCTGGGCGCTTGTCTGGATACAATTGCTGGCCTGGGCGGTGCTGGACGCCGCGCTGGGGGTGCTGGTCAATCTCATCTCGCCGCCTGCGACCGGGGCCTCGTTCTCGCTATTCAGTTTTGCCACCTCCTACGGTCTGGTGCTGATCGTGCCGGCCCTCTTCTTTCTTCTCACAGGCATTGTCTACGCGCTGGCAAAACTCCTGGGCGGCCAGGGAACTTTCCTGGAGCTGTGCAACGCCTCGCTCTCCGTTCAGGCCCCGCTGGGCATAGGCAGCAAACTGCTGGCCCTGATCCCCGTCGTTGGCAGGATTCTCAACTCTGTCCTCAGCCTCTACGGTATCGTCCTGCAGGTCATTGTCATCATGGCCGCGCAGCGCCTGGGCAAAGGGAAGGCGATAGCAACCCTGCTCATCCCCCTCGTCGTCGCTGGCGTGCTGGCCGCTCTCTTCTTCCTGCTGATAAAAAAGTGATAAGCGGGCCGCCGGTTGCGCGCTGCCCCTCACACGCTGCATAGCGTATAATAAAGCAGTATTACCATGTAGCATGTGAGGAGTATTTTTATGTCTGATCGCGACCGTTTCGGTGAGCAGCAGATGCCTGCGCTGGAGGAGATGCTGCAATCGCTGTTGTTGATTGAAGAAGGGGAGCATGAATTCGGGGATGAGGTGAAGGAGAGTGGGGATATACGAGAGTTCTTTTTTCCGGTGACGCGCCACTGTACATATCTGAACCATGCGGCGAACGGGCCGCTGCCGCGACCGGTGGCGCGCGGGCTGCACGAATATATTGAGGATCGCAGCGCCTACGCGAGCATGCACGGGGAACGCTGGCGCATGTATGAGCAGGGGGCGCACCGGCGCATGGCGGATATGATCGGGGCGCGAGCCGGGCAGATTGCGTTCACGGCCAGCACGGGCGATGGCATGATGATGATAGCGTATGGCCTGTCCTGGCAGGAAGGTGAGAGCGTGATTACCGCCGAAGGGGAATTTCCCAGCAATGTCTACCCCTGGCTGAACCTGAGCGAGCGCGGCGTGCAGGTGCATCTGGTAGCGCAGCAGGAAGGGCGCATCCCGGTGGAAGCGATTTTTGAGCGCATTGAGCAGGACAGGGGGCGCACGCGGCTGGTCAGCCTGAGCCTTGTCGAGTTCTCTACGGGCTATCGCAACGATATCGCGACCATCGCGCGCTATTGTCATGAGCGCGGCATCCTGTGTGGCATCGATGCCATGCAGGCGCTGGGTGCGCTGGCGATCGATGTGCAGGCACTGGACGTGGATTACCTGGCGGCTGCTGCCCATAAGTGGCTGCTTGCCCCGCAGACGACGGGCATCCTCTACGTCTCGGACGCGCTTTCAGGGCAATTGAAGCTGCCCCGTCGCGGCTGGTTCAGCGTGGCCGAGCCTTTCGATTTCTTCAATTATGAGCAGCCATTGAAAGAAGGCGCGGCACGTTTCGAGCATAGCTCGTCCAACAGCACGGCCATTATCGGCCTTGATGCCGCGCTGGGCGTCTTTGAGAGCCTCGACGGCGGCATGGCGGCAGTGGAGGCGCGCATTCTGGGCCTGACGGCCCGCGCCATCGCCGGTTTAGAGCGGCTCGGCTATCCCGTCGTCTCCCCGCAGGGGGCGGGCGAGCGTTCCGGCATCGTTTGCTTCACGCCGCACCCGCAGCGCCCGGAGATGACGCCGCAACAGATGGTGGATGAACTGGCCGCGCGCAACATCGCCACCGCCGCGCGCGGCACCTTCGTGCGTATTTCCCCCCACTTCTACAACACCCTCGAAGAGGTCGACACCCTGCTCAACGCCCTGGAAGATTTGAAACGGCCCCCTACCGTTTAATGCCGGTTCGGGTGGAATGAATCTCTGTGCTAACAGTCATGGCCTGCTGAGTGGAGAGAAGCAACTACTCGCAAGGCAAAGAGGAGGGGCCAACAATGCAGTTTTTCTTTCAGCCCATGAACGAAGAGGATGCGCGCGCTATTCTGGGGTGGCGCTATGAGGGACCGTATGCGGTGTACAATATGCAGGATGATTTTGACGGGGATGGCGCGGACGTGGTGGCCGAATTGCTGGACAGGCGCGGCCCCCACTACGCGGTACGTGACGAAACGGGCGAGCTGGTGGGCTTCTTCGGCTTTGGCTCCTCCGCCTGTGTGACCGGTTATGGGGAGCCGCACCTGTACAGCGAGAACAATACGATTACCATCGGGCTGGGCCTGCGCCCGGATTTGACGGGGCAGGGAAAGGGGCTGGCCTTTGTCAGCGCGGGGCTGGATTTCGCGCGTCGCGAGTTCGCGCCGGATTACTTTCGCCTCTTCGTCCTCACGTTTAATGAGCGCGCGATTCGCGTCTACGAAAAGGCGGGCTTCCAGCGCGTGCGCATCGTGGTGCAGCGCAACCCGCAGGGGGAAAGGCTGTTCTTAGAGATGAATCGCCGCGTGTAGCTCAGGGCGTGCGGCGTGGGCCTCAACGGGTTGAGGTTGAGGCCGAGTCTAGCTCATCGTCAACGGCCAGGCCGCGTGTGTGCGCGGTCTCGTTGACGTAGAGCAGGATGGGATAGCCCCGGCTGAAGTCGACGGCGGTGATCGAGGTGTTGCCCAGGACAAACTGCCGCCGGTGGGTGAGGTCGAGGCCGAGCAGATGGCAGAGCATGATGCCGATGAAGCCGCCATGCGTTGACCAGACCACCGTTCCCGCCGGGTAGTTTGTCTGCCAGCGCGCCAGCGCGCGTTCGGCTCGATCCCGCACCTGGAACATCGTCTCGCCACCGTGCGGGGCGGCATTCGGTTCGAGGTGCCAGTAGACGAGTTGTTCGGAATTGCGCGCCCGCACTTCTGCGAAGGTCAGGCCCTCCCAGTTGCCAAGCCCGGTTTCGCGCAGGTCCGCGTCTTCCTGCACGGGCAGGTCGTGGTGGCGCGCGATTGCCTGCGCCGTGACACGGGCGCGCTGCAGGTCAGAGGAAACGACGGCGTCGATGTGTTCCGAGGCCAGACGAAGGCCGACCGCCTCCGCCTGGCGAACGCCGAGCGGGCTGAGTGGAATGTCCGCCTGGCCGGTATAACGTCCCTGAAGGTTGTACGTGGTGACGCCGTGACGCACGAGAAACAATCGCACAATGCTACTCCCTGGTTGTGGAAACGACCGGGAGCGAGCGCATCACGATGCTAAGGCAGGTGCGGCAGTCTCCCGGAATAACCTGTACTGTTCTACGAACTCTTCTTTATCTCCCTCTATGGTAAGACGGTCAATTGAAGGGTAAATCAAAGGATAGCAAACGTCAAGCCGCATTTCATCGCAAATGCGCAGCAATTGCTCTCGCGTGCTGGCGGGGATGTACTCGTGGAAGACGAAGAAGCTGCCGAGGCTCTGGGCAATCATGCGCCGGATGTGTTCATCGTCGCCTTTGGTATGAAAATGCGGGCTTTTCGACTGGTACTGCTGCAAGATGGCCTTGCGCGGCCCGGCATGGGCGAGGAAATCGAGGAACTGGAATGTCTCGATGGAGTAGTGGGAGGAAAAGCGCAGCGTCTTCGCCGTCTTGATGGTCATGCCCTGCTCGCCCGCGTTGGACGAGATGATGGGGTAGTCGCGAATGCCGAACCATTCTTCGAGCAGGGAGCTAAAAAGCGGGGAGATGACGCTGGTGCAGCGTCCGAGCAGCTTGAATTCGAGCGTCCCGTTTTTCACCTCCGGCTTGGACGCCCAGCAGATGCGCACATTGTGCAGGATATTGCCAGCCGTGCCTTCCCACAGCAGGTCGTGCGGGCAGGCGGCGAGAAAGAGCCTGCCCATCGCCAGCGTGTATTCGAGCAGGGAGCAGGGGACGATGTTGTCGGCGTCGTAGAAGATCACCCAGCGCGGATAGCCCAGCAGCGTGGCGCAGAGGGTGCCGATATACATGCCTTCTCCCTTGCCGTCGCGCACGCGGCCATCACTGTCGAGAATTTGCGGCACCCCGCACTCACGCAGCAAATGGGCCACGAGAGGGTCCTTCTGGTGAACGAGGTAGAGTTTTCTATGTGAGGTCATGTGTTCCTTCAGGCTGTGCTGGAGCGTTTCCAGGTTCTCCGGAGGGCAGTTGGAGACGATGATGATGGGGCTGCCGGTGGGAAGGTACCAGAGAACGCCTTGCAGCGTCTCGAGGCTTTCGGATTTGTGGGAAATGATGAAGGCGGTGTGAGAAAGGAAATAATCCATCCGCTCCAGCGTGTCCGCCTCCAGAAT
>Ga0070739_10003341_pt1 | contig 20098 bp, 16 predicted proteins | sample Coa_R1_7_FD_66445 | JGI IMG/M metagenome (GOLD analysis project Ga0070739, IMG submission 66445) | Surface soil microbial communities from Centralia Pennsylvania, which are recovering from an underground coalmine fire - Coalmine... | ecosystem: Environmental > Terrestrial > Soil > Unclassified ... | reverse complement strand
GGCGATGATCCTGGGGATGATGCCGCTCGCGCTGGGCCTCGAGCCCGGCTCGGAGCTGTACATGGCGATGGCGATCGAGATCATCGGCGGCACGGCCACCTCTACCCTGCTCAGCCTGGTGGTCGTGCCCTGCATGTACACCTACTTCGACGACCTGCAGCACCTGCTCAGCCGGCTGGCCACCTGGCGGCCCGGGCGCCGCCCGCCGACCGACCGGCCCGAGCCGGAGCTGGCGAGGCCGCCCGCCACGGTGAGCTGAGCGGGACGCGACCGGGAGAATAGCGGGCCCGCCGCGCGCGGCGGGACGGCAGGTGGGGGACCGGCCATGTGGCACCCGAGGACGAGGCCCGGACTGGACGCCGCGCGCGCGGGATTCGCCGTCGCGCTGCTAGTGGGGGTAGCTGCCTGCGGTGGGCAGCGCGAGGCCGGCGCGCCGACCGGCCAGCGCGGCAGCGGCACGCCGGAGCGGACCGTGCCCGTCACCACCCAGGCGGTAGCGCAGGGGCCGATCACGTCGTCGGTCCAGTACGCCGGCAACGTGCAGTCCAACGCCTCCGTGCAAGTGATGCCCCGCGCCACCGGCCGCATCGAGCAGCTCAACGCCGACGTCGGCAGCGTCGTCAAGACCGGCGACCTGCTGGCCGTACTCGACCGCTCGCAGCTCCAGGCCAACACGCAGCAGGCCGAGGGCTCGCTGCGCGCCGCCGAGGCCAAGCTGGCCTCGCTGCAGGTGCAGGGGCGGCCGGAAGACATCGAGGCGGCGCGGTCGCAGCTCGCGGCGGCCCAGCAGAAGCTGAACCTGATGCTCCAGGGCGGGCGCGACGGCGACGTGGCCGCGGCCCAGGCCAGCGTCGAGTCCGCCCAGACCAAGGTCGCGCAGGTGGTCGAGGCCTCGCGCGCCCAGGTCGCCTCGGCCCAGGCGACCGTGGACAGCAACCGCGCCAACCTGCGCAGCGCGCGCGAGAAGCTCGACCAGCTCACCGGCGGCGGGGCGCCCGCGGACCAGGCGGCGGCGCAGGCCGCCGTCGAGGCGGCACAGAGCAGCCTGGACCAGGCCGTCGCCCAGCGCGACCTGCTGGTCAACCCGCCGTCCGCCAGCGTCCAGAGCGCGCGCAGCGACGTGGAGAAGGCCGAGGCGAGCCTGGCCCAGGCGCGGGCCAACCTCGAGCAGCTCCTGGGCGGGGGCGCGCCGGCCGACCGCGCCCAGGCCGAGGCCGGCGTCGACAGCGCCTACGCCGCGCTGCGGCAAGCTCAGCAGAACCTCAGTATGCTCCGCGCCGGCGGCACGCCGTCGCAGCGCGGCCAGGCCCAGGCGGCCGTGGACACCGCGCTGAGCCAGCTCCGCGCCGCCCGCACGGAGTACCAGCAGGCGACCACCCCGCGCAGCACGCTCAACTCCTCCCTCGCCCTGCAGCAGCAGGCCGTTCAGCAGCAGCAGCAGGTCACGCTCGCCCAGTCGCAGGCCCAGACCGCCTGCTCCGGTGGCGAGAGCGGCCCATCGAGCGCACTGGGCGGCCTGATCGGCGGGTCGGGCTCGGCGAGCGGGCTGACCTGCGCCGCGGCCCAGGCCAACCTCGCCCAGAACCAGGTGGCCTTCGGCCTGATCCAGGTGGCCCAGGGCTCGATCGGCCAGGGCGCCGATCCGTCGCGCGTGGCCTCGGCGCGGGCGACGCTCGACGCCGCCGCCCAGGTGCTCGCGGCGCAGTCGCAGCTCGCCGACCTGAACAATCCCCCGCCGAACAGCCTGGAGTCGGCGCGCGCCGCCGTCGAGCAGGCGCAGGCCAACCTGGACGGCGCCACGGCCAAGGTCGACGCGCTGCGCCACCCGCCCGCCGCCTCCCGCGTCCAGGCCGAGACGGCGGTGAGCCAGGCCGAGGCGACGCTGCGCGCGGCCCGCGAGAACTACGACCAGGTCGTGGCCGGCGGTGCGCCGGCCCAGCGCCGCCAGGCCGATGCCGCCGTCGCCGCCGCCCAGGGCAACCTGGACCAGGCCCAGGCGAAGCTGGCCGGCTTGCAGGCCCCCGCGCCGGCCGATCTCGCCGCGGCGCAGGCGGCCGTCGACACCGCCGCGGCGCAGCTCGCGGCCTCCGAGGACCAGCTCGCGCTGGTGTCCGGACCGCAGGCCAAGTCCGACCTGGAAGCGGCGACGGCCTCGCTGCAGCAGGCGCAGAACACGCTCTACAACACGCGCGTCCCCTACCGGCCGGAGGAGATCGCGCAGCAGTGCGAGGCGGTGCGCCAGGCCCGCGCGGCGCTGGCGCTCAAGGAGCAGCCGAACCGGCCGGAGGACATTGCCGCGGCCCAGGCCAGCGTCGAGCAGGCGCGCGGCGCCTACAACCTGGCTGTCGAGCAGGAGAAGGACGCCTTCGTCTACGCGCCGTTCGATGGCGTCATCTCGGCGCGGCAGATGTCCGTCGGCGCGCTGGCCAGCCCCAGCACCGCGATCTACACGCTCGTCTCGAACAACATCGAGGTGTGGGTGAACATCGAGGAGAGCGACCTGACCTACGTGCGGGCCGGCATCCCGGCGACGATGAAGGTCACGCCGTACGCGGACGAGAGCTTCGACGCCACCGTCGAGATGGTCTCCACATCCGGCGACCCGCGCAACCGCACCTTCCAGACGAAGCTGCTCGCCCCCAACCCCGACGGTCGCCTGAAGGATGGCATGTTCGCCCAGGTGCGCTTCGTCAGCAGCACGCGCGCTGACGCCACGCTCATCCCGCTGACGGCGATCGTCAGCCGCGGCGGCCTGAACTTCGCCTACGTGGTCGTGGACGGCCGGGCGCGCCAGCGCGAGCTGCAGCTCGGGATCAGCGACGGCACCAACGTCGAGGTCACGGCCGGCTTGCAGCCCGGCGAGCAGCTCATCGTGGCCGGCCTGTCGAGCATCACCGACGGCGCGGCCGTCACCATCGTCCCCGATCTGCCGAACGTCGCGTCGCCCAGCCGCCGCGCCAGCTAGCAGTAGCTATCGATAGCTGGTGTGAGCCGCAGGCTCACACCAGCTATCCCAGGTTTCGCCAGGCACACTAGCAGTCTCTGTCGGGCTCGCCGTTCGGCGGCGGCCCGCCGCTGGCAAGCTGGGACCAGGCCTGCTGCAGGTAGGCCGTCAACGCGGCGAAGGCGACCACGACGAAGAACGCCGCGAACAGGATCTCGACGACCGCCGCCGCCCGGGCCGCCGTCGAGGCCGGGGCGAGATCGCCGTACCCCACGGTGCTCATCGTCACGACGGAGAAGTAGACGAAGTCGCCGAAGCCAAGCGTCCCCCGCGACGCGCTCGCGGCGAACGCTCCTGGGTCGAGCCGGTAGATCGACGCGAAGGCGCAGGCGAAGCCGAGGATCACCAGGACGTAGATGAACACGATCGCTTCGACGGGCCGGAGCATCGCCAGCAGGTAGGGCTGCGCCCGGGCGAACTCGCGCATCGCCCGCCGCATCTCCAGCGCGGCCGGCTCGCCCAGGCGCGTGAAGCCGAACACGAGCGCCAGCCCCCCGACCAGTCCGGTGAACGCCGTCTCGGCGTGGACCAGGTTCTGGGCGCCCCAGGGCGGCCAGGTTGGCCAGCCGACCGAGCGAACCTGCATGACCAGGAAGACCACCGCCACGAAGACGCTCGTGCGCGCGTAGGCTCGCGTCCGCGCCATGTACAGCCGCACGACGACGAGGCAATAGACGAAGCCAGCCAGCGCCCCGAACAGGCCGAACAGCAGCGCGACCTCGATCAGCCGCTCGGGCAGCGGCACGGGCACGTCGCCCGCGAGCACGATCAGCCGGCCGCTGCGCAGCGCCATCGCGACGATAACGCCGGCGATCCCGGTGGGGATGGCGATGAGCAAGCGGTGGAGGATCGAGGCCTGCCGGGTGCGCGGCTGGGCGCGGGAGAGAGCAAGCCCGATCGCGATTCCCGAGATGGCGAGGGTGGCCGCCTGGCCGACCACGGCGTAGCTGACGACCATCACCACGCCGAGCGTGATCACCAGCTCGACCAGGGCGAGGACTACCTGGCGCGCGATCGCCCGCGGCGCGGCCACGCCTGGCCTACCGGCCCAGCCGCATGTCCCCGCCGAGCGCTCGCAGCGCGCGCTGCGGGTAGTCGAGGTCGGCGAGCTGGTCGAGCGGCAGCGGCTGGTCCTGGCTCACCGGAGCGCCTCCTGCTCCAGGGAGCGGTAGACGCGGATGGCGCCGTTCTGCACGGCCACGGCGAAGCCGAGCTGGACGATCTGGCCCTCGTCGAGCTGCGCGGCGAGGGTGGCGAAGATGTCGTCCGCCACCTCGTCCTCGGCGACGACCGCGCGCGTGTAGGCGAGGGCGGCCGCCTCGGCGGGCGAGAACGCCGCGCCGTCGTCCGCCGCGAGCGCGGCCAGTTCGCGCGGGCCGACCCCGGCGTCGCGCAGGGCGGCCGAGTCGGGCGGCGCCCAGCTCGGGCAGTCGAGCAGCCGCGCCATCTCGGCGCGGACGAGCTGGCGCAGCCGCGGCGGCAGCACGCCGCCGTGGACGGTGGCCGTATACAGGCCGAGCCAGTCGGCCAGCAGGTCCGGCCGCGGCGCGAGGAAGCGCGCCCAGCCTAGCGGCGGCGAGCCGAGGCGGCCGGCCTCGACCAGGAGCGCTTCGGCCGGCGGGTAGGGGCGCGGCGGCCAGCGCGGCGCCTCGCCCTGGCGGTCGGCATAGGCCAGCCGCACCGGCAGCTCGTCGAGCACTGGCTGCTCCCCGCGCTTGTAGTCCTCGCTGCGCCAGGAGCGCAGCATCCGCGGGCCGCCGAACTGCCAGGCGCAGAACACGACGACCTCGACCCGCTCGGGTGGGGTAAAGGCCGCCTCCAGCGCGGCCCACTCCCGCGGCCCGAGGGCCCAGGGCCGCGTCGCCAGCGTGTCGGCGAAGGCCAGGGCGGCCCGCAGCGATGGCGGGTCGTCCTCGAATGCCGCCGCGGCATCGGCGGCCAGGCGCGCTTCGGTCAGTCCCTGCTGCCTCGCCGAGGCAGAGCGGTTGGTCGCTCAGTAGTCGCAGCGCGACGCGCGCGCGATGTGCACGCGCAGCCGCTCCTTCCAGGCGTGGTCGACGCGGCCGCGGTGGAAGCTGTCCCACCAGAAGCGGCACCAGGCCCGCATCGCCTCGGGCTGGTGCGACTCCATGCCGAGCGAGGTCGGCGGCGGCGTGCCGTGGCGATAGGAATCGAGGTAGTACGCTTCGATCTCGGCGTCCGCCCAGCTCTCGACGGTCGCCCCTGGCACGAGACTCAGTCGCGGCATCCCATCCTCCACGGCGCGCTGCTCCGGCTGCGATTGTAGAGGATGGCGCGCGGCACTAGCAGGCGCCAATCAACGCCGATCTAATGAAGTACAATACCGCGAGCATGTCAACGGCTTCATAGTCCCCGGGCGTCGCCCGCGTTACGATGCTGGCACTGGTAGCGCGACGGGAGCGAGGATGCAGCGGGTGCGCGGGCGGCTCGGCCAGGCGGGGGCGATGGCGCTCCGCGCGTACGCCTCCGATGTGGCGTGCGACGTCGGAATGCGCCTGGCGCTGCTCCTCGTGATCACATATGGGCTGCTCAGCTTCTCCTACCACTGCCTACCAGCGCACGGCGCGGAGGAGTACAGCGCGCCGCCGGCGCTGTGCTGGGAGACGGACCCGATGTGTCCGCCGTCCTCGCCGCCGCGCGTGCTAGAGCGGCGTCCCTAGCGGCACACCTGCCGCCGGCGCCGCCTGGCCCCGGCCGGTCGCCGGTACCTATCCGGCGATCCGCGCCCATTGCTTCGCCGCGTCCACCGCGCTTGCCGCTCCCAGCACGCGGCGCGGTCAGAACGTGGGTGCTGCAAACCGCCGGGCGGCTGTTGTGATGGCCCGGCGCGGGTGCTACTATTCAGGAGGATGAGCGGCGCACGTGCCGTTGGCGGGAAATGCCGCGCCGCTCGCGGCTCTCGACCCCGGCCACTGTCCACCCTATATGCGTGGCGGCCACCTTGCGCCCAGCACCCGGGCTTGCCCGGCGCTGGCGCTGCCCCGCGAGCGGGCGACGGGGCATCCCACGCGACGGGGGCTGTCATGTTGCGCGTCGCGATGCTCAGCGTCCACACCTGTCCCCTGGCGGCCCTCGGCGGCTGGGAGACGGGGGGGATGAACGTCTACGTCCGCGAGGTCAGCCGCCAGCTCGCCGCGCTCGGCCTGGACGTCGACGTCTTCACGCGGCGGCAGGACCCGGCGCTCCCGCGCGTGGTCCCGCTCGCCGAGGGCGCCCGCGTCGTCCACGTCGACGCCGGCCCGCCGCGCCCGATCCACAAGGACGCCGTGGTCGACCACCTGCCCGCCTTCGCCGCCGACGTGCGGCGCTACGCCCGCGCCGAGGGCGTCGCCTACGACCTGGTCCACGCCCACTACTGGCTGTCCGGCCGCCTGGCGGAGCTGCTGCAGCCGCGCTGGCGGGTGCCGACCGTCGTAATGTTCCACACCCTGGCGCGGATGAAGAACCGCGTGCTGGCCAGCGGGCCGGAGCGCGAGAGCGCCCTGCGCGCGACGATCGAGCAGCGCGCGATGACCCTGGCCGACCGCGTCGTGGCCGCCACGGCCGCCGACCGGCGCCAGATGCTCGAGCACTATAGCCTGCCGCCCGGCAAGATCTCCGTCGTCCCGGGCGGCGTCGACCTGGAGCGCTTTCACCCGCGCGACCAGGCGGCGGCGCGGCGGGCGCTTGGCCTCGGCGCGGGCAAAGTGCTCCTGTTCGTCGGGCGCATCCAGCGCCTGAAGGGGATCGACCTGCTGCTGCACGCCGCCGCGCGCCTGGTCCGCGACGAGCCGGCGCTGGCCGACGAACTGCGCGTGCTGATCGTCGGCGGCCGGCCGCCCGAGCACGGCAGCGGGCCCGAGAGCCAGGAGCTGCGCCGCCTCCGGCGGCTGGCGCAGCAGCTCGGCCTCGGGGCGCGGGTCGAGTTCGTCGGCGCGGTCGACCAGGCGCGGCTGCCGCTGTACTACGCCGCCGCCGACGTCACCGTGCTCCCCTCGCTGTACGAGTCGTTCGGGCTGGTGGCGGTCGAGTCGATGGCCTGCGGCACCCCCGTCGTCGCGGCCCGCGTCGGCGGGCTGGCGTCCACGATCCAGGACGGCCACACCGGCTACCTGGTGCCCTGGCGCGATCCGGCGCTCTACGCCGAGCGCCTGGCGGCGCTGCTCGGCGATCCGGCCCTGCGTCGCCGCCTGGGCGGCAATGGCCCCTGCGCCGCGGCCCGCTACGACTGGGCCCAGGTGGCCGAGGAGATCTACGGCATCTACTGCGGCCTGGTCCGCTGCGAGCGGCGCGCCTCGGGGACCGCCGCCACCCTGGTCGGCCGGTAGGGGCGACGATGTCGTACCGCTTGCCGGACGACTTCCAGGACCTCCTGTTCGTGCAAGCGCACCCCGACGACGCGGACTTCGGCGCGGCCGGCACCGTCGCCCTCTGGGCGCGCGAGGGGCGGCGCGTCCACTACCTGCTCTGCACGAGCGGCGACAAGGGCACGCCCAATCCGGGCGAGCGGCCGGCCGACCTGGCGCGGCGGCGCGAGGCCGAGCAGCGGGAAGCGGCGCGCCGCCTCGGCGTCGCCAGCACGCGGTTCCTCGGCCGCCACGACGGCGAGCTGGAGGTGAGCCTGGCCTTCCGCGCGGAGCTGACCGCCGTCATCCGCCGCCTGCGGCCGCAGCTCGTCGCGACGTTCGATCCCTGGCGGCCCTACCAGCTCCACCCCGACCACCGCGCCGTCGGCTTCACCACCCTGGACGCCATCATCTCCGCCCGCGACCCGCTGTACTTCGCCGAGCAGCAGCGCGAGGGCCTGGCCGCCCACCGTGTGCGCGAGGCCTGGCTGTTCGCCACCGACAGCGCCGACGTCTGGATCGACATCAGCTCGACCATCGACGCCAAGCTCGACGCCCTGCACGCCCACGTCAGCCAGACCGCCGACTGGGAGCGGGTGGCGGAGCGCGTGCGGGCGCGGGCGGCCGAAGCGGGCGCCCGCCATGGCGTCGCCTACGCCGAGGTCTTCAAGCGGCTGGAGCTACCCCAGGGATAAGTACTGAGTGCTGAGTACTGAGTGGAATGGTAGACTCAGTACTCGGCACTCGGTACTCAGTACTGGGAGGGGCGATGCGCAAAGTCGAGGTGCTCCGCGATCTGCAGGCGGTGGACACGGCGCTCGACCAGGCGCGTGAGCGCCTGCACCGCATCGCCGCGCGCTGGGGCCGACGGGACGAGGTGGACGCCGCGGCCGCGGCTCGTGACGCGGCGCTCGCGGAGCTGCACCGCCGCCAGGCCGACCAGCGCGACCTCGAGCTGGAGATTGAGAAGCTGCGGGCCAAGATCAAGACCAACAACGACAAGATGTACGGCGGCCGCGTGCACAACCCGCGCGAGCTGTCGGACCTCTCCCACGAGGTTGAGCAGGACCAGCGGCTAGTATCGGACCGCGAGGACCGCCTGCTCGGCGTGTTCGACGAGGTCGCCGCGGCGGAGGCGGCCGCCCGCGCAGCGCAGGCGGCCTACGATGCGGCCGAGGCGAAGTGGAAGCAGGAGCAGGTGCAGATGGCCGCGGACAGGCGGGCGGTCGAGGCGGAGGGCGCGCAGCTCACGGCTCGCCGTCAGGAGCTGCTACCGCAGGTCGACGCGGCCAGCCTGCGCCTGTACGAGAGCCTGCGGCGCTCACGCGGCGGCCTGGCCGTGGTGCCGATCGTGCAGCGCACCTGCCAGGGCTGCCGCATCGCCCTCCCCAGCACCGAGGAGCAGAAGGCTCGCACCAGCGACAACCTGGTCACCTGCTCGAGCTGCGGCCGCATCCTCTACGCGGGCGGGTAGGCAGGCCCGAAGAAGGAGCTCGAGAGCCTCGAGGTGCCTGCGAGCTGCCGAGGCCCGGCGAGCAGAGGAAGGCGACATATGGACGCGCGGGGGCTGGTCGCGACCCTGGAGGCGGCGGGCGAGCTAATCCGCGTCGCCGAGCCGATCCACTTGAACGCCGCGGCCGCGCTGTTCGCCGCCAGCGACCGCGCCCTGCTCCTGGAGCGCCCGGCCGGCGCGGCTTTTCCTCTCGTCGGCAACCTCGTCGCCACCCGCCAGCGCCTGGCGCTGGCCGCGGGCGCCTCGCCGCGCGCGCTGTTCCGCCTCGGCGAGCGGCTGCGGCGCCCCCAGCCGCTCCAGACCGTCGCCGACCCGCCCTGCCAGGAGGTCGTGCGGCTCGGCGCCGACGTGGACCTGACCGAGCTGCCCTGGTACCTGCAGCACGAGAAGGACGGCGCGCCCTACCTGTCCAACGCCGTCGACGTGGCGCGCAACCCGCGGACCGGCGGCCACAACGTGGGCATGCGGCGGCTGATGTACGAGGGGCGCCGCCAGACCGGCATCCACCTCGCCGCACCGTCGGACCTGCAGCGGCTGTACCGCCAGAACCTGGCCCGCGGCGAGCCGACGGAGGTAGCCTTCGCCTTCGGCCTGCACCCGCTCCTCCAGCTCGGCGCGCTGGTGCGGCTCAAGGCCGACGAGGAGTACGACCACCTGGCCGCGCTCGGCGAGCAGCCGCTGCGCCTGGCGCCGGCGCGCACGGTGGACCTGCTGGTGCCGGCCGACGCCGAGGTGGTCCTCGAGGGGCGGATCCTGGCCGACGGCTACTGCTATCCCGAGGGCCCCTACGGTGAGTATCCCGGCATCTACGGCGAGGCGAACCTCAGCCCGCGCGTGGAGATCACCGCTCTCACCCACCGCCGCGACGCGCTGTTCCAGACCACGACGATCAGCGGCCGCTACCCCGAGCGCACCGACAGCGCCAACCTGGCCGCGGCGGCATTCGAGATCACCTTCTGGGAGACGCTGGTGCGCGCCGTGGCCGAGCCGGTGGCGCTGTACGTGCCGCCGGCCGGCACCCAGTTCGTGGTGATCGCCGCCGTGCGCCGCCACTACACGCACGACGCGCGCGCGGCGCTGCTGGCGCTGCTGAACGCGGCGGCGTTCAAGCTCGCCATCGTCGTGGACGACGACATCGACCCGACGAGCTGGGACGAGGTGGCCTGGGCGCTCGCCACGCGCGTGCAGCCGGCCCGCGACGTGATCACTCTCGACCGCCACCGCGCCGTGCCGCTCGACCCGTCGCTGGCGATGAGCGAGCCGCCATACTACTCGTCCTGCCTGGGCATCGACGCCACGCGCAAGCCCGAGCTGCTGCACCGCTACGACGTGGCGCGCGTGCCGTTCCGCGAGGCCGAGGAGTCGCTGGAGACGCTGCTGGCGCGGGGACGCGAGTGGGCGGCCGGCGACGCCACCACGCCCGAAACGATCGCCACCCGCCTGCGCGAGCTACAGGCGGGCGGCTCGCCGCGCTACCTCGACCTGCTGCGCGCGTTCCCCGCCGCCGACTACCGCGCCGTCCTGCGAGCCTGGGAAGACGGCCAGGGCTGAGCTGACGGCTGATCGCGGGAGAGGCCCTTGCCTTACAAGCTGCTGGCGCTCGACGTCGACGGGACCCTGCTCGACTCCCAGGGCGTATTGCGGCCGCGGGTGCGCGCCGCGGTGCGGGCCGCCGCGGCCGCCGGCTGCACGGTCGCGCTGGCGACCGGCCGGCGCTACGCCTCGGCGGTTGAAGTTGCCGCCGCGCTCGACCTGGACACGCCGCTGATCCTGCACAACGGCGCGTTGATCCGCCGCGCCCTGAGCGGCACCGTGCTCGACGAGATGCCGATCGGCTTGCCAGCCGCGCGGCACGTGGCCGAGACGATCGCCGCGGCGGGCTCGCAGGTGATCGTCTTTCCGCCGCCGCGCGCCGGCGAGCTGATCCTGGCCGGCCCGGCCACGCTCGACGGCGACCTGGCCGCCTGCTATCTCGACCGCTGCGGCGCGCACGTGGAGCGTCGCCCGCTCGACGACCTGTTCCAGGGCGTGCCGCCGCTCACCATCGTCGTCCTGGACGCCGAGCGGCAGATCGACGCGCTGGTCGCGCGCCTGGCCGGCGGCGAGGGCTACACCCTGACCCGCAACACCTTCCCCCTCTGGGACCGCGCCTTCCACGCCCTCGACGTGCTCGCGGCCGGCTGCTCCAAGGCCGCCGGCCTGCGCGCCCTGGCCGCCCAGCTCGGCATCGCGCTGTCAGACACGGTGGCCGCGGGCGACCAGTGGAACGACGTCGAGATGCTCGAGGCGGCCGGCCTGGGCATCGCGATGGGCAACGCGCCGCCGGGCGTCCAGGCCCGCGCCGACCGCGTGGTCGGAAGCTGCGAGGCGGACGGGCTGGCCGACGCCCTCGCGGCGCTGCCCTTCGGCGCCTGAGCGTCCGGAACGAAAATGCCGTTTCGTCTATACTGCTGACACCTGGCAGCGCGGGTGGGCGGCTGTCCCGCTCGTGCTATGGAGGAGCGCGCTCCCTGCCGGGCCGGAACCGCGCGGAGGCTCGGGGCAGAGCGGCAGGGACGACGTGAGCGGCAGGATCACCAGCAAGCGGTTTCGGGCGCTGTACCAGGCGCTGACCTGCGGCGTGCTGGTCCAGGACCCGAATGGCGAGGTGCTCGACGCCAACGAGACGGCGGAGCGGCTCCTCGGCCTGTCGCTGGCAAAGATGCGCGGTCGCACCGCCACGACCCTCTGGCGGACCTGTGGCGAGGACGGCCTGCCGCTGCCGGACGCCGCGCGCCCGACGGCCGAGGCGCTGCGCACGCGCGCGCCCGTCCGCAACCAGATCCTCGGCATGGACCGGCCCGACGGCAGCCGCCTGTGGCTCCAGATCGACGCCGTGCCCGTGCTCGACCCCGACGGGAGCGTGGCGCAGGTGGTGTCGAGCTTCACCGACGTCACCGAGCGCAAGCGGACCGAAGCGGCGCTGGCCGAGCACACCCGCCACCTGGAAGCGCTGCGGGCGATCGCCACGGACACCATCCGCGAGCTGGACCGCGGCTCCCTGCTCGGGCTGATCCTGCGCCGGGCGATGGCGCTGGCCGGCGCCGCCTCCGGGACCGTCTTCCTCTGGGACGGCGAGGCGCAGGCGCTCGTCCCCCACACCTGGCACGGCCGGGCCGACTGGCCTCCCGGCACGCGGCTGCGGCTCGGCGAGGGCGCCGTGGGCCACGCTGCCCAGCGCCGCGCGCCGCTGATCGTCAACGACTACGCCACCTGGCCGGATGCGCTGTCGGTCAGCGTGCGGATCGGCCACGTGACGGCCGTGCTGGCCGAGCCGATCGTCTACCACGACGAGCTGATCGGCGTGCTGTCGATGACCCAATCGGCGCCCGGGCGGACGTTCGATGCGGCGGACCAGCGCGTCCTCGGTATCTTCGCCGCGCAGGCGGCCATCGCCATCGAGAACATCCGCCTGTTCGAGCGCCAGGAGCGTCGCCTGCGCCGCCTGCAGACGCTCACCCGCCTGATGCGGCTCATCTCGTCGTCGCTGGACATGGACGCCGTGCTCGGCGAGATCGCGCGCGCGGCCGCGACGCTGATCGAGGCGCCGGTGGTCTCGTTCTGGGTGGCCGACGAGGCGACGCGCGCCCTCCGCCTGCGCGCCTGGTCCGACGAGCAGATCGGCGCCGACTTCCCGCGGCTAGCGCTGCCCTACGACGAAGGGCTGACCGCCCCGGCCGCGACGCGCCACGAGCCGACGAGCGTCGCCGACGTCGCCGCCGCGCCCTCAGTCGCCCACGCCTGGTACCGTGCCCACGGACTGAATAGCTTCTACGCCATGCCGATCCTCCACGACGGCGCGCTGCTGGCCGTGCTGGCGGTCTACGGGCGCCAGCCGTTCCGCTTCAGCGCGGGAGACCAGGCGCTCCTGGAGAGCTTCGGCGCGCAGGCCGCGGTGACCCTGCGCAACGCTCGCCTCTACGCCGCCGAGGCCGAGGCGCGGGCGGCCGCCGAGGCCGCCGCGCGGGTCAAGAGCGAGTTCCTGGCGAACATGAGCCACGAGATCCGCACGCCGATGAACGGCGTCGTGGGCATGATCGGCCTGCTGATCAATACCGACCTCACGCCCGAGCAGCGCGAGTTCGCCGAGACGATCCGCGGCAGCGCGGACACCCTGCTCACGGTGATCAACGACATCCTCGACTTCTCCAAGATCGAGGCCGGCAAGATGGCGCTGGAGACGGTGGCCTGCGACGTGCGCCAGGCCGTCGAGGAGGTGGCCGACCTGCTGGCCGAGTCCGCGAGCAGCAAGGGGCTGGAGCTGGCCACGCTGGTCGAGCCGGACGTGCCGCCGCTGCTGTACGGCGACCCGGCGCGCCTGCGCCAGATCCTGACCAACCTGGTCGGCAACGCCGTCAAGTTCACCGAGCGGGGCGAGGTGGTCGTGCGCGTCGCGGTGGCCGCGGACGGGCCGCGGCCGGCAGACGAGGGCCGCGTCGTGCTGCGCTTCGAGGTGCGCGACACGGGGATCGGCATCGCCCCGGAGGCGCGGCCGCGCCTGTTCGACGCCTTCTCGCAGGCCGATGGCTCGACCACGCGGCGCTACGGCGGCACCGGCCTCGGCCTGGCGATCTGCAAGCGGCTGGTGGACCTGATGGGCGGCGCGATCGGCCTGGAGAGCGAGCTGGGCCAGGGGAGCACCTTCTGGTTCATCGTCCCGCTCGAGCGGCGCGGCGAGGCCGTGGCGCCCGCGCCGCCGTCGCGCACGCCGCTGTACGGGCGGCGCGTGCTCGTCGTCGACGACAACGCCACGAACCGCACCATCCTGGCCCACCAGGTCGCCGCCTGGGGCATGGCCAGCGCCGCCGCCGACGCGCCCAGCGCGCTGGCCCGCCTGCGCGAGGCGGCAGCAGCCGGCCAGCCCTACGACCTGGCGATCCTCGACATGCAGATGCCGGACTTCGACGGGCTGAGCCTCGCCCGCGCGATCAAGGCCGATCCCGCCCTGCGCGACACGCCGCTCGTGCTGCTTACCTCGCTGGCCCAGCGCGGCAGCAGCGCCGAGCTGCGGAGCGCCGGCATCGCCGCCTGGCTCACCAAGCCGGTGCGCCAGCACCAGCTTCACGACTGCCTGGCGCTGGCGCTGACCGGCGAGGGCGCCGCGATCGCGCCCGAGAGCCCGCCCCCGGCCGCGCTCGCCCCGCGGCCCAGCGGTGGCGATGGCCCGCTCGTGCTCGTAGCCGAGGACAACCCGATCAACCAGCGGGTCGCCGTCCGTATGCTCGAGCGCCTGGGCTACCGCGCCCAGGTGGCGGCCAACGGCTATGAGGCGGTAGCGGCCAGCGCGCGCACGGCCTATGCCGTGATCCTGATGGACTGCCAGATGCCGGAGCTGGACGGCTTCGAGGCGACGATCGCCATCCGCGCCCGCGAGGGGCCGGCGCGGCACACCCCGATCGTGGCGATGACCGCCGCCGCGATGCGCAGCGACGAGGAGCGCTGCCTGGCGGTGGGCATGGACGACTACATCGCCAAGCCGGTAAGCGTCGAGGCGCTGGCGGGAGTGCTCCAGCGCTGGGCGCCGTGGCCTGACGGCGCGCCGAGCGTGGGCGCGCCCCTGCTCGCGGAACCGGCCCCCCTCGCCGAGCCCGTCGCCGAGGCGGTCGATCCGGCCGTGCTGGCCAGCCTGCACGACCTGGAGCGGGATGACGGCACCAGCTTCCTCGCCGACCTGGTCGACCGCTTCCTCGAGGACACGCCCGTCCGCCTGGTGGCCCTGGCCGACGCGGCGGCGCAGGGCGTGGCCGAGGACCTGCGCCGCGAGGCCCACCGCCTGAACGGGAGCGCCAGCATCCTCGGCGCGCGCCCGATGCAGACACTGTGCGCCGAGATCGAGCGGCTGGGCGACGCGGGGACGACCGAGGGCACCGCGCCGCTGGTCGAGCGCCTGCTGCACGAGTTCGAGCGCGTGCGCCGCGTCCTGGCGGCCGACCGCCGCGCCGCGCCGGGCAAGACCGCCGCGCCCTCGCCTACCCTCACCCCACCGTGAGGCGGCCATTGTCCATGTATAGGGCCGGCCACGACTGAGGACGGACGGCGCTACGGTTGGCCGAGCCCGACCGACGAAGCGCGGGCCTGCTCGACGTAGTAGGCGCCCGCCAGCGGGCTGAGCAGCCGCTCGCCTACCAGCTCGGCCGCGACGTCCACGACGCAGCGCACGTACCGCTCGTGCGTCAGCGTCTCGCCCGGCGCGAGGGTGCCCGTCGTCGCGCCCTCCACGGCGCGGCGCTGCCAGGCCTCGTCGAGCGTCTCGCGCTGGTCGCGGATGTTGTTGTGGTTCATGTCCACGAAATAGCCGCGGCTGTCCAGCGGCTCCTGGTCCGCGCCGTCGTAGGGGGCGAACGCCGTGAGCTGGGTGCCGCCCCGTCCGGGATCGACCCCTGGCGGGAAGATGTAGTAGGCGCCGGTCGGACAGGCGGTCTCGGGCAGCGCCACAGCGGGATTCTCGCGGATGCCGTCGCCGTCAACGTCGCCGAGCAGGTAGGAGTCGGAGCGGGTGGGCCAGGGCGCCACGCCGCGCGCCACCCAGGCGTCGAGGTCGTCGATCAGGGCGTCGAAGATGCCGCCGAGATCCTGGTTCTGCGCGGCCAGCGCGCTCCGCGCGTCCGTCATCGCCGATACGCGCCCGGCGTCGAAGTGGCTCGAGCCGACGACCTCGTACATGCGGATCTTGTCGCCCAGCCCCTTGACCTGGAGCAGGCGCACGTTCTCCCGCTTGAGCAGGAGGTAGTCGCCGGTCTCGCCCGTGTAGGCCTGGTGGGCCACCTCGAGCTGGGGCGCGAAGGCGGCTCGCTCGGCCGGCCTGGCGAACAGCACGTCGCGGCCATCCACGACCAGGCGCGGCTGGTAATAGCCGCCGCCAGCGTCGTCGATGATGAAGCCGGCGAACAGCGGGCTGCCGGCGGTGTCGCGATTGGCGCCGGGCACGTAGTTCATCAGGCGCCCCAGGCTGCCGCCGGCGGAGTGGCCGTAGAAGTAGGTGCGGTCCGGCGCGCGGCCGAGGCGCTCGACGACGAGGTTGCGCGCGAGCGCGGTGAAGTCGCGCAGCAGGCCGGTATGGTAGGAGAAGCTGAGCCCGCCGATCGTCCGGCCGTCGTCGAGCGTGGCCTGCTCGTCGTCGCCGTGGCCGATCGCCGACGAGCGGCGAGTGTAGGCCACGGCGTAGCCCTTGTCGATCATCGGCCCGACGTAGGAGTTGGCGCCGGTGAGCGGCGCGAACTGGTCGGCGCGCCGCGGCACCAGCTCGCCGACGGGCGCGTAGGAGCCAGCGCCATGCGCGGTCACGTAGAGCAGGCCGTTCCAGTCTGCCGGCGAGGCCGGGTAGAAGAGGGTCAGGCCGGTGCCCTTGTCACCCGAGTAGTGCGCGACGCCCGGCAGGCGCTCGGAGTCGTTGTCGCGCTGGGCGAGGGCGAACTCGGGCACGTCGGTGAACATCTCCGAGCGCGGCCCGGACAGCGTCGCCACGCCGGCGAGCGTGCCGTCGAGGGCGATCTCCACACGGCGGTAGGGCACGCCGCTCGCGTTCTCGATCGTCCGCTCCTCGCGGATCACGCACACCTCGGGCCCCACGCTGTGGCCGTCGACGACCGTGCGCGGCCCGATCGCGGCGCTGCAGTCGCCCTCCTGCGCCGCCCGCGCGACCCAGCGCACGTCGCCGCGGCCGGCCAGCGCCAGCCCCGCCACGACCCCAAGCGCTACCAGCCACCTCGTCCCTGTCCGCTTCCCCACGGCCGCCTCCCTCTCACACATGCTCGCGGCGCTACCGCCGCCTCCCGGCGGCGCCAGCATACGCCCGCGTTCGGGGCGTGGTCAACCGGTAGAGGGTCGCCTCAGGAGCCGTGGAGCTGGCGCCAGACGTACCAGCCGCGCTGGGCGGCGGTGAGGTTGGTGGTGAGGGCGAGGAAGGCGACGACCGCCTCGAGGCTCCAGGCCAGCGGCGGCACCGCCACCAGTACCAGGCCGGCGGCGAGGACGAGCAGCCGGCCCGGCCGCGCCAGCAGGCCGATCTCGCCGTGCAGCCCCAGCCCTTCCGCCCGCGCGCGGGTGTAGCTGACCATCAGCGAGCCGACGAGTGCCACGACGGTCAGGACCTCGCCGCGCAGGTTGTTCTGGCTGGCGAACCAGGTGACCAGCCCAACGAAGACGACCGCTTCGGCGTAGCGGTCGAGCGTGGAGTCGAGGAAGGCGCCGAAGGGGTTGGCGCCGCCGCTCGCGCGCGCCACAGCGCCGTCGAGCATGTCCAGCGAGTTCGCCAGCAGCAGCAGCAGGCCGGCCAGGGGGAAGCCGCCGACCGCGATCACCGCCGCGACGGCGCAGTTGAGGACCACGCCGGCGATGGTCAGGCTATTGGCGGTCACGCCCCAGCCCGCGAGGCGACGGGCGAGCGGCACAACCGCCGCGCGGGCCCGCGCCTGGAGGCTCGGCGCGGCGGGTGGCCCGCTGGCAGCACGATCGGCGTCGGTCCGGCTCATCGCGCCAGGCGCCCCGCGACCCAGGCGCCCGCCCGCCGCATGCGCTGCAGGCGGGGCCGCCGCGCCGGCGCCCGCGCCCGCGCCTCGGCCAGTTCGCCGTAGTAGGCCAGCAGGTCGGCGGCAATGCGGTCCCAGGAGAACAGCGCCGCGCGGCGCCGGCCCGCCTCGCCGAGACGCTGCCGCAGCTCCCGGTCGGCGAGCAGGTGGACCAGGCTGAGCGCCAGGGCGTGCTCGTTCTTCGGGTCGACCAGGAGCGCCTCCTGCTGGTGGCGCACGACCTCCTGGTAGCCGGGAATCGCGCTGGCCACGATCGGCTTGCCTGCTGCCATCGCCTCGAGGAGGACGATGCCGAAGCTCTCCTGGCCGGTCGACGGCGCGCAGAACACGTCGCAGGTATGATAGTAGCGCAGCAGGTCCTCGGGCGACACGTAGCCGGTGAAGACGACCTCCGAGAGGTTCTCGGCGACCGCGTAGCGCTGGTAGCCCGTGAGCGGCCGGCCCTCGCCGACGACGATCAGGCGGACCTCGGGCAGCTCGCGGCGAACGTGGCGCCAGGCGCGCAGCAGGTGGCTGAGCCCCTTGCGCTTCTCCAGCCTACCGACGAACAGCACGTTGAGCTTGCCGTCGTGGTACCGCTCGATCGGCGGCCGCGGCGTGCCGAACTGCGCCAGGTCGATCCCATTCGGGATGATCCGGTAGTCGCCGGGGAAGTACTCGGCCACGAAGTCGCGGGCGCAGCTCGACACGGCCACGCGGCCGTGCAGGCGCCCGACGAAGTAGCGCAGCACCGACTTGCCGTAAAAGTAGGCCGAGATGTTGGACTGGCGGAAGGCGTGGAAGGTGCCAACGTTGAGGGTCTGGGAGTGGCGGAGCACGGTCAGCGGCAGGGCGGGCATCAGCGGCTCGTGCAGGTGCAGGACGTCGAACTGTTCGGCGGCGAGCAACTGTTTCACGGAGCGCGAGAGGTTGAGCGAGATGGAGATGCGCGCCACGGAGCCGTTGGCCGGCACGGGCACGACGCGGCCCAGGGCGTGGACGCGCGGTGCATCGGCCGGCAGCTCGGCCTGCGAGCAGGGCGCGATGATGTGGACCTCGTGCCCGGCGCGGCCGAACTCGGCTGCCAGGTGCGAGATGTGTTGCGTTACCCCGCCCGGGTAGGCGAAATCATAGGGCGAGACGAGACCGATCTTCACCGCTGGCTCCTCCGCCCCATTATAGCTATCAGCCATCAGCGATCAGGCGTCAACCAGAGCTGAAAGCTGACGACTAATCGTTGATGGCTGACGGCTCGTCGGGCCAGATGGGCTGGAAGACAGTCCACTGCTCGGGGTGGCGGCGGATGGCGGCTTCCAGGACGCGCGCGATTCGCTCCGTGTTGAGCCGCACGTCGGCGCGGGCGTCGCCGCTGCGGACGAGGGCGAGCGGCGGCTCGAGCCACATCAGGTGGCGGCCGTCGGCGGTCCGCACCGTGAAGCCCGGCAGCACCGCGGCACCGCCGCGCAGGCCGAGGCCGGCCGCGCCGCCGGGCAGCCGCGCCGGCGCGTCGAAGAAGCAGACCTCCACGCCGCTGCCGAGCACGTCGCGGTCCGAGAACAGCGCCACCAGCTCGTTGCGGGCGAGCGCCGCGACGATGGCCCGCAGCAGGCCCGGCCCGATCGGCAGCACCTGGCTGCCGTGCGTGCCGCGGAGCCGCACCAGCAGGTCGAGGAGCGCCGGCGGCTGCACCGGCTCGACCACGACGCCGGATGGGCACCCGCCGATGGCGAACATCTGGCCGACGAAGCTCACGCTCCCCAGGTGGGCCGTGACGAGCAGGACACCCTTGCCGGCCGCACGCGCCGCCTCCAGGTTCTCCCAGCCGTGGACCTCGACCAGGGCGCGCATGGCCGCCGCGTCGTAGCGGGGGATGGCCAGCAGGTCGTAGTAGTTGCGCGCGCCATGCCGGAACACGGCCCGCACGACCCGCTCGGGCGGCGGATGGCCGAGCACGTGCCGCAGGTTGGCGCGCACGGCGGCGCGCGCCTGGCTCCCGAGGGCGTAGGCCAGCAGCCCAGCCAGGTCGGCCAGGTGCGCGCCCCACGTCGGCGGCAGCACGCCGGCGAGCCGCACGCCCAGCCAGAACAGCCAGTACTTCACAGGCCACCATCAGCGTTCGAGCGCTTCGAGCAGTACGATAGACGATTTGCCGCGGCCCCGCTTCGATGGCAGCAACGCGCTATCATAAGAACCGGGTGGGGTGCGCGGGAGCACCTACTTGGCCGATCTGGGCTATCGGGTCCTCGGCGTCCTGGTGCAGGGACGGTACCAGATCGCCCTGCTCATCGGCGTGCTGAACGCCGTCTTCCTGCTCGTCGAGCTCAGCCAGGTGCTCGACGAGCCCTCCTGGCTGGACGTCGTCGGCCTGGTCGAGGCGCCGCTCCTGCTCGGTGTGGCCGTCTGGCTGGTGGCGCAGCTCCCTCCCGGGATCGTGTTTCGGCGCGGCGCGGCTCGGGCCGCCGCAGCAGGCCCGCCGCCGGGCGCCTGCCAGGTGAGCGGCAGCTTCCAGGTGGGCAACCGCTCGGTGTGGCGCGTGCTCGTGCCGAGCAGCCTCGCCCTGGTCGAGTCGGGCGGCATCCAGGTGCGCGCCCCCAGCTATGCGGTGCGGCCACGGCGGCCGGTCGCGCCGCCGCTCGACGTCGGCAGGCTCGACTGGTCGCGGCCGGTGGCCGGGCGCCAGCCGACGTGG
>Ga0070739_10003340_pt1 | contig 20098 bp, 16 predicted proteins | sample Coa_R1_7_FD_66445 | JGI IMG/M metagenome (GOLD analysis project Ga0070739, IMG submission 66445) | Surface soil microbial communities from Centralia Pennsylvania, which are recovering from an underground coalmine fire - Coalmine... | ecosystem: Environmental > Terrestrial > Soil > Unclassified ... | reverse complement strand
CGAACGCCACTCTCACGCGAACGCCACTCTCACGCGAACGCCACTCTCACGCGAACGCCACCCTCATGCCGCGAGCAGGGCCTCCATCTCGTCGACGTGGCGCTCGGTCAGGAAGCGCCCTGCGGCCTCGCGCGCCGCCGCTCCCATCGGCGCAGCACGCGAGATCACGTCGAGCACCGCCGCCGCCAGGGCGTCCGGATCGCCGGGCGCCACCAGCCGGCCGCTCACCCCGTCCTCGACGACCTCGACAAGGCCGTCGACCCGGGTCGCGACGACCGGCGTGCCGACCGCCATCGCCTCGGCGAGCACGGTCCCGAACGGCTCGCGGTAGGCGGGCAGGACGAGCACGTCGAGATGCCGCATCACGCCGGGCGCGTTCGAGACCCAGGGAACGTGCTCGACGTTCGCCCCGGCCGCCTCCTCGAGCACTGTCGCCGCGTACTCCGGAGACATGCCGTACGGATCGCCGCCCACCAGCACGAGCCGCGCGCCGGGCGCGCCGGCGCGGATCGCCGCCGCGGCGCGGACGAGGTCGAGCGGGCCCTTGCGGGCCTCGAGACGCCCCACGAACCCGATCACCGGCCCCCCGGAGGCCGGCCAGGGCACCTCCGCGGCCGGCGGTTCGCCGTCGACCGGGGGATACACGACGCGGCTCGGGAGCCGCCCGAGCGATCGCGCCACCGCCCCGGAAGCGGCCACGATCGCGTCGGCAACTCGCCAGAACCGTGGCACCCGCGCGACGATGTCGTGCACGTGCAACACGAGCCGGGCCCGTCGCGCCCCCAGCCCCAGGGCCGGGAGGAGTCGCCCGCAGACCGCCCCGTTCAGGACGACCGCGTCGCGCCCCGCCGCCAGCCGCCGCGCTCGCCGCGACGATGCCACCGCGCGAGCGCCCTGCCCGGCGCCGAGCCCGCCCACCGGAAGCCGGTGCCAATCGAAGCCGGCCGCTCTCACCGCATCGGCCAGAGGCCCGCGCCCGGGCGTCGTCACCGCCACCTCCCACCCGCGCTGCCGCAGCCCGTCGAGCAGCCGCATCGACGTCACCTCGGCGCCGCCGGGATGGTCGACCGGATTGATCGCAAGCAGTCGCCTGCTCATCTCTCGCCTCGCGGCCCGCCCGCGAAAATTGGCCGTGGGGGCCACAGCGCGGACTGTATCGGGCAGACTCGTGCCCGCGCAGTGAAGGACTTCTATGAAGAGCTATGGGAACGACTGCCCCCCGAGCTGGCCCCGCCCGACCTCGAGCTCAGGCGTGGCTTCCTGCTCGCCGAGCTGCGTGCCGAAGACCGGGTGCTCGACCTCGGCTGCGGCGACGGCACGTTCACCGCGCTCATCGCCGCCGCGCAACCCGCCGCGCCCAGCGTGATCGGCGCCGAGGTCGCCGATCACGCGCTCGCCCGCGCGCGAGCCGCAAACCCCGAGCTCGACTTCCGGCTCGTCCCCATCGACGGCCCGCTGCCGCTCCCCGACAACGCCTTCGACCTCGTCTGGGCGAGCGAGGTGATCGAGCACATCGCCGACACCGCGCGCTGGCTCTCAGAGGTCAGGCGGGTCCTGGCGCCAAACGGCCGCCTGCTCGTCACGACCCCCAACCACGCCCGGATCCGGCTCCTGCTCGGCGGGATCGAGCGGTACTCCGACCCGCTCGGCGACCACCTCCATCTCTACACCAGACGCTCCCTGCGCAGGCTCCTCTCCGAGTTCGGCTTCGCCCGCGTCGAGATCCGCGCCGCCGCCGGCCCGCCCCTGCATCGCCGGCTGCTCCTCGCCCGGGCCACACGCTGAGAACGCTTTGCGCGTCCTGATCGACACGACCTACGCCGAGCGGGCGCCGCTCAGCGGCACCGCGATCTATCTCGAGCGCCTGATCGCGGCGCTCGCCAAGCACCCCGACCTCGAGATCCTGACGACCGCCAACACGCGCCGCAATCCCCCCGCCGGCGGCGGCGCCGGCAGCGTCCGGAACTTCGCCGAGGACCTCCGCTGGACGCACTCGAGCCTCCCGCGCGAGGCTGCGCGCGTCAAGGCCGAGCTGATCCACCACCCGCTTCCCGCCGTCTCGCTCGCCCCCGGCCTTCCGCAGGTCATCACCGTTCACGACCTCGCCTTCGAGCGCTGCCCGGAGGCGTTCGACCGCCGCTTCCGGCTCTACGCACGGATCGCCCACCGGCTCGCGGCCCGCCGCGCCGATGCGGTCGTCGCGGTCAGCGAGACGACCGCCGCCGACCTGGGCGAGCTGTGGCGCGTCGCGCCCGAGAAGATCGTCGTCGCCCACCACGGCCTCGGGCAGTCGCTCCCGCGCGTCCCGCAGACCCGTGGCCGTCACCTGCTCTACGTCGGCGACGACGAGCCCCGCAAGGACCTCCCGACGCTGCTCGCGGCGTACGCCCGCTACCGGGACTCCGCCGCCCAGCCGCTCGAGCTGGTCCTGGCGGGCCCCGCGGGGCCCCCGGGCGCGGGTGCCACAAGCCCCGCGCCCGGCGTCAGGCACGAACACGATCCGACCCCCCGGCGCCTCTCCGAGCTGTATGCCGGGGCGATCGCGCTCGTGCACCCCGCGCGCTACGAGGGGTTCGGGATGACGCTCGCCGAGGCGATGGCGCTGGCCGTCCCGATCATCGCCGCGCGCTCGCCCGCGGCCGAGGAGGTGTGCGGCCCAGCCGCCCACTACGTGTGGCCGGGGAACCCCGTCGAGCTGGCTGCCGCGCTGACCCGGATCACGACCGACCCGGCGCTGCGCAATCGCCTCAGCGGCCGGGGGCGGGAGCGCGCGAGCGGCTTCTCGTGGGCGCGGAGCGCCGCCAGGCACCGCGACGCCTACTCGCTAGCTTTGAAGACGATCAGGCAATGAGAATCGCGATCCTCGGCACACGCGGCATCCCCGCCTCCTACAGCGGCTTCGAGACCGCCGTGGAGCAGCTCGCCTCACGGCTCACCGACCGCGGCCACGACGTGACCGTCTACTGCCGCCCCCACGTCGTCGATCCCGGCCTGCGCACCTACAAGGGCGCCCGGCTCGTCCACCTGCGCACCGTGCAGAACAAGTACCTCGACACGTTCGTGCACACGTTCCTGAGCGCGGTCCATGCGGCGCGCACGGTCAAGCCCGACGTCGCGCTGTTCTTCATCGCCGGCAACTCCCCCCTCTGCCTGATCACGCGCTGGGCCTCGATCCCGGCCGTCATCAACGTCGACGGCCTCGACTCCGACCGCCGCAAGTGGCCGGCGCTGGCGAAGGCCTACCTGCGCTTCGCGGAGTCGACCGCCCCGCGCTGGGCCGACAAGGCGATTACCGACTCCCACGCGGTGGCCGACATCTTCGAGCGCCGCTACCACCAGCGGATCGGCGTCGTCCCCTACGGCGTCGAGGACCCCGGCCACACCGGCACCGAGACGCTCGAGCGGCTCGGGCTCGAGCCGCGCAAGTACATCCTCTTCGTCGGCCGCCTCGAGCCCGAGAACAACCCGCACCTGCTGGTCGAGGCGTTCAGCCGGATCAGCGCCGAGCGCGCCCGCGGGATGAAGCTGGCGGTGGTCGGGGGCGCGCCCTACGCCGACGACTACATCCGCCACGTCTGGCGCACCGCCGACCCGCGGGTCGTATTCCCCGGGTACGTGTTCGGCCGCGGCTACTGGGAGCTCCAGCGCCACGCGTACGTGTTCTGCGCGCCCACCGAGGTCGGGGGCACCCACCCGGTGATCCTCGAGGCGATGGCGGCCGGGAACTGCGTGCTCGTCAACGACCACCGGCCGAACGCCGAGACGGTCGGCGACGCCGGGATCTACTTCTCGGGACGGGCCGGGATCGGCGACCTGACCGAACAGCTCGGCCGTCTGCTCGACGACCCGGGTCTCGTCGAGGAGTACCGCCGCCGCGCGCTGCGCCGCGCCCAGGAGTACTCGTGGGAGGCCGTCACCGACCAGTACGAGGAGCTGCTCGAGTCGGTCTGCGCGGCCCGGCGCCCCGGCCGCCTCCCCGACCACCTGATCGACCACGACCACACGCTGGCCGCGTGAAGGACCCCACGCCGGCCGCCTGACCCGGGAGCGACCTACGGTTTGGGCGCCGTAGCGCCCAAACGGGACCAACCTCAGGGCTGAAGCGTGACCGCCACCGCGCGGCTGTGCAGCACCTGCCCGCTCGGCGAGCGCCACGCGAGCTTCACGTAGCCCGTCCCGCGGACCGGCACGCGGACGGTCAGGTACCCGGTGTCCGCGACCGTGTGCGCGACGGCCACCTGCCGGTAGCGCCCGCCCCGCGACGCGGGCCGCCACTCGACCGAGACCGGCTGCGAGGCCAGCTGGTCGGCTGGGCGCACCTGCCCCCACACGAACATCAGCTGCCCCGGGCGGCTGCGCGGGTGCGGGATCCAGATCGGCATTCGGTACGAGTAGTACGACGGCTTCGGCTTCCCGCTCGCGTACAGCACGCCCGTCTGGAACGTGTCCCAGTAGCCGAACTGCCCCGGCTTGTAGCGCGGGTCGGGCGGCGAGTCGAACAGCAGGAACTGCGCCACCGAGCGCACCCGCGAGTTTCGCCACGCGACGTAATCGGCATCGTTCAGGTAGGCCGCCTGCTGGTCGGGCGAGACGACCTGATAGGGGTCGGGGGGGTTGGTCTGGTAGCCGTACTCGGTGAAGTAGAGCGGGATCTTTCGCCGCACGCCGTACGTGCGAAACGTCCCGTCGAGGAATCGCTCGAGCCGGCCGATCCGCGCGAGCGGCACGAAGTTCGCGTCGCCGCCGCCGTACCACGGCGGGTGGAAGAAGTAGTACGGGTGGTGGGCGAACCCGGTTGCCGTGAACAGCAGCGGGTTCTGTCCGACGAAGTTCTTGACCGGGCCCTTGGTCGGGCAGCCGACCGTCTTCGCGGCGGTCCCGCGCAGCGGACGCCCGCGGCCGTCCACGCAGTAGACCTGGCGCAGGAACGGGAGCGGCGTCATCGCCGTGTAGGAGCCGCGCGTCTCGTAGCCCTCAGGCGCCGTCTCGCCGATCAGGATCGTGTCGGCGGCGTCGAGGTGGCCGCTGTAGAGGAGCCCGTACCAGGCGTAGTCGACCAGCTCGCGGTACAGCCGCGGCGACTCGCGCACCCAGTGGCGCTTGATCTTCGCCCACTGCGGCGCGAGCCAGCCCGGCTGGTTTGGCTCGTTCCAGATCGACCAGGTGTCGACCCGCGGCTGCTCGCTGGCCTGGCCGCTGTAGCGCGTCCCGACCGCGTACACGAACTCGAAGAACTGGAGCGGGCTCGGGTACCAATGGTTGGCCGCCCGTGCGGTCGGGGGGTGGTGGCCCATCGCCCACAGCGGCCCGGGCGCGGTGAGGTTGAACTCGACCTTCATCCCGTATGCGGCAGCGAGCTGGACGAGCCGGTCATACGGCGCCCAAACGCCCGGTGGATAGTCGTTCGGGTCGGTGGCGTTGAAGCCCTGCGGGGCCTGGTAGGAGAGCGGGTCGGGCGCGACCGTGTACCACTCGAGGTTGACGCGGATCTGCTCGACGCCCAGCGAGTGCAGCAGCGCCATCGAGTGCTGCGCGACCGCCGGTCCTGAGTCGATCAGGTGGACGTCGTCCTGGAAGACCGACACCTGCGTGTGATCGGCGAGCGCCGGCGTCGCCGCCAGCGCGAACGTGGCGCCGAGTGCCGCCAGCGCCAGCGCGAGCCGGCTCATCGCCGCGCCTCCCGCTCGGCGGCCGCGAGCTGACGCCTGGTCTCGGGGTTCGTCACGTCGAGCGCGACCGCCCTGCGGAGCGCGCGCACCGCGACCGCCGGCTGTCCGGTGTGCAGCGCGTAGCCGCCGAGCCAGCTCCACGGCAGCGCGTTGTCGGGCTGCACCGTGGTCGCCCTCTCGAGCTCGGCGAGCGCACCGGCCCGGTCGCCGAGCGCCCGGTCGATCGCGTGCAGCTCGAGCAGCGGCTCGAGCGAGTCCGGGTCGTAGGCGGCGGCGGCGCGCGCGTCGGCGAGCGCGAGCGCCGGGCGCCCCGAGGTCATCGCCGCGATCCCGGCGCCGGTCGCGTCTGCCGAGCGCAACGGCTGCCAGATCCCCCAGGCAAGCGCCACCGCCGCGACCACGATCCCCGTCAGTGCCAGGACGACGCCCGGCCGGCTGCCGATCGAGCGCAGCCGCCGCGCCGGCAGCGAGGTCGCGCCCGGCCGCCCGCGGCCGGCGAGCCAGCCCGCGGCCAGCAGCGCCGGGACGGCCACGCCCGGGTAGAACCACGTCCAGTCGACGGCCGAGCTGATCCCGAACGCGACGACGATCCCGAGCAGCGCCCACAGGCCGTCGCGCTCGGCGAGGAGGGCGTCGTCGACCGGGGCGCGGTCGCGGTATTGACCGCGCCCCGTCCCGGCGCGCAGCGTGCGCCGGGTGAGCCCGAGGCTGCGGCCGCTGGCGAGCGCCCACGCGAGCAGCAGGGCTGCGTTCAGGGCCAGGCCGATCGCGCCGAGATCGGCGAACGCCTCGATCACGTAGCTGTGGGCGTGGTCGGCGTTGTCGACGGTGAGCCGCGCGGTGGCGTAGCGCAGGTGGGCGACCCCGAAGCTTCCCGCGCCGGCGCCGGCGAGCGGATGGCCCTCGCCGACCGAAAGGCCCTGACGCCAGTAGCGCGGGCGGCTGTTGGCGAGCGCGACGAGGCGGTCGGGCGCATCGCCGACGCGGCTCGAGCTGCTCGTGAGGGTGCTCCAGACGTGCGAGACCTCGCCGGTCAGGCCGCGCGAGGAGGCGGCCAGCGCGATCACGCCGCCGACCGGCACGAGTGCCAGCGCGACGAGCGCTGCCGTGCCCGCCCGCCGGCGAGCCACCGCCGTCAGCTGCACGCGGTCGGCGAGGAACGCGACCACGAACCCGAGCGCGGTCAGCAGGCAGAGGACGCACACGACGACGAGGCCGAAGCCGTGGCCGGCCGTCGTGCGGGACGCGAGCGCGACCTTGTCGCCGGTGAACGCGCGGTCGCTGAGCGCCCAGGCGCAGATCAGCGCAGCTCCGCCAACGCCGAGCGCGAGCATCGCGGCGGCGCGCAGGCGCGTGCGGCCGAAGGCCAGCGGGATCGCCACGCCGATCACCGCGGCGGCCAGCGCGCTGCGCGAGTAGGAGAGCACGACCACGCTCGCGAGCAGCGCGATCGCGGGCGCGGCCAGCGCGCGCGTCGCGCGGCCCCGCTCGCGGCGGCTGCTTGCCCACAGCAGCGCCGGCAGTCCGAGCGCGGCCATCAGGCCCGTCGCGTTCCAGTAGCCAAATGCGCCGAGCAGGCGGCCGTACTGGACCTGCTCGCCGCTGCCGATCGTGAGGGCCTTCGCGAGCACCGCCCAGGCGCACACCAGGACCGCCGCGACGCCGATCCCGCCGAGCACGGCGGGCAGGCGCACGGGGTGAAGCCGCGCGAGGCCGATCGCGGCCAGGAACGCGCCCGCGTAGCCGGCCGTCCGCGCCGCCTCGAGCCACGACTGGTCCGGGGCGACCGACCAGGCGATCGAGAGCGCCGTGAACCCGGTCAGCGCGACGAACGCGAGCGCGCTGAGGCGGGTGGGGACGGGGATCGACGAGGCCAGGCCGCTCACGGCGAGCGTCGCCGCCACGCCCAGGCCGATCACGACGAGCGCGATCTCGACCCACGTGTTGGCGGCGAGGTTCTCGCCGCCGGTCGTCGTGAACGCGAGCAGCGCGAGCAGCGCCGCCAGCCCGAGCCCGAGCGCGGCGTCGGCCCGCGCGCCGAGCGCGGGCACAGCGGGCAGGCTCTGGGCGCGCGCAGCCGTGGACGGCCGGCGCCGCTGGACGGAGGCGAGGGACGACACCGGTGGCGAGGCTAGCAATGCCCGCTCATCGCCCGGCCAGGCTCCGGTAGACCTCGGCCACGCCCGCGGCGCATGAATCCCAGCTGAAGCGCCGGCCGAACTCGAGGGCGCGGGCGGCCATCGCCTGGCGACGGTCGTCTTCGGCGAGCCGGGCGACCGCGTCGGCGAAGCTGCTCGTGGTGGGGGAGACGAGCAGTCCGCTCTCGCCGTCGACGAGCGCCTCGGACGTGGCCGTCCCACGCGCGGCCACGACCGGCAGCCCTCGCGACTGCGCCTCGGCCACGACGAGCCCGAAGCCCTCGAGCGTCGAGCCGAACAGGAGCAGCTCGGCGCCGTCGAGGAGCTGCCACTTGCGGGCATCGCTGACACGTCCCTCAAACCGCACAGCGGCGCCGAGGTTGCGCTGCGCGCTCAGCGCCTCGAGCTCGGGTCGCTGCGGGCCGTCCCCCGCCAGCACCAGCGAGGCGGCGATGCCGCGCCTGCGCAGCTCGTCGAGCGCCTCGATCGCGAGCCGCGGGCCCTTGCGCGGCTCGAGCCGGCCGACGTGCAGCAGGCGCAGCCCTGGTTGCGGCCAGTCGTCCTCGCCGGGCGCGGCGGTGGGGGGAGGGCGGTCGACGCCGTCCGGCACCACGTGGACGCGCTCGCGGGGGACACCGGCGTCGATGAGCTGCCCGCGCGAGTGCTCGGACACGGTCACGACCGCGCCTGCCCTGCGCAGGATCGACGCCTCGAGCGCGCGCCAGCGGGGCGTGAAGTGATGGTGGTGCAGGACGAGCGGCGTCTTCGAGCGCGCGATCGCTCGGGCGATCAGAAGCGAGGGGCCGACGTAGCGCACAGAGTGTCCCCGCAGCAGCTCGACGCGGTCGCGGCGCAGCAGCCCGACGACGTAGGGGACGTAGAACCGGGGCGCGGTGAGCCAGTGGAACTCGCGCTCGGGGCCGACGGTGTCGATCTGGACGCCTTCGGGGAGTTTGTCCGCCCGGTGACCCGGTCGCAGCCCGAGCACCAGCTCGACGCCGTGGGACGGCAGCCGCTCGGCGAGCCGGCGCTCGTAGACCTCCCCGCCGATGTCCGAGTCCGGGGCGAGCCCGTAGTAGAGCGGGCCGCCCGCGCGCAGCACCAGCCGATTCAGCGCGAGGTGCGGTGATGGGCGCCGAGCTGCCCCGCGAACGCAGCCAGGAAGCGCGGGTTGTAGCGCATGTAGCGCCGCCACAGCCGGCGTGGCTCGTGGGCGAGCCGGTAGGCCCACTCGAGACCGGCCTCCTGGAGCCACTCGGGCGCCTGCGGCACGAGGCCGGCGTGGAAGTCGAACGCGGCGCCGACGCCGATCAGCAGCGGCGCGTCGAGGTAGGGCCGCACCTCTGCCATCCACTTCTCCTGCTTCGGCACGCCGATGCCGGCCCACACGATGTCCGCCCGCGAGCGGTTGATCTCCTCGACCACGGCCTCCTGCTCCTCGTCGGTGAGCGGCCGGTGGGGCGGCGAGTAGCCGCCGACGATCTTCAGTCCGGGATGGGCCTGGCGCAGGTTCAGCGCCAGTTGCACGAGCGCCCCCTGGTTGCGGCCACCGTAGAGGTAGAAGCGCTGGCCGGTCCGCGCCCCGGTCGCGCATGCGCGCCGCATCAGCTCCGGGCCGTACACGCGGCAACCGAGTGAATGGCCGAGCGCGTTGATCGCCCAGACCAGCGGCTGCCCGTCGGGCACGTTGATCGACGAGCCGAGCAGCGCGCTGCGAAGCTCCGGATCCTCAGCCGAGGCCATCACCGCGTGGACGTTGCAGACGCAGATGTAGCCGTGCCGCCGCTCGCGCACGAACGTCTCGATCAGGTCGATCGTCCCGTCGTAGTCGGTCAGCGCCAGCGGGATGTCGAGAATCTCGACCGTCGCCGGCGCTTCGAGCGGCGTGGCGGCCGGCTGGAGTGAGCTTCTCGGCAGCATCGACTGGATCCCGGATCACCCTTCCCCGGATCGAAAGGGAAGGAACAGAACCTAGAACGCTATCGCGCCACGGGGGTTGCGCGTTTGCACGTTGGGAGTGTGTGAATTGTCACCCCTGAACCTGGTGCGGCGCTATGCTGGCTTCTCGACACGGACGTCGACCTGGCTCGCGAGCATCGCCCCCTTTCTCGCGGGCCACGGGACGGCCCCCCAGCCCTACCAGGGTCGTCCTCGGAGGAGCCCGTGCCGCGTGAGCGGTGCGGGCTCTCCGGCTTTCCCAGAGCGCGCGCCAGGCTTCCCGGAGCGCGCGCCAGGGAGCGATGCGGGCTTTCCGGATAGCCTGTCGCGCCCATGGACTGCCTGGTCACCGGCGGGGCCGGGTTCATCGGCTCGAATCTGGTCGATGCGCTCGTGGCGCGGGGCGACCGGGTCACCGTGATCGACAACCTCAGCACGGGCAAGCGGGCGAATCTGGAGGATGCGCTGGCTCGCGGCGCGGCGCTCCATGAGCTGGATCTGCGCGACGGTGCCCGCGTGGCCGAGGTTTTCGCTGACGTGAGGCCGGAGCTCGTCTTCCACCTCGCCGCGCAGATCGACGTGCGCCTCTCGGTCGACGACCCGGCGGCCGACGCGAAGGTCAACGTGCTCGGCACGCTCGCCGTCCTCGAGGGGGCGCGCGCGGCGGGCGCCAGGAAGGTGGTCAACACCTCGACGGGCGGGGGCCTGTACGGAGATGCGGACGTGCTGCCGACCCCCGAGGACCATCCGATCCGCGCGCTCGCTCCCTACGGCCAGAGCAAGTACGCGGCCGAGGGGTACTGCGGCCTCTACGGCCGCCTGCACGGGCTGGACAGCGTGTCGCTGCGCTACGGCAACGTGTACGGCCCCCGCCAGGACGTGCATGGGGAGGCGGGCGTCGTCGCGATCTTCTGCGGGTGTCTCCTGGACGGGCGGGTGCCGACCGTGTTCGGCGACGGGCGGCAGACCCGCGACTGGGTCGACGTCGCCGATGTCGTGCGCGCCAACCTGATCGCCGCCGACGCCGACATCGGGGGGGCCGTCAACATCGGCCACGGACGGGAGACCTCGGTGCTCGACCTGATCGATGCGCTGCGCGCGGTCGGCGAGGAGCGTGGCCTCGAGCTGCCCGAGGCGCAGTTCGCGCCCGAGCGCCCGGGCGAGGTCAGGCGCAGCTGCCTCGACGTCACGCGGGCGCGCGAGGAGCTGGGGTGGGAGCCGTCGGTCGAGCTGCGCGACGGACTGCGCAGGATCCTCGACGGCCTCGTGTAGAGCCGCCTCGCGACCGGGCCAGCTACAGGTTCTCGGCGAAGTACGGCGCTTCGCGCGTGAAGAACCACAGCCCGAGCGAGAGGACGAGCGGGATGATCGCCAGCGAGACCGCGAAGTGCCAGCCGCCGCCCGACGCCGAGTAGGCAGAGCGCAGCGCCGGATCGACGAATGCATGGCCCATCTGGGTCAGCATCAGCGCGAACGGGTTGAGCAGCGCGAGGTGCTCGAGGCCCTGGTAGCTGGCCGCCACGTACATGATCGGGGAGGCGTAGAAGAGGACCTGGGAGAGCACGTCCCAGATCGGCTGGATGTCCCGGAAGCGGACGTAGAGCGCCGACAGGAGCATCGCCAGTCCGAGCGAGATCACCACGAAGCCGAGGACGATCGGGAGCAGCCAGAGCCAGCTCAGCCGCGGCGTCACGCCGTTGGCGAGCGCGAACACGATCACGGCGATGAAGTTCATCGCCAGGTTGAACATCGCCGTCAGCGTGACCGCCAGCGGGATCGCGAGGCGGGGGAAGCGGACCTTGCGCAGCAGCGGCTCGCGCGCGACCAGCGAGGCGATCGCGTTGCCGGTCGCCTCGCCGAAGAACGTCCACAGCACGATCCCGGTCAGCAGGTAGACGCCGTAGTGGGGGATGCCCTTGCCGGTCTTGAGGATCTGCGTGAAGAACACGTACAGCACGCCGAAGAACAGGAGCGGCCGCGCGAGCGACCAGAAGTAGCCGAGCACCGAGCCGAAGTAGCGGAGCTTGAAGTCGGTGCGCGCGATCGTCACGGTCAGCTCGGCGAAGCGGCGCACGTCGCCACCGAGCGCCGAGGGGGCGTGGTGGCGGCTGGCGGATACCGAGCTCACAACCGCACGTACGGTAGAGCGCGGTGGATCCAGGCGAAGATGCGCTGCCGGCGGCGGTGATCGGCGAAGTGCTTGTCGATGAACTGCTGCTCGGCGCGCTCCAGCTCGGGCCCGCGCCCGGCGACGACCGAGCCGTGGTGGCGGACCTGGATCGACGGCTCGTAGCGGACGCGGCCGCCGCTGTCGCGAACGCGGCGACACAGGTCCTCGTCCTCCTTGTAGAGGAAGAAGCGCTCGTCGAAGCCGCCGACCGACTCGAAGGCGCCGCGCTCGATCAGCATCGCCGCCCCGGACACCCACGCGACATCCTGTGCGGCGTCGGTGGCCCGCCAGTGGCTGTGCCCGCCACGCAGCGAGGTCTGGGCGCGCAGTCCGCGCAGTCTCCCGTGGTCCCAGCGCTGAGGCGCGCCGGCCGAGTCGACCAGCTTCGGGCCGGCGATCCTCGCCTCCGGCTGCTCGAGGAGCGCGCGCAGCAGTCGCTCCACGGTCCGGGGCTGTTCGATCTCCGTGTCGGGATTGAGGAACAGCATGTAGGGCGCGGCGGTGATCGCGGCGAGGCGGTTCTGGCCGCCGCCGAAGCCGAGGTTGCGCTCGCTGGTGTGGGCGTGGCAGCCGGGGAGGCGGGAGGCGATCGCCTCGACGTCGTCGCCCGAGGCGTTGTCGATGACGTGCATCTCGTATTCGAGGCCACTGGCTTGCACGTCGTCCACGACCGTGGCCAGGCAGCGCTCCAGGAGGGCGGCCGTCTTGAAGTTGACGATCTGGATCGCCACCGCGGGGAGCATGGTCGAAAAACGGTAACGGGATAATCGCCCGGTGAAGCTGACCTGGCCGAGCCCGGATTCCAGCCTCGGTGCGGGCCGCGAGGAGGTCGTCGTGTGCATCCCCGTATACGGCGCTCACGAGCGGTTCGTCGCCTGCCTGTCGAGCGTGCTCGCCCACACGCCCGCCGAGGTGCCGGTGCTGATCGCCGATGACGCGAGCCCCGACGCCCGGTCCGCCGAGTTCGTCGAAGGGCTCGCCGAGGCCGGAGCCAGCGAACACACGGTTTGGTACCTGCGCCGCGAGGAGAACGTCGGCTTTCCCGCCAACGTCAACGGCGCCTTCGCGATGGCAGCGCCGGCCGACGTCGTCGTGCTGAACTCCGACTGCGTCGTCGCCGAGGGATGGCTCGACGGGCTGCGTGACGCCGCCCATTCGGACAGCCGCATCGCCACCGCCACGGCGCTGACCAACCACGGCAGCGTCGTCTCGATCCCCGGCCCGGGCCCCAGCGCGGGATTGCCGCAGCAGTGGACGCTCGACGCCGCCGCCGCCGCGGTCCGCGAGGCATCGCTGCGGATCAGGCCCCGGCTGCCGACCGCGGTCGGCCACTGCATGTGGGTCAGGCGCAGCGCGCTCGAGCTCGTCGGCGGCTTCGACCTCGCGTTCACGCCCGGCTACGGCGAGGAGGTGGACTTCGCCCAGCGCTGCCTGCACGCCGGCCTCGCCCACGTGGTCGCCGACGAGGTGCTCGTTCTGCACCACGGCGGCGGAAGCTTCTCCTCGGACGGCCGGCGCAACCCCGTCCAGGAGACACACGAGCGGATCCTCGCCGCCCGCTATCCGTACTACCACGACGCCGTCCACGAGCTCGAGGACGACTTCACCGGCCCGCTCGCGCGGGCGGTCGGCGCGGCCCGCCGTGCGCTGTGCGGGACCTCGGTGATGATCGACGCGCGGATCCTGTCCGGGCCGATGACGGGCACGCAGCTCCAGGTGCTCGAGGTGATCGGCGCGCTCGCCCGCACGCAGCGGTTGCGCCTCAGGGTGATCGTCCCCGAGGAGCTCTCAGGCTACGCCGCGGGCGCGCTGCGCGCGATGCCGGACGTGCGGATGATCCCGGCGCGGCAGGCGGCGCTCGGGCACGTCGAGCGCGCCGACCTCGTGCACCGGCCCTACCAGGTGCGCTCCGAGGAGGATCTGGCCTTCCTGGCGCCCCTCGGCGAGCGGCTCGTGGTGACCAATCAGGACCTGATCGCGTTCCACAACCCCTCCTACTTCCGCAGCTCCTCTCGCTGGCAGGCCTACTGCCGCCTGACTCGCGAGGCACTGGCGATCGCCGACCACGTCGTGTTCATCTCAGAGCACGCCCGGGCCGACGCGCTCGCCCAGGATCTTCTCGAGCCGAGTCGGGCCAGTGTCGTCCTGAACGGGGTCGATCACTCGCTGATGGCGCTCGACGGAGCGGTGGGGCCACGGGGAGCGGAGAGCCCACGTGGAGTGGAGAGCCCACGTGGAGTGGAGAGCCCACGTGGAGTGGAGATGCCGCGGGGAGCGCAGGCGCTCCCGGACGCGGCCGAGGTGATCCTCTGCCTGGGGACCGACTTCCGCCACAAGAACCGCTTGTTCGCGCTGCGCCTCGCCGACGAGCTGCGCGAGCGCCACGGCTGGGAGGGCCGCCTCGTGTTCGCCGGGCCGCACGTGACCGAGGGCTCCTCCTCGGCGCAGGAAGCCGGGTTCCTGGCGCTCCGTCCGGGCCTCGCCGGAGCCGTCCTCGACCTCGCCGCGGTCAGCGAAGCGGAGAAGGCGTGGCTCTACGAGCGGGCCGGGGTCGTCCTCTACCCGACCGTCTACGAGGGGTTCGGACTGGTGCCGTTCGAGGCGGCCGATCACGGGACCCCGTGCCTCTGGGCGCCCGCCACCGCGCTCGCCGAGGTTCTGCCCGACGACGTTGGTGGGCTCCAGCCGTGGGACGTGGCCGCGAGCGCCGAGGCGGCGCTGCGGCTGCTTCGCGACGACGCCGCAAGGGCCGCGCAGCTTGCCGCGATCCACGACGCGGCCCAGACCCTCACCTGGGATGCGGCGGCGGCGAGGCTCCTCGAGATCTACAGCGCCACCTGCGATGCCCCGGCCGCGCCCGGCGGCGGGGCGGCACGCCGGTTCGGCGTCATGCAGCCGCAGATGAGCTCGGACGCCGTGCGTCTCGTCGGCCCCGACGGCGCTCTTCCTCCCGACGTCGAGCGTCCGCTGCTCGCGCTCGCCAGCCATCGCGCGGTCGGGACGCCCGTGTTCGGTGCGCTGCGCCTCGGCTACCGGATGGGCTACGTGTGGAGCCGGCGCCTGCGGGGCCGACCGGCTGAGCCGGTCAGTCCTCGCCGGGAAGAGCCACGCAGCTGATCCCCTCGGCCCTACGCTTGCTCGGGTCGTGCCGCCGAGCGCAACAGGAGGGGCCACGGTGACCACCATCGACGACGCGTCGACGGCTCGAACGCAGGGCCGGGCGCTTCGCGCCACGATCTCCGTGAAGACGGTGGTCTACGGGGTGCTCGCGCCACTGGCGATCATGCTGCTCGCCTGGCAGTGGCAGTGGCCGTCGCTTCAGCCGGCGCCGGGCTTCGACGAGAGCTGGACGGCCGGACTTGCGATGGCCGTGCACAACGGCCTGGTGTTCGGCGAAGGGGTCGTGTTCACGTACGGGCCACTCGGGTTCCTGAGCGCCGGCTCGTTGTGGCACGTGCACCTGGCGCAGGCGTCGGTCGCATACGCGTTCGCGTTGCGCTTTGCGCTTGCGCTTGCGGTGTTCGCGACCGCGCGGCGCACGTTCGGCGCCGTGATCGCGTTCCTGATCGCGCTGGTGGTGGCGAGCGTCGACTCGCTGCTGCTCGAGCCCGTCGTCCTCTTGATCGGGCTCGTCTGGGCGTTGACCGCCGAGCTCAGTGAGCGCAAGGCGATCGTCTGTTCGGCTGTGGCCGGGGCATTCGCCGGCTTCGAGTTGCTCAACAAGGTCTCGGTGGGGGTTTCTCTCGTCGCGCTCACGGCCGTGTTCGCCCTGAGCCTGAGCGGTCGACGTCGCGCCGGCATCGCGGCGGCTGTGGCGGGGGGGGGCTCATTACTGATCATCTGGACCGTCGTCGGCCAACCCGTCGGCGCGCTCCCTGACTACTTCCTCAACTCGGCACGGATCACGCTGGGCTATGGACCGGCGGTGGGCGTCGAGGCGCCAGGTCTCGGATGGCAGTATCCGGCCGCCTTCGTAGGTCTGGTATTGGGGCTGTGGGCGGCCTGGCAGACGACCGCCCGGCTCGACCGGGCCCGGCGGTTTGGTGTGGTCGCGCTGTGGGTCGTGTTCTGGTTCTTCGCTTTCAAGGAGGGTTTCGTCCGCCACGATCCTGAGCACGACGTTTCCTTCTTCGGCCCACTGCTCGGCGGCTTCCTCGCCTTTCGCTGGCGCGGCTGGAGCCGCCCGGTCGCGTTGGTGGGAATCGCGACGCTGGTGGTGTTCGCGCTCCAGGCGCAGACGAGCTCGCTGACGGGGGATCTCGATCCGACGCGCGACGTGTCGATGGCGTTCGACCAGGCGCGAGACGTTCTGAGCGGGTCGCGGAGTGCGGCGCTGATCACCGCCGGCCGAGCTCAGATCGAGGCCGCCGAGCCGGTCGACCCACGTGCGCTGAGCCTATTGCGCGGCCACACGGTCGATGTGTGGCCTTCCGAGATCGCGCTCGCGTGGGCGTACGGGCTCGATTGGGATCCGCTCCCGGTCCTGCAGTCCTACAGCGCCTACACCACCGCGCTGGACGAGCTGGACGCCACGAGCCTCGCGTCGTCGCACGCCCCGCAGCGGATCCTGTTCGTCGCCGGCCCGGACCAGGACGCCGACAACCGGGTGGTGTCGTTCGACGAGCCGATCACGAGCCGGGCGATCCTCTGCCGATATCGCGAGATCTACGCCAGCGGCGACATGGCGGTGCTGGCTCGTGGAGCCAATCGCTGTTCCCAGCCCGTGCTCCTTGCGACGGTCAAGGCCGGCTGGGGCCAGCCGGTGCGGGTCCCGGCGCCGCCGACCAGGAACTCGCTCGTGTCGGTGAAGATCTATGGCGTCGGCATCGGCGGCCTTGAGAGCATCGAGTCGTTCTTCTACAAGCCCGCCGAGCGCTTCGTCCGGCTCGACAGTGGCCCTCGTCACCGGCTCGTTCCCGGCACCGCGACCGATGGGCTGCCGCTCAGGGCGTCGCCCGGCGTGGACTACCCCGCTCCGTTCGACATCGCAGCCGACGCCCAGACGATCGCCGTGCTCAGGGCCGGGACTCCGCAGCGCCGAGGACAGCCGATCAGGTACGCGTTCTACACCGAGACCTTGGGGGCCTCGTAGATCTGGCGGTAGACCTCTGGCGACTGCCGGTTGTGGTGTCAGACTTCAGATTGATGCGCCAAGACGCCGACAGCCCGGCCGAGGCCCCCCGCGACGCGTTGCCCAAGGACGAGTCGCGGCTGCTGATGATGCGACGCGTCAAGGAGATGACCGTTGAACAGCGCCTCCAGCTGTTCGAGGAGCTCTCGCGTTTCGCCACCTGGGCGCAAAGCGCTCAGCGGGTGCGTTGACCGAGCCGTACGTAGATCCCCGGCGAGTGATCGTGGGGTTGAACGAGCACCAGATCGACTACGTCCTCTTCGGCGCCGCGGCGATGCTCTTCTACGGATACGTCCGCATGACCGAGGACGTGGACATCATCATCAGACGCGAGCCGGCGAACATCGACCGGGTCGCGGACTGGCTCATCTCCCTTGAGGCGGTGCTGAAGCTGAACCCCCAGCGCCGCTTCAATGGCCGTCACCGTTGGAGCATGCAGAAGGGCTCCAACGCCACCGTTCTCACCCCGCTCGGGCAGATCGACCTCGTCCAGTCGATCCCTGGGCTGCCTGAATGGCCGCAGCTGATCGCGGAGGCGGAGGTCTACGAGATCGAGGGGATCGAGGTGCCGGTGCTCAACCGACGCACGCTGATCGAGCTGAAGCGTCGGCGCGGCTCGAACCTCGACCTCGCCGACATCGAGGCGATCGAGATGCTGGACGATCTCTGAGCTCAGGCGCGCTCGATCTCGAACCGGTGCGGCAGGTCGACGACGCCGCCGCCGGTGCTCGCCGCGTGGACGATGACCGAGCTGATGTCCTCCCGCAGGTCGAAGGCGTCGGCCCCGATCCCGTCCCGCGAGACCGAGGCGGTCAGGCGGTAGCGCCCGGGGCCGAACCAGCCGTCGAAGCTCACCCGGATCTGGGCCGTCTCCCCCGCCGCAAAGCTCCCGGTCGGCCCGTGCGAGAGCTGGGTGCTGGTCGCGAATGCCGTGTGCCCGAGGTCGTTGCGAAGCGCCAGCGCGAACAGCGGGTTCTCGACCGGCTGGTGGAAGCGGACCTCCATGCGAACCGCGCACGGATCGCCCTGCGCGATCTGGACCGTCCGCTCGCCGTCCGCCGTCTCGAACCACGCGTTCAGCAACTCGGCGACCGGGGCGCGCTTCAGGGTCTCGGGTCCGCCGACCTCTCGCGCCTCGCGGCGCACGCGGCGGAAGTTCAGCTCGTTGTACTCGCGCGTGATCGCGGCCGGCTCGCCGATGTCGACGACGCGGCCACGCTCCATCAGCATCGCCCGGTCGCAGAAGCGCTCGACCGACCCCATGTCGTGGGTCACGAAGATGATCGTCCGACCCTCCTTCTTGAGGCGGGTGAACTGGTCGAAGCACTTCTGCTGGAAGTTCGCGTCGCCGACCGCCAGGACCTCGTCGATCAGCAGGATGTCGGCATCGACCTGGATCGCCACTGAGAAGGCGAGGCGCACCTGCATGCCCGACGAGTAGTTCTTCAGGCGCAGGTCCATGAACTCGTGCAGTTCTGCGAACTCGACGATCTCCTCGAACCGCGCCTCGGCCTGACGCCTGGTGAGCCCGAGCATGATCGCGTTGATGACGGCGTTGTCGCGCGCGGTCAGCTCCGGGTTGAAGCCCACCCCGAGCTCGATGAACGGGGCGAGGCGCCCGGTGACCTCGAGGCGGCCATGGTCGGTCGCGTAGATCCCGGCCAGGCACTTCAGCAGCGTGCTCTTGCCGCTGCCGTTGCGCCCGACGATCCCGAAGAACTCTCCCTGCTCGATCTCGACGCTCACGTCGTCGACCGCCCGCAGCACGTCGAACGTCCGGTTGCGGAACATGTGAAGCGCCCGCTCCTTGAGCGTGTGGTACTGCTCGTGCGGGAGCTTGAAGCTCTTCGAGACCCCCTCGAGACGGATCGCCGACGGCGTCGCCGTCGAGGATGCGCCCGTCCCGGCGTGCAGCGGCGAACGGCGAATGGTCGCGCTCACCGCAACGACGGTAGCAACGGCCTCGCTCCGTTCATCGCGACGGAGAGGCCATCATGGACGACGCGGGGGCGGTAGAGGGAGGGGCTATATCTTCCGCGCCGATGGCATCGGCGAGCGGAGGCACGCTGACGGGAAGGGGCACTGTCCGCTCGGTGCTGCGCTGGCGGCTGGGCCCGCGATCGCTGCGCCTCGCGCTCCTCTGGGTGGTGGCACCGGCCGCGGTCGCTCTGATCGCGTGGCAGCCGCTCCAGCAACAGCCGCTCGCCGGGTTCGACGCGAGTTGGTCGGCCGGACTCGAGATGGCCGCCCACAACGGGCTGACGTTCGGTCGGCAGGTCGTCTTCACCTACGGGCCGCTCGGCTTCCTGAGCATCTCGATCCTCTGGCTCGCCCATCTCGGCGAGATCGCGACGGCGTACACGCTCGCGTTGCGTCTCGCGTTCGCGTTCGCCGTCTTTGTGGGCGCGCGACGGACGTTCGGCGGGCTCGTGGCGTTCCTGATCGCGGTCGTCGTTGCGAGCATCGACTCGACGACGCTCGAGATCGTGACGTTCCTGATCTTCGCCGTGTGGGCCGTCGTGGCGGAGCTCGACGAGCGCCCGGCGCTGCTGGCTTCGCTCGGCGCGGGAGCGTTCGCGGCGATGGAGTTGCTCAACAAGGTCTCGATCGGCGTTTCGCTCGCGGTGATGTCCGCCGCGTTCGTCGTCGGTCTGGCCGGCCGGCGGTGGCGGTTCGCGGTGGCGGCCATCGCCGGCTTCGCCGGCTCCCTGATCGTCTGCTGGACCACGGTCGGACAGCCCGTCGGCGCGCTGCCCACCTACCTCCTGAACTCGGCGAGGATCACATCCGGTTACGCGCCAGGCGTGGCGATCGAGGCGCTGGGGCTCGGCTGGCAGTACCCGGCAGCGCTCGGCGCGCTCGCCCTCGGGCTGTGGGCGGCGTGGCACACGACGGCAGGCTCGACCGCGCGGCAGCGCTGGGGCGTGGCGCTTCTGTGGATCGCGTTCTGGTTCTTCTCGTTCAAGGAGGGATTCGTCCGGCACGATGCGCCACACGCGGTCGGCTTCTTCAGCGCGATGGTCGGTGGGCTGCTGGCGTTTCGATGGCGAGG